>OOAN01000076.1_pt1 | contig 71819 bp, 58 predicted proteins | sample 1671301 | NCBI WGS metagenome assembly OOAN01 (sample SAMN06348142, study PRJEB24527) | human gut metagenome | biome: human gut; feature: ankylosing spondylitis patient; material: feces | host: Homo sapiens | place: China | collected 2015-10
GTTGCCGGGGCCGCTTACCAAAGCGGCGAACGGCTGTTCAGCGAGTACGACCAGAGAACAAAATTCTACAACAAGAAGAAAGAGCTTGTCCACGCTGAGATCATGCTGCCATCCTATGCGCCGCCCGGATATGCAGACCGGGCGACCCTCTGGAACGCCGTAGAAGCTGTGGAGAACCAGTGGAACTCCCAGCTTGCCCGGCGCATCGTGCTGGCGTTCCCGGTGGAGGTGCCGAAGGAGCAGTATTTGTCCATGATAAAAGAGTTTTGTCAGGAGCAGTTTGTTTCCAAAGGGATGATTGCCGACTTTGCCATCCACGACAAGGGAGATGGAAACCCACACGCTCACATTCTGCTGACGCTCCGGGCAATAGATGAACACGGCAAGTGGCTCCCGAAAGCCAGAAAGGTGTACGACCTTGACGAGAACGGTGAGCGCATCCGGCTCGCTTCCGGCAACTGGAAGTGCCACAAGGAAAACACGGTGGACTGGAACGACCAGAAGTATGCCGAGGTCTGGCGGCATGGCTGGGAGACCATTACCAACCGCTATTTGGAAGCGGCTGGCCGCCCGGAACGTGTTGACCTGCGCTCCTTTGAGCGACAGGGCATCCAGCAGATACCGACCGTGCATCTCGGTCCCGCCGCACACCAGATGGAAAAGCGTGGAGTGGAAACTTTTCTCGGCAACCTGAACCGGGATATTCGCGCCGCCAATAGCCTGATGCAGTCCATCCGCAGTGCGATTCGTGGGCTGCAACGCTGGATCGCAGACCTGAATGAAAAGAAGCAGATTCTTTTGGATGCACTGGAACAAGCCAAGGAGCCAATGCTGTCCGACCTGCTGGTGGATTACTTCAACCTCCGCAACGAGCAGCGCAGCGATTGGTCTGGCAAGGCAAAACTGAAATGCACTGTCCGAGACTTTGAGGAAGTCAAACGGGCGGTGGACTATCTGAAAGCCCATTCTCTGAACACCATCGAGGATCTGGATACCGCAATTTCTAACCTGAACCAGACCGCCGCCCCTCTCCGTAGGCAGTTGAAGCAGAACGAAAACCGTATGCGGGCAATCGCCCAGATCAAGGATGCTGCCGCCGCCCATGCCAAGCTGAAGCCCATCCACGACACCTTTATCAAGAAGAACTTCAAGTTGACCAAGGACGCTTATGCCGCCCAGCACAAAGAGGAGCTGGACACCTTTAATAAAGCTGTCCGCACTCTGATGAAACTGAACGGCAGCACAGCGGTAGATTTTTCGGCATTGGATGCCGAATTTTCTGCGCTGCAATCCGGCAGCGCAGAACTGCGTACCAAACTGGAAACCTTGCAGCCGGATGTCTCTGCCCTGAAAAATATCCGCAAGTATATCGACATGGTGCTGAATAAGCAGCAGCTTTCCACACCGGGCGGCAAGCCCCCGGAGAAGGAATCGGTGCTGAAACAGCTGGAGCAGCTTCAGCAGAAAAAGTCCAACTACAAAACGATTTCTACCACCCCAAACCGCGAAGAATCGCTCTAAACGATCTTTCTGTCACCGATATGCCGTTGCAATCAGTGGCAGAAGTACATAATTCATTTGTTTTTTGCTGGCTTTTGGCTATTCTCGCTGGCTAGTGAGTAGAGGCGTACTTTTAAGGCAGAAATTTTCTCCAACACCCCCCATTTTAGGCCACTTTTTCTGTTAATAGTAGAAGCGCCTCTTTGAAAGCCGGTCATTTGTGACCTTTTTGTTAATTCTCAAAAAGATGGTTGTCTTTGGGCTGTTTTCGTTGCCTACCTATTGAGAGGATTTTTTCAAAAGCGGAGATTTGGTCTCAAGAATTACAATTCAATTACAAGTTTCTCACCAATGCTACGAAACAGGCGTTCTCGATGCCTACCAAGTGTAGGGCATCTTTTTCAAGACCATTCTCGGACTATTATGACGTTTTGTTTACAAAATTGCTTGCAATGCTACGAAATGGCCTTTTTCATCGGCTACCAAGTAGAAGGATGTTTTTCGTCCGTCAAAGTCCAGAAATCTTCCATATGTTCCTTGACAAGTGAATAGTTCAATCGTCCGGTACTTCACAAAAGGTACTTCTGTAACTCGCAGCCCGGTCATAACGAAGACGGGGTGGCTGAAATGCCAATGGTGCGGTGCAAGCCCGCCGCCGGACGATTCCCCACTCCTAGGGAAGTCGAGGACCAATATGGGAGACCTTAACTTATTAACGCAGTTGAGCACTTGTTTCGTGCTTTTCTGCGACTGGAGAATTGGAACCCTCCAATTCTCGTTACATACTCTTTGTTCCTGATTTCTGCTTCAGCTGGAGGTGATCAACATTTCAGAATATCTTACCACGCAAACTCCGCTGCCGCCGTTTCTCCCATACCCACGCTTCCTTTTGGAACTTGACCTGAGTCAGACTGCAAAAATGACTTATGTGTTGCTACTCGACCGTGCCACACTCTCGCAGAAAAATCTCTGGATAGATGAACGTGGATTCGTGTTTGTCATTTTTACGATTTGCTCTTTGGCTGAGCAGCTAGGGCGCAGCACTGTCAGTGTTTCCAGTGCGCTTAAGGAATTGGACGCTGCGGGATTGATTGAGCGCAGACGAACGCGGTTTTCTTCGCCCAATCACATCTTTGTGAAAATTCCAAATGTTGAATAGTTCTGCGTTTTTCACGATTCAAGAACCGCCAAAATCACGATTCTGTGATGCAGATTCTTAATGGCATCTGCAAAAGATATTTTTCCTATGCAGTATAGCAGCCTTTAAGACTGTATCGAAGAAAACTTTCACCTAACCAACGTAATAAAACAAAAAGAGAAAAACGAATAGAATCCATCCATTCCTTTCCGTATTTGCACCACATGAATGAGGAGGTCTGCCCTTGAACAAAGAAAAATCTGAGAAGAAGCCCACCACACGCAAACGTGCGCCGAGAAGTCCGAAGTCCGTGCGCCTGATCGTGGAACGCCATTATATCGGCAATGTGCCGATGAATACGCTTTTTCAGCGGCTTGTGGAAGAAGAAATTCGTAAAACTGCCGAATCGTATCTCGCCGCTGGCTAATTGGACGTTTTACTGCGGAAAAGGGCTTGCATCGTCACGCAGCATCCGCTACAATGTGATTGATGAGGTCTCTTTTCCATTATGGAGGTACACATGGAAAAGGACAAAAAAGTAACTGCTTTATACTGCCGACTGTCAAAAGATGACGGTTCAAACAGCGAAAGCCTGAGCATCCGCACTCAAAAGTCAATGCTTATGGAGTATGCCACACGCAACGGTTTCGGGAATTGCCAGTACTATGTTGATGATGGTTACAGCGGTACGAACTCTGACCGCCCTGCCTTTCAGGAACTTCTGGATGATATCCGGGAAGGAAAGGTGGCAACAGTCATTACCAAAGACCAGTCCCGACTTGGACGCAACCACATCGAAACCGGAACGTATATGGAAATCTTCTTTCCTGAACACGGTGTCCGCTATATTGCAATCAACGATGGTTATGATTCCAACGAGCAATCTCAGATGGATATTGCCCCGTTCCGAAACATCATCAATGAAATGTACGCCAAAGACACTTCCCGAAAGATCAAGAGTGCCCTTCGGACACGCAAGAAAAGTGGAAAGTATATCTCCAGCGGCGCACCGTTTGGCTACCAGAAAGACCCTGCCGACCACAATCACCTTGTGATCGACCCGAACACCGCCCCCGTTGTTGAGTATATCTATTCAATGGCAGAGGAAGGGCTGGGGCTTCACCGCATCGCCAAGCGGCTCCACGATGAAAAAGTCTTGAAGCCGTGTTACTACAAGAAAGAGATGTTTGGCCGCTTTATTGATGATGAAAAGATGTATGATTGGGACAGTGCCTATATCAGTCAGGTTCTGCACAGCCCAGTCTACGCCGGACACATCATCTACGAAGCCAAGCCCACCGTGTCCATGAAATCCAAAAAGCGGCGTTATATTCCGTTTGAAGAACGCGCTATCGTTCCGAATACACATGAAGCAATCATCCCACAAGACCGTTGGGAGAACGTGCAGCGAATCCTTTACAGCCGTTCCAGTAGTTTTATGTGCGATAAGACCGACTACGACAATATCTTCAAGGGCATCGTCCGCTGTGCAGACTGCGGCAGAACGATGTTAGTCAAGGTCGAGCACAGGCGCAAACGTAACAGTGTTCTGGATCAGACCTTTTATTGTTGCAGCACTTATCGGAAATATGGTGCGAAAGCCTGTGACTCGCATAATTTGGAAGCCCGTGTTCTGCATGAAGCTGTCTTTGCGGACATTCAGGCACACGCAAAGGCCGCTGTGAGCAATCGGGAAGCCCTTGTGAAGAAGATTGCAAATCAGATGCACCTCCGGGTGTCCTCTGACCGGGCGCAGCACAAACGGGATTTGAAGCAGTGTAAAGCACGAATCGCAGAAATCGAAGACCTGTATGCAAAACTTTATGAGGACGTATCAAAGGGACTTCTCCCGGAGAAACGTTTTCAAATGCTTGCAGATCGCTACGACAAAGAACAGGCTGAACTGACCGAGAAGATTGAGCAGTACGAGCGGGAAGGCCGTGCTGAACACGATCAGCTGGACAAGATTCAGGATTTTATTGATGAAGTCAGCAAGTACGCTGGTATCACCGAACTGAACTATAAGATTCTGCATCAGCTGATTGACAAGATTCTGGTATCCAGAGCGGAAAAGGTCGATGGCGAATACGTCCAGAAAATCCAGATTTTCTACCGCTTTATCGGCCCATTGGATGCCATCGAGTAACAAAGTCAGAAAAGTCACCTCCGAGAACTATCCTACAGACGCCGGACGCGAGGGGGAATTGATTTTCCGTTTCGTCTACCAGATGGCAGGCTGCAAGAAACCGTTTCAGCGCCTTTGGATTTCCAGCATGGAGGACGCGGCCATCAAGGACGGCTTCGCCCACCTGAAACCGGGGGCTGACTACGACAACCTGTATCAGTCGGCCCTTTGCCGGGCGCAGGCGGATTGGCTGGTGGGGATCAACGCGACAAGACTTTTCTCCATCCTCTACCACAAGACCCTGACCGTGGGCCGTGTCCAGACGCCGACCCTGAAAATGCTGGTTGACCGGGAGGCCAAGATCAGCAGCTTTCAGAAAGAGAAATACCACATCGTCCAGATCGCGGCGGGCGGCATGGAGGCGGCCAGTGAACGCATGGGAAACGCTGCCGACGCCAAGGCCCTGAAAGCTGCTTGTGAAACGGCGCAGGCCGTTTGTGTATCGGTGAAGCGTGAGAAAAAGACGGAGCAGCCGCCCCGCCTCTATGACCTCACTACCTTGCAGCGGGAGGCAAACCGCCTGTTTGGATTTACCGCCAAGCAGACCCTTGACTATGCCCAGCAGCTTTACGAAAAGAAGCTGCTGACCTATCCCCGCACCGACAGCCAGTATTTGACCGATGATATGCTGCCAACGGCGGAAAGCCTTGTGTCCGGCCTGTGGCCGCTGCTTTCCTTTGCGGCGGGGCTTGACCTGTCCCCGCAGTTTGGCCGGGTGCTGAACAGCAAAAAGGTGAACGACCACCACGCCATTATCCCGACAATGGAATTTGTGCAGAAAGGCTTTGACGGGCTGGCCGAGGGCGAAAAGAAACTGCTGTCCCTTGTGTGCTGCAAGCTGCTGTGCGCCGTGGCCGCACCCCATGTGTATGAAGCTGTCACCGCTACATTCACCTGTACCGGGAACACCTTTACCGCCAAGGGAAAAACCATCCTGACCCCCGGCTGGAAAGAACTTGACCGCCGCTTTAAGGCGTCGTTCAAAACAGACGCCGACGACACCGCCCCGGAGCCTGCGCGTGAACTGCCGGAGATCACCGAGGGACAGACCTTTGACAAGGTAACTGCCGCCGTCACCGAGCATTTCACCGCACCGCCAAAATCCTACACGGAAGATACCCTGCTTTCCGCTATGGAGCGCGCCGGTGCGGATGATCTGCCGGAGGACGCCGAGCGGCAGGGATTGGGAACCCCGGCCACTCGCGCCTCCATTTTAGAAAAGCTGGTGCAGATGGGCTTTGTGGAGCGCAGGGGCAAACAGCTACTTCCCACCAAGGATGGCCACAACCTTGCCTGTGTGCTGCCGGAGGTGCTGACCTCTCCCCAGCTTACGGCACAGTGGGAAACGGAGCTGACGGCCATTGCCAAGGGGCAGGCCGACCCGGAGGGCTTCATGGCTGGCATTGCAGAAATGACAAGGGGCCTGATCGTGGGCTACTCCCAGATCAGCGAGGACGCGCAGAAGTTGTTTCAAACCGAGCGTGTGGTTATCGGCAAATGTCCGCGCTGCGGGGAAAGCGTCTACGAGGGCAAAAAGAACTACTACTGCGGAAACCGAAGCTGCCAGTTTGTCATGTGGAAGAATGACCGATTTTTTGAGGAACGGGGCAAGGCGTTCACCCCGAAGATCGCCGCCGCGCTCCTTAAAGACGGAAAGGCAAAGGTAAAGGGCCTGCGCTCCATGAAAACCGGCAAAACCTATGACGGGACGGTGCTTTTGGCCGATACCGGCGGCAAGTATGTAAACTACCGCGTGGAACAGAGGGGCAAAAACTAAAAACAGCAAGCATAGGGAGTGTAGCCACACTCCCGGCAAAATCCCTGACCCGGCGCACCTGCCGGGCCGGGGATTTTCTCTTTGGGGAAGCCCCAAACCCCTTGTATCAGATCACCGCCATAGAAAGGATGTGAACCCAAAATGTCTTACAGCTCCTACGACCACGACGATTTAGAACCGGCCAGCACTATGCGGATCGAGCGTCGGATTTACTTTGAAAGCGGCAAGGCCGATCTTTCCGAAATGGTAAAGCTGCCCCTTGCGGAGCTTCTTTCCCTGCGGGCGGAAAGCGCCGCCGCAGAACAGGAAGTGTTTGACCGCCTGAAAGAACAGGCCGCCGCATGGGAGGAACAGGCCGGAAGAACCCTGTTTCTGGACAAAGCCCTTGAATATGCCCGGACGCTTCCCGTCACCCACACCGCAAACCAGTGGGAGGCCCCGGACGAATACCGCCATATCCGCAGCAACATGGTTTACCAGATGGATTACTCCATTTCCGAGAACACCCGGTATGACAGCGCCGCCCAAAAATCCGTCCCCTACTCGTGGACGCTCCGCTGGGGTCTTTATACCAACGCGCCCCACGGAAACCCGATGGAAAAGATCGCCGGACAGGAACGGAAAGTCTTTTCCAGCCGGGAAGAACTGGACAAGTACCTGAATGGCCGGATCAAAGCCCACGACCATTACTTTACCGAAATTTCCCCGGCCATCCCCAAGGAATACGCCGACTGTTTTAAGGTCAATGGCTGCCTGCTCCCCGGCTATACCATCGAGGGGGAGGAACCGGCAAAAGCCGCAGCACTTCCCACACAGGAGGAAGCCGCACAGCCGCAACAGACCACAGCCACCCCGGAAAGGAGGGAACCCGTGAACGAAGTATTTTCCATTTTTCTTGATAACCGCGCCGAGGCGCAGACCGGCGGGCCGCATGGGTACTGGCTTTCCCTGCCGACTTCCGCCGAACAGGTACAGGAAACCTTAAAGGAAATCCATATCACCGCCGACAACCAGCAGGACTTGTTCATTGGCGACTTTTCCGCCCCGGAGGGAAAACCGCTGGAACTGCCGGAGGACTTAATCAAGACCGCCAGCGTGGACGAACTGAACTTCCTTGCTGCCCAGCTTCAAAAGCTGGACGCCGTGGAGCTTGCGGAGCTGAACGCCGTCATGCAGTCCCCGGCGAAAATGCAGACCATCGGGCAGCTTTTGGACTACGCTGAAAACACCGATTGTTTTGTCTTAATCAACGCCAAGGACAACCGCAGTCTGGGGGAATATTATCTGAATGATTCCGGGCTGTTTGTCGTTCCCGACCCGTGGAAACCGGCCATTGACACCGACCGGCTGGGAAGTTTTATCGCCAACGAGGAACAGGGAACCTTTACCGATTACGGCTATATCCTGCGAACCAGCGACGAATGGCAGCGCGTCCATGAGGGCCAGCCAGTGCCGGAGGAATACCGGGTGATGGCCTATCCTGCGCCGGAAATTCTGCGGGAGGAAAGCAAGGTGCAGCCGGAGGCGGCAACCCCCGCAAAGGCCCCGCAGCCTGTCACCCCCATTCTCTTAAACGGCCAGAACAGCGCCGAGCGCATGAAAGAGATCACCGACCGGCTGGAAACCGGCATACAGGAGCTTTTCGAGAGTGAACGCTACAAAGCCTATCTCACCACCATGTCCAAGTTCCACAGTTACAGCTTCAACAATACCCTCTTGATCGCCATGCAGGGCGGACAGCTTGTGGCAGGCTACAACAAGTGGCGGGACGATTTTCACCGCAATGTGAAGAAAGGCGAAAAGGCCATCAAGATACTGGCCCCGGCCCCGTTCAAGGCAAAAAAGGAAGTGCAAAAGCTGGACGCACAGGGCAGGCCGGTGATGGGAAAAGACGGAAAGCCTGTTACCGAAGTACAGGAAATACAGGTTCCGGCCTTTAAGATCGTTTCCGTCTTTGATGTGAGCCAGACCGAGGGAGAACCGCTGCCCTCTATCGGCGTGGAAGAACTGACCGGCAGCGTGGAACGCTACGGGGAATTTTTTAAGGCGCTGGAACAGACCTCCCCGGTTCCCATTGGTTTTGAGGACATTCCGGGCGGTTCCCACGGCTACTACCACCTGACGGAAAAGCGGATCGCCATTCAGGAGGGCATGAGCGAATTACAGACCCTAAAGACGGCTATCCACGAGATCGCCCATTCCAAGCTCCACGCCATCGACCCGGAAGCCCCGGCCATTGAGCAGGCCGACCGTCCCGACAGCCGCACCCGCGAAGTGCAGGCCGAAAGCGTGGCCTATGCCGTCTGCCAGCACTACGGGCTGGACACCTCCGATTATTCCTTTGGCTATGTGGCCGGTTGGAGTTCCGGCAAGGACTTGAAAGAGCTGAAAGCCTCCCTTGAAACCATCCGGGCCACCGCCCATGAACTGATTACCACCATTGACGGCCACCTTGCCCAGCTTCAGAAAGAACGGCAGGCCCAGCAGGAGCAGCCGCAGGCCGCACCGCTGGAACAGGCCGCCGAGCAGCCAGACCCGGACAGCGTATTTTCCAAGCTGCCCCCGGAGCAACAGCAGGAAATGACCGCCAGCGTAAAAGCCATGCTGCAAACCCTCATTGACGCGGATTTGAAATCCACCGGCGAAGTGTCGCAGGGAACCAAGGAGGCGGCGCAGGCGCAGGGCTTTACCATTGCCGGGGATGGAACGCTGGAACAGGCCAAAGCCCCGCAGGAGGCCGCCTACCGTCTGGAAAGCGGCGAATATCTGTATATCCAGACATCAGAAACCGGCTACGATTACACGCTGTACGGTCCCGACTACAAAGAACTGGACGGAGGCCAGCTTGACAATCCCGACCTGTCCCTTGCGGAAGCCGGAAAAGAAATCCTTGCCATCCATGAGCGACCGGCTGGGACAATAGAACCCCTGACCGGCGACGGGCTGGATGATTTTCTGGAAGCAACCGAACAGGCCAACGCCATTCCCCAGCCGCAGGCGTGGAATGGGATCGACGGCCTTTTGAATGGAAAGCCGTTCATGCCGGAGGCGTCCCCGGCTGACCGGGCTGCCGCTCTGATTGAACTGGCAGAGAAAAACGCCCCGCGTTTGGGCAGCGAGGAACGGCAGTTGATCGTGGCCTATGCCGAGGCCGTGGGCGATAACGACAAGGTAATCGGGCTTATCAACCGCCTGTGTGAACAGGGCTATGAGCTGCAAAAGGGCCAGATGGATTCCTTTGTGAAAAGCGAGATCGAAAGTGAGATTGCCGTTGCAAACGCCAAGCGGCAGATCGCCCAGAATCCGGCAGCGGAGCCGGTTGTCACGATCCTTTGGAGTGAAAGCCCCCATCTGAAAGACGGCCAGCAAATGCCGCTGCATGAAGCCGAGGCCGTTTTTAAGGAGCTGGACAGCGCCAGACGCCATGAACGGGAGCAGCCGGGCTATACGGGCCATTGGTACGACAAGACCAAGTTCCGCATTGATTTTACCATGCAGGGCCAGCCGGACAGCTACGAGGGACGGCAGGACTTTGGCGACGGGGACGGTTCCCTGATCCAGCATATCCGGGGCTATCACGAATACTACGCACAGGATGAAAGCTGGAAAAACCATGTGCTGCACCATGAGGGGCCGGAGGCATGGGAGGCGGACAAGGCCCAGCGGGATATGCTGCTGCATGAGCTCGTCCCATATATGGAACTGCATTGCAATCTGGCCGCTATGGAGCAGGAGGCCCGGCGTCCCCTGCGATCCAGGGAAACCCTGACGCCGGAACAGACCGCTTATTTCAACGCGGTTTTGGACTATGTAAAAGAGTGCCGCCCGCTTCTCAATCAGGGCCAGTACCACTTGCCGGAGCCGCCGCAGCTTGCCGACTTCGACCAGAGCTTGCAGGACTACAAAAAACAGATCGAGGCAGAGCTGGAACAGGAGGCCGCCGCTGCCGGGCTGACGGTGGAGGAATATGTTGCCTCTGATTATGAAGCACCGGCGCAGCCCAACTTTTCCATCTACCAAGTGCCGCCCGGCCCAGAGGGGCGCGACTTCCGCTATCGTTCCTATGAGGACTTGCAGGCGGACGGGCTTTCGGTGGACAGGAAGAATTATCAGCTTGTCTACACCGCGCCGCTGGACAAGGACACCACACTGGACGAGATTTACCGCCGCTTCAACATGGAACATCCCGCCGATTACAAGGGACATTCCCTCTCGATGGGGGATATTGTGGTGTTCCGGCAGGATGGAAAACAGACCGCCTACTATGTGGACGAGGGGGCCGACTACCGGCAGGTGCCGGAGTTTTTCGCCCAGCCGGAAAAGCAGCTCACGCCGGACGAGTGCATGACCGGCGAACAAATCCAGACGCCAAGGGGCCGTTTCTATCTGACCGACAGGAGCCGGGAACAGATGGAGGCCGCCGGGTATGGATTCCACCACCAGTCGGAGGACGGCAGGTATCTTATTATGGCAAACGGCACAAGAGCCTTTGCCATCCCCGCCCAGCCAGAAAGCCATATCAAGACGGCGGAAATGTCCACCGAGCAGAACTACAACATGATCGACGGCATGATGAACAACGCCCCGTCTATGGAGGAACTGGAAGCAAGGGCAAAAGCCGGGGAACAGATTTCCCTTTTGGATGTGGCCGAGGCAACCAAGGCGGAGGCCAAAAAGCCCAAGCAGACCCAAAAGACAACGCAGAAACAAAAGAAGCCGTCCATCCGGGCGCAGCTTGCCGCCGCCAAGGAGGAGCAGAAAAAGAAGCCCCCGGCGCGGGAAAAATCAAAAGAAATGGAGGTATGAGGAATGTATTTCACCGTGGAAGAAGAAAACCTGATCTGTCTGTACCACAACGCCGACCGCCGCAGGACGGCGGCAAATCTCCGGGCAGCTTTGCCGGACATGGACAAGGAAATGGCAGCGCTGGCCTGCCAGACCGCCGATAAGTTGGACACCATGAGTGACGCCGACTTTGCGGCGCAGCGGTTCCACTTCACAGACGAATAAGCAAAACGCCGGGCGCGGAGGTGTCAAAGCCTCTGCGTCCGGCGCTTCTTTTTTGTCCATTTTTCCGCATTTAGAACCCCGTTTTGAGGGGAACAGGATAACTTTATCCACCTGCCTGCCGACCATGCGGAAAAACCCTTGATTTCCGTGGACTTTTACCGCCCTAAATGCGTAGACTTGACTTTTGGGGACTTCTTAACTATAATAATACTCAAGCAGGGGGACTACCTTGTAGTTGAGAAGGTTAAAACCTGACCCTTTGAACCTGTTGGCTAATACCAACGCAGGGAGCTGAAGAATACAGATTCGTATTTTTTGGACATTCTCTGTTTTGGGAATGTCCTTTTTTAATTGAATAAGATATGATATGTGTTTGCGAGGGAACTGAACAAGTTGAAAAAGGTAAGACCTGACCTCTGGACCTGTCGGCTAATACCGGCGTAGGGAAGCAATTTCTTACGCTCGTATTGCGTCTGAAAGAGCTTCTAATTGTTTTAGAGGCTCTATTTTTTTATCTTAGGAGGATCAAACATGGCATTTATGAAAGACATCTTAACCCACAACATCCCCATTTGGGAAGAATGTGCAGCTACCCCATTTGTGCAGGAAGTGCAAACTGGAAAGCTACCTCTTGAAAAATTCAAGAGATATATGATTCAGGATAGTATCTATCTGAAAAACTATGCCCGCATATACGGAAAGGCAATTTTTCATGCTGCTACATTAAGAGAAATTCAGCTTTACTACTCCATGCTGAACTTTGTAAATGATACGGAATCGGAAGTGCGGCTGGATTATCTAAAGCAATTTTGCATAACAGATGATGATATTGAACTGATCGCCCCTTTGCCTGAAAATCAAAATTACATTGATTTCATGTTTGAGATTGCGTCACATGGAAAGAATGAAGAAATTTTAATGGCGGTTCTTCCCTGTATGCTAAGTTACAGCTATATATTCCGCAAATTGGCGGCTGTTTCTACAAGCAGACAGTCAAGATATTGGGACTTTATCAAAGATTATGCGGATGAACAATATGCAGAAAGCTGCAAAGAATGGTCTGCTTTTGCAGAGCATAAATGTGCCGGGTTATCAGTAGCAAATAAAAAGTATCTGGCTGATATTTTTGAAAAAGCAAGTTTGTTAGAGCTTGCTTTTTGGAAGATGGCCTATCGGAACGAGAGAATGGAGGAAAATGCAAAATGAAAAAAGTATTGTCCATTGCCGGATCAGATTGCAGCGGAGGTGCAGGTATTCAGGCTGATTTGAAAACTTTTTCTGCTCACGGTGTATTTGGAATGAGTGTTATTGTTTCTGTTGTTGCAGAGAACACCAGCCGTGTTATCGACATCCAAGATATTACCCCGGATATGATTGAAAAACAGATTGACGCCGTATTTGAAGATATTGAAGTGGACGCAGTAAAAATCGGTATGCTTTCTACACCAGAATGTATGAAAGCGGTGGCAAAGAAACTATTACAATATAAGCCCCAAAATGTCGTAATCGACCCGGTTATGTATGCCAAAAATGGCTGCCCATTGATGAATCCTACGGCGGTTTCCACCTTGATAGACACAGTAATTCCACTGGCCGATGTACTTACTCCGAATATTCCAGAGGCAGAGAAAATAGCGGATATGCAGATTTCCACAGTTTCAGATATGGAGGCTGCCGCAAGAAAAATATATGCCATGGGTTGTAAGGCGATTGTTGTCAAGGGTGGACATCATATAGGAAATGCTGTTGATGTCCTATTTGATGGAGAAAATTTCTACTATTTTGAAACATCCCGCATTGATACGAAAAATACTCATGGGACAGGCTGTACCTTTTCTTCTGCAATCGCTTCCCAGCTTGCAAAGGGAAAAAGTGTTCCGCTTGCAGTCGAATCTGCAAAGGCTTATGTCACAATGGCAATCGAACACTCTCTTGCGATTGGAAAAGGCTGTGGCCCGACGCACCATTTCTACGAATTGTATCAGCATGGTTTATCTAAAGAATAGGCAGGTGCAAAATGAACTTTGATTATACACTTTATCTTGTTACTGATCGTCAACTAATGAGCTGCGATAGCCTGACAGAAGCGGTAGAACAGGCAATTTTAGGAGGCTGCACAATGATACAACTCCGAGAAAAAGAATTGTCCTCATTAGAATTTTACAATCAGGCTGTTGCCGTGAAACAGGTTACGGATAAATACCATATTCCCCTTATCATAAACGACCGGATAGATATTGCAATGGCTGTGCAGGCTACGGGGGTACATATTGGACAGCATGATTTACCTGCGGCTGCCGTCCGCAAAGTAATTGGGGAAAATATGCTGTTGGGAGTATCTGCATCTTCCATTGCAGAAGCAATACAGGCACAACAGGATGGTGCAGATTATTTGGGAGTTGGCGCAATGTTCCCTACTGGAACTAAAACCGACGCTGATTCTGTATCAATGGAAGAATTACAGAAAATCCGCGCAGCCGTTTCTTTGCCGATAGTTGTTATTGGCGGTATCAATAAGGGAAATGCAGGGCGTTTCAAGCCCATGGGAATTGACGGGCTGGCTGTTGTATCTGCCATCATAGCGCAGTCTGATATAAAAGCTGCTGCTGCGGAACTGAAAGATTTATTTTGCGGAAAGGAAAAGAAAAATGGATTTTAATGCGGCAATCTTTGATTTAGATGGAACAATTCTGGATTCAATGGATGTATGGGAGCATATAGATATTCAGTTTTTGAAAAAGAGAAATCTTCCCGTCCCGGAAAATTATGTAACTGAAATATGTGCAAGGAGTTTTGAGGAAGCCGCACAATATACCATTGATCTTTTTGGATTGCAGGAAACGGTAGAGGGAATTATTGAGGAATGGAATAATATGGCGGTCGAGGAATACAGTAACCATGTCGGTCTGCTGCCCCATGCCCTTGATTATCTTCTGCGCTTAAAAGAACATGGAATAAAACTTGCAGTTGCTACGGGGTTGCCGGAAAAGCTCTATATTCCATGCTTAAAGAACAATTCTATTTTAGAATTATTTGACGCTCTATGTTCAACAGATGAGGTTCAGCGGGGAAAAGAATATTCGGATGTCTTTGAATTGGCCGCAAGAAAATTAGGGGTTGCACCTGAACACTGTATTGTGTTTGATGATGTGCTTCCAGCAATTAAAAGCGCAAAGGCAGCCCGTATGTTAGCAGGTGGGATTTATGATAAGTATTCCGCAGATCAGCGTACAGAAATAGAAAGGATTGCGGATATTTACTTACTTGATTTTCGGCAAGCACCGATCCCACACAAAGAGGTATGAAAATGGAAAAATGGGATTTATATAATGCAAAACGGGAAAAGTCTGGAATAACAATGTGCCGTGGAGAAATCATACCCAAAGGGCTGTATCATTTATCTGTGAGTGTATGGATCGTCAACCAGCAGGGGCAGTATCTTTTATCACAGCGGCATCCGAAAAAGCAATACCCTCTTTATTGGGAATGTACGGGTGGTTCTGTATTTTCCGGGGAAACCAGCTTGCAAGGAGCAATCCGAGAGGTAAAAGAAGAATTAGGAATACTGCTTACTCCCGGAAGTGAAAAATTGATTTATCAGACCAGACGGGAAAATGTGCAAGATTTTTACGATGTTTGGCTGTTTCATAGGGATATAAAGATTGAAGAAATGCGTTTACAGGAAACAGAAGTTGTAGATGTTCAATGGGTAAGTTCAGATAAGTTATTTGAGATGTTTCGCCTGAAACAACTGCATCCCCTGATTACCTATGTAGATCAGTTAATAGGCTGAAAAAACGCCGGGCGCGGAGGTGTCAAAGCCTCTGCGCCCGGCGCTTCTTTTTTGTCCATTTTCCCGCATTTAGAACCCCGTTTTAAGGGGAACAGGATAACTTTATCCACCTGCCTGCCGACCATGCGGAAAAACCCTTGATTTCCGTGGACTTTTACCGCCTTAAATGCGTAGACAGGAGGTATCTTTTCCGCTGGCGTTCCGCCTCTTTCTTCCGGCGCACCTGCACCGCACAATCCGGGCAGTATTTAGCCCGGTTGGAGTTGGGAGTAAACGCCGCCCCGCAGACGGCGCAGCGTTTGATTTCGTCCCGGCCTTTGGTGATCTCGGCGCACAGGGCCGCGTCCAGCGGCAGGACGGCTACCTTGAACCACCGGCACAGCAGCGAATAGGAAATACTCTGCACACAGACACATTCCTCCCCATCGTCCAGCAGGAGGCAGTTTCCGTTACAGTAGTTGCAGCACTCATGGGTGAGCCTGCGTGCCTTGCGGTATTGGGGGTAACTCATTCTCGGTATGTTCATCGTTCCTGCGTATGCTCCTTTCCCGGCGCTGTCCGCAAAATGCTGTCTATATTCTGTTTGACAATGCCGTATTCTTTCAATTTCTGTTTTGCTTCGCTGTACTGTGCGGACAGCCGTTCCCGTTCTGCGTCCAGCTTTTTATACTCGGTTTTGAGGGCGTACAGGTTGGGGAGCTTTGTGACCCCGGCCTCTTTGAGCGTCTTTGCCGCCGCCTCATACAAGATCAGTTGGCTTTCATGCTGCCGCCGGAACGCGGCCTTGTCTTTGGCGTTTCGCAGTTCCAGCGCCACAGGCCGGAGCTGCTTGTAGGCGGAGAGGTTTTTTATCAGCAGCGCCATATCCCCAAGGCGGCGTTCCGCGTCTTTCAGGGCGGAGGCCGCCGCGTCGTTTGCCGCGCTGATCTCGGCCAGCCTGCTTTCCAAGCCCTCGTAGCTGTCAATCTGGTGTTCTGTGATGAAGTTTAAGGAATTGGCGGCCTGCTTCAAGTTGTGCAGCTTCGCCCACCGCGCATAGCCCGCCGACTGCTGGGCCTTGATACTGTCCTCCAAGGCAATCCGCAGGGAGATTTCCCCGGCGCTTCTTCTGCGCGACCCCCGGTCAATGGCAATGCCCTTGATCCGCTGGGTGATCCGTTCCTCGGTGTAATCCTCCCCCAAGGTCTTGCAGCGGGTGAAGCGTTCCTGTCCGGGGGCGCGGAATGAAATAAACTTGCCCTGTTTGACTTCATAGCCCTGCGCCTCCATGAGCCGCAGAAAACCGTCAAAGTCTTTGGCCTGCGGAATGGCCGCGTCGATAGCGATTTTCAGTTTTGCTTTCCAGCTCTTGCCCTTTTTCTGTGCGTCCCACTCGGCGTAGGTCTTGCCCTTGTCTTTGCCGGGCTTTACCACAGACAGGCCGTGTTCCTTGCACAGCCGGTCGCTGGTGCGCCGGATAAAGGCGTAGCTCTGGCGGTTGGAAATGTACTTGCGTTGGTTCGCCATATCCACGGCGCAGAAAATAATGTGGTTATGCAGGTGGCCCTTGTCTATGTGGGTGGTAATCACATAGGGATATTTACCTTGCAGCACTTCATCGGCAAGCTGCCGCCCGATCTCATGGGCCTGCTCCGCCGTGGTTTCCCCCGGTTCAAAGGCTTGTATCAGGTGGTGGGCCAGATTGTTGCCCTTTTGGTACGCCTGATCTAATAGCATTTGAAATTCAATATCCGCCGTTTCATAGGAACAGCCATAGGAAGAAACGAACAGCTTTTCATCGGTCTTGTCCGGGTTCTCGATGTAGTCCAGCGCCTTTTTCAGCGTTGACTTGATAGGATGGATCTTTGTAACTGCCATATCTGTGCCAGCGCCCCCTTGATGTCCTCTAAGTCCTGCGCGTACACAGTCCCGGTACTGTTGATACGCCTTGCAATCTGGTTGATGTTGACGCCGATCTTTTGCAGCTCTGCGGTCTGCGCCCGGACGGGGCCGGTGTCGATATGGACGATATAGCCGTCAATCAGCATTTTCCGGGCGTAGGCAGAAAAGTTCTTTGTGCCAAGCTGGGCCATCTTCTGCTGGATCAGCGCCCGTTCCTCCGGCGTCACCGGGACGCGCAGCACAAACTTCCGTTTTCGGTTTGCCACTTTCGCACCTCCATTCATTCAGGGGTTTGGGGACTTCCCCAAGATACAAACGGGAAGCCGTTTGCCGGGAGTGTGGCTACACTCCCTATGCTTGCTGTCTTTGTTCTTCTTCCCCTAAAAAGCGTTCTGACCCCAAAGAAATACCCGCAAAATCCCGGTTTTTCCGAAAAACGCATAAAAAAAGAGAGGGCGCAGCCTTGCGTCCTCCCAAAAACAAAACAGAGGGTTGTCATGCACCCTCCGTTTCGTCATTCTTCTGTTGAATTTGAATGGCCCCGTCAATCGCGCCCTCGATGATCGGCAGAAATTCTTCCGGGCAGAGTTTCAGCTTGTGGCTGACCCGCTGCCGCTGTGCGCTTTCCTCCCGCATGATCTCCGGGTTAAAATACCGTTCCACGGGAAGCCCGCAGATTTTAATAAGCTGTATGATAACCGGCAGGCTGGGAATCGTGCCGTCATTTTCGATGTTGGCAAGATAGCGCCAGTCGATATTGACCTGTTCCGCCAGCGTCTTACGCGATAACTGCTTGACTTTCCGCGCCTCTTTTACATCTGCGCCGAAAGTTTCAAAGCCGGGACAATCTTTGATATTTGCCATATAGCACCACCCATTTACATTGTATATTTCATATTTTCTCAATGGAATGTTGCTATATGCAGTAAGATTAAACTTTATAATTCATATCCCGAAACATAGGCAGAGGAAATTATTGCCACCCCCCTTTTTGAAATATTGACAAGATACGCCTCTCGTGTTATACTGTTATACAAGACAGCATAACAGTTAAAACACACGGAGGATGCAGCAATGAAACTGATTATTTCAAATGTATCTGGCATCCCCATATACGAGCAGATTAAACAGCAGATCAAGGCGGCTATTTTATCTGGCGAGCTTCAAGCCGAAGAAACTTTGCCCTCCCTTAGAACACTTGCCAAAGACTTAAAGATCAGCGTCTTAACAGTGACAAAGGCATACACAGAATTAGAGCAAGAGGGCTTTGTTAAAAATGTGCAGGGGCGTGGATGTTTCGTAATGGGGTCTGGTTCAGAACTGATTAAGGAGCAGCTTATTTGCAAAGTAGAAAACAATCTCACCGAAGCAATAAAAGCTGCAAGAATGGCAAATCTATCCACAGAGGAATTACATCGCCTTTTGGACATTTTAACGGAGGTAAAAACAGATGACTAATTATTTAGAGGTAACGAATCTTTCAAAATCTTTTGATTCTTTTCAGCTTCACAATATCAGCTTTACTTTGCCAAAGGGATATATTATGGGCTTGATTGGCCCGAATGGTTCTGGCAAAACAACGACAATCAAACTGATTTTGAATATGCTCAAGCGCACCGGTGGCACAGTCAAAGTGATGGGGCTGGATAATATCGCAGAAGAACAAAAAGTAAAATCAGAGCTGGGCGTTGTTTTCGATACAAATTATTTCAGTGATGATTGGAAAGTGTCGCAGGTTGAAAAATCCATTTCGGTATTTTATCCAAATTGGGACAGCCAGAAATTTGCGGATATGTTACGGAAATTTCACATTGCACCAACCAAAAAGGTAAAAGAACTTTCCAAAGGTATGCAGATGAAGTTAATGCTTGCCTGTGCGTTTTCATACGACGCCAAGCTGCTGATCCTCGACGAGCCGACCAGTGGACTTGATCCGGTTTCCAGAGATGAACTTTTGAAAATTCTTTCAGAGTATATTGAAGATGGCGAGCATAGTGTTTTGTTCTCCACCCATATCACAGGCGATTTGGAGCGTGCAGCCGATTATATTACCTACATCAGTTATGGCGAGCTGTACTTTACTGGCAGCAAAGATGATTTTGTAGATATGTTCCGCATTGTAAAAGGTGGAATTGAGGAACTGTCCGATGATCTGAAAAATAAGGCGGCTGGTATTCGTACATTCCCTACGGGATTTGAGGCTCTGATGAAAACCGAAGATATTAGCGGTTTCCCTAACCTGACCGTTGATCCTGCCACCATTGATGAAATTGTAGTGTTTACAAGCAAGAAAGGTGACGATTATGAGTAATATTTTGAAATCCACAAAATTAGATATTGCATTGGTAAAACCATATTTTAAGACGATTTGCTTTACCCTGCTCCTGCCGATTGTGTTTGCCGCAATCAATCGTTCTTTGCTGACAGGGGTATCATTTGCTATGTGCTTTATTGCCATGACGACGGGATATACCTTTTCCATCACAGAAAAAAACAGCATGGATCGTCTGTTTGGTATTTTACCTGTTCGTAAAAGCGAGCTTGTGATCGGACGCTATGTTTTTGTCCTTGCAATGGGGCTTCTTTCCTTGATTATTTCTTTGATTGCACAGCCGCTTGTCTTGAAAGTGCTGGGTGAAACAGTTGGCGTATTTGATATTGTAACTGCCGCTATTGCAGGAGTATTCTTATTTGCACTCTATACCGTGTTCCAGATTCCGGGATATTACAAGTACGGCTCAATCAAAGGACGGGTATTTATGTATATTCCAGTGGCCGGTTTTTTGGTGACTTTACTTCTTCTCTCTAAAATGCCAGCTATCGGGAACTCAATTATTTCAGTCGTTGAATCTTCACCGATACTTCTCGTTTTCCTTGCGGTTTTTGCTATTGTCGTGATGTATGCGGTTTCAATCTTCTTGTCCATTCGGGTTATGAAGAATAAGGAAATGTGAGGTGATTGTATGGATTTCACAATTTTGGCAGTTGTGCTTTTGATTGGTGTTGGCGTTCCTATCCGTAATAAACTCATACGGAAATATCGGGATAAGAAAAAGAATGATCGCAATTCGGAGTGAACAATATGGAGAAAACAGAGTTCATCCGCTGCCCAGTCTGCGGGAATAAAACACGCGACAAAATTCGGGAAGATACCGTACTTAAAAATTTTCCTCTCTTTTGTCCAAAATGTAAAAGTGAATGTCTAATCGACATTGAACAATTAGACTTACGATTAGCATTATGGGAATACCGTCGTTACTAATGACAGTATTCTGTTTGCTTTATGAGAAAATGCTCAATGCTGGAATGGGCAATAAATTTGAATTTGACAAGGAGATAATAATGATACCAATTTCTGATATTCTCATCCGCTCAATTAGTGGGTATGTGTTTATGGTTCCAGTCTTCGTACTGTATTTCTTGTGGCTCAAAAAATTGGGGAGAACACAAAGTTTTCTCCATACCGCTGCAGTGTTTGTTTTTGGTTATTATTTATTCGGACTTTTGACCGTCACAGGCATCGGCTTTACAAGCACAATGACCTTTCGCCCGAACATTTCTTGGACTCCATTTATCGGTATGATAACTGGGCCAATTGATACCATTCTGAATATTATTCTGTTTGTCCCGTTGGGATTTTTCCTGCCGCTGCTGTACAAGAAATATCATCACATGAAGACGGTTGCATTGACTGGCTTTCTGTTTTCTTTGGCTGTTGAAATTGTCCAGATGTTTGGCTGGGGTTCTTCCGACATCAATGACTTGATGACAAATACCGCTGGAGCCTGTATTGGATTTTTAGTTTATTGTCTGCTGTCAAGAATCTTGCCTGCCAATCTGAAAAAGCAACTTCAATCCAGCCGTGTCAATGCTGTGGCTGAAGTACTTCTCTTTGCTATTTGCACATTTGCCATTATGGTCACGGCTCAGACTTGGTTTGTCCATGATGTGCTGAATGTTCCATAAATTGTATCGGAAACAATCGGTCTCAGATATAAAAAAATAGTGTCTTCTGTTTGACACACCTGCAGACCGATTTTTCCGTATTGAACTTAGTCGCGTCAACGAAGCCACTACCTATGGAATTTCAATCTTTTCCTTCCTGTTATGCTTGGACAGATTGAATAATTCTCTTTGTGTTATATCTATTATTTTTAGGTAATAGTCCACAACGGCTTCTAACATGAAGGTACAAAAAATAAAAGTTGATCCTCAATCAACCCTATTATTGTACTCTTCAATTCATACTTTTCGATCTCAATGGTAGTATGGTTAGATAGACATCTGTTGCCGCTATCCCTTGGTAAGTTACCCGTTCAGCTTACCTACAAATTTAGAATACAATAAATGGCATCATTTGAACAGACTATATTTTTGGGATGAACTGTTCTACTATGAGAGCTTCGGCCTGTTCGCTGTGCTGATTCTGGTACAGTTGGCGGCCACCGGCGCAGCAGCGTTCCGCTTTTACTACAAACAAAGAAAAGGCTGAATAGAAAATAGGTATCATCAATCAAAAATATCATTGGAGGTATAACTTATGGAAAAAGAAACAATGGGAACTGTAATTTCAGTTATAAAACAATGGTGGTTAAAAGTGAATCGTAAACCTGCCCGCGTTCATGCGATGGATGGCGCAGCCTTTCCGCATACTATCAAGGTCAAATATACGATAGACGGCAAAGATTACATCTGCCGAAAATGGATTGGCGCAGGAAACAAAGTCCCTGACAAGGGAACAACGATTAAAGTTATCTATTGTGAAGATAAGCCATCGAAAGCAAGAATTGAACTCTAATTCAAATTGAATGACTAACATGGTATGTTTTGTGGCCTTTGCGGCATGAAACATACCTGCATATTCAAACATCTGCCTCCACAGCGGGGAAAAGAAAAAAACCGCTGACGGGCAGAGGATTTCGTGCGCTTTCCTGTATCACTGACGGATACGGCGGTTTTGAGTAGATCAAGGCCGCCGTTTCTTTTTGCTTCGACGACCCCTGCACCGTGTTCTGGCATGGCGGCTTTAGGAGGGAGCCGCCATGCAACGAAAACTACTTCGACAAATTCCGACAGGGGTTAGCCTGTCAAAAAAAGCCGTCCCCCGGCAGCGGGGACAAGCGGCTGTGCGTATGTACTATACTATGTAGGAAAAGAACATATTGCTTTTTGTTTCGCCCAGCGGGTCTTTGATCTGCTGGGCGAATTTTGTTATTTCCTGCGGTCTGCTATCCGGCGCAAAAAGAAATTTCAAAAAAGTGAAAAAAGGAGGCGTTTAGCGGGCAGCCAGAGAGATTCCATTCGCTCTATTGGCGGAAAGGGAGAGAACCACCACATCCCCCATAGAAAGGGGGTGAGAAGATGGAAGCGATCCCCCGCAAATACGGTGAATGGGGCCAGTTTGACCGCTACTGCAAGCTGGTTCTGTACCATGAGGCGATAGATTATCTGCGGGAAATGAAGTGCCGCCGCGACCGTGAAGTGTCGCTGGACGCTCTTTCCCCGGCTGATTGGGACAAGCTCTCGACCGTAGATCGGTATTCCTGCGACAGCTTTACATTCAGTTCGCATGGCTATGACCTACATATCGACAACGAGCTTGTGGCCGAAGCGTTTGCCAGCCTGCCAAAAGACGAGCAGAGTATTTTGATTCTCCGCTTTGTTCTGGATTTGACTGACGAAGAAATTGGCCGCCTGATGGGAATGTCCCGCAGCGCAGTACAGCGCCACAGGACAAGCACCTTAAAAGACCTGCGTGTAAAATTGATGGCGTTCATGCCGGAGGGAGGTTAAACGCGGATGAAGCAATCCAGTTACAAGGGCAAAAGCCCTCTGCCTGATTTTGTGATCGACGCGGCCTGCGCCGGTAACGCCGAAGCCGTGGAGCGTGTCTTGCAGCATTATGACGGCTATATCAATAAGCTGTGTACCCGGACGCTCTATGACGGCAGCGGTCAGCCTCATATCTGCATTGACGAGTATATGAAGCGCCGATTGCAAATCAAGCTGATCCATTCCATCGTTAGTCCCATTGGCGACTGACGGTTAAGGCCCCGGCCATAGACAGGCGGCTTTCCCTTTCCCCGCCTGCCTGTTTTCCCGGCGGCCCCTTTGCTCCTTGACAAATACGCCCGCAGGACAATGGCGGCGCGTCATAGGGCAGACGGATACATTCTGTCTGCGCCGAGCCGGGCGGCAGGTGCGCCAAGAGGTTTTCCCTCATTGGGATAAGCGGAGCGATTTTACCGGGCCGTAAAGCAGGTGTGGCAGCCTGCGGGCGACGACGCGCAGACAGGACAATGATACTCCCTTGCCGTCGTAGTCCGAGCGTTTGAAGCGTCGCAGGCAACGAGCAGGGCCGCGTGAGAACCACGCAGGGGTGAGATTCCCGTGGAGCTGTGCCAGCAGCCGTCCGTTACTTTCTGCCCACTTTCACAACAATAACCTTTGTTTTGAAAAGAAAGGGGGCCATGTTATGAGTAATAACGATGTGCCTATTTGGGAAAAATACACGCTCACCATTGAGGAAGCGTCTAAATATTTTCGGATCGGGGAAAACAAACTGCGTCGGCTTGCCGAGGAAAACCCCACCGCTGGCTGGGTGATCCTGAACGGCAACCGCATCCAGATCAAACGGAAACAGTTTGAAAAAATTATTGATTCCCTTGACACAATATAGTGAAAAAGGGCCTTGCTCGTGTTATAATAGGTTATAAGCGTGTCAAGGCTCTTTCCGTCATGGAAAGGAGCATGACGAAATGCCAAGAAAAGAACGAGATGAAAAAAGACGGGACAACAAAGGCCGCCTTTTGAAGTCTGGAGAGAGCCAGCGATCAGATGGAAGATACGCTTACAAATACATTGACACCTTTGGAGAAACCCAGTTTGTTTACTCATGGAAGTTAGTACCTACCGACAAAGTACCTGCCGGGAAACGGCCCTGTCTTTCCCTGCGCGAGAAGATCAAGCAGATACAGAAAGACCTTGACGACGGGATAGACACCATCGGCAAGAAAATGACCGTGTGCCAGCTTTATGAAAAGTACACCCGGCAGCGCGGGAATGTGCGGAAAGGAACCCAAAAGAGCCGCCAGCAGTTAATGAAACTTCTGTCCGAAGATAAGCTGGGCGCGGCCAGCATTGACAGCGTGAAGCTGTCCGACGCAAAAGAATGGGCCTTGCGTATGCAGGAAAAGGGCGTTGCCTACAACACCATCTGCAACAGCAAGCGTTCCTTAAAAGCCATCTTTTATATGGCCGTACAGGACGATTGCCTCCGCAAGAATCCTTTTGACTTCCAGATCAATGAGGTTATCAACGACGATACCGTACCAAAGGTGCCGCTTACCCCTACACAGGAAAACGAGCTTTTGGACTTCATGCAGAACGATCCTGTCTATGCCAAGTATTATGACGAGGTGGTGATCCTGCTGGAAACCGGGCTTCGTATTTCCGAACTCTGCGGCCTGACGCCAGCCGACCTGAATTTTGAGAAGCGCTTTGTGAATGTAGACCACCAGCTTTTGAGAAGCACCGAGGACGGCTACTATATCGAAGCGCCAAAAACAGAAAGCGGATTCCGTCAAGTGCCGATGAGCGCAGCCGCCTATGAAGCGTTTGAGCGCGTGTTGAAGAAGCGCAGGGACGGCAGGTGCATTAAGGTTGATGGTTATAAGGACTTCCTGTTCCTGAACCGGGATGGCCTGCCCAAAACCGCCGTCAACTATGACGCCATGTTCAAGTGCCTTGCCAAGAAGTACAACAAGTGCCACAAGGAGCCGCTGCCCGATGTGATGACGCCGCACACCATGCGGCATACATTCTGTACCAGAATGGCAAACGCGGGCATGAACCCCAAAGCATTGCAGTACATCATGGGACACGCCAACATTGTAATGACGCTGAACTATTACGCCCACGCTACTTTCCATTCCGCACAGGAGGAAATGGAACGGCTGCAAGCCAAGGCAAAAACCACCACAGAGGCCAAGCCGGAAACTGCGGCGGAAAACGCCGAGGAAACCAAGGCGGCATAAGTAGTACGCAGAATTTACTACTACTTTTACTACTTTTGAGAGTGAAAACATGAGGGGTAATAAAAAGATTTGTGAGGTTCTTCCGATATGAAAAGTGCCGGAAAAGCCCGAAGTAACGGGCTATACCGGCATATAAGAACATCTAAAGAGATAATTAGAAATCTATTAAATTATTTAACCAAAAGAAAAACGGCAAAGTTCAAAATCGAACCTTACCGTTATTCCATAAAGACACAGTATAAAACAAAATACCCACGATAAGCAGGTGGGTGTACCTGTTCATCGTGGACATATTGCTATTTTAACGTTGTGTAACCGTTATTGATGTTCCTACACGGGCAACCTTGACACATCCGTGTCAGGACGATTCACTGAACGATCTCTTCATTTTCTCCTTCACTTCATCCGGCACATCGATCAATCCGAACCGATAGAACATGCCATAAATGTAAGTCACTCCCCGGATATCGCCCAGAGCTTTCGGGCGGTCTACCACTTCTCCCACCTTTTTAATATTCTGTAGTGCCAGCAGCACCGAACTCCATGCCAAACTTTTACTCTTCTCCCGTCTGTCAATCCACAGCTCCTTCGTGTACTCGCCATTTCTGCCTTTTTTAATTTCGTAAGTAAATGGCAACCCGGAGTAGGTTTTAAATTTCACACCAGCATAAGCCACAACCACACCCCAGAAGTTTTCTTCTGTCAGATCAGTCCTCCATCGCTTCATCGCTCTGTATCTCCGCTGCCGCTCTGCTCCAACACTAATCTTTTCTTTCTCTGTACCTGGATAATACACGCCTTTCTTATAAGGCAGGTACGAGGTGACGGAGGCTTTGGAAAGTTGAAGAGTATTTGCGGTTGAGAGTATGGAGGTTTTGTAGTCTTGTGTTTCTCGGCACTCCTCAAATGTATCCTGTACCTTCTCGGCCACATCCGATTCATACACACCAGCCGTAATGAGCAGCTTCCGTACCTTTATTGGATTTAATCCCAGTTCTTCACCGATGGCCTGCAAGGACATCTCATAATCATAAAGTGCCACAGCTCTTTCCATCTGCTCTTTCAGATTCTTCCCGGCATCATACTCTGGCTTCAGCTTCTTCCGGCCACCGCCGGGCTTCCGGGGTTTATATGCTCTTTTCTCTCCCATAATTACTCGTGCAGCTCCAGCGGCAGTCCGTCCGGATCATGGAAGAAAGTCATCTTTTTGCCGGTATAATCATCAACTCGTATCGGCTCACATTCAATCCCTACCTCCGCCAGCTCTTTCACCGTCTGCTCCACGCTCTCTACACAAAAAGCAAGATGTCTCAGACCACATGCTTCCGGGCGGTTCACACGCTTCGGAGGATTTTTCTCAACGAAAATCTCCAGCTCTGTGTGTTCATTGACACGCAGATCCAGTTTCCAGTCCTTGCGCTCTGGGCGGTAGTTTTCCCTGATGACAGAGAATCCCAGCTTGTTCACATAGAAATCCTTAGCTGCTTCGTAGTCAGATACGATGATTGCAATGTGATGTATTTTTGATAAGTTCATTTTTCTCACGCTCCTTTTTATTTTCGTTATAAACTATATAGCGACTTTCAAAATATACCGCGTGAACTCCTGAAGTTCAGTTTGTCCACACGGCATTTCTTTTTTTCTTGGGTTCTTGTTTATTTCAGCTTTTCAAGGATCTCATCAGCACTCATGCCGCCGGCCAGCAGCTTCTTAACCACAGCCTCGGCTTCTGCCTTCTTTGCTTCTTCTGCGGCCTTAGCATCTGCCTTTGCCTTCTTCGATTCCAGCGTTGCCACTTCTTTTTCGGCCTTCTTCAGAGCATTCTTCTTCTCTTTCAGATCAGCTTTTAAAGTATCAATGTTTGTGGTGATGGATGCGATCTCTGCAGTCAGGGAAACGATAGATCCCTGCTTCTCTGCGATCTGGGATGCGTAATCTTTGGTGGTATTGGTTTTGGGACGGTTCTTGCTGCCTTTCGTTCTTGGCATAGGTGATAACCTCTTTTCTTTTATAGTAGTTTAAGTATAGCAGTGTGTTGGGATGAGGGCAGTATAACTACCCGGCTATCGTTCATATTTCAAATTATGAAATCCTGAATCGGTCCAACCGGAGTTGCCATTGTTTTATCAAAAAGCACAATATCCTTTGCCCCCGTACAAACAGTACTTTTATACTTAATTCCTACGTATCCCTTATTTAAAAAATACTGAGCCATACACTGAAAAGGCGCATACATCAAACTTTTATCGTCTGCATCAGCCAATGGAGTAAAAATCTGCTCAGATAGTAGCTTAAGATACGTATGCAACGTCCAAAGGCTTATTTCCGCTTTTATTTCATTAATTTCATTTTCAGTAGGAATAACCACTCGTCCTTTCTTCATGCTTCGCTCATAGCGACGCGAGAGATAAACTTTTCCGCTATTTTCAAGCTGAGTATTTATATCCTCATACGTCATCTCGTCAGCCAAAGTTAAATCAATTATTTTTTCATCCTTGTTAGCCGAATTGATTTCAAATAAACAAATACCAAAGCGATTTCCTGTCGATGCACGACATTCCTTTATCGTACACTGCTCAGCCAAATTTTTGTCACTAGCCCATGCTAAATACAACCATTCAACACCAACGGGGCTAAACCTGTTATCCTCATTTATAAATTCTGCTTTTGGCATGAAGCGATCATATGATACCGTCTCAAGAGCTTTTAATTTTGCACCTCTAGCCAGATATCCATCAGTTTGAAAAATATCCAGTGAACGTTCCAACCGCACGCAACAATTGGCAAACAAATCATCAAACACTTTCAAAAATGTAGTCGTCATTGCTGATTCAACTTCATCATATTTAAATGTCTTATTTGCCAAAGCGGCTTGAAATTCATTCCATGTATTTTTAATTGTGATTTCGCTTTTCTTAATATCTCCGAAATCAAATAATGGAGCATTCATAATATTTTGATACGACATTTCGCATTATTTCCAATCTTATAATTTAATGTCAGCCAATCATCTTAGAATTCGAATCAATCTCTCTCGCCTTTCTTGATAAGTCTGGCTACCGGAGTAAGGTCTGTAAATGCGCTACCGATGATATTTCCACACACAGGGCACTCTATATCTTCATGTTCGCGGTTTCCTTCCCATATGGATTTATCGTCATATTCCGAAATAGAACCACATCTATCACAAGCCACTCGATGAGTCATCGTCAGACCTCCTTTGATTTTTTGTTTTTCTTTTCATCACATCTCAGCCGACCATAAGATCGTTGCCTGCTGCTCACCACGGAGAGGTGTGTGATTATAAGAGCAGCAAGAGCCACGGTCTCCCGTGGCCCCAGAGTCAGGGCACCACCTAAGACACAGTCAGTCTTGTTTGCCCCAGTATATCATATTATTCTCTATTTTGACAGCCTTTCGTGAACTTTCTTTCCCACTATGTAACACAGTCCACCAAGCATACCGCCAAGCGTGTTGTACACGATGTCTGACACTTGGAATGTCCCCAGTCGAAGCAGCAACTGCAACATCTCGATGCTCACGGAGAAGATCAGGCCAAGCTTTGTGCTTTTCCATACTACACCCTTCTCAACATCAAACGTCCACATCACCATCCCGGTGAACGGCATCATCAGGATTACATTCTCGATGCACTCGGTCGTCAGCTGTCTTTCTCCGTTCACCGTTTCCCAGATGCCCCAGCCGCCCATTACATCGGACAAAGGATTCATCCACAAGTCCCGATTCAATAGCGTCCGGAACAGGATCATCGAGGTGACAAAAACAAGCAAGAATAACTTTCTAAAAAAAGAGGATACTTTGAATGCAGTAAACCATGTATGGATTGCTGCTTTCCAACCTTTTCCGGCTTCAGACGGGTAATAGGCATAAAGGTAAAAAAACAGAGCAAAAAAAGAAAGCAAGCATGAAAAGCCAAAAGGTTTATATAGAGCTGCTAGAATATTAGTAAGGATTTTTTGGTAATAATTAAAAGCTGACTCATTTTTACTTTTCTCCTTGATTTCTTTCAGACAACAGCTCAACGCATCCTATTTTAGTCAGAAGCGGAATACTTCGACCTTTTTATAATGTTCAGGCTATTCTGATCATGTTACTTTAAGTGAGCCAACTTGCTTTTTGCCTCATTAATAATGAACTTTGTCTCCTTAGGAAAAGAAATCCATGTCACAACCATTATTTCAAAAATATAAATGAAAAATCCAGGGATAGCACTAAAACAAAATCCACATACTAAAAAAGCGCACGTCTGAATAAAAGGATACAGCTTTTCCTTGGTGTTATATTTTATCCACTTAAAATCAGGTAAACATAAAAAGTACCAGCATACAGCCGATAGCAATGTACCCATTGCAAAACTTTCCTTTACCTTATAAAGGTTATAGCATATTACATTAAACACAAATCCCACAACAATAATTGCTGTGAGTTTTATAAAATAAATACTCTGCTTTTTTTGTGCCTTATAGAGATTGACGTAAATGCTTTTTATGACAATATAAAAAATCTGTGCCGCAAAAAGCAAAAACATCACCTTAGCAGAATCGATATATTTTGTTAAATATACTTCCAAAATAAATCTAGCAGGAAATGCACAGGATACAATCAATGCGGCAAAAATCATCACATAATTTCTTGCTTTTCTTACCTTAACTTCATCTGTTGCCTTACAAAAGTAATTATATAATGTAGTTGTAACAGGTGTGACTGCGACATTCATAAAGTTCTCCATGCTAACAGCAAATGAGTACTGTGCAAATGCAAGCGTAGTCATAAGAGCTTTTACAAACCATCGATCCATACTTGTAAGTACAACTGATGACAGATTTCCAACAGTTAATAATATACCCGCTTTTATATTTTTTATCAGCTCATCAAATGAAAATGTATTTCCATCATTTTTGCTACCAATAAGTTTTCTACAGTTGAGTTCCAATACAATCCATACAATAAAATAAACCGCAACATTACTCAGCAGAAAGCAAAGAGCATTATCTGTTTTTATTAAGAAAATCCAAATCATGTTTGCAAAGAAAATCAAAATCGTATTTGCATTCATGATTTTTCCGTAAAGTGAGAACTCACCCGTTGCTTGATATAATTGTTTGAAATAGTTTGCTAAATTCAACGGAAGAATTGAAAGCGAAAAAAACACCAAAACTTCTTGCTTTGAAATTATCGCAATAATAGCACAAGCAATCGTAACAACAATTTCAAACAACCTTAAAGTTGAAAGGTTTGTCCCTAAATCTTCACGCCGGAGTTCTTTAATGTTTTTTCCTCCATATTTTAGGTACATTCCATCAACAAATCCAAAGTGAAATAAACCAGCATAACTTACATATAGCTGGAATGTTTTTATTGTAGCGTAGCTTTCCACACTCAGCTCTTTCGGGAGAACAAAATTAGTTATCAGATTAAATCCTAAATTTATGAAATTTGCTATAAGGACGTACATCAGTCCTTTTTTCAGTGATGTTGACATTGTAGACTTTCTCTTCCTTCATTTTTATGAAGATCAGATGCTCTCAATCTTCAATTCCACTTTATATCGTATTAAACACGACTCGAAGTTTTACTTTTTCAAATGTTCTCTTGGTTGTTTTCTTTTTATTATATGGGAGCATCAAAATCTTCAATTTATATTTCAAATTTTCTTTGTATTCTGCAAAAGCTATAAAAGCTTCTTTTGTTTTTTCTGGCATCATCTCGGAATACCCTTTTAGTATTTCCTTCGCCATATCACTTCTAAGGACATTTTTATTTTTAACGATCCCCATCAGTGTATCTTTCAGAGAATGCCTTTGTGCTCCCAAAACATTTGCATCATGCTGTCTATACATGATATAGGCATTCTGATCTGAATAAAAAAAGCCATTCACAGCAAGACACACAAAGCTGATCCAGCTATCATGCATACTAATTACTGAAGGTTTGTATTGTTTCAGCTTTTCCATCAGTGCTTTATTAAACACAAATGTACATCCTGGTGTTCCATATGTCAGAATATCATACAATGGATTTTTAAATGTATTATCTGTAAACGATTTCCGAATAAATGTTAAGTCTTTGTCCACCACTTCAACTGCACTACTGTATAAAGCAGGCTTGTCTATATTTTCAATACATTTTACAGCAGAAATGATTTTTTCTTCTTTCCAGACATCATCCTGATCACACAGCGCATAATAATCGTAATTTATATCCGCTTTCCAAATCAAGTTCAGAAAACTTTTCGCCGGTTTTAAATTATTCCCTCCATAAACTTTAACCCTATCATACTTTTTCAATATTTCAACCGTTTTATCTGTAGAACCATCGTCACGCGCAAGAATATCAACATATATGTCCTTCTGCGCTAGTACGCTTTCCAATAGTTCTGGTAAATATTTTTCGCCATTATATGTAGATAATAATATTAAGCATCGACACATACTAAACCTCTCAAATTATTCGCTTGCAATTGCTTGTGCTTTCGCATTATATGTTATATATAAAGCAATAATTACCCAAAGCAACTGCGATACATCAGCAACAGACAGCATTACCGCCACATAGGACACAAAGCAGAGAAAAAAGCTGTTATTCATGTTTCTTGAATTTTTGAATGTTGCTTTTTTCCAAGAAGATTTAAGAAGCGAGTAGAATAAGCTAAAACATGCAATTCCACCTAACAAACCTTCCTCTACAAAATATCCAACATAACCGTTATCAATGGTATCTCTTACCTGCCATATTCCATTTATACGATAACTTAATTTTCCTCTTGTATGGCAACTTGCTCCCAGTCCAAATACTGCATTATGTATCAGCATCCAAGAAATACCCGATAACTGTATCATTCTTGACGAAAGCCCCGTCGAAGAATTTCCTCCAAAATTTTCAATTGTCTCACTGCTATCTCCAAATGCAATCATTACAGATTTAATAATATTTGAAAACTGCTGCGCAACTGTCGGTACAACAAAAGAAACCACAACAGCGACACATGCAATCGCACAGACCGCAGTTAAAATTCTGTTTCTCGTTTTTTTATCCGCAATTATAACATATATCAAAAAGAGTGCCAGCAATACAACGATTGTTCCTCGTGACTCAGTCAAAAACGCCGCAATAACATTTAAACCGAGAACACAGCTATTCCACGCATTTTTTTCATTTTGCCAAACATACAATGCAAGCGGAATAATAAGTGCGCAATACATTGCATAATATACCGGATGTCCGAAAGTTGCCTCTGCACGAATAATACCCATTCTTACAGTAGATACCATCAGTACATTTCTGGACACTGTATTCAAATTGTAAAACAAGTTAGACCCAATCAGCACATTGATAATGCTTATAATTGCTACTACGCCGCTTGCATTCACAATAGTCTTTACACACAAATGCACATCTTCTCTGCTTCGAACAACTTGACAAATCATAACAATCAGCAATAGCTGTTCCACAATCACTGTAAACTCAGTATTGATTGCCGCAGATAAACTCGGTGCATAATATCCATTTGCTAAAATTCTTGCCGCAAAATATATAAACAACGGCCAGTATAAACCTGTAACTTTCAATGGTTGTCTGATCAGATGTATTTTTTTATTATGAAAACACACACACAGCATCAGAATCAGTAACAAAATTCTGCTGGCCTTGAGTAATGGAAGCCCGCCGCCCAATTCGATAGCAAAATAATCAGGCAATACTGGATAAAACGCCATGAAAAACAAAATAAATTTTTTGTTTCCTTTCAGTGCAACCAATAGTGCAACCACTATAAAAAATACTAAAAACAGCATTGCTTTATTTCTCCATATTACATTCTTTCCATCCCATATTTTTACTTGTTTTTAATTTTACCAGCCATCTTCTTAATATTTCTCTTCAACCCTTTTGGAAGCATTCCGGAAACCGTATATTTCAAGATATCCTTCTTATAGTTTTTATGGAAATAGCGGTCAACCGCTTCATAGCCTTCTTTTTGGTACAATTCCAGAATCTGCTCACGTTTCGGGCTGTACTTGCTGGGCGAATGTAGCTGGTCGTTATGCCGTGCAACTTTGTCAAAGTCTGAGGTCATCAGGACGAACTGACTTTCACACTGCTCCAATGCAACTTTTCCTTGATTAGTATTGACTAAAATGCAGGAAACGCCCTTCCCGTTAGAAAGTCCCTGCTTTTCATCATAAGACGGGTATTCTTCATGAAATCCCCAAAAATCACCCAAAGTCAAATCTCCAACACGCTTCTCTGAAGCAAAGGGGCAGGAATAGCAGTTCTTGCGATATATATACGATTTAGAGAAGAAATGGATATATGCGGTAAGGCCGCCTATCAACACTTTCTCCTTGTTTTCACCCGCCATATCTTTATAGACGCTCCGGGTAATCATGCCCTGCCCTTTGCTCTTGTCCCGGAAATAAAACTCGGTGATTGTTCCGCCCAGTTTCTTCCCGTAGTCTTCCATAAAGCTCTGGAAAAATCGTTTGCTCGGAACTCCATGACAAATAATGTCCACTGTGAGCAGATTTTCATAATCTTTTTTCAGATACTGCTTTAAGCCTGCAATCTGACAGGGCGTTCCAGAAAAAAGAACTCTTTTTCCATCCAACAGATCTTTTTGGGCCTGTGCATAGGTATCCCCAATCGCACTTTGCACATATTTCGATCCTTGCAGTTCAGGCAGCCTTTCCACTGTATCAATGCGGAGATGCTTTGGCTCCAATTTTCCATTTTCCAGAGGAAGTGCAGCACCATATACCACACCACCTTTTTTCAACACATTCTCTGCGAGGACAGCAAATGCTCCGCCAGATGCAGACTTTCGCAGCAAATTGTCATTGTTCGATGCAGCTGCATAGACTGCTTCAGACTTCTGCATCAGAGGTTGCATTTGATAACCGCAAGCCTTTTTGCAGACACCACATCCAACACACAAATTTTGATCGATTTCCGGATAAACAAAACCGACTTCATCTTCCGCCATTCGGATCGCATTCTTGGGACAAACATTCATGCACGCCCCGCAGCCGCAGCAATCTTTTTTATCGTCAAATAAAACGATCGAACTCATGATTTATCTCCTGTAAGGAAGTCATCTGCTTCCTGAATCTTCTGTGCAATATAGTTTCGAGTTTCTGTATAATCCATTGGCGTATCCAACAGCGGGATAAAATCATCTTCGCATCCCACCTCCAAAAGTCGAGAGGCAATCTTCATATCGGATAACAGCGAACGAATCTTATTGATTCGGTTTTTCTCTGTTGGATAACACAAAACCGATTTGTTGTACTTAATAGAAAAAACTGTCCCATGAAATGTTCCAGTAATAACTTTTTCTGCATTCCGAAACAAATCGACCCACTCATATGGGGTCAGGTCAATAAATCCTTCATCGTAGAATGTCTTGTAATCGCCCGCACCAATGATTTTCAAATCATTCTTCTTTGCATATTCCTGCAGCTGTTTCACCATCGGTTCTGTTAATTTGCAGTCATAAATCAGAATATAGCGGTACGGCTCCGGCTTGATATTTTCCCTTTCAATATCCGTATCAAAATTATAGAGAAAAGTCGGATCAAGCATTTTCTCAGCTTTTCTTCCGCAGGCTCTCTCAACAAATTTTAAAGATTCCACATCACGACCAGATATCCGGTCAAGGTGTTTCAAGCCCGAAAGGACATCCTCCGGCACAGCGGTTTCTTCGGTTACTGCGCCAACACTCGGTGCATAAGCAATCGTCCGCTGATTTTCAAGTCCTGTACCAAATTTTAAAGGGTGGTACCCAGATCCACACAGATTCCAAATCTCATCACTGCCAAGAACGATAAGATCCAATTTTAAATCGATTATCTCCTTGGCAGTCTTTACCGGGCGAGTTCTCGGAATACTGCGTTCATATTTTGTGAATGTTCTTAACTGCCGGATTTTTTCCACATAAGTAGAAAGCGTATCAACTCCCGGACGAAAATGAAGAATATGGATGATATTCCTTCTCCAGTGCTTTTGTTTTACATAATTGATGACCGTCACTTCTGCTTCAGGATATAGTCTTTGAAGCGTTTCATACATCCCCTTCATCTGAAGGAATGCGCCATAATTTTTTACATAATGATGTGTTAAAATTCCTATTCTCATTTTTTCGCCATTCCTATCGCATCTTTTAAATACTGCTTGCTGCTCTGCCGACTCTGTTCTATGACATCATACACTTTTTCATAGTTGATTTCCGACTTCATACTTTCCAAATCAAAGCAAAAATCTTCTTTGATAGGGCGGTTTGTAATCTGAAGTTCGCTCAGCAAGGCTGTTACTTTTTTGATTCGGCTTTCATTTGTCAGATATACCTTAAACTGCCTGCGATTCAGAATAGAGAATACTGCACCGTGAAAAGTTCCAGTAAACACAAACTCCGCATTTCGGAACATTTCCACCCACTCAAATGGTGTCAGGTTTACAGTAACTTCTGAATATCGTTTGTCACATTCACCCGCGCCATAAACCGCCAGACCATGCTCTTTTGCATAAGAAAAAATCTGATTCAATATATTATGCGGCAGGTTTTCACAATAATAAAAAAGGATATATGGCTTTTTCTTCGCTGCCAATTCGGCACGAGGAAATTCCGCTAGAAATGTTGGGTCAAGCACTCTCTCCGGAGCCGTTCCCGTTATATTGCACACGAGCTGCTCTGTCAGATCATCTCGTGCCGATATTTTCTTAAACTTCTTGATTCCGCGAATCACATACTCCGGGACGCATTCATCTGCTGCCGTCTTTCCCACACTCGGCGCATAGGCAATCAAATTTTTGCAAGTGAGTCCTTCGCCAAATTTGAGCGCAGCATTTCCTTTTGTGTCCTTATAATTCCAGACCTCATCACTACCAACAATAATGCAATCAAAGTCCAATGCATTGATCTGTTTTGCATTAAAACACCGCTTGGAAAGAACCATTTCCTGATTTCTAGCTTTTGCGAATGTCCGTGGAAGCTTGATTTTCTCCATCCAATCTTTAAAAGACTCTCTGTTTTTATAAAACCGGAACCATCCACCTGCATTGATAATAAAATGCTTCAGATTAACATAATCTATGATCTGCACTTCATCGTTCGGAAATAATTCTGCGATTGCTTCCCGTAATGCCCACGCCTGTAGAAATGCTCCGTAATTATTGATGTATTGATGTGTTAAAATTCCTATTTTCATTCCACTTCTCCAGCCAGCTGTAAATATCGCTCCTGCAATTTCTTTGCCTCAATTTCAATATTGTAGTGATGTTCCGTTATCAACTTTGTGTTATCATTGCGTACATTCTGCTGTAAGGCATTACATATTTCAGTTGCCCAAGTCGAGATTTCTTCTGTAAGCGGGATGAATTTTGCACGATCTGACAAACCAATCTCGCGTGTTACAGCGGAAGAAAAAATGCATGGCAGGTCTGCCGCCTGAGCCTCAACGCCAACAACAGGGAGTCCTTCCCATACCGATGGCAGTACAAAGCAGTCAAATGCCTGATACCATTCGTTCGCATTACCTACATTTCCGACAAACGTCACTCGATCTTTTATTCCAAGATTGCTTGCTTTCTCTTTCATGGCATCCATCAGCTCACCGTCACCCAGCAGCACAAGATGTGCTAACGAATCCCTTTTTGAAACCTCAGCAAAAACATCCAGTAAGAATGTGTGATTCTTCTGAGACATAAAGCGTCCGACATGACCAACGATATGTTTGTTTTCCAAATGATTGTCATGTCGGATTCTATTTCTTATCGTTGAGTCGAAAACGAACCGATTCACCTCGATTGCATTGGGAATCAATTCATAATCGTTTCTTTCTACAACTTTTTCTCCGAAATAGCATCTGGCTGCTTCGATTCCACAAGAAAAATGTTGGTTCATATTGGACGGCAACAACGCTTTGCAAACAAGTTTGATTGGTAGCTTCCAGTCTCTCGTAATGCTTGCGCCATGTGCATGAAAAATACGCACCGGAATGTGATTGACTTTTGCAGCATGAAGTGCGTATACTCCAAGAGCTCCGTTGTGCGCTTCTACAATTTTGTATTCCGGATTCTCCTCAAAAATCTTCTTCATACATTTCAGATACGAAGGATACTTTGCAGGATTTAAGCCAGGTGTGTGATAGATGTTACCGCCCATTTCCTTTATTTCGGCATCATATGCACCGGGCTTTTTCTTATTGCATAAAAAGTCAAATTGTATTTTCGATCTGTCAATATGGCGATAATAATTCATCAGCATTGTTTCGATGCCGGCACGATCCATATTGCTGACAGAATGAAGGATTCTTATCATTTTTCTTCTCCTATAGATTCTTTGCTTGCAATACAGATTTCCGCATTGCCACTATTTCTGGTTATTGTTCCCGCCCTGCGTTCGTATGATAAAGTCATAGTCGTTTCCGAGTCTTAATGATTACCGAGGTGCTATATCATAATGCAGGGTGTGATACTTAAAAAGGCTGATGATAACATCATCTGCTCTATACAAATTCAGGTAGTGATACTGAAAAGAGGTGTCATGCAGTTTGGAAAGTATATGTTTTAGCGTATCATCGCTATTTTTAAGGCATTTTCACTATGTACATCTCACTACCTGCGTTCTGTTAGAGGAGATTATTTATTATTAATACTCTCATCGGCTCTTCTCCCCATACAATGCAAGTGTCTTATCCACCACTTCATCCCAGTTGTATTTTGCACAGATAAAGTCGGCTGCTTGATTCTTCATTTTCATAACCATTTCAGGATGGTCACAGGCATCTTGCAATTTTTCTTGTAAATCCTCTACATTCGTCTTTTGGAAAATTAACGCCTTATCTTCCACAACCTCTGCGCACTCTGGAATATCGGAAACCAGACAGCAATTGCCATAGCTCATTGCCTCCAGAAGACTTAATGGCATTCCTTCCAGATCAGACGGCAGCGTGTAGATGTAAGCGTTGCTGTACAGTTCATCCAGCATTGCTCCCTGCACAAACCCAGTAAAGAGAATCCGATCGTCACCCTTCGCCAGTTCTTTCAATTCCTTCATAAAGGAATCTGTATCACTGGAACCGCCTGCGATGACCAGCTTTTTATCTGTCTTGACATTCTTAAATGCTTCAACCAAATATCGAATGCCCTTTTCCGGCACCAGACGACCGAGGAATAATATGTAGGAATCTTTTTTCAGCCCGAACTTATCTGTAATCAGATTTGCTTCCCGAGTCTGCGGTCTATTCACTCCATTGGGGATAAAGTGTGTCTTTCTGCCATAGGTTTCCTTGAAATAATCCTGCACGCCTTTGCTCAGAACAATGACCTCGTCTGCATATTTCACAGCATTTTTTTCGCCTTGGTGAATAAACTTAGAACCAAGTCCCGATTGCCATTTCTCGCGCTGCCAGTCGATGCCGCCCGATGTCAAGTCTTGGACAACATTTTTCACAAATTTCTATTTTAGACGTGCTGCCACATCCCGCCGCAAATTCTTGATTTTCCTTGATATTCCGCCATTTTTCTCATTGGCGGTCTATTTTTTTGCCCTAATCTTCATTTTTACCGCTGATGATCTAGGTTCTTCACCTTTTTCAATCATAAAAGAATCCTCGTTTAATCTTTTTCTGTGCTGCGCTATATCTTTACAGGATTCCATATCAATCTTTTCCAAAAATCCTGCTTATCTCTGGTTTTTCCATCAAAAGCAGAAATTCGATCCAACATGCCATCAACAGCCCGGAAAGATAGGTGTCAAAAATGCCCTGAGATTTTTGTTAAAAAAGACTAAGATTTTTAATTTCCGAGCAAGCGATACACTTTTCCCTCTCCATCATGTTCTTTGTTAAAAAATAAACATTCGTTAAAAGCCCGGCAAAGATTTATCTGGTTTGTCAGGAAGATAACCTTTTTCACAATAAAAAAGCTCCCACCTGCAACTCAAAGTTTCCTTTGAATCACAAGTGGGAGCCACTACCAAATCTTCAAATATTATTCTTAGTTCTCTTTTTGTTCTGCTTCAATTTCAGATTTTTTTCTTCTGCCCCGGCGTTTCTTTTCTGTTTCCGGTTTCACATCCCCAATATCATAAATGACAACTTGCTCATCCGGGTACAAGGTTCCATTCAAGGTATAGCTAAGTTTACCACCATTGTCATCCTCGAAAGGCAGCATTCTCCGAAACTCTACCTGGATAGCCGGCACCTTAATGCTGATTGCATAAGTCTGCTTGCTTTCCTCATTACTGAACTTGATCGCATTCGGATCTTTTTCTGAACAAGGCTGAATCGCAATCTGCCTAGTCTTTGCGTTGAGCAGCACCCTGATGTACGGTGCATAGTTCAACTCTACAGCCGTTGCCTTATTAAATTTCAGGCTGTTTGAAGTCACCGTCATAACAGACTCGCCTTTCGGTTGCTTTAGATTGATTACCTCAAATCCCTTCAAAATTTCCATTTCACATTCCTCGCTTTCATATTCTATGTGTTCCTGCTCTGGCTTTGCATCAACCAGTGCCATCACCTTTTCTGTTGCCGTTTCCAACCTCTTGAAGGAAACAGCCTTCCATGTAGGTCTAATGGGAACGAATCCTAACAGCACGCCTTTTCGTAAAGGAATCAGCCTTTGCTGCTTTGGGCGAATACGCCTCCGCTTGCCTGCAATCTGTTCCAGCCTTACCTGTGCCTTATCCCAGACCTCTCGCTCTACGATTGCAGGGTGATGGTCTGGTATAAAATACTGCTCCACCTCGCCTTCATTTTTCTTGGTCTTGTGGGTCAAACAATCTACCGTATAGGTTTTCTGCATCAGAACGTCGCCGCAGTATTTTTCATTCCGCAGGATATTCTTGACCGATTCACCCGTCCATGGGTTATTTTTGATTGTTCTGATTTCCAACGCATTGAGCTTTTCTGCAATTTCTGCCGGGTGCATTCCCTTATCAAAGCTCATATAGATGGTACGAACAATTTCAGCTTCGTTGGTCACAATCACCATTTCGCCATCATCGTCCGTATCATAGCCCAGCAGACTCGTCGTACTGATTTTTTGCGTTCCGGCTTTCATCCGGCTTCGAGTTGCCCACTTGATATTAGTGGAGATGCTTCGGGATTCCTCCTGTGCGAAGGAAGCCAGCATCGTCAGAAATACTTCTGCCTTTTCATCCAGACTATCCAAGCGTTCCTTATCAAAATACACACTGACAGGTGGCCGGAGGTTCCGCAGCAATCGAATATTAGTCAGGCAGTCCACCACATTACGAGCAAAACGACTGATAGACTTCGTAAGAATCAGATCAATTTTCTTAGCCTTTGCATCCTCTATCATCTGCTGAAACTGCACTCGATGCTTAACTTGTGTACCAGAGATTCCCTCATCCGCATAAATGCCTGCCAGCTCCCAGTCTGGATGCTCCGCTATAACAGTGTTGAAATGTGCCATTTGCTCTTCCAGACTGGTTTCCTGCGCCTCCTGATCCGTGCTGACACGACAGTATGCAGCGACACGCTTTTTAGGTGGTTCTTCTGTTTCCGCCACGACACCCACTGTTGCAGGAATTATTTTCACATCATAGGTCTTTGTCAGGCGAGGGGTCTTTTTTCTTCCCTTTTCCTTACGTCGTTCTACCACAATTGGCCTTTTAGCATGACTATCGCTTGCCACATTTCTCCCTCCTTCCACTTTTTCTTCCTATTACAAAGTTGCCCATGTTATAGCATTATCATTAATGTCATAACATGGGCAAACACTATTTGCAGACTCTCTATCTTACTTATTATACCGCATTGTGGGTATCTCCACAATATCCATTTGCATACCCACCCCGTATAATGAAACGTAAAGAACAATTTTTTACAAGCAAAAGTGGTGACAGCTTTGATTGATTTTACTCCTCTGTGGGAAACTATGCGCCGCAAGCAGGTAACACAGTACCAGCTTCTCAAAAACGGCTTGGACAACAAAACGCTGGACACTCTGAAAAAGAATCGGAATATTACACTATCCACATTGGAAAAACTCTGTCAGATGCTCGATTGCACTCCAAATGATGTCGTGCAGTTCATTCCAGACGATAAAAAATAATGCCGTCATAGTACCGTATAGTCGGTGGCTGTGGCGGCATTCCATTATATATAGGTAGAAACGCTCACTCTATAACTATCGCATTCCTGCGGAATGAAACACCCTCATAGCCGAGAAGATTTACGAATCCTCTCAACTATGAGGGCGTTGTTTTTTATTCGTGCAGTTCCAAGGGCAGGCCATCCGGGTCAAAGAAAAAGGTCATTTTCTTTTTGGTGTAGCTGTCCAATCGAATCGGTTCACATTCAATCCCCATCTGTGCAAGTTCTGCCACAGTAGCTTCCACATCCTCCACCCGGAACGCCAAATGCCGCAGCCCACAGGCTTCCGGCCTGTTTACACGTTTGGGTGGGGTCGGCTCTGCAAAAATCTCCAATTCAATCGCATTGACTCCGTCACCGACACGCAAATCCAGTTTCCAGTCGTTCCGCTCCTTACGGAAATTTTCTCTCACAACTGCAAAACCCAGCTTGTTCACATAGAAATCCCGTGCTTTTTCATAGTCAGAAACGATAATCGCCACATGATGAATCGCCGCCAATTTCACTATCTGTACGCCTCCCTATTTTATATGTACCATACCTGCCGAAGCATTACTGCCGCCAGTTCCAGAAGCACGACCACGCTGCCGACCACCTGCGGTATCATAAAAATCACAAATCCACCGATCAGCATTTGAAGTGCTTCCACCCCTTGCGACTGCTGCATGAGGTACGAAAGAATCGCCGTTGCCAGTAGCACACTGCCCAGCAGATAGAAAATCCATGCAGAACAGTGATGCAGAAATGCCACAAACCACTTTGCCAGCCACACCGCAAGGAGCAGCGGCAGGGTTATCATCACCAGCACCAATTTTAACAGCCATCGAATCGCTTTCATAATGTCCTCTTTCCGGCTGGTCTGTTGCCCATATTATAACACACTCTCTGATGTTACAACATGGGCAACTCAGCCTTTTTTGAAATTCAGCTCTTGTGCAATGCTCTCACAGCATCCTGGATGCTCTGCTCATATTTGAACCGTACCACGATGCGCCCTCCATCATGCACAAAGACATTTTCGATAAAGGCCGACACCATACCCGCTGTGAGCCTCGTCCCGTGCAGGAAATTTTCTGCCTGCTCCGCTGCTGCTCGTACCGTTCCCGGCACAACGCTCTCAGCGGATTCTTCCGCCTTGGATTGTTCAATTTGCTCTTGCACCTCTGAAATTCGTCTGTCACACTCCTGCTTTTTCTGCTTGTAGGTATCCAATGGGAGTGTTCCTGCTGCATATTCTTCATACATCCGCATCTTCTCACCTTTCAGGTTTTTAAGTTCCTGCTCCATCAGAGTTTTGCGGCGGTTTGCCTTTTTGTGGGCTTCTTTCAAATCCTGTTCTTCTTTTTGAATATCGCCGTAGAGGGAATCCAGCAAAGAAAGTTCCTTTTTCAGTGCCTGAAAGACAGCATTTTCAATATCACTGACCTGAAAGACTTCAGAGGTACACTGAGTTTGCCCCACAAGTTCCAGTCCTTCTCTGCACCAGAATGTTGGCACAACCTGTTTGAAATTGTGCGCCATCACTCGCCTGCAATTTCCGCAGCGAACTTTGCCTTTCAATGGAAAGTCCACGCTGCCCATCAGCACTTTATGGCTGTTGCTCTTTATGACAAGCTGCGCTTTTTCAAATTCTTCACGACTCACGATTGCTTCATGGGTTCCCTCCGTAATAAACTGCTGTCCTTTGGGAACCGTTCTGACAATGCTTTTGCCGGAAATCAGCGTTTTGGTTTTGCCCAGAACCATTGCCCCGGTGTACACATACGCCGTGAGGATTTTCCAAACGCGAGTACTATCCCAAAGAATCACTGGGGCGATGGTATAGGTCGTTTCCTTGCCATACGCCTTATTTTCTTTGTTATATACGCTCGGCACAGGAACATTTTCGTCATTGAGCATCATTGCTATCTCTCTTGTACCTAACCCCAGAATCGCAAGATCGAAAATACGCCGCACGATTTTTGCCGCTGACGGGTCGATGATAAATGCGCCCTTTTTGTCTGGGTCAAACTGATAGCCGAACGGCGCAGCGGATGCCGTTGTAATGCCTTTTCGCCACTTGACCTGATTGGCAGTCCGCAGCTTCTTCCCGGCGTCCCGGCAGTACATCGTGTTCACCAGATTGCTGACCACCACATCCATGCCCAGCGTTGTGCCTTTATAATTATTGCTGTCATAGTTATCGTTGATAGCAATGAGCCGGACACCCAGCAGGGGGAAAATCTGCTCCATGTATTCGCCCACACCGATATAATCACGGCCAAAACGGGAAAGGTCTTTCACGATGATGGTATCAATCTTGCCATTGCGCACACCATCCATCATCTGCTGGAATCCAGGTCTGTCAAAATTGCTGCCTGTGTAGCCGTCATCTACAAAATCCATCACAGGCACATTTTGCAGACTTTCTTTGCAGGAGATATACCGCTGGATCAGTTCTTTCTGGTTCTCAATGCTGTTGCTCTTATCCTTGCCATCTTTGCCCAAGTCGCCATCAGCCCTTGAAATGCGCTGATACGCTGCAATCATGTTTCTGCACTCTCCTTTCCAAGTTCTGTAAACACATCCTGAAATCCGAAAACAATCCGAATCCGCTTGTCCGCACTCACTTCGATTTTCTGCACAAGGGATTTTACCAACTGAATGTCAAATTCAAAGTTGTCCAGATGTTCTTCCAAATGAGAAGTCATATTCAGGTATTCTTCGATCTGCCGTTCTACTTTCGCTTTTTTGTTTTCTGCTTCCTGCAGCGCAGCCCGTAGACCATCATACTGTCTGGAATAATCTTCCCGAATCAGCTGGTAATCTTCGGAATCCACCACACCAGCCACATAGTCTGCATAAAGCTGTTCCCGCTTCTTGGCCATCTGGCTGACTTTATCGGTCAGGCTCATAATTTCGCCCTTTGCACGGTAGACGGGATTCTGCGCATCCTCGATTTTCTGCAATTCTTCCAGAACCTTCCGTTTATCGCTCAGCTGGACAATGAACAAATGCAGCTGATCCATTATCAGGGCTTTCAGCAGTTTTTCTGGAATCTGGTGGCCGATGCACTTATCGTCGGCCTGCCTTGCCTTGCAGATGTAATAGCAGACCTTTTTACTTTCCTCCGCTCCATGCGGCAGTCGTTCAAACTCCATCTGTCTGCCGCAGTCTGCGCAAAACACCATTCCTGCAAGGTCATTCTGATATTCTGCCCGAATCTGCTCCGACTTTGCTCTTACTGTCTGGAATACTGCTCGATTCTTGTTCAAGATTTTTTGCACCTTTTCAAAATCATCCCTTGCGATAATGGCCGGATGTGTGTTCTTTGCCACATACCACTGTTCTTTCGGAAGGTCGCACTTGTCCTGTCCTGCGAATAACTTCTGTGTACTTTTATTGTTGATGGTATCGCCCACATAGGTTTGATTTTCCAGAATGTGCCGGATCGTGGTTACGCCCCACTTTTTACAGGTAAGCACTTCTTTCCCCTCAACCATTTTTCTATGCCACTCCCGTGGAGTCGGAACCTGCAGCAATGTCATTCGTCGAGCAATTTCAAAAATTGGTACACCCATCAGTTCCCACTGGAAAATCAACTGCACATAAAATGCAGCTTCCGGGTCAATTTCATTACGCTTTGTCACGGGGTTCCGAATATAGCCATACGGAGCATCGTTTCCGACAGCATAGCCTGCTTCTTTTTTGCGTTGCAAGGAAGTCCATATCTTTTTGGATATGTCTTTCGCGTACATCGCGTTGACCATATTCCGAATCGGGAGAGCCAGACTTTCCATATCCTCTTTGCGGTTACTGTCAAAGTTGTCGGTAACTGCAATCAGCCGGACCCCCAGAAACGGGAACACTGTTTCGATATAATACCCCGCTTCCAAATAGTTACGACCAAAGCGTGAAAGGTCTTTCACCACAATGCACTTGATTTTCTTCTGCCGCACATCGTTCATCAGGCGGGTAAATGCAGGCCGCTTAAAATTTGTTCCCGTAAATCCATTGTCGAAGTAGGTGTCCACATAACTCAGTTCCCTGCTGCGGCTGATATAGTCCTGCACCAGCGCGATCTGCGTTTCCATACTTTCTTCTTTTTCTTCATCCTCAACAGAGAGCCGCCCATAGATTGCCGCCGGTATCTTCGCTTCTTCCAGTTCCGGGAGCAGCACAGAAACTGCCGCCTGTTCCGGCTGCGGGAGATTTTTTCTACTCTTTCGTGCCACTGTCTGTACCCTCCACTTCTATCCGACTAAGCATCTGTTTCCATTCATCCGTTTTCATGGTCAGGCTGATTTCTGCCTGACCATCGCCCAGTAATGTAACTGTGACCTGTTCGATGTATTTCTTCACAAAATTGCGGTCAAGTTCCTCCGGGGTCTTATACTGTGCCATCTGCTGAATCCATGGATTGCGCAGGCTCAACGCTCGTTCCCATACCAGCGTATCTTCCATAATTGTTGTAAGCTGTTCATTCAATTTCCGATGTGCTTCTTCGTAGTCCAGCAGTTCGGCACGATATTGTTCTTTGGTGATTTCATCGGCCATATAACTCTCATACAGCGGCACACGGCGAAACTGTTCCATATTCAGTTCGGCCAGAACGGACTTCATCTGCACCGACTTTTCAGCTCGGACTGCTTCAATCACTTTCCTGCCTGCTCCCTGCTGAATCGCTGCAGCCAGCTTTTCTTCTTCCAGATGTTCCAATTCCAGAGCATCCATCACCTTTTTATAAATGGTAGCTGCCGGAACTTTCAAATTCTTTCCGTTTTCCTTATGTGCGCGGCAATGGCGGCAATAGAAAAGTTCTTCCTCCGTTTTCTTATCCTTATGCCAGCAGAGTGCGCAGCCACAAGTGCAGACAATGTGTTTTGCCAGCGGGTTCGGTTTTTTGTAGCTTTTCCGAATGGAGATTTTGTTCTCCCCCTCCCTCATATTGCAAGGGAAAGCATAGAACTGTTCTTTGGTTATGTATGGTTCGTGGCAGTTTTCTGCAATGATCTGGCGGCTTCCATTTGCCGCCGCACCTGTATAAGTCGGATTTCGGAACAAGCAACGCAGCATATCGGTTGTCCACTGGTCGGATTCTGCATCATAAGACTTTCCCAAAATTCTCTTTTTGTGTCTCATTGGGGGTTCAACACCCTGCTCATTTAACCACTTTGCAATGTCACGCATTTTCTGACCGGACGCATATCTGGAAAAAGCCTCGCTTAAATAAGGAGCAACTTCTTCATCCTTTATCATGTTGCTTTCGCCATTCCTGCGGATATAGCCAAATGGAACAGAACTTGTCAACCGGAATCCTGCGCCTTGTTTCCTTCTCCACGCAAACATGATTTCTGCGTGCATCTCACAGCGTTTTGCTTCAAAATAGTCCTCGACTTCTTTTCGGCTGGCTGTTCTGGTGTCCAAGCCCTCATCCAGCACGATCAGGTCGATGCCCGTCGCATAGAGCGTTTCCTTGATTGCCTGTCGTGCCGCCGGGAAATCCGGCCCGCAGTAGTACATGGATGCCACAATAATGCAATCAAATTTTCGCTCTACGCCATCATCGGTCATTTTGTCAAACGCGGTACGCGCCTTTTCATCGTTCTTGCGGTCAGAATACTTTTTCAGCAAATCTAGTTCTTTATGTTCCGCCAGATATGCCGCAATACGCTGATTCTGCTCGGCAATCGCCAGTTCACCTTGATGGTTCTTCCAAGGAAGTGTCCGGGTATAGCTTACACACTTCATACTGCACTTTCCTCCGTTTCTGCTGCCGGAACACTACTGCAATATTCCAGCACATTGCGAATTTCCTGATCGAACCGATACTGGATATGAATGTGTTCCTTATCATAGACGGTGATGCTCTCTACCAGTTCCACCAGAACGCGGCGGTTCAGACTTGTCAGGTTTTGGTAGGACTTGAAATCTTCGATCCATGGCAGATGTTCCACATCCAGATTGTTCAGGCAATCCCTCTGGCGTTTCATTTCTGCTTTGGCCTTGCGGATGGTTTCAACCTTTTCATTAAAGGAATGGCTGAATTCCTTATACTCTTCCTTGCTGACAATACCGCTGCTCATATCTTCATAAAGCTGGCGGCGCAAGGTCTGGTATTTCTGTTCTTCCTGCTCCAGCATCTTCAGATGTTCTTCCACAGATTTCAGTCTGCGCTCATTCTTCGGAATCTCATTAATTTCATCGAGCCGATGTTCCAGTCCACTGATCTGCTGGACTTTCCCCTGCAATGCGGCCAGCACCACTTCGGCCAGCTTACTTTCGCTGATAAGATGTGAGGAACAGCCTAAACCATTGTGGTTTGTGACGCAGTGCAGATAAATATATTTCTTTCCGTTTTTCGACACTGTGCGCCGCACCATGTTCTGCCCACAACCACCGCAGCGAACGATGCCCGAAAAGAGATTGACAGCCTGCTGTCCTTTCGATGCACAGGTGTCCAACTTCAAAACTTCCTGCACCGTATCGAACAGCTTTTGCGGAATGATTGCTTCGTGCATATTGGGAACTCTGATCCAGCCGGATTCTTCCACATCCCGAATCTTCTTGATTTTGTAATTGATTTTCTGCCGCCTGCCCTGCACCATCGTCCCTGTGTAGACTTCATTTTTCAGAATCCGAAGCACCTGAATTGCCTGCCACTTTGCATGAGTGCCAGCTTTGAACCCACTGTGATAATTCAGGCCGCACAGCCGTTTGTATTCGCTGGGAGCCAGCACATTCTCGCTGTTCAGCTGTTCGGCAATCGCCTGTGCGCTCATACCTTCCAGTTTTCTGCGGTAGATAGAACGGACAATATCTGCTGCATACTCGTCTACCACCAGACGGTTTTTGTTCCGTTCATCTTTGCAGTAGCCGTAGATTGCATAACCGCCGATGAACTCACCTTTGCGCCGTTTCATGTCCAGCTGGCTGCGCACCTTGATGGAAATATCCCGGCAGTAGGAATCGTTCAACAGATTCTTGAACGGAACTACAATGCTGTCCGAATCGCTGCTCTCGGTGTTCGCATTGTCATAGTTGTCGTTGATAGCGATGAAGCGAATCCCCATCATGGGAAAAATCTGTTCCAGATACTTTCCCATCTCAATGTAATTACGACCAAGTCGGGATAAGTCCTTGACGATGATGCAGTTGATTTTGCCAGATTTAATATCCTCCATCATCCGCTTGAAGCCCGGACGTTCAAAGTTGGTTCCCGTGTAGCCATCGTCAGCGTACTCTTCGACCAAATGCAGTCCTGGCCGTTCTGCAGCAAAATCCCGAATCAGTTCTCTCTGGTTGCCGATGCTGTTGCTCTCGGCCTTGTCGCCATCCTCGATGGACAATCTCAGATAGGCCGCTGCCCGTATGTCTTTATTCTTTTCCTTGTAAAAAAACAAAGCCATTAAACCTCCCGTCTCCACGCATATTGCATGGTAAAATCCAGAAAGTTAATGGCTTTTGATTGCACTATTCACTTAACCCGTCTGTATTTTACCAAGCTGCCGCACAAAAATCAAGCTGCTGCGCACATTTTTCAAAATTTATTTTTCAGTGCTTCCCCATACTCTGCAGCAGGCAATCCCACAGTTCGCTGCCCTCCGGCCGGAACGATTCATATACGGTGATGCCCTTGATGATGGCTTTTCTGTGATGCACAGGCTCCGTATGTTCCTGTTTAGGCTTTTCATCAAATCGTTCTTTCTGCTTCATAGAAATCAATCCCCCTTTACTAATAGGAATCCAGAAGGGCATTTTGGAATACAGTTTTTGAAAAAATTTCAAAAAAATTTGAAAAGTGTATTCCAAATAGGGGCTGCGGATTCCTATTTATAGAAGGACTTCTTTTGATAGGTCTACGGCATACGATAAAAGACAGGTCTTTTTCTGTCTTAGAGCAAGATTCGCCTATGGTAACTCAAAACTCACTTTCGTGATTTTTCATTCCCGGCAATCTTGATGGGGATTCCGTTCCCCATCCCCACGGTACGCACAAAATCTTGGATTTTGGCTATCTGGCTCCACATGAATGTGTTCGCAGCCGAACGCCTACGGCTTATCGGGAGTTGCTTCGCAACTATAAAATGCAGGAGGATCACACTATGGCTCGCCCCAAAAAGGATGAAAGCATCAAACGGACTAAGAATGTAATGGTTCGTTTTACCGATGTGGAGTACGCACTGGTTTCGTGTTCTGCTGAACAGGCTGGCTATCCCGTTGCCGTTTATGTAAGGAAACAGGCCATAACCGAAAAACTTCACGTTCATTACAACATCGTTGCCGACATTGCAGAACTGCGAGATTTTGCAAGACAGCTTTCCCATATCGGAAATAACCTGAACCAAATTGCAGCCTTTTTCAACAGCGGCGGCATCCAATCTCGTGCCATGCTGGAAGAAATCAATCGTTGCATGACCGACCTCCGCGCTATGCGGAAAGAAATTGCAGGACTGGCAGGTGATTATCGTGGCAATCTTAAAACACGTCGCGGGTAAAAGTGCAGACTATGGTGCTGCACTCGACTATTTGAAATATGAGCATGACGAAGTTCTGAAGAGACCCCTGCTGGATGCAAACGGGAACTGGGTACTCCGTCGAGATATTCTTCTGGAGGGCATAAACTGTGAACCGGAACTTTTTGATGTGGAGTGCGAAATGCTTAATGCGCAGTACCACAAGAATCAGAATTACGACGAAATCAAGACGCACCACTACCTCATCAGCTTCGATCCTGCCGACAAAGACGAGTGTGGACTGACAGGTGAACAGGCGCAGGCCATCGGCATGGAATATGTAAAAGCCAACTTTCCGGGGCATCAGGCGTTGGTCTGCACCCACATGGACGGTCACAACGGCAGCGGCAATATCCATGTGCATATCGTAATCAACAGTCTGCGAAAGCTGGATGTTCCGCAACAGCCCTTTATGGAACGTCCCATCGACTGTAAGGCGGGCTACAAACACCATCTGACGAAAGATTACCTAAAGCATTTACAGCAATCTCTTATGAATATCTGCTTGAGGGAAAATCTCAATCAGGTCGATTTGCTTTCCCCGTCTGTCAACAAAATTACGCAGCAGGAGTATTATGCTAAACAGCGCGGGCAGATCAATCTGGACAAGTTGAACTCTGAGCTTATTGCAGAGGGTTTCACTCCCATGAAAACCAAATTTCAAACGGAGAAAGATAAGTTGCGCGATTCCATTACTGCTGCGGCAAAGAAAGCAAAATCTTTTGAAGAATTCAGCCGCCTACTCCAAACCGAATCCAACATTTTGGTAAAAGACCACCGTGGTCGATTTAGTTACCTTCTCCCGGACAGAGAAAAATACATCTCTGCCAGAACTCTGGGAACCAGTTTTGACCGTGAACATCTTCTGACGCTTTTTGAAAGTAATGCGATTACCGCTGCAAAAGAAAAAAAGCAATGGAGTGTTGCTGACCCCATTGCCGTTCTCTATATCAAGTCCAATCTTCGTCTGGTAGTGAATTTGCAGGACTGCGTAAAAGCCCAGCAAAGTCGCGCCTATGCTCAGAAAGTCAAAATTTCCAATTTGCAGCAGATGGCAAATACCATCGTCTATGTACAGCAGCACGGCTACGACAGCTACGATGATTTGAAAAAAGCGCGCGATGAATTATCTGCCAAAATGTCAGATGCCCGTAACACCGCCAAATCTACCGATGCCGACTTAAAGCTGCTGAATGAGAAGATTCACTATCTGGGGCAGTATCTTTCCACAAAGGCTATATACAAAGAATTTTTGCAGGCGGGCAACAAGAAGATGTACCGTTCTGCACATCAGGATGAAATTGCCAGATACGAAGAAGCCGTTCAATTCTTGAAACGCAATTCCACGAATGGCACAATTCCCACGATGAAAAATTTACGAGCAGAAAAGGAAAAGTTGCTTTCTGCTCGAACCGCACAATACGAAAGCTACATCTATTTCAAAGATTACTACCACGAACTGCAAACCGCTTGTCGGAATGTTGACATGATCCTTGAAACGGAACATACGCAGCAGCACAACCGTACACAGCTCAAGCGCAGTCACGAACCATCTCTTTAAAAAACCGCATGAAAAGGGCCAGCCACAAGACTTCACTCTGAAAGTCCTGTGGCTGGCTTCTCATTTTTTAGTTATTTTCAAAGATGCTGCTTTCTGCAACCTTCTTCAATGTAGCTATCACAGTATCATACGGCACGTTTTCTTCCAATAGCTGCGTTGTCAGACTATCATAGTCCTGCTTATATGCTTTTTCCTTTATGATTTTTTCAAGTAATTCTGGAACATTGGCTTCCGGCAATGCAGATGGGCAAATGACCGATTGTTCGCGAACTGCTCGTACCTCTTTTACCAATTCTTTAAAATTCTCATCCTGTGGAACAAGCGGCAGTAACTTATAAATATCATAGAGGTGGCGAGAATGCTTTGCAACTTTTCCCTGCAAGTAATAATCGCAAACTGCAAAAACCTTGTCCGCCAGTGTTCGATCAATTCCCTGCACTTTCATTTCAAACGGATTTAGATTATATTCTTCAATCGCATCTGGGGCTTCCTGCTCCATCATGTCACCAATGTAACTATGGACAGGCAATAAAACAGTCGGAAAGGATACTGCCGTATAAGACGTTTCCAACAAAACCGCAGCTTTCAGCGCATCACTAGCCATCGGAATGACTGAATCGTATGCGATCACATAGCGATTATAATCACGGCGGCTTCTGGTTTCGTCCAGATTCTCAATCGTCATTCCAAGTTCTTCTGCCGACTCCACGATTGCCTGCTTTATCTTTTTCTTTTGCCCTTGTGATAGCAACGTATCAATCGTAATATCAATATCTTCAGAAAAACGGCGAATCACTTTATGACACTTGCTCAGTGATGTGCCGCCCTTAAAAACGATATACGGCATCCTCTGCGCCAAAAGCCGCAGCAACATCGTAACATAATAATCTTTTTCGATTGCCTGTACCATAACACCAGTCTGCTCATAAGCCAAGTCAATCGCATCCCGGAATTGTTCTCTATCACTGTGCAAGTATGCCATTATAAATCACCCTCGTTTCTACCAGATTTTTGTATAGCTTATCCGGGTAATAAGAAAAATACGGTTCCATTTCCGAAAGGCTCAAACTTGCATCGCTCATATATTGGTACAAACGTTCCTGCAAAGGCTTTCCCGTAACTTCGGAATACACATCTACATCTTTCAGCAAATCAAGAAATTGCAGCACCTTATAATTGGATTCTGTCACTGGCACTTTCGGCTTACGAACGATCACCCGCGACTTTGCCAGAGATGTTTCCCTGTATTCATTCGTAGCCTTATTTGATACAACTTCATATAACATCGGAACCTGCGTAGTCAGCCCCATCTGGTTAAAGAACATCAAACCACTCACATAGCCGCATCGCTTATCCTTATCTCTTAGATATTTACATTCCAACACTTTTTCTGGTGGAAGCTGTGACCCTGATTTGAAAATCGTTTTTTTCGGCAAGAAGTAAACTCCATTATCAAACCGCTTTACCTTTCCAGCATCCGTGAGTTTTTTTATCTGTTGTCGAAGGTTGGCGCGACTCATACCTTCAATTTGAAGCTCAGCAAGGAAAATCGGCTCATTCGGTTTGTAGTTTTCTAAAAGATACTCATATAATGTTTCCATACTGCCCTCCATTCACATTTTGGTGTTTTATATTTTCTGTTCTGTTATTATTATACTCGTGATTTTCAAAAATATCAAGACATCTTCGTTTTCCACACAAAAAAAGAGTGGCGGCTCCTTGTTATAGGAAACCACCACTCTGCGTCATAACGGATTTTTAGTTTTTACGGCTTCTCTCCTGCTGCTGTTGTTGGGTCTGGTCTTTCTGTTTCCGCTGTGCCTGCTTGATATGCAACCGATCCAGCACCGACCATCTGCCACCAATGCGCCGTGGCTTTTTCGGCACGTTGTTCACGCAACCATCTATCATGTCGTAATTCTGCTCTGTGCCGGATTCCCGCGCACGTTCATACGTTCCGTTCGTCAAGCATTTTTCATGCTCGGTCATATCCTGCTGCTTTTTTTCAGCACGCTGAACATACTCTGTAAGTGTGGAGCGAACATTTTCAAAGCCGTTCGGAGCATCCGTCACAAATACGCCTTTACTGTCTACCACGACTGGAGAAACAGCATCTTTGCGCTGCTCATTGCGCATCATAAAAAAGCAAACACCCTCGACAACTTCGCTGTCATACGGAAGCCACGTTCCAGTCTTTCCATCAATCTGATAATTGGGAACCATGTAGATGACAGTGTTTCCGGCTGCATCAGCATCCATAAAGCCACCGAACTCTACCAGTTCCTCTTTATCGACGTAGAAAAACTTACGTCCCTTTTCTTCATCCCATACGATCACATCGCCAACACCAAAGGAGCGGCCAATAAATGTGTTTGGCCGCTTTTCTTCCAACCGCTTCCGGGCTGTCATCGGCGTATCGCTGGGGGCAGGCTTTCCTTTATATGCACTCTGGTAATTCTGATGATGAATCAAAAAGCCGTCCTCTACCTGCTGCGCATAGGATTTTGCCCAATGCTGATGATGTACCTCTTTGATTTGGAAAACTCTATACTGGTTTATCATTTTACGTTTTCTCCTTTTCCGGCTCCTCCGGCCTATGCCACTCCAACTCCAGCCCCTTGAACTGCTGCTCATTCAACTGCTGCATCTTCGGAATCGTCTGCTGGACAAGCGCAGCCATCTCTGCATCCGCCGCCAAAAGCGGCTGAACCTCTGTCAACACCTGAATCGTATCTTTGAGTGTCGGCTGCTCAAACATCGCCATCAGCATCAATTCCAGTTCATCAAAGCGTACATTGCTCATAACTCCATTCCTTTCGTTTTTGCTTTCTTCGGCTTATCCTGTTCCTGTGCAGGCTGCTCCTGCTTTTTGGCTTTCAGACTGCGCAGGGCATCCAGAACAGACTTTTTCGTACTGCTGCGTTCCTGCTCCTTGCTCTGCTGCCGTGCCGCCATCAGCTTTTCCATGTCAGAGATAGCCTGCTGCACCAGCTTATCATCCCTGAAATAGTTGATGGAGTTGATGTTCTCACGCTGCACTTTTTCGTTCACGACCAGCTCATACATTCCAACAAAGCCGCCATCTTCCTCGATGCAGAATCCAATGCACTTGTCAGCATTCATCCGTTCGGACGGAATCTTGTCATAGGCTTCCAAGGCTTCTTCCATTGTCAGATGGTCGTGGAACTCTCCCGCAAACGTAAACTCCAGACACTCCGCAACATAAAAGCTGAGCGTTTCTTCCGGCGCAGGTCTTTCTGCGGCGAGTTTTTCTTTCAAAACCTCTGCCTGCTGCTCTGCCACCATATCGGCCTGTTCCCGCAGTTCTGCCGCGTCCATGATCCTGCCCTGTGCTGCATCGCAGCCGAACTCTGCCAGCAGCTCCGTCATAGCCTCCTGCACAGACTTATCTCCATCCGTTTCAAGGATGCCGCCATCCCGCTCCGTGAAGTCCTTATTATATAAGGTATAGTCGAAACCATCCTCACAGGTCTGGATATGAAAATAGGCATCAGGCAATTCGTAGGCCAGCTCCACATCCTGCACAGCTAACGCCCCCTGTAACGGCTGGACAACATGATTCTGGATATACGGGTTATCCCAGCCCGGAACCGTTTTATAATCCTCTACGATGGTGTCAAGTCCGTTCTTGCACTGCAGAATATCCAGTGAACCAGGCAACGGATTCGGATTTTTCTCCACGCCCAGGGCTTTCATGTAATGGTTCGGAAGTGCCTGATACTGCGACATTGCATCATCCAGATTGCCGAACCGCTCAATTTTCAAAGGCGCGGCCTGTAAATTTTCGACCACATAGAACTGCTTTACGAAAGGCTGTTCCTGTTCTTTCTGCGTTTCCAGTTCTTTTCGGAACATCGTTACAAAGCCATCCAGAATAGCCGGGTGGCTGTCAACCACCCAGTCTGTGCGGAAGGTCATGCGGTCTGCATTATGCTCCGGGGTGCTGACCTGCTCTGCCCATTCCTTATTGCTATGAGAAAAGCGGCCATCATAGCTTTTATGGTGCAGAGTGTTCGCCAGAATGTACCCCACACGCTCCATGCCGTACTGCTGCACAACCTGACTGACTGCATCGTCGCCAAGGTACATCCCGTCATAATTATCTGCAATCGCTTCATGGATTGCCTGCTTGCACTCGCTGTTCAGCCGATAGGAAGTGCGGTATAAATCCACCTCGTCATTTTCTTTGGCATAGCTGAACGGCTCATAGTAGACAGGCACATCCGAATAGTCCTGTGCGCTGTTGTCCAGCACAGGCGCAGCCTTTTCAATGATCTCCGATACTACATCTTCTTTTTTCGGCATATTCCATTTTTCAGAAAGATACTCTTTTACCGCATCCAGAAATTCGTCATCGAAGCCGTTCCACAAATCCTCTGCCACCAGCTTGCCCTGCTCATTGACTGCAACGCAGGCCGCCATGTCACCGTGTTCCTCATGCTCCAGCAGAAAGAACTTCTCGCCACCAATCTCCGTTTCATCAACAGCATACCATGTGCCGATATGCCCCTCGACTGCGATGTGGTCGGAATCGCCGTGGATCAGACCACTTCTTTTCTGCTGCTGTTCCTCCATAAACTCTCGCACGGTCAACTCTGCGCCCGTGAAGTTCAGCCCTTCCTCACCCAGTTTCAGCCGCCCGTCTGCGCCAAGGTCAAGTTCTTCAGCCATCAGAACAGATGCCGCATGGTTCACCACCACAGTTTTCTCTACTGTGACAGGCTGGCCGGGGTCGTAGTCCGAACCGCGCAGATCATAGCGATATAAGCCCTCCGGCACTTCTTCATCCCGCAGACGGCCATTGCTGAAAAGACCGGGCTTATCAAAGATTTCGATTTCCTGCAGTTCTTCGTTCAAAAGGTTTTCTTTCTGCAAATCCAGATTCCTTTCCTTGAAAAATTCCGGCAGTTCAGCAAATCCAATACTGTCCACATAGTAGGCTTTGACCGTACTGCCATCATTGAGTACCACCACATCGCTGACCGACAGCGAATGTCCTATAAAGTCTGCCGGACGCTGGATATTGAACCGTTCATAAATGCCATCCAGCGTATCCTTTTCCGTAAGCAGCGCGGTATAGATCAGGTCATAATCTGCACGAGCAACCGTCATGCCTTTCTTCTGCACATAGTCCAGCCCCATGAAACGATAGTTATGTTCCGGGTCACGCTCTGTAATCTGATAAATGCCGAACTGTTTCTCACTGCCCTGCAGCAGAGATTCCTCTCGGCTATGTTCCAGTTCCAGGTCTGCCGTTGCGATCTGGAACACATCGCTTCCACGCTCAATTTCTGCGCGTTCCGTGACAATCGTTGGCCGCAGACTTGTGCGGACTAAGTAGATCTGCTTCCCCTCATCGTACAGCTGCAGGGCTTGTTCTCTGGTGATGGGCGAAAACGGGAACTGCGGATATGTAAAATCATCTTCCAGATAGTTTTCCTGCTGTTCCAGCAGAACACTCTGCCATGCATCCGTTCGGATACCGAAAATACCGTCATGCTGTGTGATTTGCTCCTTGCTGGCAAACTCGCCTGCCGTTCCATCCGAAAACAGAGGATAGATTTTCTCGCCAGCCCGATGCCATTCCAACGCAGCTTCTTTCATCAGCGGCAGCATATCGTCATTCCGATAACCATAGTCGTGCATCTCTGAAAGGCCAATCATTCTATCCGGCAGATTTTCGATCTTCTCCTGTGCTTCGTACATCAGACGGTTGGCTTCTTCTTTGTCATCCTCGGCCAGTGCAGCCGCCAGACCGTTCACCAGTTCTTCCGTTGCTGCCCGATCATCCAGCTTGAAAGCAAAATTCACGATAAGGTTTCGCTGTTCATCATCGAAAATCGTTATTTCCTGCTCCCTATTGGCAATCAGCTTTTCCGCATACTGCATCGCGGTCATGCGCTCTGCACTCCTTTCTGCCACCGCCGTTTCCAGCTTTTCCAGAAAGTCGGCAGCGGTCAATCGAATCGTATCCATCGAATCTTTCAGTTCCTTCATCTCCTTGCCGCTGGCCCAGCTTGCCACATACGGGAAAGAGTAATCGGACGTATCAATGCCCAGAGCCGAGCAGACCGTAAATGCAATGCTTTCCGCTTCGGTTTCTTTCGTAAGTCGGTCTTTTTCCTCGCCGTTCTTCTTCATGAAATCGCTGTTATGCAGCATCGCATGAGCAACCTCGTGGATCATCGTCTTGACTGTCTGGCTCTCGCCCATGCCGACCTGAATGCAGATTTCTTTGTCTGCATCACTGTAATAGCCTTTGGCATCCCCTTTGATTTCATCAAACCGCATCGGCACGGGCGATACCTGCTCGATTGCCGCCGTAAGCAGCGCATAGTCTTTAACGCTGGCGGTCAGTTCGTTCACTTTCAGCGACGGAATCGGTTCCCCATCGGTCTGTGAAACATCAAAAACCGTCGTCACTCGGAAACGCGGAACCACATACTCCACACGTTCCATTTCCGGCTCGCCATTTTCGTTCAACACGGCCAGGCCCGTATCCTTGTCGATTTTCTCGCGTTCTTCCACTTCCTTGATGGGAGCCGGGGCAATGATCTGGATGCCCTTTTCGCCTTTTTTGACGTAACGGTTAAACTTATTCTTCCATGCGTTAAACCCTGCCACCAGTGTGGCATCAGGTCGCTGCATAGCGATCAGCAGCGTATTATTAAAACTGTAATTATGGAATTTTGCCATCGTGCGCAGATACGTCGTATACATTTCCGAAGTGAAAATGTCCTTTACGCCCTGCTCCAGCCGTTCCGTGATTTCTTTCATCTGCTGTTTGCGGTCAACCGCCATGCAAGACCTCCTTTTTCTTGACCCATCGTGTTTTCATCTGGCGCGGATATTGGTCGGCCTGTTTCGGTGCTTTTGCGCCGTTCCACTCCAATCCTCCGGCTCTGCCCTCACAGGTATATCCGGCAGCTTTCAAGGAACTGCCATTCTCCGTATCCAGAATGTAGGTAACAACTCTGTTGTAACCCATTGCCCGTGCTGCACGGTACGCCGCCGCATACAGGATGCTGCAGGCGTTTGGAGTTCCATCCGTACACAGGCGATTAACTTCCAGCGTATAGCCATCATCCAACCGCCGCGCCACAGGTCTGCCGCAGATAGCAACGCCCACTAACGCGCCATTTTCTGATACGCCGATGGAGAACTTATGCCCCCGCGTCGGTTTATGGTGGCGGTGATACTGCTGCACAAATGCGTTTGCCGTTTTCAAATTGATTGGTGTTAAAGTAAGCAAATTTCCTCCTTCCTAAAAAACACCCCGTCAGATAAACTGACGGGGCTACTCATTTACAGTTCCATATCGTGACTTTTCCGCTTCTGGGATTTCTGCGGTTCTGCGGTGCGCTCTGCCTGCTTTGCATGAAGCCGTGTCAGCACAGAGGGTTTCCGCACATCATCCGCAGTGCGCTCTGCAACGCGGCCTGCGTAGTTCACAGGCTGTCGCGGCTTGTCTGCGACTTCGGTTTCGGCTGCATCCTCGTCCACTCCAAGCGCATCCTCACCGCCCTTTTCGTCCATGTTGAGCAGTGAATTCAGCTCTGCAAGGCGCGCGGATTTTTCAGCCAATTCTGCTTCCTGCGCAAAAGGACGTTTGGCTTCTTCCTTTGCCTGCGCCAACTGCTGTTCCAAGGTTTCCAGTCTGCGTTCTACCTGCGGCAACGCTCTTTCGATGCCTGCCAGTGCATTGGTAATGCGCAGAATGTTGCCCTGCGGGTCTTTGCCGACTTCCATAGAGTAGTTCCATGCGCCCTTGATGGACAAGCGGAACACCTTATCGAAGTTGTCAAACCGGGAGTGCAGTTCAAACGCACCGTAGCTGCCGATTCTGCCCTCGGTACCAGCCGCCTTCAAAGCCTTACAAGCCTCGATGATGGCCGCGCCCGCTTCCTTGCGTTCGGTGTACACCTTACCGCTGATTTCCATAGCGAAGTGGTCTTTATCCTGCGCCAGAAGTGGTTTTGCCGCTTCCATATCGGTTTTCAGTGCTTCGATCTGACCCTGTGCCACAGCGATTTCTCGCGGATAGCGGCGCGCAATATCCGATTCCAAGCTATAAATCTGACTGGTGTGATTGGCTTTCAGCAGCTTCAGCTTGCTGACCTGAATATCCAAGTCCATCTTTTCCTTGATGTAGGGATTGCCCGTTGCCAGTGCCTTGATTTCGGCATAAGACAGCGCGGTATCGTCCACATCGTCGCAGGCACGGACAGGCGATTTGGAAGTCATGATCTGCGAGATGAACTTCTGCTTATTTTCCAGAATCTGCCACATATACGAATCAAACGTATTTTCAGTGACGTAACGATAGATTTTCACCTGCTTATTCCGGTTTCCCTGCCGAAGAATACGCCCCTCCTGCTGTTCCAGGTCAGACGGCTTCCATGGGCAGTCCAGATGATGCAGGGCAATCAACCGATCCTGAATATTGGTTCCTGCGCCAAGTTTCGGTGTAGACCCCATCAGGATGCGCACCTGTCCGGCGCGCACCTTTGCAAAAAGCTCTGCCTTTTTGGTTTCCGTGTTATACTCGTGAATGAACGCCACTTCTTCACGAGGAACACCTCTCGCCACCAATTTTTCCCGCACATCATCGTAGACGTTGAATGTACCATCGGCTTTTGGTGTCGATAAATCGCAGAAAATTAACTGTGTTCCCCTATCCGGGGCAGATTCTTCCCAGACCTTGAACGCATTGTCCACACAGCGATTCACCTTGCTTTCCGGCTCGTCCGGCAGCATATCATTTATAAGCCGCTGGTCGAGTGCCAATTTTCTGCCATCGTTGGTGATCTTGAGCATATTATCGAATCTGGGATTCACATTGCCATTTCGCACGGCTTCGGCGCGATCTGCAAAGGAACTTACCATTTCCTCCTGCGTTTCGCTGGGTTTCAGCACCTCGTTGATGTACTCTGCTTCCGGCACAGGCAGGTTCAGCATATCTGCTGTCTGCACATCTGCGGATTCCTTGAACAGAGAAATCAGCTCCGGCAGATTGAAGAACCGGGCAAAACGTGTTTTCGCGCGGTAGCCGGTTCCTTCCGGGGAAAGCTCGATTGCCGTGACGGTTTCGCCAAAGGATGCCGCCCAATCATCAAAGTGACTCAGCCCCATCTTCTGCAGCGTGTTATACTGGAGATAACGCATAATGGTGTACAGTTCCACCATCGAGTTGCTGACCGGGGTTCCGGTTGCAAAGGTCACGCCCTTGCCGCCTGTCAGTTCGTCCAGATACTGACACTTTGCAAACATATCGCTGGATTTCTGTGCATCGGTCTGGGCGATACCTGCGATATTTCGCATTTTTGTGTAGAGGAACATATTTTTATAGAAATGCGACTCGTCCACAAACAGGCGGTCAACACCCAGTTCCTCAAATGTAACTACATCATCCTTTCTCGTCTGGTCGTTCAGCTTTTGCAGCTTTGCTTCCAGCGTTTTCTTTGTTTTTTCCATCTGCTTGACCGTAAAACTGCGGCTGTCCTCACTCCGGGCATCTGCCAAGGCCAGCGCAATGTCGTCGATCTGACGCTCTACAATAGCTTTCTGTCGTTCCGGGGAGAGCGGCACACGCTCAAACTGCGAATGACCGATCACGATGGCATCGTAATCGCCGGTTGCGATCCGGGAGCAGAACTGCTTACGGTTGCTCGGTTCAAAATCCTTTTTTGTTGCCACCAACACATTCGCATTGGGATAAAGCCGCAGGAAATCTGCGCCCCACTGCTCGGTGAGATGATTCGGCACCACATAGAGGTTTTTCTGCGACAGGCCCAGCCTGCGGCTTTCCATGCCGGCAGCAATCATCTGGAAGGTCTTGCCTGCGCCCACACAATGAGCCAACAGCGTATTGTTACCGTACAGAATGTGCGCCACAGCATTTTTCTGGTGCGGCATCAGAGAGATTTCCGGGGTCATGCCCTCGAAGCGGATATGACTGCCATCGTACTCACGGGGCCGAATCGCATTGAAAATCCGATTATAGGTCGCACACAAATCCTCGCGGCGATCTAAATCTTTGAAAATCCACTGCTTAAACGCTTCCCGAATGGATTCCTGCGCCTGCTGTGCAAGCATGGTTTCCTGCTTATTCAGCACACGGTGGTCGCCATCCGCATCGTGAATCGTATCGTAGATTTTGGTATCCCGGAGGTTCAGCGCATCTTCCAGCAGCTTATAGCCGTTGACGCGCAGGGTTCCGTAAGTGTTGGTGACAAGCGGATTGCCGCGATCCAGCGACTTGCCCGAAATGTTCCATGCACCAGAAATTTCGGAATAGGTTGCCTTAATGTCAATCCCGGCATAGTAGTTCGGTGTTTTGAACACTTCTTTCATAAACTGCGTGATATACTCCGGCTTCACCCAGTTCGCACCCAGCCGCACTTCGATTTCCGAAGCGTCTAGGTCTTTGGGCTGTACCCGTTTCAGGTAATCCACATTGATCTGGTACTCTGCATGGTTCGCCGCAAAGGTTTCTGCCGTGGCTAGTTTTTCACGAACATTGCCGGACAGGTATTCATCCGAGGTTTCCCACTGCTGTGTCACAGGATTTCGGAAAATCGCACCTGCCAGTTCATCCGTGATCTCGTGTTCCGGTTTACCGCAGAGCTGCACCATAAACGGCACATCCACCTTTGCTTTTTCTCCAATGGAAAGCGCCAGGGCTTCGCTTGGCGTGTCCACTGAGGTGACAGGCTCCGGCTTACGGATGGTACGTTTGGTAAAAATATCGGCAAGCCGTTTGAGATTCTTCTCTTCATCCAGAATTTCCAGTGATGCCAGCAGACAATAGCTGCTGTCCTGTCGGAAAGCCCGCTTGTTGGCAGTGCTGTTGATCAGACCATACTGCGCCTTAAATGCGGTGTATTGCTGTTTCAGTTCATTCTGCAAAAGCTGTACTTCCGCATCCGAACCATCATGCAGCTGACAATCCAACAGCTTTCGGGTGGTTTCCCGCAGAGCGATCATACCCAGCACCCGCTCTGCAGTTACGGCAGGCAGTTCCACCTTGTTCATAAAGGAGTTTTCACGGTAGTAAATCTGCCCGTCCACGTTCGTGAAGCTGAAATTCTTCACACTTGGGTCTGCCGGAATGGGTTCTTCCTGCACATCCAGTTCATCGTCGGAGATTTCCGGCTCTGTGATAGTAGCTTGGATGTTGCTGACCGCCTCTTTTAACTGCTGAGCAAGGTCTGCACCTTCGATAGGCTTGACCGTTGTTTCCTGCTTGCCGTACTGGGTGCTTTCGGTGGTTATTTTCCCCAGCACCATCTCAGGATGCTTCGCAAAATACTGGTTGATGGAATAGCCTTCCGGCGTTTCACCGAGATCCACCCAGTCAGCCCGCTCCACTGCTGCACGGTCACGCTTCTGCAGGAACAGAATGTCAGCAACCACGCCCGTGTTGGCATTGCGCTGGAACGCATTGTTCGGCAGACGAATCGCGCCTACCAGATCGGCACGGTTGGAAAGGTACTCACGGACAGAGGAATCCTTTTTATCCATCGTACCGCTGGACGTTACCACTGCTACCACACCGCCCGGACGCACAAGGTCAAGGCTCTTGGCGATAAAATAATCGTGGATGAGGAAATTGTGGCGGTCATACCGCTTATCCGGCACTTTGTAGTTGCCGAAGGGTACGTTACCCACAACACAGTCAAAGAAACTGTCCGGGAACTGCATCGTTTCAAAGCCCTGCACCGCAATCTTGTTTTTCTGGTACAACTGCTGTGCAATACGGCCCGAAATGCTGTCCAGCTCCACACCGTACATCCGAATCTTCTCCATGCTGTCCGGCACCAGACCCATGAAATTGCCGACACCACAGGACGGTTCCAGCACATTGCCTTTGGACAATCCCATATTGCCCAGGGCTTCATACATTGCCTTGATGACCGTAGGAGAAGTGTAAAACGCATTCAGGGTACTGGCGCGGGCTTCCTTATACTCATCTGCCGTAAGTAGCGATTCCAGCTCAGCGTATTCCTTCGCCCATTCCGCATTGTTTTCATCGAACGCCTGCGGAATGCCGCCCCAGCCAACATACCGTGAAAGTATCTTCTGTTCCTCCGCTGTAGCCTGTCGCTGTTCTGCATCCAGTGTTTGCAGCACCCGAATGGCCTCCACGTTGGCTTTATACTTTGTTTTCGGCCCTCCTGCGCCGAGATCATCGTCCGTAATACGGAAGTTCATAGGTTCCTGTTTGAGCTGTACAGGCTGTTCTGTTTCTGCTTCACTGTCCAGCGGAAGATTGTGCTGCCGCCTTGCATGGTTGACCTCTGCCGGGGTCATAGGCTGCTGGATCAGCGGTTCCATGGCTTCCTCTGCCGCCGCACGGCTGATGGCATCCGTTCGGTTCTGCACATCCGCAATCAGCTGCATCTGTTCCGGCGGAAACTCAGGATTGAGCAAATCTTCCAACTCGCCGCCCGATTCTGCCACCGAATAGATCACATCCATCTGCTCCGGGGAAAAATCCTCGTAGGCCACACCAGCATTGTGCAGAGCCGTAAAGACTGTGATTTCCACCGCTTCTTCCATCGGTACATCTGCCTGTTCATACACATGCCGAATGTACTCCAGTGGTTCCGTTCGGAAGATCGGATACCGGGCTTCTTTCGCAAGGGTCATGTCCTGCAAACTGACCGTTCCCTGTTCAAAGTTGACCGAATCCACACGGAACTCTCTATCGTCCAGTTCAATAATGGTATTGACTGGCAGATATTCCTCTCTGCGGAAATACTTTGTCTGCGCATGGGTTCCATCTTCCTGCTGGCCGGACAGATAGACGCTCTCCCCCTGCTTCCAGAGCTTCATTGCCTGTGAAGCCCACTGTTCACGCGGAAAACCAGATACCTCAACCTTGCCGAGTGCGGTTTCCTTTTCCAACAGCTTGCTGCTAAGAAGTTCTGAAACGCGCTTTGCATCCTCGCCGTAGAACTCAAAGTTACCGTACTGCTCATAGCCGACCAGTGCATCCGGGTAACGCTCTTTCAGAGCGTTATACTCGTTGGCGGCATCCAGCGGCATTGGCTGCAAGGTCGGCTCAACAGCCTTTTCTTCCGCTGCATACGGAACCATCATGCCGCGCACCCACTGCGGTGCGTCCTTGCTATCCTGATACAGTGCAACGGCATCCCGTCTGTCCGTAATAACGTCCTGATAGGTGCGCTGGAAAATATCTTCCTGAATCCACTCTCCAAAGTGCGCCCATGTGTCGATAGCCTCGGAGTAAGCAGCATTTTCCACCTCGCCGGAAGCAAACAAATCCTCGATTTTCTCACGGATCAGATCTTCTGCTTCTTCCTCGGTGGTATCGTGGTCGCGCAGCAGCGGATAGATTTCGCTGCGCTCTACCTTTTCCAGCAGCGTGTACAGACATTCTTTATAGACGCAGCGGCTGTCTTTCTGCGTGTGGTCTGCATCCAGTTTCAGGAAATCGTTCAGCGGATTCTTCGCTAGCGTTTCATCATAAGACTGCACCGAAATAACACGGCCAGCCACCGCCGAATTTTCCATGTCTTTCAGATAAACATCGTAGGCATTAGAACGCTCAATGCGGTACAGATGGTCATTATCCAGATACAGAAAACTGCCGTTTTCTCTGCTGTACATTTGCTTGGGCTGATTTTCAAACGATTCTACTGCTTTTGCATCTTCTCTCGTTTGACGAATGACAGACTTTGCATCATTCAGACTGTTAAACGGCCCTGTTTCTGCTGTACCTGTTCCCGTTTCTTCGTCATAGTTGTAATGGTTATAGAACTTGCCATCGGAATATTGCAGAATTGCAATATCCTCGATATATCCCTCCTGCATCATCACCGTTGACTGATACCGCGCAACGACTTTTGCCTTTTTGGGTACCTCAACCGCTGCGGCGGTTGACTGCTCTTTCGATTGCGGCTCCTGCTCCATGAAGTCAAACATGGAAATCTGCCCCTGCTCAGGAACCGCAATCTCAACAGCCTGCTTCTTTTCCGGGAAAATCGTGTACGTTCCCTCAACATACTGGTGCAGGATAGAGAGAAATTCTGCCTTACGCTCATATTCTTCGGAATCCAGCGGCACAGACAGAAGCGCATTGTCCATCTGCTCCAGCAGTTCCACCGCCTGTTCAGGGGCTTCCAGTTTTTCAACAAGAGCCTTTCGTCCTTCTTCATGGTAAAGGTCTTGCGGATAAGGCCGCTCCACGTCGTTCGGCAGATGGTGATAGAAGCCCATCACCCGCATTGCCATCCGCTCGCGCTCATAAGCAGGCATCCGGGAGTAGTCTGCCGGCTTCAAATACTCACTGTCACGGATAAGCTGGTCGATTCGGCCTGCGGCCTGATTCCAGTTCAGATGAACGCTGGCATACGGGTTTCCGTATGAGCCACGCTCCAAAGCAATACCCCTGCCATCGTGATCTTCGTGAGAATCGTCTGCCCCGCAGAGTGCATGGCTGCTGCCGCCGATCCCGTAATGCTCTTTCAGGAAGTCTGCCCGCTCTTTCTTGTCCTCATGATTCAGGAAGAACGAATAGATTGCCAGCCGACTGTCCGAATAATTGCTGCCCCGTGTGAAGTAAGCATTGATTTCATCTTCCGTGATGAACTTCTTATACTCATTCCAGTGAAAGCCATCCCGCGCCGAGTAGTTCTGATAAGGTTTTGCAAACTGGTGGAACAGCGCCGCCACCTTATCCGGCTTATAAAAGTGCATCCGCATCAGGTCTTTATCTTCGGCGTAGGCTTCCCCCAGCGCAGATAATCTGTCGTTTAGGTCAGTCAGGAAATTCGTATCATCAAGCAAGCCTGCCAGCCTGTCTGTCAGTTCCGGGAAACCACCCCTGAAGATTTCTGTATCCTGAAACACTGCTTCGGCAACGCCATCGGCCAAATCACGTTCCATATAAGCCAACGTCTGCGCGTGTTCCTGTAAGGCGTTCTGCCGTGCAGCATCCAGAACCGCCTGCGGCGCATACTCGCCCTGCCGGAGCAGTTCATGGATGCGGTTGCTCACATCCTCCCATGACAAAAACGCATTGACAATCGTACCGCCCCTTGCCGTGCTGCCTGCTGCAATACGCAGCCCTAAATCATCGAACCAGACCGCATACTTTGCACCGCCAATTTCAAAGCCTTTGCCGCCCGTACCATATTCGTTTTTCACGAACTCTGTATATTCTTCCGGGGTTTTCTCAACCATGAAATTGTAGATCAGACGCAGCTGACCCTTGCTGCGGTTGCTGCCCGTGCGCAGGATTTCATCGACCACTTCGGAATCAAGTGCAATTTCATCCGCATACCGCGCCTGGATCGGTGCTTCAATGGCGCGGATCTGCTGTTCCACGGTCGGCAAATCAGGAAAAGAAAAAGCAGAGGCAATTTCTTCCTCTGCTTCGCTCAAATCCTGTTCTGTTGTCGGTTCGGTTAATTGTATACCAATTCCTTCAAGACGATTTCTTCTGCCATCGCCGTCAGGCTGTTCTGATGTGCCGCCCATGCCAGCGGGTCTTTCTCCTTGCTCGGTGCCGGAAACTTCTCGTTCAGGCTGTCCAGCAGGGTTTCCACCCGGCTCTCCGCTGCTTCCTCGATCTGCGCCAGATGCTGGTTCAGCCTGCCGCTCATCAGCATACTCTGATACCAGTTCTTGTGGTTCTCTTTCAGGTACGTCCTGCGCAGCATCCCGTACTTCCCGATGGTCTGCGGCTCGTCCTTCACGGCCAGATTCGGGAACAGATAATCTCCCTTGCGGTAATACGTCAACTCCATTTTCTTGTCCTCCTTTGGTCGTGTTTTCTTTGGTTTCGTGCTTTAATGTGTTAAAGTCCGTATTGGTATTATACAAGCTGTCAACGGATTTTTCAAGCTGCTGCGTGATTTCTTTTTTGTAAATTTTCCGCATCTCACGGCCAATATCAAAAAGAACCGCTTCGCACTGTTCGGAAACCGCGTTACCAAGGAACGACAGCACCGACAGCTTGTTGAAATCCACGATACGGATAAAGTCATCATCGTCCAGCACATCCATAGGCTCCTGCCCGCAGCGGCGGGAAAGCGTATAGAAGATGCTGTTGGTCATCAGTTCCCGGAAGCGGACGCGGATGTTATCTTCGTCCAGTTCTTCCAGAAACGTATCCGCCACCTCATAGGCCAGACCGTCCATCGCTTCATCCAGATTGTCGGCGGTCAGCTGCTGTGCCAGTTCCATCAGGGCGGTGTTCATGCTGTCTGTCTGGGATAAACCATAGGTATCTTCCAGATGGTCTAAGATAGCCTGCTCATGCTCGTGGCTGTCCAGATTCCATAAGAGCGGTGTTTTTCCGCCGCGCACCAGATGGGTGTCAGCAATATCGAACACATACCGCAACTTGGTACGCGGTCCGGTATCATCAAGAAGCGCGATGCCTTTTGCGCCACGGTTGACCCATCGGCTCATTTTCTGATTCCAGAGTTCCAGTTCTGCGCAGGCGGTTGCATCGGGCCGCTGTGCGTGGATCAGGAGTGTATCGGTGAACGAATAGCGATACAGCCGCGCCGCCACATCCAGATAACCCATCCAGTCCTGTGGCGAGTTACTGACATACCGGGCGTTCTGCTGCGCCAATTCTCGAATATCGTTAATCTGTGGCAAGGGTCAAACCTCCTTTACGTTTTCGTTTTCATCGGTGTTTTGGGAAATTCCAGACTGTACTGTGCGCGACCCTCTTCGACGCGCATCACAAGGTCAGCGGCGAATGTCTTATCTTTTTTCGCGGAATAAAAGTCTTTTACATGGGTGCGTCCCTTCTTCAAAAGGTCTACCGCCATCTTCTTGTCCAGCGTTTTTCTCATGTTGGACAAGTATCTGCTTTCTTTCCAGAGGGCAAATTTGCAGCTGCGGTCTGCACAGCAAAAGCTGAGTTTACTTTCATGCACAGGATTTCCGCAGACCGGGCAGCTTCCTACGCTTACCTTATTATAATAGGGAGCCGCCGCGACGGTAGGAATCTGCCGGAGGTCAGCCAGCATCTTATCGAGCAATCCATGGATGCCCTGCATAAAATCATGGGGCTTGATCTCACCGCGCTCCATCCGCAGCAGGTCATTTTCCCACTCAGCTGTCATGCTGGCAGATTTCAGGTAGTCCGGGATATTGCGGATCGCGGCCACACCGTCCTCCGTGGGAATCATCTGCTTGCCCTTGCGCTCAACATAGCCGGAGGATACCAGCTTCTCCAGAATCGCAGCGCGCGTTGCAGGGGTTCCCAGACCTTTTTTCTCGGTGTCTTTTTCAAATTCTTTGTTACCTGCCGTTTCCATGGCCGACAGCAGGGTATCTTCGGTGTAAACTTTCGGCGGCGAAGTAAAGCCCTGCTTTTTCTCTGCCCGTACCACAGGAAGAACCATTCCCTGCTCCATCTTTTTCGGAAGCGGTACATATTTGTCCTTTTCCGGCTCTGCAAACGGAACAGGCTTTGCCGTGTATCCGGGCTGCAGAACATCCTTATATTTTGCCGTGAAGTTCCTGCCCTGGCAGCATACCGTCACAAGCACATCCTCATAGATAAACGGCGGCTGCACGGCCTGCACCAGTTTCCAGATAATAAGCGAAAGAATCTTCTGCTTGGCTTCGGACAGCTTTTCCATATCACACTTTGCACCCTGCGTCGTCGGGAGGATCGCATGATGGTCTGTGACCTTGCTGTTGTTGATAACGCAGCTTACGTCTGCCGCCGCGCCATCTAAGGCCAGCACCAGAGATTCCACCGTCTTGCGCATATCCTCGGTCACAAACTGGCTGTCCGTTCTGGGGTATGTCACCAGCTTTTCTTCATACAGTTCCTGCAATGCCTGCAAGGTCTGGCTGGCGGTCAGGCCGTAATAGCGGTTTGCTTCTCGCTGCAAGGTCGTCAGGTCATACAGCTTCGGTGGCTTCTTTTCCACCCTCTTTCGCTCGATGCTGCCAACCACGGCGCACTGCCCATCGCAAGCAGCCTGCATAGCATCTGCATCCTGCTCCTGCCCCATCTGTTCCGATACCGCCACGACACCCGCACCGGACAGTTCCACTTTATAATAGGGTTCCTTTACAAAGTTCTTGATTTTGGTCTGCCGTTCGGCCAGCATCGCCAGCGTCGGGGTCTGAACTCGGCCAATGGTCTGCTTTCTACCGTACTTTTTCGTAAAAGCGCGGGTTCCATTCATGCCGATCAGCCAGTCTGCTTTTGCCCTGCACTCGGACGCTGCAAACAGGTTATCATACGCCGCACCATCTTTCAGGTTTTCAAAGCCCTGCTGGATGGCGGCATCCTCCATGCTGCTGATCCACAGCCGCTTGATGGGGAGTTTGCTTCCGGCAAGAGCATACACACGGCGGAAAATCGCTTCACCCTCGCGCCCTGCGTCTGTTGGATAGTTCTCGGAGGTGACTTTTCTGACGTTGTTACTCAATGGCATCCAATGGGCCGATAAAGCGGTAGAAAATCTGGATTTTCTGGACGTATTCGCCATCGACCTTTTCCGCTTTGGATACCAGAATCTTGTCGATCAGCTGGTGCAGAATCTTATAGTTCAGTTCGGTGATGCCAGCATACTTGCTGACTTCATCAATAAAATCCTGAATCTTATCCATCTGATCGTGTTCAGCACGACCTTCCTGTTCGTACTGCTCGATTTTTTCGGTCAGTTCAGCCTGTTCCTTGTCATAGCGATCTGCAAGCATTTGAAAACGTTTCTCCGGGAGAAGCCCCTTTGACACATCCTCATAAAGTTTTGCGTACAAATCTTCGATTTCTGCGATTCTTGCTTTACACTGTTTCAATTCCCGCTTGTGCTGCGCCCGGTCAGAAGATACCCGAAGGTGCATCTGGTCTGCAATTTTTCGCACAAGGGCGTCTCGGTTGCCCACAGCGGCCTTTGCGTGTGCCTGAATGTCAGCAAGGACAGCTTCATGCAAAACACGGGCTTCCAAGTTGTGAGAGGCGCAGGCTTTCGCACCATACTTCCGATAAGTGCTGCAACAATAAAATGTCTGATCCAAAATGTTATTGCGTTTGCGGCGGGCTTCAACTTTGACCAACATTGTTCTGCCACAATCTGCGCAGCGAACGATTCCTTTGAAGATGTTGTCGTATTCGGTCTTATCGCACATAAAACTACCGGAACGGCTATAAAGGATTCGCTGCACATTCTCCCAACGGTCTTGTGGGATGATTGCTTCATGCGTGTTCGGAACAATAGCACGTTCTTCAAAAGGGATATAACGTCGCTTCTTGGATTTCATGGACACAGTAGGTTTTGCTTCATAGATGATGTGTCCGGCGTAGACCGGGCTGTGCAGAATTTGACTGACATAGGCAGAATCCCAATCATACATCTTTTCATCATCGACAAAGCGACCAAACATCTCTTTTTTGTAGTAGCACGGCTTCAGGATTTTCTCATCGTGAAGCCGTTTGGCGATACGGTGAAGCCCAAGTCCTTCCTCCGCCAATGAATAGAGATACTCAACAACAGGGGCGGTATTCGGGTCGATCACAAGGTGGTTGTGGTCGGCAGGGTCTTTCTGATAGCCAAACGGTGCGCCGCTGGAGATATACTTCCCACTTTTCTTGCGTGTCCGAAGAGCACTCTTGATTTTACGGGAAGTATCCTTGGCATACATTTCATTGATGATGTTTCTGAACGGAGCAATATCCATCTGGGATTGCTCGTTGGAATCGTAACCATCGTTGATTGCAATATAGCGGACACCGTGTTCCGGAAAAAAGATTTCCATATACGCTGAAGATACCACAACTTTTTATTTAAGTCTTTTCCGTACAGAAGTACTTCATAACACTTCTGTCAAATGGACGAAGAAAGCATCTAAAGCCGAAATCCGCTGGATGACCGATTCTTCGCTTCCTCCCGAAGGTTATCGGATAAATATCAGTCCGCGACAAATGGTGATAGCCGCCTCTGATAAAAGAGGATTCACTCATGCAGTACAAACCTTGCGGCAATGGGTTACTGGTTCAACAGGAATTCTCACCTTCGCCTGTGCTGATATTTCCGATTCTCCCCGTACGCCATGGCGTTGTTTTCTGCTAGATTCCGGACGTCAATACCAGAAAATATCCACTATCAAGAAATATATTGATATGGTTTCATTACTTAAAATGAATTATTTCCATTGGCATTTGACCGAAGGACTAGGTTGGCGAATCGAAATCAAACAATATCCGCGTCTTGCACAGATAGGAGGCTCGGTAGGAAAAGGAGAAGAACAACAAGGATTTTATACACAGAAAGAGAT
>OOAN01000090.1_pt1 | contig 68518 bp, 58 predicted proteins | sample 1671301 | NCBI WGS metagenome assembly OOAN01 (sample SAMN06348142, study PRJEB24527) | human gut metagenome | biome: human gut; feature: ankylosing spondylitis patient; material: feces | host: Homo sapiens | place: China | collected 2015-10
GCTGGTTCCACTACGCCAAGCTGTACGCCGCCACCGCGGGCTGCATCGGGTTTATGATGCTGAAGTATAAATGGAGCATAGGAAAGACGCAGTGGTTCAAGGTTTTTCCTTTCGTCATCGTCGCCATCAATATCCTCATCGCCGTGGGCAGCGATTTTGAATCCGGCATCCGCGGCGCAATGGCCCTGGCTGAGACCGGAGACCGCTGGTGGCTCTCCAGCGAGAACGTTTGGCTGTACGGCGGCTGGTGGAACTGGCTCAACGGCATTGCAGGCCTGCTGAACATCTTCTGCATGACCGGCTGGTGGGGCATCTACTCCTCCAAGAAGAAGGACGACATGCTCTGGCCCGACATGATCTGGCTGTACATTCTGGCCTATGACGTGTGGAACTTCCAGTATACCTATCTGAACCTGCCTACCCACGCCTGGTACTGCGGTCTGGCCCTGCTGCTGGCTCCCACCGTGGCCGCTTCCCTGTGGAACAAGGGCGGCTGGATTCAGAACCGTGCCAATACCCTGGCCATCTGGTGCATGTTCGCCCAGGTATTCCCCCTGTTCCAGGACCGCAGCGTGTTCACCACCATCCCCGTGCTGTACGCCGATGGCTTCATGGACGCCGCTGTCCGTCCCACCGCTGCGAACCCCACCGCCCAGGGCGTGATCTCCGTGCTGTCTCTGGCCATTAACGCACTGGCTCTGGCAATCATCATCCGCCGGGCCATCCAGCAGAAGAAGAATCCCTATAAGAACGAGATCTTCACCGATACCCGGGACTTCCAGCTGGCCATGGAGCGTGCAGAGTAAGGCCGTTCTCCGCTCCCAATAAATCAAAAAATTCCCCGGCGCTCGGGCTGTGAACTGCACCCCATTTGTTAGACAGTATGATATACTATCTAAGAAGTGGGGTGTTTTGCTATGCCAAAAGGAGTACCAAACAAACGATATACGCCGGAGTTCAAGAGAATGGTTGTAGAAACCATGAAAAAAGAACATCTGAGTATCTATGCAGCGATGCAGGAATTTGGAATTAACGACCATAAAATTATAGAGCGCTGGGAACGCATTTATCTGGAAGAAGGGCCGGAAGGGTTAGCCATCGAACGGCGTGGCCGCAGCAGTAAGGGTCGTCCGCCAAAGCAGTTGCCGAAGCAGGTAGAAGAAGATCTGCTGGCAGAAGTCCAGCGGTTGCGTGCGGAGAACGATTACCTAAAAAACTTGCAAGCCTTGGTTTTGGAAGACGAGCGACGCCAGCGCAGAAAACGCAGGTAGTTCAAAAGCTGAGGCAAAGACATTCTCTGGATATTCTTCTCTCAATGCCAGCCAGCGCAAAATCAAACAGATTTATCTTGTTACAGCCACAACCATTGCACTGGCCTGCACGCTGGCCATGCCTGCTTTTGCCGCCAACGACCCGCTGGCGACCATCAATGCCCTCAGCGATTTTGTGTTCAGCGCCATCAAGGCAATCGGGGCGATTCTGCTGGGGTTTGGTATCGTGCAGATTGGACTTGCCCTGAAAGGCCACGATGCCAGCCAGCGTGCGCAGGGTTTTATGACCTTTTTCGGCGGCGTGGTGATTTACTTTGCAAAGGATATTCTGGATATGATTCTGAAATGAAAAACACTTGATTTTCTCCAGCGTATCTGATATTATTGGATATGGTGGTGAAAATATGATAAAAACTACTGCGATGTTGTTGCAAGAATTGCAAAGCTACAGAAATCCGCGCGATAAGCTGGCCCGCATGGTAAAGAATAAAGAATGTGTTCCGATTATTCAGGGACTGTACGAAACAGATCCCTCTACTCCCGGATATAGACTTGCAAATTGTATTTGTACCCCGTCGTACCTGTCCTTTGAATTTGCTCTGTCTTATCATGGTCTTATTCCAGAAGCTGTGTACAATTTCACTTCCGCCACCTTTGAGAAGAAAAAGAAGAAGCTTTATAAAACACCTTTTGGTGTATTTACCTATCGGGATGTTCCGTCTGCCGTATATCCTTATGGTATTACTTGTTTCACCGAGCAAGGGTATGCGATTCAAATTGCAAGCCCGGAAAAGGCGTTGTGTGACGAACTCTACATCCAATCACCTGTAGCAAGTCAAGGCGAACTAAAGGAATTGATGTTTGATGGATTGCGCATAGATTGGGATGCTTTTTGCAAACTCAGCGTGGAGGACGTCGCTTTCCTCAGCGGGAAGTACCATTGCACTAATATTCAGAAATTACAAAAGATTGTGGAGAAAATCGCATGAACACAGTAATAGAACAAATGCTGCGCAAATATGACAGCAAAAATATCTATGACCAGAAAAATGCTATGAAAGAGGTCATGCAGGAAATCGTTCTGTATGGGTTGAGCCGTGCTGGGTTCTTCAGGGAAGCTGCATTCTACGGCGGAACAGCACTGCGTATTTTTTATGGGCTTGACCGTTTTTCAGAAGATTTGGATTTTTCACTTATGACAAGTAATCCGAGCTTTGATTTGAAAGCTTATTTTCCCGAACTTGAGAAAACCGTTCGCTCTTTCGGATTAAATGTTGTCATTTCTGAGAAAGAGAAAAACAAAGAATCCGCCATTCGTTCTGCATTCTTAAAGGGAAACACCAAAGAGCATTTCTTGCTTTTTTACGCGGATGAAGTAACGGCAAACAGTATCACCAAAAACGAGGCTCTTAAAATCAAATTTGAAATTGATACCATGCCGCCAGCATTTGCAACATTTGAGAGGCGGTTCTGTCTTGCGCCAATGCCGTATGAAATAAATCTCTATGATGAACCATCTCTTTTTGCAGGGAAAATTCATGCAGTACTATGCCGTGCATGGCAGAATCGCGTGAAAGGGCGCGATCTCTATGATTATGTGTTTTATCTCTCTAAAGGAGCTACCGTCAACCAGAAACATTTACAGGCTCGCCTGATGCAAAGTGGTGTTATTACAGAAAATGATGCTTTTGACATCTCGGTAATTCGCTCTATGCTATGCGACCGCTTTGCTTCCATAGACTATAATCAAGCAAAGCAGGATGTGATTCCTTTTATACGCGATACATCCGCTTTAGATATTTGGTGCAAGGAATTCTTTACGCAAATCACAATGCAACTTAATTAAGAAATCATGACCGTTTTGCTTTTCAGCAAGGCGGTCGTTTCTTTTATCCGAAAGAGGGTGAAACTTTGAACCAAAACTGGATCGTAGAAAATCTAAACAACGCCTTTTCCACTTGGAATGGCAAACTAACAGAGCTTTGGGGGCTGGTGACAACCAGCCCCCAATCTTTTAAGGGCGGGGCTGTGTGGGGCGTTATGCAAAGCCTGCACAGCGCCATGGTCGGCATAGGCTATGCGCTGATCGTGCTGTTCTTCGCTATATCGTTGTTCAAGAATGCCATGAACTTTCACGAACTCAAGCGCCCCGAAGCGGCATTGCATTATCTCATCCGCTTTGTGGCCGCCAAAGCCTTGGTGGGATACGGCATGGACATCATGCTCAACATCTTTTCCATCTGCAACGGCGTGGTCAGCGATATGGCTGCCGGTATGGGCGGCATCTCGCAGGCGATGGTCACACTGCCCGGTGAGATGCAGTCTGCCATTGAAAATGTCGGTTTCTTAGCCAGCATCCCCTTGTGGCTCGTCACGATTCTTGGAAGTCTGTTCATTACCGTGCTGTCGTTCGTGATGATCCTCACCGTGTACGGGCGGTTCTTTCGCTTGTATATGTACACGGCGCTGGCTCCCTTGCCGCTGGCGAGCTTTGCCGGGGAAAGCACACAGTCTGTGGGTATTTCTTTTGTAAAAAGCTATATCGGCGTGTGCTTGGAGGGCGCTGTCATCGTGCTGGCCTGCATCATTTATTCGGCGTTTGTCAGCACACCCACGGTGACTGGTGGTGAGCCGACCACAATGGTGTGGAGCTATCTTGCCGAAACGGTATTTAATATGCTGGTTCTGGTCGGGCTTGTGAAAGGCTCCGACCGCATTATTCATGAAATGATGGGGTTATAAGCTATGCAGAATCCAATCAACAAAGAAATACGCCACTATCAAGAAGAAATCTTTATGGGCCTAACATTGCGCCAGCTGATCTGCTCCGTCATCGCCATCGGCGCAGCCGTCTTAGCGTATCTGACATTGGAACCGGTGTTGGGGCGGGAAACCGCCAGCTGGGTTTGCATCGTGGCTGCCGTGCCGATTGCCGCCGCAGGGTTCTTCCACTATGACGATTTGAATTTTGAACAATTTCTGGTTGCTGTAGTGGAAAGTGTAATCCTTGGCAGCAGTTGGCGGTTATGGAAAACCGAGTATGATTTGTCCAAACCAAAACACAAAAAGAAGGTGAAAAAGTTTGCGATTAAATGAATATGCCTCCACACGCAGAACGCGAGGCAGCTACAAAATCCCGACTTCTGTGCAAAAGTCCATCCCGATTGATGAAATCTATGCGGACGGCACTTGGCGCTCCGGCGAGGTGTACAGCCAGATGTGGAGTGTCTCCGACATCAACTATGCCATGCAGAGCGACGATAAAAAGCAGGACATTTTGGCAAAGATGGGCAGGATTTATTCTAATATTCCTACCGACTGCTGGGCGCAGCTTTGCATTGTCAGCCAGCGCATGGACGAGATTTCCTTTGAGCGAGATGTGCTGTACCACCGCGCCAACGATGGCCTTGACGCATACCGCGTTGAACGCAATCGCCTGATGAAAGCCTACGCCAAAGAAATCGGCAATGTGAAACAGCAAAAGTACCTGATTCTCTCCACCAACAAGCAGAACAACAAGGATGCCCGCGAACGGCTGAATCAGGTGCAGCGGAATATGCTGGGCGAGTTGTCCAACATTGGCTGCAAAGTCTGTGCGCTGGATAACAACGCCCGGCTGGAAGTTTTACACAACTTTTTCCGCATCGGAGAGGAAACGCATTTCCAGTTTGATTTTGATAACTGCACCCGATTGGGGCAGGACTTCCGCGATGCGATTGCGCCGGACGCCATGCGGTTCTGCAAAGACCACATCGAGATTGACGATTCCTATGCCAAGTGCATGACGATTGCCCAGTATCCGCAGCAGTTGGACGATAAGTTTATTGCGACACTGCTCCAACAGGTGCCGTATATCGTTTTGTCCATTGCCATTCAGCCTGTGGAAACCGAGGACGCTTACCGCGAAATCGAGGATTCCCGGATGAAAACCGATGCCGAAAAGGTGCGGTTTAATCGCAAAACGGTGGAGAATCTTGACTTTGTGGCCACTGTGCCATACAAGACACAGGCACAGGAGAAGAACATCGAATATATCCGAACGGAAATGGCCGAGCATGACCAGCAGATGTTCTTGGTGTTGTTATCCGCGGCATATTTTGCCGATACGCTGGACGAACTCAAAGCAGAAACCGCTGCACTAAAAACCACGGCAGCGAACTTCAATTGCCGGTTTACCGAGCTGCGTTTCCAGCAGGAACGAGCCTTTAACACGGCCATGCCGTATGGCCTGCGGCGCATTGCCAGTGTGCGCACTATGCTTACCAGGGGGTTGTGCGCCCTTGTGCCGTTCAATGTACAGGAGGTGATGGACGCGGGCGGTATGTTCTATGGTGTTAATGCTGTATCCGGCAACTTGATTGTCGGCCTGCGTTCCGAACTGCCGAACGGAAATGGTATGGTGCTGGGTACCTCCGGCAGCGGCAAATCGCTGTTCGTAAAGCTCGAAATTCTGATGTTGTATCTTCGTTTTCCGAATGCAAAATTTTATATCGTAGACCCCGAAAACGAATACGCTCCTTTGGTACACGCTATGGGCGGCGAGGTAGTAGACATTTCACCAATCAGCGAAACGCACTTCAATCCGCTGGATTTCTACCCCGATGGAAAGAGTAAGATTCTGCCGCAAAATGCGAAGTCGGAATTTGTGCTTTCCCTGTTCGAAAAGGTGATGGAGGGAAACATGATTCCGGGCGACAAAAGCCTGATTGATCGCAGCTTGAAAAATATCTACAAACCGCTTGTGGATTCACACTATACCATACCTTGCCCCACACTGGTGGATTTATGGAAAGACTTGCTTGCACAGCATCACCCCAGAGCCGAGCAGCTTGCCTTGGCAATTGAGATTTTCGCAAAAGGCAGCATGAAAGCTTTTGCGCAGCCCACGAATGTGGATATGTCCAATCGTCTGATTTGCTTTAACATCAATCGTTTGGGTGAGCAGCTGAAACCGGTGGCGATGATTTCCATGCTGGAATTTATTAACACTGCGGTTATGAACAGCAACCGCAAGGACGCAAACGCAGCCACTTGGGTATACTTTGATGAAATCTATCTGTTGCTCCGCGATGAGGAAAGTGCAAAGTTTCTGTACCAGAGCTGGAAGCGATTCCGCAAATATAACGCCTATGCCACGGGCATTACCCAGAACGCGCAGGATTGCCTGACCAACGATACCGCCTGCGCGGTATTGTCCAACAGTGAATTTGTGGTAATGCTGCGCCAGACAAAGGACATTCTGCCGCTGCGGAAACTGTACGGTCTGTCAGAGCTGCAGCAGGAATACCTGAAACTGGCCACTGTCGGGCAGGGGATTCTGAAGATGGGTAATAACATAATCCCATTTGAAAACAAGCAGCCGACAACAGGTAAGGTATATAAACTGATAAGCACTAAACCCGGAGAGGTGGAATAACTATGCGCAAAACAAAAACGGCGAGCCGAGGCCCGCCGCGATTTGATAAATTGGAAGTTAATGTACCCAGATATTATTCTCCAAATCTTTAAGATAGGATTTGTAAAGATTCATAAGAGTTGGCGTTTCCTTAGTATCAGGAAAGCTCAACAAATACCCGTCCTCGGTTTCGTGAAAGCCTATAATGCCGTGTAGTCCGGCCATCTCTGCCACCTTGACCAAGGTGTGGTAGTCATACTCGGCAGCACTGATATAAAGCGTCATTTTGGTATCCCCTTATCATAGTACTGTTTTCTATTTTACACCCACAACCCGCTGTGCGACAAGGCATAGCGGGATTTTTATTTCAAAGGAGTTGTTACTATGCCCAAAGAAAACAAAATCCGCGTTTTATATGTTCAGCCGGGAAAATACCCGGAGGAACGTATCATTGAAAACAATTTGAAATCCATGCAAAAACTTGTGGACGGCGATGTTGAGGGTGTGTACCCTTGGCGGGATTACGCTTGCATTGTTTGTAATGATGAGGGAAAGCTGAACAATATGCCACTGAATCGGCTGCTCGAAGATTATGATATTCTCGCGGGCAGCTTTTTTGTTTGCGGTCTGCGCGATGGAGATTTTACCAGCCTGACGGACGAACAGTTCAAACGCTATGAAAAGCTGTACCATGATCCTATCATTTTTACGGATACTCCGCTGGGAATCTACCCTATGAAAGCCACGCCGGAGCAGTATACCCGCGTGATGAACGATATGCAAGCTCGCAAACAGGTCCGCCACAACCGGGATAACCACAATGAGCGCTGACGACCGCAGCCGCAATTTGGTGCGGCGCAAGATGATGCAATCCGCTGTGCGCGGCAGTGCTCAAAGGGCTAAGCAAGCGGCCACAGCGCCGGATACCGATACCACCGACTACGGGGAACAGACTATCCAGAATAGAGCCGAACAAGTGGTTGGCACAGCAGAAAACGCAGCCATAAGCACCGCCAGAATCAGCTATAAGCAATTCCGCGTTATGCAGGACAAGCGTGAACAGCGGCAGAAAAGTACGGAAAAGGCCGCCCCTGTTGCTAAAAGCCAGACGGCCTCGCAACCCACCATAGAGGTTCTTTCCCAGCAGGAACGCCGCGAACAATTCAAGCGCGGGCGCTTTCGGGCGATTGCCATAGAAAAAGCCAAGCCCCAAACGCCCAAGGCAGACAGTGCGTTACCGCAGGAACAAATCTCCCAAAGCCAGCTGATAAAGACAAGGCAGCAAAGTCTGAAACGCCAGCATTTTATTCGGGAGGCTGTGCGCAGACACTTCCAAAAGCAAGCCGAACAATGCGCTGCCACAAGTATCACCACCCCAATACGCATCGAAAGCCCCACATTGCCGGGAATGACCTCACCCCAAAAGGCAGCTGCCACCCGATTGCAAGCCCTGTTTCGCTACCTGATGAGTGCCATCAGGGTGCTGCTTGCTCGTACAGCCCGGCAGGCAGCTGCAACGCTGTTGGCCCTGCTCGGTGCCGGCGGCGTGGTGCTGCTGTTGGCTATGGTCATCGGCGCTGCTGCGGCGGTGATCGGCTCACCGATGGGCATTTTGTTTGCCGATGAATCCGGTGACCCGAACAGCATCCGCATTGCCGAAATCGTTGCCCAGACCAATGCCGACTTTGGTGAAGCCATCAACGAGATCGTAGCTGCCCACCCGGAGTGCAGTGAAACCACCATGGAATATGACTACGAGGACGGTCACACTTGGGCAAGCTATTGGCCCGAAGTGCTGGCCGTCTTTGCGGTTCACACCAATCTTAATTCCGACAGTGATGTGGTTGTCATCGACGAAGGCAAAAAGCTGCTGATTCAGAATACCTTTTGGTCCATGCACCAAATCACTTCAGAAATCGAAACCGTAACTACCACACCGGAGCCGACCGAGGACGAACCGGACCCGGAGCCGGTCACAGAGCATATACTGCACATCACGGTCAGCAGCAAAAGTGTAGCCGAGCTGGCTGAAGAGTACAATTTCACGCAAGACCAGCGCGACATTCTTGACGAGCTGCTGTCGGACGAACTGCGCCCTTATCTGCTGGCATTGTGCGGCGGTGTCGGCGGCGTGGTCGGTGACGGCACCCTGCAATGGCCGCTACCGGGGCACACTTATATATCCTGCCACTTCGGGGAAGTGGACGCCTTCGGCAACGCCGGGCATCGCGGCACGGACATTCCCGCGCCGGAAGGCACACCCATTCTGGCTGCTCACAGCGGCACGGTGCTGGTCAGCGGCTGGAACGACAGCTACGGCAATCAGGTGCTGCTTGATAACGGTGCAGGTTTGTCCACACGCTATGCCCACATGACAGCAACAGCCGTCACGGCTGGTGAAACCGTGACGGCTGGTCAAATGATCGGGTATGTAGGCAGCACGGGCGACAGCACCGGCAACCATCTGCATTTTGAGGTTATGCAAAACGGTGCGCGCTGTAATCCGCTGAGTGTAGTGAATCCCCAATAAAAAAGATGCGTATTTTGCGATTTTGATTGAAAGCCTTTTTGTTGCTGAAGTAATCGGTCCTGTTTTACACAATCAAAAATAGGGCCACAAGCAACTTTCGTCAACTTGCAGCCCTAGATTTAGAATATTGGCTGACAACGAACCGCGATGCGCGCATTGCCGCTGTAGTCACAGGTGAAAAGCGTTAAGGCATATTCGCCGGATGTCATTTCATCTACAGCCGTAGCATTCAGCGTTTCCAAAGCCAGAACCTGATAAGTATAAGTGTTTCCGTCCATGGTTTTCAGCATGACTTCATCGCCTTGCTGTAAATCACTCAATTTCCCGAAATGCCGCCTGTAATTATGGCCTGCAATCACGAGATCTTCTGTATCTACAGCACCGGAATATCGGCAGACAGTATCCTTCATCAGATTATCGTCAAAGCGATTATACACAGGCAGTTCCAGCCCTAAAGCGGGAATAGAAAGCGTTCCGAGGAAGGTTTCATCGTCTGCAGCTTTGGCGATAGCCGACTCCTGTGTCTGCTGCGATTGCTGCATGGTCACTTCGGTCAGCAGATTTTGTGCTGCTTCGTCAGCACGGTTTGCATCGTAGTAGTTGTAACCCCACAAACCGATTGCCGCAAGCAGAAGCAAAATGCCAAGCACTGTGCAATAATGGCCAAGCTTATTTCTCATGGTCAGACTTCCTTTGTAGCCAGCCGCCCAACAGAATCAAGCTCAGGCCCATTGCAATCAGAATCGGTATTGGCCAGTTCAGCTGCCCTGTCTGCGGCAGCTTGGCTTTAGGCGTTTCCGGTGTGACTGTAGGCGTAGGCACCGGAGAAGATTCCGGTGTTGGGCTTGCACTGGGCGTAGGCGAAGGCCGCGGCCCGTCAATATGGGCGAACTTTTCATCTACCTCAATATCCTTGAATACCTCGCCATCTTCAATGATGGGCAATGTTACAAGGTAGGGGTCGAGGATGTACTCCTGATTGGCAGGCGCAACCTGCGTGCGAGCCACAAGATAAAGTCCCGGCTTCAAATTCGAAAAAGTCAGCTTACCATATTTATTGGTCACGCCGGTTTCATCCGGCACAGCGACTTTCGCGAGCTCTTTAGCGATAGCAAGCCTCTCGGAAGCCGAGGTTGTAGGCCAATCACAATCGTAATCGCGGTAAGTGTCTACAATGTTGTAGGTCACATCCAGCGTATCATCGTCAATCGACTTGTGAGCAATCAGGGTCAGCTCATAAGTATCCCCAGCCAGAAAGTAAATGGAACCATCGTCCTCACGGTAATGTGCATCCAGCGTAATGGAATAGTCATCATCGTCGTAGCGGTTATGCGCTGCATAGGCAACCAGCTGAAAAGAGAACGCGAGTACAACAGCAAACAGCAAAGCGCAAAGCCTGCGGACTTTTGGTAAGCTCATGTTCTCATCTCCTCTTTTGGGCTTTGTGCCATATCAGCATCACAAGCCACCGTAGTATGATAATGGCAAGAATTACCGCCGCACCAATCAGGCCATGCCGGAATTGAATCGGCAAAGTGTAAAACCAGTTCTTGGGGCTTTGATCGGCGGCTGCCTGCTCCATCTCCTGCTCTGAATAGGGGATTCTTGTTCCCCGCACCAGCAGCCGGTGTGAGTTGACACCGTAAGGTGTACAGGTAATCAGTGTTACATAGTCCTCACCGGGAACAATAGCCAGCGGCTGTGTTTCGTCCGGCAGAACCGTAAGGATCTGATCAACCTGATAAGCCAGCGTGTGCCCCAGCACTTTGATATAGAACTGGTCGCCAACCTGCATTTGGTCAAGGTCGGTAAAAAGGCTCGCCGTAGGCAATCCACGATGCCCGGAAAGCGCCGCATGGGTGCTTTCACCGCCAACAGGCAGTGAGGTAGTTTCCATGTGCCCAACACCCACCTGCAAGACAGATTCTGAGGTGCCGTGATAAATGGGAATGGTTGTGTTCAGGCGAGGAATTATGATATAACCCATCATACCGGTGTTGTCGATGTTCAGCAGCTTCCAATAGGGGCCGCTTTTGTCGCCGTCCTCGGTATTATCGATAATATCTACGCCATCGCTCTGCTGCGCCAGCTGCCGATTGTATTCCTGCGCTTCGGCCAGAAGCTCGTCCAGCTGCTGCTGTTGGAGCTTGCTGACCGAATCGTCGTAAGAGGCGGTTGTGCGGCTGCCGTGGATCTCTGCCAGATATTCACTTAATGATGGATAAACGAGAATGCCGATGCCCACCAGAATGACCAGCAGACGGGCAAGCCCGCGCAGCCTGTCTTTCATTTAGCGGTTTTCCTTCTTCTTTTTGGGGGCAAACACACCCAGCAGAACCACGGCAACGCCCAAGATGGTCAGGCCGATGGTACCAAAGCTACCGGTTTCAGGCAGCATGGTGCCCTTCATATTCTCAACTTTGACCTGATGGCTATTCGCTCCGGTATTTGCCACATTATTGATTTTATAGGTTGCCTTGCTCTGGTCATTTTCATCGGCGGTGATTTCGATTTTGACAGGGTGAGTCAGTTTGTTAAAGCCGGTAGGTGCGGTAATTTCGTGCAGATAGTAAGTGCCGGCTTTCAGACCTCTGATGGTGATTTTACCGCCTTCCGGGGTAGTAACCTCAGTAGCCGTAGATGTCTCGCCTTCGCCCTTTACATGGTAAGAATTTTCAGCAGTTGTATCTTTTACAAGTTCAATTCCTGCCGTGGTAGAATCCTCGCTGGTGCTCACTTTGAAGGTTGCGTTTGCCAAGCCTTTTTCAGTTTCGCCATCTTTATAGAACTTGAAAATCTCGATGGGATAGGTATAGACTTTGCTTTCGGAAGGAGTGGATTCACCGTTGCCGCTTCCATCAGGGTTGGTGCTGTATTCCAGATGCACAGTGTTGGTTGCGGGGTCAGTAACGGCTGCGTCTGCAGTGATATAAGCATTGTAGGTTACAGTAATCACATCGCCTGCGGCAACGGTAGCATTCTCACCTTTATTTGTGGTTTTCAAGTTATCAAATGTAACCGTCAGGGTTTTAGACTCAGCAGCATAGGTTGCGGTATAGCCAGTAGTGATTGCGGCATCGGCAACTTTAACACTCACGGAGTTTTCAACATAAGAAAGACCCTTTGTCAGCGTATCGACGAATTTGAAGGTGTACTTGGTGTAATCCGTCATATCAGGAACGGTCGCAGTCAGCTGATAAGTCACTTTATCGCCAATCTGAGCGTTGCCATCAGTTTTGAATTCGCCGCCCTCAGTAGTCTGTACTTTCTTATCAACCGTGGGATAGGTGCTCTTGATGGTTGCAGCAGTGTTGCCCTTATTCTTGGGGATATTTACCAGCATTGCATCCGTGCCACGATTGGTGTCGCCGGTAGAACCCATTTCGGGGAAAACCAGATAGTAGCCGGAAGTCAGGTTGGTAATGGTTGCAACACCCTTGGTGCTGTCGGTAGTATCTGCAATGGCTGCTGCAGAGGTTCTAGTCAGATCCGAGAAAGAGTCCTTGTGCTGAGTATCACGCACCCATTTCTGAGCATCGTGTGCCAAAGAGGCAAGCTGCGCGTCACTCAAACCATTTACATACGCAACAGCAGCATCTTTCATATCCTGATCCGACGGATTAGGATCAGTGATCTTGCCAGCAGTTTTGACAGCGTCAATTCGAGAACTATCCTTGAAGAAACCAAGCCAAGCATTCTCCAGAGAATAGCTGTCAAATCCGTTGAGTTTCCCTTCATCACCATCATTGACATTGGCAGTAAACATACGAATGGCGGTCACGGTTTTCCCGGTTAAGCCCTTGCCGGTTACGGTCAGGGTACCAGAGGTTTCAGTAGCAGCAAATGCCGTCAAAGACAGGCACAGAGACAACATAACAGCCAGCACCAATGCGGCTGCGCGTTTAATGTGTTTCATACGAAACTTCCTTTCAGTTTATACATGGTTTGTAGCGTTCGTCCATACCTCTTTACTCAGTGCGCCTCCCTTCTGCCCTTGCGCTTGCGTGGTACAGAAAGCGCAAGCAGCAGAATCCCTACACCAACTACCACATACAGCCAGTCGCCCGTACTGCCGGTATCCGGCAGCATGGGGTGATGGGTGTTGGTGATAGTTGCATGATAAGTCTTTTCGTCATAGGTGGAATCCGTCAGGGTATAACCCGGAACGGTTTCTTCCTCAAACAAATAGACATAGTAAGCTTCAATCGTATCCGTTACGGTGCCATCGGCAGCCTTCTGATACTTCAGCACGGGGGCATTTTTCAGCACCGTTCGCCAAGTAGAAGCATGGCCGGACTCTACATCGTCCTTGGTCATGATAATGGCTTTGTAAAGGGTCTTGTCACCAGCCGTGCCATCCGGCTTAAACTCCTGCTGATAAATGTTGACCTTGATTTCATTGGGGCGTTTGCCATCGATATTCGCAAAGTCCTTCCAGATTTTGCTGATGGTTAAATCCACATATTTCTTGCAGGGGTCTGCGGTGTCAGCCGGTTCTGTAATTGTACTGTCCGGATTGTCGGTGTTGGCAGTGTCCAGCATCAGCACCGCCTTGGCGGGGCTTGCATAGGCTGCCAGATCTGCGGTAGTATTCGCTGCGGCATCTTCCATCTTTGCATCTTTCAAATCCGAAAACTCGGTGATTTTGTCCAAATGCAGCACATCGTATCGGTTATAGTCCGTGCCGGTGGAAGTATCTTTGACTGCGCTGCCGAATACATCCTTGTTTGCCTTGGCAACCTTATCGAGCAGTGCGTTATAAGCGCGGTAAATCGAATAGTGGTTCTTGTTACCCTCAATCGACTTGATGGTATTGAAGCTGTAAACCGACTTCAAATCATTGACGCCGGTAAAGGGTCCGACCAGATTTTTTGTGCCGCGCACCACATCGCAGAGGGTCATGGTGCTGTTCTTGACCTGACCTTCATGGTTCAGGCCAATAAAGCCGCCGGAATAACCTTCCTTGTCTGTGCCGTCTGCTGCATTTCCGGCACCACCTGCAAATACATCGTATCCGGAAGAAATGCCTGTAACGCTGCAGCCGTCAATGTCTGTGCGGTTGCCCTTGATAAGGTTGATTTTTACATTGGAGATTTTGTCTTTATCTATGCCGCCTTTTTCCGTACAGGGCAGTTCAATGACCGAGTCACCGATAGTGATAATGGCAAGGTCGCTTTGACCGGGTCCCGCCTTCTGGTTGAGTGCAACGCCGATTTGCAAACCAAGCAAAGAAACGGCAAGCGTTTTGCCATCGGCCAAGAGTTTAACTGTAAGCACCCAGCCCAAATCAACATTCAGTACACCTAGGTTTTGCAACTTACCCACATATAGGATGCTCAGCAGCTTATTGACAATCTCAAAGACAGTGTTCAGCAGTTTGGACTGCAATTCAGCAGAAACCACATAGTTCATATCGGTCTTGCCGATAAAGCCGCCTGCGATTTTGCCGCTGGTGACCTGTTTAAGTGCCGTGGTGCTGCAGCCATTGATTTTGGCAAGGTCTGCATACCCGGCAAAGCCGCCCGCAATGGGCTGCTGGCCGCCCTGAGCCTTGATCACCGTGCCAAGCCCAAAGCCTGTCACAGAGCAGTTATCCACATGAGAGCCGAACAAATCGAGCGCTCCAACTGTGCCGGAAAGCAGCTTATCCAGTACATTCACATCGTCAATATCTGCTACGCCGCTCTTGCCAAGGTGCCCGATAAAGCCGCCTGTGTAGTTAAGTCCTTCTACGTTAGCAAGATTGGAAACAGCACTGTATTTCACGCTGCCATCCATCATGCCGCCGCCAAAGCCGCCTGCGCAGCCTGTGTATCGGGTTTCGCTTTGCGTAGCTTCTTGGCTGCCGCTGTGCGCCTGTACGGTCAGGCCGCTTTGAACGCCTGTAACCTTGGAATCATAAATGTAAGTACGGAATGCGTCCAGCACCGAGGTGTTGCCCAGCTTAATCAAACCGCTGAGCAGCTTAGTTTCGGAGCCCTTCGGATCTTTGCCGGAAACCTGTGCCACACCGGCTACATCGGCCAGACCGAAGAAGCCACCGGCATACTTGCCGCCGTCTACACTGCGCAGATTTTCTACCTGAATTTTTCCGATTGCAGAATCTTTTTCGCCTACTGCGCTGGCTTCCAGAGAACCGGCAAAGCCGCCTGCATAAGCAGCATACTTTACGCTGTCGCCCTCTTTGTAGGCACCATCCACAACAAAACCCCACTGGCTGTCAGCCGCAGAAACTTTTGCCGCATGGATGGTGGTGGCGGTGGCTTTCAGCACGGTGGCCAAATCACTGGGTGTGGCGATCAAATGATCTAAAATGCCCTGCAGCAGACCGTTGGAGGCATTGGTATTCACCCCCGCCACGCTGCCTGCTGAGGCAAGACCTACATAACCGCCTACCGCAATGCGACCTGTAACACGGCGCAGGTTGGTAGCATTGCAGGAAGCCACGGGCGCGGCATACTTGTCGGTAGACGACCATTGATCCGTAGTGGGAAGTTTCTCTTCGCCGTTCAGCTGTATCTGGGCACCATAAGCGCTGCCCACAAAGCCACCCGAATATCCGCAATGGTTTTCCGGCAAGCCGGTTGCCTGTACCGTAAGACCTGACTTGTAGCCCTGCACCGACGAATTGCGAACTGCCGGAACAAACAACTGCGCAATGTTCAGCAGTTGTCCTGCATTGAGTTTCAATCCAAGAATGTTGACCGTGCCGAGTTCTACTGCGCCGCCGGTTTTCATCTGCCCGGCAAAGCCGCCCGCACTATGCATAGCACTGATCTGCTTGGCATCGTAAGCCATGCAGTTGGTTAAGGTGCCGCTATTCATGCAGCCCACATAGCCGCCTGCATCGCCGCCGTAAAGTTGGCTGTCGAACTTCCCGCGTCCCGCTACGACATTGTAGCCGTAGATATAATCGGCAAGTTTAGCTTCCAGTTCTTCCTGCGTGTTTACGGTTTCGGCCTTTGCCAATTCATAGCCGTAGCCGCCATATTTGCCCACATATTCCACCCAGCTGTTCCAAGTGTCCACATCCAGACCAGCCAAGGGGCCATACACTGCTGTGTTGGTTTGTACCGGGTAGATGACGCCCAATGCGCCGAGAATGTTGTTGACGCTTATCAGACCACCCAGCACCTTTAAGCCGCCGACCTTCGCGGTGTCTGCGGGTTCCATAAGACCCGTATAACCGCCCGCGTACTCATGCCCGTATACCGAACGGATACGCTCGGCTTTGCACAGGCTCATAGGACCGTTGTAGGTCTTGTCGGTGTCATTCTCGGCATATTCGTCTTTCCAACGGGAGGTGTCAAAGCCGTGGATGGTGCCGCCCATGTTGTGGCCCACATAGCCACCAGCCATGCCGCGCTGCACAGTAGTATCCGAAGCAGCATTGGCGCATACTGCGCCGCCGCAGGGCACACAGTTGGTGGAACTATTGCGGATGGACGGAACGAAGCTTTGTAAGACAGAGGCAAGCACTGTGTCAATGTTCAGCACCTTGCTCAAAACGCTGGCATTGTCCAGCAGTTTGGCAACATCGCCGGGCTGCATTTCACCAACATAGCCGCCTGCGACTATCTCGCCGATAATGTACGAGAAGTTGACCGCCTGGCTGTCCTGAATGTGACCGCCGTATATGCCGCCAGCGTAGCCGCCAGCCATACCTACTTTGCCTTTGCTGTTATCCAAATCACCGGTTGCCAGAACGGCATACCCACCGGGTCCGCCGGTAACATCGGAATGTTCAATGGTAGTTACGACCACAGAGAGGGCGTCGAGAATACCGGTAACTTCAATACTATTGCCCAGAATATTCAAACCGCCGCCCACAGAGGCCGCACTGCCGATGTCCATGTCGCCTACATAACCGCCTGCATAGCGGCCGCCTGTGACGGCATAGGTGCTTTTTGTATTGTCATAGTAGGTAGGCGCGGATGTATCTTCCAGATTATCCGGAGGAGTAACGATTGTATGTTTCAGCTTAGTTACATCCGAGTAGGAGATCTGTGCGCCGCTGGCATAACCTACAAAGCCGCCTGCACTGCCTACGGTCGGGTCGGTGGTCAACTTATTGGCTTTTACGGTGAATCCGTTGTTCGATTTGACACCAGCATATTTAATGTAAGGCACATAGGCGTTTATCACGCTGAGCAGATCGGTCAAATTGATGTTCAGCCCGGTAAAGTCGCCCAGGATACTGATACCCTTAGAGGCATCTACCAAAGCACCGGAGTATACCCGCCCGGCAAAACCGCCTGCATAAGATTGACCTTTTACGGAGCCGAGATTATAGACAGCGTAGTAATCGTTTTCCCCGCGGCTTTGGTTGTTCACCGTTCCACTCTGGAAGTCGGCTGCAAAGCCGCCGGCAACATCACCGGTCACGCTGCCGCCGTTCACATAAGAAACCGTACAGTTTGTGTAGCTGGGAATCAGGTAGCCGATGGCATTAACCAATCCTTTGGCTTCGAGCAGTGATTTCACGGAGTTATCATCGCCAACCTCCGCCAGACCGCCTGTTTTGGAAATCGCCACAAAGCCTGCCGCATAGCCGCCGTCATTAGTCGCTGTTACGGTTTTCAGGTTGGTGACATGGGCATTTTCCACCTTGGTGCTGTTGCTGCGGGCTATAAAGCCTGAAGCCGTATAATCCCGCACTGAGTTTCCTTCACGAACGCCGGTGGCCTCAACCGTAAAGCCACTCTCAATGCCTTTCACATTGGCATTTGTGATAGTAACCTCCACCGCCTGCCCCAAAGAGAGCAGATTGTTGAGTTTCAAAAGATAATTCAGGCCAAGCAGGTTGACGGTCAAACCGCCGTCGGTTCCAACCAATTCGCCGGGACCGGACAAACCAATAAAGCCGCCTGCATAGTTTTTGCCTTCGACAGATTTTAGATTATTAACGGAAACATTGTTGATGGTACCGCCAATAGCATCGCCAAAGCCGCCGCCCACACGCTCATTTCCGCTTACGGAAAAGCCATCGGTTATACCGTTCAGCGTTACTCCGTCTACAGTAAACGCAAGATAAGAGGCAACGCCGAGGGTCGTGTTTAATAAGCCTGCTACGCTGGCGGTTCCAAGAGAGCCCGCAATGCCGCCGGTATAATCATGACCAGAAACGCTTTGCAGGCCGGACACTGTCGTGTTTCGTTGCTCAACGGTCGCTGGGTCATACACTCCGTTTCTCCAGTACGATACCTTGCTGAGATAATCAGCACTGGACGGTGCAATATATGCGCCATCACCGCGCCCGGTAACGCCGCCCACATAGTCGGTGCCGTTGACTGTAAGCGGTGCATCCACCGTACACCCTAAGATGTACGAAGGGTTCACGCCTGCCAGAGAAAGCAGTGAAGATGCCGCACCCGGGTTGCTGCTGAGCAGCTTGACCACCAAATCAACCACACCGCCCAGAAGGTCATCTTTATTATCGTCTTTGCCAAGATTGGCCGCCCAGCCTAGGGTTGCAATACCTGCAAAGCCGCCTGCATTGGCTCCTGTGGCATGAACCGTCAGCGATTCACTCACTTTGGCCGAACAGTTGACAGCCGAAGTATTGGCAAGACCGCCGGCAAAGCCGCCCACATAGTTTTCGCCCTGAATGTTTATGGCCTTATTGTCTAATGTGCAGTTGAGAAGCAGGCTTTCGGGATTCATATTGGGCAGCTTGGTTTCAATATCCAGCGCACCGGACAAGGTGCCTTTAATGATGCTGTCTCGGGCAAGGCCCACGAAGCCGCCCACAAAATTTTTCCCCTGCAGGGTAAGGCTGCTGTTTTTGACAGTGCAGTTTTTTATGATACTGCCGGACTGCTGCCCCACAAAGCCGCCTGCGTAGTCCTTTTCGCTCGATGCGGAAATGTTCAGACCGTCAATGCTGCAATCGGCAAATTGTGCATTGATATAGCCCGTAGGGATCAGCTTGCCTAAGGGAATGGCATTGCCCAGCAAAATGGTGATCAAATCACCCAATCCCAAGCCGGGAATCACATTCAGAATATTGGTCAGCAGCTTGACCAGGTCGCCCAATGCTTTTGAAAGTCCATCGTACTGGGTCACGCCAATGGTATACCCAACAAATCCGCCGGTGTTGTTGTTCACATTCTTCACATCGGCATTGACCACTTCAATGCCGGAGAACAGCACCTGCCCCTCCACTCGTCCGGCGATGGCACCGGTTGCCAAGGCCGTGGGGTCTTTCTTTCGGGCATCGAGAACATCTCCCAGAGTTTTACCTAAGTCGATTTTCACCTGTCCAAAGGTCAGAATGAAGGTCAAACCGCTTAACACGCCACCCAGCAGCTTGCCCAGAGTGCTAGTCAGTGTGCTGACCAGAGTAGAGGGATAGTAGGTTTCGTTTGTTGTGGTATGAACATTGATTTTCTCAAATTTCAGGTTGGATACCTGCACCAGCCCTTTACTCAGGCCAATGTCTTTCTCACTGACTTCACTTGATACAGTAGAGAAGAAGCCAACGCCCATCTGCTCGCCAACATTCAGTTTATCAGTCTGCATTACGCTGACATTTGAAATTGTAGGCTTTGTGGATGTGTTGATGGCGGAAGAGTCATCATTCCATATTTTTTCGCCGTTGGCCGACTTTGCACCAATCATTGTTCCTTGGAAAGTCAGAGGCGTCCAGTTGGCGCTGCTCAAGTCGATGTCACGGAAGATGATGTAATTGGCATTGGAGGCATAGGTCTGGTTCGCAGCTTTATCAATGTCCAGATTGGGGTCAATTTCACCGGTTGTCTGGTTTACACCGCAACGGCCAACAGTATAAACGTACAAAAGGTTATTTGCTTTATCGCTTAAATTTTTGTCAGCTGCATGGATACCGTCTTTTCCAAGAGTATAGTTGTCAGTACCGTTCTGTTCTTTCGTCAGATCCGCATCGCCGCCATACAGAATAATGAGATTTCCGCTGCTGTCATGGTCAATCGTCCACTTCGCATTGTGATGAATAGCCTGATAAACGGCACCGTAAACGGTATCTCCGCTGCCGATTTTCCGTAGCTGCTGCTCATTGCCGATCAGGATATAGGTCTTATCCCCGATTGTTTTTACTACCTGCCCCGGAAAGTCGCGTCCGTCTGCCTTACCATCCGTGACCCTGGAGTACGGCTGTACAGAGGTATCCGAACTGAACTGCGTAGAGAGCACATAGCGATGATTTAGGCTGTATGTCAGATACGGCTCATCTTCCCCGTTGGGGTAGATCAGCTGACCGCTGCCAAAGGTCTCAGCTTGTGCATCGCCATCCATGACCGGCTCGGTGTCTGGGTTTTCCCCGTGCAGCACCGCCATCTGATACGGGTTGTAAAGATAGATGGTGTCGCTTTGCGCATCATACAGCGTAAGGTCATCGCTGCTTTCGGCAAGCGGTGTGATGCTGCCGGTAAAGCCTTCCGGCATCTGCCATTGCAGCATATCGCCCGTCAGCTCAATGTCCTCAGCAATGGCATATTGTGCATCCAAAGCGTAGGTGATTTCCGCGCCGTTTTCATCGGTCACGGCAAGCCCGCTTGCATCGGTAAGTGTTTGCCCACTGCCGATTTCGGCTAACTGGTCGCAAGTGTAAATCAGGATTTTTCCGTCCTGATAAAGAGATTTGGCCGATTCATCCGTGTTCTCAGATGAAGATTCAGCAAGCTCTGAATCTGTTGTCTCGTCCGAGGTGGAAATCTGATCTGTGTCAGATTCCGGCTGACTCTCTACTGAGCCATTTGACGAGGCATCTTCTGGCAAATCGGAAGAGGCCGAAGAATCCTCAGTCAAAGGCTCAGAAGAAGCCGCATCATTGCTTGAAGAATCGACCGATGTATTTTCCGGAGGTCGCTCCGGGATGTAACCTGCATCACTGTCTACATGTACACTTTCAGAGTCGGCGCTGGAAACGGCTATACTGCTTTCAGCCAAGATAGTATCATCCGTTGCAAAAGCGACTGGTGTTGTGCATTGAAAGAACATCAGCGCCGCCATCGCAGCAGATGCCCATCTCATAAAAGAGTGATGGCGCATGGGAATTTCCTTTACCCCCTAAAGGCTACTTGCGTAAATTCGTATCGTATTTTTCCTACGGATTTACTAGGCTTTATTGCGAAAAGTATCTGCCATTATTTGAATGGCGGATACCAAGAAAACAATATCTTTAATTCCTTAGATTATCACAAGATTATCACAGCCTTTCTTTAATATCAAGGATTGATTTGTTGATTTCGCACAAATTAAGTGAAAAATAGCAAACTGATGGTTTTTTACATATCATGCGCTACTATTTCGTCCATATTGTTACCCAAAACAAATACTGCTATTGTTTAGGTTGTCAAATCATAGTCAATGAATGGAGGCTGCAACAATGGCAAGACATGGAGAAAATATCCATAAGCGAAAAGATGGCCGCTGGGAAGGGCGCTACATTAAAGGGCGAAGTGAAACCGGAAAAGCAATTTGGGGCTATGTGTATGCGTACAGCTATGTCGATGCAAAATCAGCATTGATTCGGAAAAAGGTAAAAACAGCTGATTACACGGTTCCGCTTGGGGCACAAGAACTTACATTTTCGGTTCTTTCGGAGCTATGGCTTTCCACGCTGAACGACTTAGAGGAGTCTTCCATAGCGCATTATCGTTATTCCATTGAGCATTATATTTTGCCGATTATCGGGGATCTACGAATTTCACAGCTTTCCGGCGCAAAATTGGAATTATGCGTTTTACAGATTATTTCTCCGGTTGGTGGAGAGCATAAACCTTTTGGAGCAAGCCTTTCACGGGAATGCATCAGCCTTGTCCGCAGGCTATGTAAATACGCATACAAACTGCATTTAATGCCCACGATTGAGCTGTCAATCAAGCCCGTGAAAGAAACGAACGAGTTTCCAGAAGCACTTTCTCTTGAAGAGCAAGCGGCAGTCAACCGATTTGTTTTCAAGAATCCGACCCCACGAAAGGCGGGCATATTATTTATGCTCCAGCTTGGTCTTCGGATCAGCGAGGTATGCGGCTTGCAGTGGGGCGATATTGACCTCGTGCATAAGGAAGTCCGTATACGCCGCGGTGTTCGGCGTATTGCCATTGGAACGGGGAAAACCTCGGTTGTGGTACGAGCACCCAAAACAGAAGTTCCAAGCGAGTATTACCAATCCCGCCAAAGCTTTCGGTTCTACTCCAAATGCTGTACCAGAAAAACACATTCGGCAGTGATGTGTGGTTCTTATCATGCAGCAGTAAACCGGTAGAGCCTCGTTGCTACAGAAAGAGCATTCATGGTTATCTTGCGAAGGCCGGTGTACATGATGTAAATCCACATATGTTACGCCATACTTTTGCTACCACCTGCCTACAGGCAGGTTGCGACATCAAAACACTCAGCGAGCTTATGGGGCACTCTAATCCCAACATCACATTACAGCGCTATGTTCATACCAACATGGATCGGAAGCGGTTTGCGATTGAGCAAACTTTTGGCAACGAATAGAATTCATGGTCAATTATCCGTCTGCTTTTGCCACCTTATGCCCATTGCTGGGGGATTTATTGCAAGGGTATCTGCTATTCAAATAATAGCGGATACTTTTTTTGTGTACGCATAAAGTCATTGAACTCATCCGTATATTTTACGATAACACTATTTTTGCAAAAAGTCAAACCGTTAGGAACAAACAGCACTATTGATTTGTTTATCATAAAAAGCATCGCTCCTATACTAATAGTAATTTGGTATCACTATTAGATATATTTCTGGGAGAATGCTATGACAAATGCTTTATTAGGACAGCGGCTTCGCCAGCAACGAAAAAAAAGAGGGCTGACGATTGAACAATTGGCTGAAATGATTGGTCTTTCTAAAAATTATGTCAGCTTGATAGAGCGCGGCCGGAAACTTCCCAGTATGGCTACACTCATTAAAATTGTAAACAGTCTGCATATTTCCGCAGATGTTTTGCTGTGTGACGAAGTAGAATCTGTAAGCTGTGTTGTGGACGAAGAACTGGATCAGCGTATAAGGGCGCTCGAACCACATCAGCGCAAGGCGGTCTTTGCCATACTTGATTCTGTTATTGATGCGATACCAGATTTAACTGCATCCTCGTCAGAGGATTCTGCTGAATAAGCATTATATATACATTAGTTCGACGCTTTGCGCCAAACCGATAAAACCGCAATATGCCAGATGGTCAAATCGACCATCTGGCATATTTTTTTGTCTCCATATCAGAAAATGTATCGTAAAAGCGATACATTACTATGCTCGCGCACCTCCGCCTGTTTTTGCATGAAATGAAGTCAAAAACAACGGAGGTCAAACCAAATGACGAAAAAGTATATTCAGAATGGCGCTTTGATTCCCGCCGAAGATGAACAGATCATCGCGGAATTAACAGCATATTTGTCTGTTTCGCTCCGGAATGAGCGCAGTAAATACCTGAAAAAATATGGAAAAATCCGTGATTTTGAGTCCTCTATCGAAGATTTGAAACCGGATTTTGAGCCAGAAGATAGTTCTTTTGAGGAGAGGATTGAGCAAATGCTCGCATGGGATATGGTGAAAAACTATCTTCCATTGTTGACTGCAAAAGAATGTGAGGTCGTTTTATGCTTGTATGTAAACCAGCTCAGCACAGCAGATACCGCCGAAAAGATGAACCTGTCGCCGGAAACTGTTCGCCGGCACAAGAAAAACGCCTTGCAGAAAATTCGCAAGGCAATGGAGGAAAATACCTGATGGGTGCTTATATTGATCTTCTGAAAGCCGCGCAAAGCGGTGATACTGCTGCGGCAACCGTACTGTATGAACAGTACCAGCCGTTAATCAAAAAGCTGAGTTGGCATGACGGCATATTTGATATGGACTTATATCAAACCCTTTCTGTTGCATTTTTGGTCGCATTATCGAAGTTTGAGATTCGATAACCCCAAAATATAAATTTTTTCAAAAATACCCCAACGATTTTGCCCGTAAATTGATGTTTATATTATAGAGGGACAAAAAAGCCCTCTTCCCCTTGAGTACCTTGACAACTGCATATCCGAATCACCGGTTACATACAACTGACCTTGCCGCAACCCAATGAGCGTCGGCAAGCACGATTCACAGGCAACGCCATAATCCTGCGTATACGGAGGAGCGCCCCTGCCTGCTGAATAAGAACAGCGTGGAACCTGTTCTATGCGATGAAAGGGTCAGCAATCATGATACGCACCGTTGCGATACCCTCAAGGAATCGGCGGTACTGCCTACATTTGGTACAGGAAGCGGGAGCTGCGCCAGCAGCCGGGCCGGGGATTCGCCCTATTATCCGGGGAGTAGTGTCGAATAGGATAATATTTAATTCCAGATTATGGCGGTCACTTGCTTTTGGCAGGTGGCCGCTATGCTTGTGGAATTAAATCTGCAAATTCAGTAAAGGAGGATGGCTATGAGGGGAGAAACCTTTGGAAAGCGAGAAATTTTCCGTAAATATCCGGATGTGGTGGATGTGACCCAGCTTTGTAAAATGTTGGGCGGTTCGAGGCCTGTAAGTAAAAAGACGGCTTACAGGCTGTTGACTTCCGGGAAAATCAAGGCATTCCGGCTGGGCCGCAGCTACAGAATCCCCAAGGTAAATGTGATTCGCTTTTTGCAAAACGGATTGTCTGACGAATGCAACACTGACGATTTCCTGATTGACAGTGTGGAGGAATGAAAGAAAGTCTGCTATGCTAATAACGGTTACACAAATGTTTGATAGCCGGAAAGGAGACTGCTATGAGGACAAAAGTGACAGGCTATCTTACACAAAAGCGCGGATTTTATTATGTTGTCTTGAATATGCCATCCGACACAAAGGGAAAACGAATCCGCAAAACATTAAGTACAGGTTTATCCACTGCGCGAAACATGACAAAGGCCAAAGAAGTTATGCGCGAAATGATTCGGGAAGCCAACGCCGGAGAAGAAGTGCATGGCGTGATGGAACGGAAGGCCGTGCAGAGCGCCGCGCCGGAGAGTAGTTCTCCACGCCCGGATATGCTGTTTTCGGATTATTTGCAGTTTTGGCTCCAGTGGAAAAGAAGTACGTGGGAGGAAGTTACCTATTCGGGTTATGCTGCCAATGTAAACACATGGATTGCTCCTTATTTCTCACAACGGGGAACCAAGCTGAACGAAATCAATGTGCTGGACATAGAAATGTTCTATGCCCATGAAAAGAACACACGCAACATCAGCGGAAATACGGTTGCACATTACCATGCCAACATCCACAAAGCACTGGTTGATGCGGTGAGATTGAAGCTGATTCCGCATAACCCAGCCTCAGATGTGGAAAGGCCAAAAAAGGATAACTTCGTAGCAAGCTACTACACCGCAGATGAGCTGATGGAGATGTTCCCAATATTTGCCGGAACAAAAATGGAGCTGCCGGTTCTTCTGGCTGCCTATTATGGTCTGCGCCGCAGCGAAGTGGTGGGGCTGAAGTGGTCGGCCATTGACTTTGTGAATAAAACTATCACCATTTCGCACACATTCGAGCGTGTCAATGTGGACGGAAAGGCGGTAGATATATCCAAGGAACGGACAAAGAACAATTCCAGCTTCCGCACATTGCCGCTGATACCGGAGGTTGAAACCGCATTGATTGCAGCGAAAGCCCGTCAGGAAAAGCAGCGCAAGCAGTGCGGCAGAAACTATTGTAAAAAATATCTGGAGTACATCTGTGTAGACGATATGGGGAATCTGGTTAATCCAAATTACATAAGCGGAAACTTCAGCAACATCTTGCGCAAAAACGGTCTGCGTCCAATTCGATTCCATGATCTGCGTCACCCGTATGTCAAGCACACGACAAAAAATTTTAGCTTGCGCTTGATGAATTTTCAAGCGTAGGCTTATCCTGATGCTCGGCGAAAAACTCGCGGAGCTTGTCAGCTTCTTCGGGGAGGACAAAGCCGAAGCCCTGTCCGTCCACTCTGCAATAGAAAGCGATTTTCATGTCTGCCTCCTCAATCGAAAATGTCTTGGATTTTGTATGCGATCTCAATGCGCTTATCAGGGTACACCAGCACCCGGTCGATTAGCAGCTCGGCCAGCTCGGTGGTCAGTGTGTCCGCATCAAAAATCGCCTTGAATGCTTCCTTGCGGCTGTCCTGCCGTGCCTGCTCGTCCTGCTTTTGCTTCGCCTGTGCCAATACTGCGGCATAGGCGTTTTTTGTTTTCAGTAGCAGCTCGTCACACGCGGCCTTTTCTGCCTTGTAGGTGTTTAGGTCAATCTCGCCCATGAGATAGCGTTCATACAAGGCGCGCTTACCGTCTTGCAGCGCCTCGATCTGCTGCTCATATTCGGTGCGTTCCGGTACGGAAGCATCCACCCGGAGCGTACCGTCAGGGGCAAGCGGCGCGGCGGCTTCCATCTGTTTTTTCAGCGTCAGGAATACCGCCTGTTCCAGCTCTGCGGCGTTCAGACGCATCTTGTGGCAGCGGCTTTCTACGTCCGCCTCGGAATGGCGGCAGTGATAATATGAGGTTTTCTGCATGGTGCGGGACAGCGCATGACCGCAGCAGCCACAGACGGCTTTGCCTTTCAGCGGGTAGTCCCGCTTCTTTTTGTTGGGCTGGGAAAAACGGAGCTGGCTGGTTTGCACGGTATCAAACACGGCTCTCTCAACGATGGCCGGGTGGTGGTCGGGGATGATGTACCACGATTCTCTGTCCTTCAGGCGGCTTCTGGTGCCGCCTACTTCGAGAACCGCCCGCTTGCCGATCACATACACGCCGGTGTAGCGTTCATCCTCCAAAATGCGGAGAATAGTGGATGTACTCCAAATCCCGTGACAGCGGGAAATATCATGGGTGTGATTGCCGTGCGCCGCTTTATACTGGCCGGGAGTGGGGATGCTTCTGCGGAACAGCTCCCGCGTGATAGCGGTGGCGTTGATCCCCTCGGCGGCAAGCTGGAAGATAAGCTGCACAACGGCAGCGGCATCCGGGTCAGGCTCCATTCTGCCATCGGCGCTTTTGCGATAGCCGTAGGGACAGATTTTGCTCTGATACTCGCCGCGCTGCATCTTGGCGTACTTGGCGCTCTTGGTTTTGATGGACATATCGCGGCTGTAATACTCGCTGATGAGATACTTGAACGCCACGTCCATGCCGCCGGTGTCGCCCTTGAATTTGCTGCTGTCAAAATCGTCGCTGATGGAAATGAAGCGGGTATGGAACAGCGGGAACACACGCTCGATGAAGTAGCCGGTTTCAATGCTGTTGCGCCCAAAGCGGGAAAAGTCCTTGACGATGATGCAGTCGATCTGATTGGCCCGCACCAGCTCAATGAGCCTCTGTACCTGCGGACGCTCGAAGTTCGTACCGCTGTACCCGTTGTCGATGAACTCCGTGATCTCCGCGTTCATGGTTTCGGGCATGGATGCCGCATATTCATGGAGAACAAGGCTCTGATTTTCAATGCTCAGGCTGTCGTACTTGTAGTCCTCGATGGAGAGGCGGATGTAGAGGGCGATCACATATTTCTGCATTGTTCCAGCACCTCCGCATAGGTTTCAAACTCGCTCTGGAAGCGATAGCGCACCGTGATCTGCTTGTCGTGGGATACCTCGATGCGGTCAATCAGACGGTCAATGAGTACGCCGGTCAGCGCCCGGTCGGTCTTAATTTGTGCGGCATCCTGCTCCAGCGCCCGGTGCTGCTCAATCTGCGTATCCATCGTTCGCAGGCCGTCCTCCAACTGCTCCATTTCCACGGCGAGGTCGGCAATGCGGCTTTCGTACTTCTCCTTGTAGTCGAAGTATTCATCCTTGGTGAGAACACCTTGGACAAGGTTTTCATATAAGCTCCGCACGATACCGCGAAGCCGCTGGATTTCCTGCTTGCGGCTGGTGATCTTTTCCCGCAGCTCAGCGCGGTCAGCGGCCTGCTGGGGCAGCTCCGCAAGGGAGAGGGTGTATTGCCCCAGCGCCGTATCAAGCGCGTCCTGAAGCATATCTGCCAGCATATCCAGCAGCATATCCTCGCGGATGGTCACGCCGGGGCAGGCATCCTTGCGGATTCGGCTCCTGCTCAGACAATGGTAGAAGTACACATCGTCAGACTTCTTGCGGATGTTTCTCTGCCGATGCAGGCTGCCGCCGCAATGGGCGCAGAACACCTTGCCTTTGAGAAGATTCGGCGTGAAGGCTTTGACCTCCCGCGCCTTGGCGCGGCTGGCGGTCTGATTGAGAATTTCCTGCACCGCCGCAAACTGTTCCCGGCTGATGATGGCCTCGTGGGTGTCCCGTACCGCCGTCCATTCCTCGGCATCGGACTTGACCTGCCGGTGATCCACGGTTTTGGTCTGTCCTTGAACGAGATCTCCGGTGTAGACCTCGGAGCGGAGAATAACGCCGACCGTTCGGGTCTGCCACTTGCCGCTGCCAAGCAAATTTTCATGGGTGATCTTGCCCTGCATCTTCTTGTAGTGGCTGGGGGTGAGGATGCCAGCCTCGTTCAGCCGCACGGCGATGGTATTGAGGCCAGCGCCCTCGGAAGCCCAACGGAACATCCGCTGCACCACGACGGCGGCAACGGGGTCGATGATAAGCTGGTGGCAATCGTCCTTGGCTTTCAGGTAGCCGTAGGGAGTACGCGCGCCGATGAACTTGCCGTCCTTCATGGCCTGCCGCTGCTGCGCCCTGATCTTTCGCCCGATGTCCAAAGCGTAGGCTTCGTTTATCATGTTCCGCAGCGGAATGATGATACCGGAATGGGCATTCTCCGGGGCGGCGGTATCGAAGTTTTCATTGACCGCAATGAAGCGGACGCTGCGGATGCGGAAATACTGCTCGATGTAATAGCCAGTGTCGATGGTGTTTCGTCCCAAACGGGAAAGGTCTTTGACAATGACGCAGTTTACATGACCGGCCTCAATATCCGAGAGCATCTGCTGAAAGCCCGGACGGTGGAAGTTTGTCCCCGTCGCGCCGTTGTCGATGTAGGTATCGTACACGCTGATCTCCGGATACTGCTCCAGATAGCGGGCAATAATCATCTGCTGGGTTTCAATGGATACGCTGTGCGTGTGGGTATCCTCCACCGAAAGGCGGACGTAGATCGCGGCGCGGCAAGCGGCGTCGGCCTCCTGCACGGCCACCGCAGCCGTTTCTTTCCTGCTTTTTCTCGCCATGCTCAGCCCACCTTTCTCTGTTCGTAATCTTTCTGCTGCGCTGCCAGCGCCAAAAGCCGCAACGCCTTTTTGTATTCGTCCTCATGGGTAAAGGTAATATCCAGCTCCTTTTTGCCACGGACGCGGATGCTCTGTACCATGTGAATGAGCGCCCTGCGGTCTAAGGTTTCCAGCGTGGAGAACTGCGTAAACTGTGAAATCCAGCGGTTGCGCTCACTCCGGTTTTCCAAAATCTCCGTGAGTTTTTCCTTGAGAACGCGGACACTCTCGCGAATGTCCTCGGCCTGCTTGGTGTACTTTGCCTTATAGGAAGCGTATTCTTCCTTGGTAAGCATACCTCCCACAAGGCTCTCATAAAGCCGTGCCTTGAACTCCAGCACCTGCTCCAACCGGCGCTCGTTGTCGGTAATGTGGTCGCTGTATTCCTTGGCAAGCGCCTGATTGATGCTGGACTGGTCAATGCCGGTCAGCAGCGCCTCCAGCGAAGCAATATTGCCGATATAGGCTTTCAGGCTGTCCCGCACACAGTCGATCAGGCTGCTTTCTTTTAGCATGACCGGATGGGCGCAGCCCTTTTTCTTGCCGGTAGGACAATAATAGTAGTGGTACTCCTTGCCGTTCGCACGGTTGGTCTTGCGGGTCATGCGGCTTCCGCAGCACCCGCAGATCAGGATACCGGAGAACAGGTACACCGTGTCCTCGTTGGGAGAAGTCCGGGTATCCAGCCCCTTGATGCGCTGCACCAGCTCAAAATCCTGACGGGCAATCAGCGCTTCATGGGCATCCGGGACACGCACCCACTCGGAGGCAGGGCGCTGCTCCATCTGCTTGATCTTATAGTGTGGCGTACCCTGTTTGCCCTGCACCAGTGTTCCGGTATAGGTTTCGTCCTGCAAGATGCGGATGATGGTGGTTGCCGACCACTTGCAGTCGGCCTTGTCCGCATAGCCCTTTTTCGCATAGGGCAGGCCGTTGTTCTTCTTGTATGCCAGCGGAGAGAGAATGCCAAGCCGGTTCAGCTCCGATGCGATCTTGGAGGCGCTTGCGCCCTCCAGCCGCATACGGAAGATGTCGCAGACAACGCGGGAGGCGTAGGGGTCAGGGACGAGCAAATTCTTGTTGTCCTCGGCTTTCATGTAGCCGTACACCGGGAACGCGCCGACGAAATCACCGTTGCGCCGCTTCACGTCCAGAGAGGAACGGGTCTTGATGGAAATGTCCCGGCAGTAGGCTTCGTTCATAATGTTCTTGACCGATACGGTCAGATCATCGCCGCTGTCGTGGGCGGTGTCGATGCTGTCGGTGATAGCGATGAAGCGCACCCCGTAGGCCGGGAATACCCGGCGCAGATACCGGCCGGTTTCAATGTACTCACGTCCCAGCCGGGAGAGGTCTTTTACAATGACGCAGTTGATGTTGCCGTCGGTGACATCCTGCATCATTTCCTTGAATGCGGGACGGTCGAAGATGATGCCGCTGTATCCATCGTCGATCTTTTCGGAAACGACCTCAATATCCGGGTTGTGCTCCACAAAGTTTTCAATGAGCTTGCGCTGATTGGAAACGCTGTCGCTCTCACTGGAATGATCGTCGGTGTAGGACAGGCGGATATAAGCGGTGGCTTTGTATTTGGGCATGAAAAAGCACTCCTTTCTCCCGGACTGCTCCCGCATGAAAAGAGTGGTTATCTGGCTATTTGGTTTTCATCCTTTTCCACACCGATCATAGCACTCTCTGCGGAAAAAAGCGAGGATGTCGCTCAGCGCAAAATGCCTTGCAGACATTCCTCTAACGTAACACCGTTCCCGGCAAAGCAGGCGTTTACCACGAAATCGCCGCAGCGGAAGCGATAGGGATTTTTGATCTGGCGGATAAAGGCGGCAATACGTTCTTCCTTGGGAAGATTTTTGTCAACAGATACTTCCCGGATGTCCACCAGTTCATCCGTGTGGACGTGGGATTCGTTTGGCGTCGGCTGCATCATGGCGATCTCCTTTCTCGGTTTGGTGGGTTTCCTCAAGGTCACATGAATGCGCTGACGGGAAAGGCCGTCAGCGCATGGTATCTGACTTTGAGAGGCGGCTGCGCGGGCAGAATTGGAGCCACATAACATAATGGCGAATACCGGCGCAGCCGCTCTGCTTGTCCATTTGAGATGATCCATCCTATTTGCCACGCGCCCCGGATAGTGGGCATGATGCAGGCCGCCCTTGGCAGGGCTGTCATAACTCCACGATACCGTTGCCTCAAAGGGCTGGCGCATACCGCAGGGTTCCCCCTCAAGTCTGTGGGAGGGCGTGAGCAAGTTTCATTATCCGCCGCGTTGTCATCGCGCCCGATTTGCCGAATCGGGTCTAAGGCTGCGTAGATCGCTCGGATGGCTTGGCCGGAATCACCTCCTTAAAGCCATCGTCGTGGCGGCGCACCTTATGCCGCTATCACGCGGGTTTTGTGCCTGCATCATGGTCTATTCAGTTTTCAACGTTCAACGAAAGGCTTCGTGGAGAATGTCCCTTCACCTATCGCCGATTTTGGGCCACTTTTGCAAGGCGTTTTTGAAAAACCTCAGAAATATTTTTTGATTTTTCTGATTGCTGCTGTAATGTTGAGAGAAATAGCCTGATGCGACACGCCTTCGACTTTTCCAATCTCGTCAATCGTCATTCCATCCACGAAATACATCCACATCCTGCGGAACTGAGTGTCCGTCAGGTGCTTCCTGATTTGCGTAACCTTTTGGGTGCTACGGCGGATTTCCGCCACCCGGTCATGCGCCTGCTCCATGCAGACATCCGCAGCGGGAATAGATGCTGCTTCCTCGGAAAGCTCATCCAGTGCAAGGGTATGATTAGCGTAGACATGATCCTCTTTCTCGGAAGCATGATAGTCTGCATCCGACAGGGACTTCCATTTCAGAAATTCTTCCTCGCTGGCAAAGTCCTCGCGGGTCAGGCGGATGATGGCTTCGTTGGCATCCATGTAAACGATAGCGTTGGGGTCTTTCTTGTTCAGCGCATAGCTGCTCTTTCTGTTAAACATAATATGTCCTCCGTTTCGGTGTTGGGTGGGTGGTGAACTAGACCAACACCGGCGGAGAACGACAGCCGACAGGAAAACGTAAAAAGGCGCTCGAACAGGCATGATGACCTGAACGAGCGCCTTGCGTGCGAGTGAAAACATGAGTAACGAATACTGTACCGGGAGGGGCTAAATCACAGATGAACCAAACCGCATAAAAAGAGAGCTGCAACTCGCTTTCGTGAGTGCAGCTCGTCTGGGGGATAGCCGCGTGCTTTTTGAAGTGGACGGCTAATCGGTGCTTATGCTTTTTTACATGACCGCGAGCGGCCTTAGCAGTATCTCCTGTTCATCCGTGACATCATAAAATTACCTCCAACTCGCTGAATGTGATTTGCGGCTCATTCAATGTGAGCTTCATGTGTATTTAAGTGAATTGAGGCTCACTCTACAATGTAGTAGAGGTGATTTACAATGAACTTTCTTGACCTGTTCGCCCAAAAGCTTCGCGAAAAGCGGGAGCAGAAAAAGATCACGCAGCGCGAATTAGCGGAACGGCTTAATATGTGTACCCGAACTGTCATTGAGATTGAAAAGTGCAAGAGCAATCCGAAATTTGAAACGGTTGCGCTGATCTCAGAAGAAATGGACATCAGTCTGGATGGAATCGTGTTCCACGATAGAGCGCCGCAGACCGTTGCCAAGTGCGTTCTTGATTACTTTGCAGGAAAGGGTGAAGAAGAGTCGCAACGGTACATAGACCTGTGCATGAGCGCAGATAAGCTGAAGTGATGCACCGTGATTTCAGTTGGAGCTACGAACGGGAGATAGAAACCGGCAAGCAATGCAAAGCGGTACCCACTTTGCGAAAACAGGCGGATTCCGTTCACACGGAATCCGCCTGTTTCATGCTTGTTGGGGCGCTGCCCCAATCCCCGCAGAACACAAAATTGTGTTCTGAAACGACGGATAAATCCATCGGCTACGCGATTTTGTAAATCGCTATATATGAGACAGTTTCCATCCCACCGCCTGCTCACGCCCGCTGATAAAGCGGCGGTAGATGCCGTCCTGTTTCATCAGTTCATCGTGTGTGCCGCGCTGAACGATTCTTCCCTTGTCCACCACAAGGATCTGATCTGCGTGGCGGACGGTTTTCAAGCGATGGGCGATCATGATGACGGTTTTCTCCTGCGTCAGTTTTTGAATAGCCTCCATCAGCTCCTGCTCGTTCTCCGGGTCCACATTGGCTGTGGCTTCGTCCAGAATAACAATCGGGGCGTCCTTCATCATAGCGCGGGCGATGGAGAGCCGCTGGCGTTCGCCCCCGGAAAGGGAGCCGCCTGCTTCGCCGATCACCGTATCATACCCTTGCGGCAGTTTCATAATGAAGTCATGGCAGCGGGCTTTTTTCGCCGCTGCGATGACCTGCTCTATCGGCGCATCCGGCTGGCCGAAGCAGATGTTGTTGGCGATCGTGTCGTGGAATAGATACACATTCTGAAACACGAAGCTGAAATTCCGCATCAAGCTGTCCATGTCGTACTCGCGCACATCGTGGCCGCCCAGCGTGACCTGTCCGGCATCCACATCCCAGAAGCGGGAGAGCAAATGGCAGAGCGTGGTCTTGCCGCCGCCGGAAGGCCCGACGATGGCCGTTGTTGTCCGCTCCGGAATGTCCAGCGTGACTCCGTGGATGATCTGCTTTTCGCCATAGGAAAACGTAATGTGATCTGCATGAAGATCATGGTGCTCCGGCGTAAGTTCCGCGCCGGAAATATCCATGGCGGGCAGATCCAGAATGTCCGCTGCCTGATCCACGCAGGTATCCACCACCCGCAAAAGGCTGGACTGTGTGCCGGCTTGTTCCAGCCCTTCCGTGAGCAGGAAGGAGCAGATGCAGAGCATGACGCAGTTTAATAGTTCCATTCTGCCGCCGGTATAGAGAATAAGCGACAGCACCACGACACCCATATCAATGAGCTTGGCAACGACATTCTGTGTCAGCATCAGCGGCAGAAGCTTCAGCTCCATGTCTGTGTTGGCATTCACATTTTCCTCGATGGTGTCTTCCAGCCTGCGGTTGTACCGGCCGATCAGGGAGTAGGACTTCACTTCGGCAATTCCCTTGATAAACTCCAGCACCTGCTCCACCACTGCCGTGTCTCCGGCAAATTTGCGGCGGGTCGTTTGCTCGGATCTGATCTGCAATGCGTGATTCACGGCGTAGTAGACGGCAAGACCGGCAATAATGAACAGTCCGACACGCCAGTCGAACAGGAACACCGCCAGCGTCATCACTGCCGTGGAGAAGATGCCTTCCGTGACGAGCATGACCACGCGGGTGGACACGCCGGAGAGGTTATCCATGGTGTTGGTGGTGACGGAGGTGATAGCGCCGAGACTGTTCTCGTTGAAATAGCCCATGGGCAGATAGCGCAGATGCTCGGCAATCTGTACGCGCTTGTTTGCTGTGGTGGAATAGCCGCCGTCCGTCTGCAAGGCGGTGGCGCGGTATTTGAGGATCGATGAGCCGATGACGGATATCAGCATGACAGCCAACGAAAGCAAAATCGTTTTTGCGGTCACGCCTTCCACCAAAATTGCTTGCAGCATTACGCCGATGGCCGGAATTTTCAGCGCTGAAAACAGCGCCGCCAATACGCCAAGAACGATGGAGCGGTAAAACTCGCTGCGCTCCCGTTCATCACAGAAGCGGAAGAACTTTCTCAAAATCTCAAGCACGGTCCGCACCTCCTTCTGCGCTGTCACGGGATGCAATATGCGCGTTCCAAAGAGTTTCATATAACGGACAGGCTTGCAGCAATTCTGCCTGTGTCCCTGTAGCCTCAATGCAGCCGTCATTCACCACGACGATCTGGTCGGCATCCACGATGGTGGAAAGCCGGTGGGCAATGACAATCAGCGTCTTGCCTCGCACGAGTCGTGCCACGCTCTCCTGAATGATGGCTTCGTTCTCCGGGTCGGTGTAGGCGGTCGCTTCGTCCAGAATGACGATAGGTGCGTTTTTTAGCATGGCGCGGGCAATGGAGATTCGCTGCTTTTCGCCGCCGGAGAGGTGTCCGCCGCCGCTGCCGACCTGCGTGTTAAATCCGTTTTCCAAACTCATGATGAAATCATAGCAGCCGCAATCGCGTGCCGCCTGTTCCACCTCGGCGTCCGTCGCATCGGGTCTGCCCATGCGGATATTTTCTCGCACGGTGTTGTCAAACAGGAAGTTATCCTGCGACACATAAGCAACGAGCTTGTTGTAATGCTCTGCGGAAATGCTGCGGATGTCCGCGCCGCCCACGGTGATGCTGCCGCTGCCCACATCCCAGAAGGAGGCGATGAGCTTGGCAATGGTGGATTTGCCGCTGCCGGAGGGACCGACCAGCGCGTTGACCGTTCCTTCGGGGAAGACCAGGTCAATGCCGTGCAGCACCTCGGCGTCATTGTAGCCAAAGTGAACGTCACGCAGCTCCACGGTGCTGCCCTGCGGCGATTCTGTGTCCGTTTCGGGGCGAGACAGCTCCGGGGCGGTTAGAATGTCCGTCACCTGAGAGATGATCGTGCCAACCTTGGCCAGATCATCGGTGAACTTCATGCAGCCGATGATGGGCGTGATAAGCCCCATGGAGAGAATCACAATGAGAACGAATTTCTCCGGCGTCAGCGTCCCGTTTTTCAGCAGCAGCCCGCCGATGGGCAGCACGCTCAGGAGTGTCGCGGGCATGATGTTCATGGCAAAGGTGAAGTAGAAGTTGCTCTTGTTCATCCAATCGATGTAGCTTTGGGCACACTCTTTTGCAGCAATGACGAACTTTTCATAGCTGTTTTTTGCTTTTCCGAACGCCTTGATGACCTCGATGCCGCCGATGTATTCCACCGCTGTATCGTTCAGGGTGTTGGTGGCCGCAACGGTTCGGGCGTAATTCTTCTCGTATCCGGCCATCATCAGCATAAAGAACACCATACCGAGCGGAAAAGTAATGAGTGAAGCAAGCGCCATACGCCAGTCGATGACAAAGAGATAAATCAAGGTTGCCAAGGCGACTGCGGCATTGCTGCTCATCTCCGGAATGGCGTGCGCCAGCGTCGGTTCGATGCTGTCCACCCGCTCGACGAGGATGTTTTTCAGTTCGCCGGAGCCTTTGGCCTGCACATCCCCCAGCGGCATTTTGGCCAGCTTCGCAAGCCCCTGCTTTCGGATATTTCCCAGCACGGCGAAAGTTGCCTTGTGGGACTGCGCCGTAGACAGCGAGTGGAACAGTACACGCAAAAGCCAGAACGCCGCCATCACCGCACAATCGATCAAATAGCCTGCAAGGTCTTTGTTTCCGGCCAGCAGCTTGCCGATGACCTGCGCCATCACAAAGAACGGCAGAATCTGAAACGCAGCACCGATGACAGCCAAGATCACACTAGCAATATAGCCGGACTTCTTCTGTCCGGCGAAGCTGAAAATCCAGCCGAATGTGCTTTTTTTCTCTTTCACTTCGTTCGCCTCACATCGAAAATTTCCTTTATCATTGGAATCGATTCTTCCGTCACAGGTAGATTATCCTGTATCCGGCCATCGTCCAAATGCAGCACTCTTTTGCAGGTACGACAAACGAACTCATAATCGTGGGTCACGATAAAAATAATCTTCCCAAGTTTGGAGAGTCTCTGAATCAGTGCCGCCAGCCGCACCATGCTGTCGAAATCCAAGCCGCTGGTTGGCTCATCAAATACCAGCAGATCCTTCCCGCAGACCATTGACGTCGCCGCCGCGAGCCGCTGCTTCTGCCCACCTGAAAGCGTATTCGGATGGCGCGCCCGAAATGGAGCAAGTCCTAATTCTTTCAATGTGGTTTCCGCAAGCGTTGCGTCTGGATGCTTAATGCCAAAAGTACACTCTGCTTCCACGCTTTCAGCAAAGAGTTGATAGTTCACATCCTGCATGACCATATAGGAACTCTTCATGCGCTCCTTCGGCTTCTGCGGATTTCCATTCCACAGATATGAGCCGGACGTTTCCTTGTGCAGACCGCAGAGCGCACGGGAAAAGGTGGTTTTCCCCGCGCCGTTGTGTCCGACAATGGCAATGATATCTCCGGGCGCAGCCTGTAAGGAGAGATTGCGCAGCACGGGCTGCTTTTTATAAGCCAGCGACACATTTTGAAGTTCCAACACCGGCGGCTGTTTTGGCACGGCTGCACATATTGGCTTTTCGTCTTGCAGGTCGAGCGCCCGTAGCCCCATACTCTGCCGCTTTTCAGTAGACAGCAAACGGAACTGTTCCGGTGTCCAATCCCCGGCAATATGTCCGTTATCAAGATAAACGATGCGGTCAGCTACATCCATCAGATAGTAGAGCCGATGTTCCGCAACAACAATCGTTTTTCCCTGTGACTTGATAAGACGCAGATGCGCCCGCAGATCATGAATCGTTGCCATGTCCAGATTGGAGGACGGTTCGTCCAACAGATAGATCTGCGGATTCATCGCATAGACGGAAGCAAAGGCAATTTTCTGCTTCTCCCCGCCGGAGAGAGCAAAGATATTGCGGCCCAACAGGTTTTCGATACGGAGTGCCTTGGCTGTTTCCACCACACGTTGTCCCATCTGTTCCTGCGGCACAGCCTCGTTTTCCATGCCGAATGCGATTTCACTGTCGGTGTCCACATTGAAGAACTGTGTCCGAGGGTTCTGAAATACGCTGCCGACCTTTTCCGCGATGCGGTACATAGGAAGATCAAACAGATTCTCACCGTCCAACAGTACCTTGCCCGTCAACTCTCCTGCGAAAAACTGCGGGATCAGGCCGTTGATGAGCCGCGTTAATGTGGTTTTCCCGCAGCCGCTCCGTCCGCAGAGCAGCACGCACTGCTCATCCGGGATGGTGAGGTTTATATTTTTGAGTCCGCCATCTGCGCTGTCAGGGTAGGAAAACGACACATTCTGCATTTCGATCATATGCCCACCGCCTTCCACACGATCTCAGCGGCAAGAAACGCCGCAAAAAACACCATTGTCAGAAAGTCCGCTGACCTCATTTGAATTTTTACAAGGCAGGTTCTCGGCTTCGGATTTTCGATGCCTCGGGTCACAGAGGCGATGGACAGCTCGTCCGCCGTCTTGCTGGCCGCTGTTAGCAGCGGCACATAGATACAGTTTATTGTCATAGCCGGGGCCTTCAGAAAGCCCCAAGGTGTCGGCGATGCATCCCGCAGGCGCATGGCGTCCTTGATATAATGCCAGTCCTCCCGGATGGTCGGTAGATACCGCAGCATGACAGCGATGGGAATGGTCAGCTTTTTCGGAATGTGCAGGTGCGCCATCGCGGAGAGAAATTCCCCCACCTTGGTGGTGGAGATCACAAGTCCCGCCAGCATCCCGCAGGCATAGACCTTATGTACCAAACCGAGAAACGCTATGAGCATCGTCCGCCAGGTGCCTGTCAGCACACCCATGCACCAAACGGTAAATACGCAGATGAGCGCATAGGCAATCATGCCGCGCAGTGCATACTGCCATTTTCCGCTGAATGCCGCCAGCAGACCGATGAGCGTCACCAGTGCAAACTGAAAATACAGATTCGGCGCAAACATGGCGCTCAGGACGCAGAGCAGGATAAGAAACAGTTTTGTGCGTGGGTCAAGATGCAGCTTCATTTGGTGATACCGGCTTTTTCAAATTGCTTTTTCATCATTTTGCAGCCGATAAAAGCGCTGACTGCGGCGGCCAGAATCGTTCCTGCCAGCATGATAACGAGAATCCACGTTGTGCCGGTATTGCGCATGGTGTCGATATACGACTGCTCCGTGCCGTTGCCGAGCATGGTTTTTGCCCAGCCATCCGGGTCAGCGAAGAACACAAGATAGGAGGCCGTGCCGCCGAGGGAAAGGAGAATGTAGGAAAGCGAGTTGATCTTCTTGCTCCTATACCGACCCGCTCCTGCAACGAGGTCGGCAACGATGCCCATGATCAGATAACCCAGCGCCATGGCCCAGTGCATCCCGGTCACGAACCAGATGATGCACATAATTGCACCCAGAATCGTCGCTGCCCAGCGCTTCTGAACCTTGGCCAGCATGAGGAGATAGACAGGGCCGCACAGCAATGCGCTGCCCACCGGCATATAAAAGGTCAGGACAGGGTTGGGGGCGAAGAATATGCCGCCGACCAGAGCGAACACGAGAAAGAGTGCGGAAAAGATACCAATGGTGACAAGATCCTTTACCGTAAGACCTTTTTTCTGAATGGTTTGCATGATTAAAAACTCCTTTGCAATGATAGTCTGCTTGACGGATGCGCCGCCGTTTGCTATACTTCGGTTAGAGCACGCTAACCGAAGTATAGGCTATCATACCACAGCAATTCTTTCAATCACCGGCAGGCGCTTCTGGCTAATCGTTGCAAAGAATTGCCTGTTCGTTGCAAGGAGCAATATGAAAAACGATATTTTGTCAGAATACTACCGACCGCTTCTGGAACGGAATAACTTTCTCCCGATTCCATGTCCGGAGAAATTCAGTCCTGCGGGACAATGCTGGAAAATTGAACCAGAAGTAGGCGGAGGTTATTACTGGGTCTACGGAAAGCAAGACCTGTATGACATCAAAATTCATGATTTCTTTTTCCACGAGGACTTTGAGCTGGATATGGAGATCCCGGAGTGCATCAGCATTTTGCGCTATGATTCTATTTCCGGCGAAGAACTGAGTCCATACCGAAGACTTTCGGCAGGCGACATTCAGACCATTGTAGGCGGGAACTATCGCTACCGTGCGCTGATTCATAAACGTATCCCTGTTCATTCCGTGGGAATTGAAATTCTTCCGGCCTATTATGAGGACTTTCTGAAAAAGCAGTATCCGGACGATTATTTTAATCTGCCCGCTGCGTTTCAGAGCGTAGATCAGGCAACAGACTTTCCGGCCATGTCCAAACTTCTCTTTGAAGTGGAGAATTATCGCGGCAGCGGGATGGCGGCATCGCTGTTTTTTGACGCCAAGGTGACGGAAGCCATTTCTCTGGTGGTGGATGCGTGGAAAAAACAGAGTCAGAAACGAGAAAGACCCCTATCGGCGGAGGACGCAGAAGGCTTACAGAATGTGACCAGCTATATTGCGGATCACTATGCGTTTGACATTCCGTTAGAACGGCTTGCAAATATCGCCTGCATGAGCGAAAGCAAGCTGAAAAGCTGCTTCAAGCGGCAGTTCGGATGCAGCGTCACGCAGTATATTCAAGGGCGAAGAATGAGTCAGGCAGAGCATCTGCTCATTGATACAGATTTCACCATGGGGCAGATTGCACAGATGATCGGCTATACCACCTCCAGCCGGTTTGCGGAGCTGTTCAAGAAAAGTACGGGCATTTTGCCCATCGAATATCGAAGGATTGCAAGAAGTAATCATTGACGAAAAAGCGTGTTAACATGAAAAAGGCTCGTATCAGCGATTTGGTTGATACGAGCCTTTATTATGCGAGTGTTTACAGCTTCTAGCCTTCAACTTGACAGTGAATCTCGGTAAAGCGCTTATCAAGGCCGTCCTGCGTGGTAAGCTCCTCGCGGGGGGTAGCATGAAGGGCTGCGGAACAGGACGGCATTTACCGCCGCTTCATCGCGGAGCCTCCGCAGACTGCTGCGTGGAAAATGTAACACGGACTTCACACTGTACATGACACTGTATAAGTTGTGGCAGTAGTGGATAGGAATTATATCCAGCAGAACAGCGCTGAAAAAGAGAGGGATCAGCTCAGCGCTGCTCCGCCTCTTGTTCCCGTCGTTCATTCGATTCCTCCTGCTCCTTGTCCAGCTCCAGAATACGGTCGATATTGGCCTTGGCCGTCAACAGCTCTTTCATTTTCTCGCGGGCTTTTCGGTAGTCGGCATAGGCGGCTTTCTTTTCCGCCAGCAGCTCGGCGTACTCGGTATTCAGCGCCTTGATGGTGGGGAGCTTCTTGAGGCCAAGCCCATCAAAATAGTTCTTTGCGGCCTTGTGCAGCGTGATCTCGCTTTCATGTTCAGCAAGGAATTTCTTAGAGTAACCGGCTTTGCGATAAGCGGCATAGGTATCGCGGCTCTTGGCGTAGTTCACAATATGCTTCCGCAGCACGGCAATCTCGGCCATGCGTGTTTCCGCAGCCTTAATCCTTGCGGAAAGCTCGTTGAAGTGAGCAGACGCTGCCGCCGCTTTCTCTGAGAGAACGGCGTAATCTAAAAGCTCATGGTCTTGCAGATAGGCCACCGTCTGTGCCATCTGCTTCAAATTGAACAACGTCGCCCAACGCGCATAGCCAGTTCCTTTGCCAGCGCGTAATTTTGCCTGAATGTCCACCAGCAGATTCCCGCTGCGCTTTTCCGGTTTGACCGGTGCGGCGGCGTTCTTTCGTGGCGTATGCGCCTTTTCACCTGCAATTACCGCGCGGAGATCTGCGGGAGTATAGCCGTCACCGAGGGTATCCATGCGAATGGACTTTTTCTGTTCGCCGCCTAACAGGGACGGGACTTTCTTGCCCTTGACCTCATACCCGGCCTGCCGCAGCAGCTCCAGCAGCGCTTCAAAGCTATCGGGCTTTTGCGCCAGCGCATCGTCAATAGCCGCGCATATCCGCTCCCGGTGGGAGGGCTTCTTTTTGTCGCCCAGCCACTTGTTGTAGCTCTTGCCGTGGCGCTTCGGATTTTCCACGATGGAGTAGCCGTTCTCGATGCAGATGGTATCGTTGAGCCGCCGCACAGCGCGGCTGCTGCCCCAAAAGTTTCGGAATTTCCGGGTCTGGCTGAGTGCGGTGGAGTTCCAGATTACATGATTGTGAATATGGGCTTTGTCGATATGGGTGCAGACGATATAGGCGTGATTGCCTTTGGTGAAGCGCTTGGCCAGCTCACAGCCCAAACGGTTCGCTTCCTCCGGTGTGATCTCTCCGGGAACAAAGGATTGCCGCAGATGGTAGGCGATCACATCATCCTCGCCGCGCACTCTGCCGGTCTTTTGAATGTACTGATTCTTGGTGAAAAGAAACTCGGCGTCGGCGATCCTGCTGTCGCATTGCCAGCTCGTAATCAGCCTGCCGCCGTCCGTCTTTTGCGGATTTTCGGTGTAGTCGATGATGTCGCTGATGGCCTGTCCCACCGTGCGGCCTTTGCCGGTGTGCAGGGGCATCAGGCGCGTGGTTGCCATGGGTGTTCACCTCCTTGAAAAGCAAAACGGCCTGCCGAAGCAGACCGTTTTATTCTTCATTTATCGGATTGATAGCGGATAATCGGAACCTGTTTTACCTTTCCTCCAATGGTTCGTCGTTCCAGAGCAAAGATCATATCAGGGGTGCGTTCGAAAAAGCCTTCGTCCTTTTTCCAGCTCATGCCGCATTTGCAATGCTGCAAGCCTATGAACTGCTGCTTCATCTTTCTGCCGCAGTTCGGGCAGACCTTATTACTGTTTCCCATATTATTCAGCCCGCGCTAATCTATATAGACTGCGGATGGATTCCACGACCGTATGCCACGACAGGTCAGCGGCATAGGAGAACTTTTTCTGATAAGCCCGCCACAGCTTTTCCATATTTGGGTCGGCCTCGACTTCATCAAAGGCCGCAGGCGCGTCGGCAAGATACTTCTCTGTACCGCGTTTCCTGGCCGTTGCAATGAGCGCCGCCCGGAGATCAGCGGGGATGATGCTCTGGCCGTGGAGCTGGCTCAGAATGTGCAGATCATAGAAATCTCTCATGCGGGTGTTGGTGGTGACGCGGGACACGACGGTTTCCAGCTTCTCGGCCAGAACGGTTTCCAGATTGTACGCCCAAATCTCGATGGAGCGATCCTCCAGCATCAGTTTGAAGCTGTAACGCACTTCGCGGGGCGTGATGGCATCGCCGGTGGAAATGTCGATCTTGAGCGGCGTTATCACACCGTCAAACTCCGTTTCCATACTGACGCGGATGCCCGGATACTCGGCCTCGTCCATGATTTCGGAAATACGCTTCACACGGAACTCCACGCCATCGTCCACCGGAACGGAGATGATGGAGGCGATCATATTCTCAACTTCCTCAATGCCGACCGTCGCACCCTTTACGGTTGCGTCAATGTCCATTGTGGAGCGGGCGTCAAGGCCGACCATGGCAGCCACCAGCATCCCGCCCTTGAGAATGAACTTGTCCCGGTACTCCGAAAGAGAAATGCGCTCCAGAAAGCGCTCCATCATGTAATTGCGCATCAGAATCTGTGCATCTGCGGCTTTGTCCTTGGAGAGATTGCGGATCAGGTCTTTGAGCTGCCGTGCAGTCTTAATCATAAGAGTACCTCCAAATACTGCCGAAGCAGTTTTTCAACACGGAACATCTGCGCATAGCGCATCAGTTTCCGTAAGTTCTTGTCTTTTCGTTTTGCGTATTGCTTGAGTGCATCCTGAAAGGTCTGCGTCTCGATCCCGCTGCGGCTGCGGATCAGATCGCAGATGGTACGCTCCATATCATAGACGGGAACGGGATTCCCGAACGGCGTGTTCATCGTGACGATCCCCACGTCATGCAATTCTTTCTTGATGGTGTAGACCTTGATGCCATCCGCTTGCAGACTGGCGGGATTGTAGCCAGTCTTGACCGTGATGGAATACGGACTCGGCTCCCGGTCGGTCAGGTCATGGAAAAACAATGCGCTTTCATGGGAGAATACGGCCTGCGCACAGCGAAGGTGCAGCAGGTACATGGCGTCCGTCCATGCGTCGGGCGAAACATAAACGCCGTGCGCTGCCTGCTCCACGCCGCGCTGCTTAGCGTAGGCGTAAAACGTGGACTTGGCAATACCGTTTTCCAAAATCTGCGCGGTTTTGACGATCCCATTGTTTTGCTGAAAAAGCAGGTCAAGCCGGTCGTAGGCGGTCATGTTATCACTTCCTTCTTGCTAATATTATATCCGAGATTAGCAAGAAAGTAAACAGGGATTTTAGAAAAGCAAGCCGAGGCGTTCGCCCCGGCTTGCACTTTAACTATGAATGAAGTTTTTCATGGCAGAGTTCACGTCTTGCAGCTTGCCAAGTCCCTGCACAGCCAGCATCGGAAGTCCCATCGGGCTGATCAGAAACGCCAGCACAAGGAGGATGATGCCGTTCTTTACGGAGTAGGTAATCAGCACGGCGAAAGCCAGCAGGGAGAGCAGTCCGCTTGCCAGCTTGAACACGAAGCCGGAACAGGACAGCAGCCCCGTGCACAGCCAAACGAACAGGGACAGGATAAGCGACAGCGGCGCAAAGAGAATTTTCAGGATGAACATTTTGCGGCCTCCTTTTCACAAAGTGCGGTCAGCGCGTCACGCTCTTTGGCGAGCTTTGCTTCTTCCTTTTCGGTCAGATCACGATCTCCACCCGTAATCTCCATCATGCGGAAATTCTCATAGGCATCCAGCAGAGAATCCAACAAATCTTCGGGCGTAGGGCAAAAGTCCACGGTGTTCCAGTCCTGCCGATAGCAGTCAAAGCCCATAACGGTGTAGCCCTTGCTGGTGAGGACAACTTCAAAATCATCATCGCGGGCGAGGTAGTCAGAAAATACCTTCAGCACAATTTCGTTTGTCAGCATGCGTTCCGCAGCTCCTTTCCAAGCGGTCAAATCTCTTTCTGATATTAGATTACTTTGCTCATTAGTGTTTTGCAAGGATGCGGCAAAGTCATACGAATAGTTTTCGCCTTTTGCCCGACATCTAACCATATCACATAATCCTTCTTTAGTACAGCTACCTGAACTAATTTGCTCCAGATGGGAAATATAATGTTGGTACAGTTACAGGGACGGGAGGTGTGATACTTGCAGTTGAATGAAGCCGTCAGCAGGCGTTTGGTTGAGCTGATGCAGGAGCGCGGCATGACGCAGTATCAGCTTTATATGAAAAGCGGCGTACCGAAGTCCACCATCGGCAATCTTGTGAACTGCGCATACCCATCCATGAAGCTGCGGATCATCCACGAGCTTTGTCAGGGATTGGAGATCGACCTGAGCAGCTTTTTTGCCTCGCCGTTATTCGATGAAAATAATCTGGAACCGTAGAAGCTCCGATGCTGTTTTGCGTCGGGGCTTTTGCTTTTGTATAGACAGGGGAGGCGGTTATTCCGCCGCCCCTGCGACTTATTTCAGCGCCGCCAGCGAGGAAACGATTTTCTCTGCCGCCGTCCATATCCGTTCCTGACTTTGCTGAATGTCCTCCAGATCGGTTTCGTAGATGCGGCCTGTTTCGTGGGCGCGGCGGGTGAGTTGGTTGAGGTTGTTGCTGGAATACCGAAGCAGCGACACCAGCTCCCGCAGCTCCGGAAGATCGAGCTTTACCACATATCCGTCAATCGCCATCTTGCGGAGATATGCCGCCATGTTGGTGGTGCCGAACTGCGCCATCTTTGTTTCAATCATTTCCCGCTCCTGCGGTGTAACGCGGAATTTAAGCTGAATGTCCCGTTTGCGCTTTGCCATCGCTCAACGCTCCGGGGATTTGGACTTCGCCGAAATTTTCGGCGAAGTTGTTTCAGGCAGCTTTTTCAGCATATCCCGGACAGAGGTTTTCTGCCGCTCCTGCGCGTAGGCTTTGCGGGTCTGGCTGAGAAACAGATCGACCAAACCGGGATGGCTGCTGACGGCCAGATAGCAGTTGCGGTCAGTACCCCATGCGTCGGGATTGGCGGGGATGGACATGGCGTTTGCCCAAGCCCTGTTGTCGGGAGAATAGCGTCTGTCCCAGTCCGCTTGACAGACGGTGATGGCAAGGATATGAAATGCGCGGTCATAGCCAAACTGCTGCACCACCTGATCGACTGCCGCTGTATCCAGCCGGTTATCCCGGTAGTGGTCGCGGATGGTGGCTTCGATAGCTTCCTTGCAGGCTACGTTCACCTGATTGGATGCACGGTAGGCCGCAAGCTCGTCATGCTCTCTGGCGTAGGCCGCCGTGTGCTTGTAAACAGGAATATTTTTCATCATCGTGCCTCCATTTCTTTCTTGTGGGGCTTTTCCGGTGCGCCATGAACAGGCGGCGCTTTCAACCTGTCCAGAACGGAAGGCCGCGCCGATTTTGCAATCGCCTGCTCAGGCTGCGGCTGTCCCTTGCCGTCCAGATTCAGCTCCATATCCAACTCAATGAGCCGCGCCGTTTTCGCGGCCAGCTCCTGCTCCTGCGGGAACGGCTTGCCGACCTCGGCCTTTGCCGCCGCCTGCTGGTTATAGAGGTTTTCAAGCTGCTCCTGAACGCTGCGCAAACGCTCCGGCATTTTATCCAGCGCGTTCTCAATGCGGACAAGGTTGCCTCTGGCATCCGAACCGAGTTCAACGCGATGGGTCATTTGGCCTTTCAGCGTCAGCGTGTACGTTTTCCACATGGAATCAAAAGCAACGGACATGGTAAAGCCGCGATAGCTGCCGATCTGTACCGGGTCTTTGCCCTTGACCTCCTTGCAGGTATCCAGCAACGCGGCACCGGCGTTTTCCTTATCAGTGAGCCGGTCGCCGCGAATCTCCATGCCGACAAAGCCTTCTGCCGGGAGCGGATGCGCCGCGAGGGTCTGCATATCCGCCTCCAGCCCGCGAACAAAGCCTTTGTGTTCTTCTATCTTTTCTGGGAAGTATTTCAGCAGACTGTCCTCCAAGCGGAATTGCTTGCTGTTGTGGTCTGCTTTCATAATTTTTAGCTTGGACACCTCAATGTCCAAATCCATGCGCTCCTTGATACGGGGATCACCGGCGCATAGCGCTTTGATCTCCGCAAAGGACAGCGCCGTAGCGTCCACGTCCTCACAGGAGCGAACCGGGGATTTTGAGGTCATGATCTGAGAGATGAATTTCTGCTTATTTTCCACCGTTTGCCAGAGGTAGGCGTCAAACGTCCCCTCGGTCACATAGCGGCAGACATGAACGAGCTTGTTCTGATTGCCCTGACGCTCAATGCGGCCTTTTCGCTGTGTGAGATCACGGGGACGCCACGGGCAATCCAGATCGTGAAGTGCGACCAAACGATCCTGCACGTTGGTTCCCGCGCCCATCTTGGCCGTGCTGCCCATCAGGACGCGCACTTGACCGCTGCGTACCTTTGCGAACAGTTCCCGCTTTTTGACCTCCGTGTTGGCATCGTGGATGAACGCGATCTGTTCCGGGGGCATCCCGGCGGCTATGAGCTTTTGACGCACATCCTCATAGACCGTAAACGGCGTGTCAGAGCTTTCTTCCAACGGAATTGCACTCTCCAGCGCACGGATTTCCGGGCTGTCCAGCGTACCGGGGGAAGCCTTTGCCGCCCGCTGCGAGGGAGCGGTCTTTGGCGTGGAAATGTCGCAGAACACAAGCTGCGTCAGCTTATCTGCCTCGCCGTTGCGCCAGTATTGGAGAATATTCGCCACACACTGATTGACCTTGGTGGTTTCCTCGTCGGGGAGCATGGGATTGATGATGCGCTGGTCAAGCCCCAGCTTGCGTCCGTCCGAGGTGATTTTGAGCATATTGTCCACATCCGGGCTGACCGCACCGCTGTGTACCTTGGACGCTCGTTCCGAGAGAGCTTTCACCATGTCCTGCTGGATCTGCGTAGGTTTGGTGGCGATGGTGTGGTACGCAACCTCCGGCGTGGGTAAGTGGAGCTGATCCGCCGTTTTGATGTCGGCGACCTCTTTGAACAGATTCATCAATTCGGGCAAGTTGAAAAACTTTGCAAAGCGCGTCCTTGCCCGATAGCCCGTCCCCTCCGGGGCAAGCTCCAGCGCGGTGGTGGTTTCTCCAAAGCGGCTTGCCCAGCAATCGAAGTGGCCCATACCCATCTCTTGCAGCCGGTCATGCTGCAAATAGCGCTGAATGGTGTAAAGCTCTGTCATGGAGTTGGAAACCGGGGTGCCGGTGGCAAACACCACGCCGCGCCCACCGGTCAGCTCATCCATGTAGCGACACTTTGAGAACATATCCGAGGATTTCTGCGCATCGGTGGTGGAAAGCCCTGCCACGTTGCGCATCTTCGTATAGAGGAAAAGATTTTTATAATTGTCCGACTCGTCCACAAACATCCTGTCTACGCCGAGCTGTTCAAAGTAAATCACATCATCCTTGCGGTCGCTGGCTTGCAGCTTTTTCAGCCGCGCCTCCAGTCCCTTTTTCGTGCGCTCCAAGCTCTTGATGGTAAAGCTGTTGCCGCCTGCGAGCTTGGTATCCTGAATGCCATCGGTGATTTCCTCAATCTGCTGGTGAAGGAGCCGTTCCTGCCGCTCCGGACTGATGGGGATACGCTCAAACTGGCTGTGGCCGATGATAACGGCGTCATAGTCGCCGGTGGCGATACGGGCGCAGAATTTCTTGCGGTTGTGGGTTTCAAAGTCCTTCTTGGTAGTGACAAGAATGTTGGCCGAAGGGTAGAGCCGCAGAAACTCAGACGCCCACTGTTCCGTCAGATGGTTCGGCACGACAAAAATGGATTTCTGGCACAGTCCCAACCTCTTAGATTCCATCGCAGAGGCTACCATTTCAAAGGTTTTTCCCGCGCCAACTTCGTGTGCCAGCAGCGTATTCCCACCGTACAGCACATGGGCGATGGCGTTTTTCTGATGCTCTCGGAGGGTGATTTCCGGGTTCATACCGGAGAAAACGATGTGGCTGCCGTCATACTCGCGGGGACGAGTGCTGTTCATTTCCTCGTTGTATTGCCGTACCAGCGTTTCGCGCCGCTCCGGGTCTTTCCAAATCCAGTTCTTGAACGCATCCCGGATAAGCTGCTGCTTCTGCGCGGCAAGGGTGGTTTCCTTGGCGTTGAGGACACGGCGCTCCCGTCCGTCTGCATCCTCAATGGTATCGTAGATGCGAATGTCGCGGAGGTTCAGTGCATCCTCCAGCAGCCGGTAGGCGCTGGCGCGGTCTGTGCCGTAGGTGGTGAATGCCGCCACATCGTTGTAGCGCACCATGCTCTTGCGGGAAACCTGCCATTCTGCGGTGTACGGGACATAGCTGATCTCGATCTGTCCGCGCAGATAGCGGGGCGTTTCAAAGGTTTCGTACATGAATTGCTCGATGTACTTCTTATCAAGCCATGTCGCACCCAGCCGCACTTCGATTTCACTGGCCTCCAAGTCCTTCGGCTGGGCAGCAATCAGGGCGTCCACATTCCCGGTGAAGAACGGGTCGCGCGCTGCCACACGCTGTGCGGTGCGGAGCTTCTGCCGGACGTTGCCAGAGAGATATTCGTCCGCCGTCTGCCAGCCCTTCGCCCAATGCTCGCCGCCGTCCTGCAAGTCAAACGGGCCGCTGTTGGGTTCCTTGTAAATGACACCCTTCAAATCCTCAACGATCTGCGGGATTTTCTCGCTGCCGCCCATGAGGGTGGCCATAAAGTCGAGATCGACGCAGGCTTTTTCTCCGATGCAGACAGCAAGGGCTTCGCTGGCGGTATCCACAGAATCTACGCTGCGCTGCTGCTTGATAGTGCGCTTGTGGAACATATCCGCCTTGCGCTCCAGCTTTCCGTCGTCGTCCAGCACTTCCAGTGAACACAGGAGGTAGTAAGAGGAATCGTCAGAGAACGCAAGACGGTTCGCACGGTCATTGATTAGGCCATGTTTTGCGGAGAACGCATCATAGAGGCGGTTTAGCTCGGCCTGCGCTTCCTGAATCCGGCTTTCTGCGCTGTACTCGTCCATTTGCAGGGCAATCAGCTCATTCACGCAATCCCGCAACGCGACCATGCCCTTGACACGCTCGGCGGCGGTGGCGTTCAGCTCCGGCTTGACCATGCGGCTGTTTTCCCGGTAGTACACCTCGCCGCCCACCACGGTGTAGGAGTAGTTTTTCACATTGGGGTCTGCGGGGATGGACGTGTCGATCTGTTCGCCCTCGCCCAGCTCTGGCAGTTCCGCCTCCTGATAGGTGCCGCGAATATTTTTCACGGCATCATGGAGCTGATCTGCAAGCGCCAGCCCCTCAATGGGGACAACGGTGAAATCCTGTTTGCCGTATTGGGTGCTTTCGGAGGTCTGCCTGCCTAAAATCATCTCCGGGTGGTCAACAAAATAGCGGTTGATGGCAAAGCCATCCTCGTTCTGACCGAGGTGTACCCAATCCGGTTCGATCTCAATGGGACGGTCACGCTTTTGGAGAAAGAGAATGTCCGAAACCACATCCGTACCGGCGTTGGCGCGGAACGCATTGTTGGGCAGACGAATGGCACCCAGCAGCTCCGCCCGCTGCGCGATGTACCTGCGGACTTCGGGCGATTGCTTGTCCATCGTGTAGCGGGAGGTCACAAACGCGATCACGCCGCCCGGACGCACTTGGTCGAGGGTTTTGGCAAAGAAGTAGTCGTGAATGGAAAAACCGAGCTTGTTATAAGCCCGGTCATCTACCTGATATTGTCCGAACGGGACGTTGCCCACGGCGAGGTCATAGAAGTCTTTTCTGTCCGTTGTCTCAAAGCCTGCGATGGTGATGTCCGCCTTGGGGTAAAGTTGCTTGGCAATACGCCCGGTAATGCTGTCCAGCTCCACGCCGTAGAGCTTGCTGCCCTGCATCTGCTCCGGCAGCAGGCCAAAAAAGTTGCCGACGCCCATAGACGGCTCCAGAATGTTACCGCTCTGGAAGCCCATATTGCCGACCGCTTCATAGATTGCCTTGATGACGGTGGGGCTGGTGTAGTGGGCGTTCAGCGTGGACGCTCTGGCCGCAGCGTATTCCTCCGGGGAGAGTGTGGCGTACAGCTCTGCAAACTCGTCCGACCAGTTTGGCTTATTCTCGTCGAAGGCATCCGCAAGACCGCCCCAGCCCACATAGCGGGAGAGAATTTCCTGCTGCTCCGGGCTGGCCTGTAAGCCCTCAAACTCCAGCTCTTGCAGGAGATGGATCGCCGCCATATTTGCCCGAAACTTTGCTTTTGCGCCGCCGACGCCGAGGGTATCATCGGTGATGTGGAAATTCTGCGCGTCGCGGTGGCTTGCCGCCTTGAAGTCGGCATAAGCGGCCTGCTCCGCAGCGGCGACGCTGGGAAAGCCCTGCCACTCGCCGTCAATGGGGATGGATACCGCAGGACGGTGTGCGGGAGAGTCGTCTATCTCGGCCTGTGAGATGGCATCATCAAAATCAGGCACGAACTCGCCCGTTTCCGAAAGCGCCGCTCGACCTTCATGCTCCAAAATCAGAGCTTCTTCCTCACTCATGGTGGGAGGTTCAGGCTCGACAGGTTCCGCAGAGGGCGGGTCATGCTCCGGTTCCGGGATATGCAGCGTTTGGATTTCTATGTCGTAGGGCAAGTGCGTTTTCTCGGCAGGATAGAACGCGACGGGTTTGGTGACAGGCTGCGGCTGCTCCCGTTCCTGCTCTTCAACAAACGAGCGTATAAACGCAATGTGTTCAGCGCGGAAGATGGGAAAGCCCTGCCTGTTTTGAAAAGTCACATCGCGCAGAGATACTTCATCTGCGCCGAAATTCACGCTGTCAATGACAAACTTCCGTCCGTCAATCTCCAGCTCCATGCCAATGGGGATATACTCCTTGGCATCGGCCTCGTTGATAACATCATAGCCGTCGGTTTCATTTGGCTGCGCAAACACGAAGCTGTGTCCATGCTCCAGCAGCCGCTTTGCGGCGCTTGCCCATTGTCCAAAATCATAGCCGGTCACAGCGGTTTCGCCCATACCGGGAATATCGCGTTGCAGCAGGCGGCGATTCAAAGCGCCGGCGGCTCGTTCTGCATCCGCGCCATAAAAAAGCAGCCGTTCTCCGACACGGACACCGATGAGCTTTTCGGGATGCTCTGCACGAAGTGCCTGATATGCCGAAATATTCGGCGCAAGCTCACGACCCTGATCTGCAATTCGTGTGAGGACAGCAGAAACCGGTTCGGTTCTGTGTTCCGGATCGTGATTGCTCTCGCTGGAGGATGAAACGACGCTGAGATGCGCGACAGTTTCATCTGCGGAATCAACATTATAGAGCTTACCATCAATTTCCACGCGCTGCCCCATAAGGTTTTGAACCGCTTGCAGCGTCTCCGGGGTTGGCTGTTCTGTGTGCTGCGCCGCAATGACGCGCTGCGGCTCCGGTTCAGAAACCTCGAAATATCTGGTGTCGAGGTAGCGTTCAAAGGAATTGCGGTCGATGCTGACAGGTTCCTGTCCGGGTACGTTCGGTAACGTGTGCCAGACGTGATCTTCATCTACACGCGCGATAACGCCGACTGCTGCTATGTGGTCTAACTCTATGGATGAAATGCGATCTCCAATATGATAAGTATAGCCAAGCGGTGTTGTAAATGCCGGAGGGGATAGCTCAATTCCCATATCCCGTTTGATGCCATCCAAGTAAGCAATGGTGTTATTCTGTTCTGCAAAGCGGAGCGTTTGTTCCCCATCTCCGCAGAACCGTTCCAACACCTCATCCCAAATGCCGGTAATTCCGCCCTCGCCGGGATGCAGACGAATGGAGTATCGGTCAGGTGAAAATAACCGCAGTCGCTCATTCTCGTCGTAAAATTTATTCTCTCGGATGAGCTGTGCCAACCGCCGCTGTACCTGCGCCCATGTGAGCGTCACCGGCTCGGCGTTTCCTACATGGATATACATGGGAGTTTTGCTATCTTCCCAGCCATATTTTGCAGCCAGCCATGCGGCGGTGCTGCGTTCTCGCCCATGCGCCTGCATATATAGTGCGACTTCCTGCTTGCCCTTTAGGTTGTTGTGCCAATCCAGAAGCGCGTTGTCAATGTCCTCCTGTGTGATCTGATAGGGAGAGGGGGCGACCGTCGCTGCCAGCGTGGGATACAGTTCCTCCAAAAGCTCCTGATGCAGCCGGTTATGGAACGCGGGCATATCAAAGTACAGGCGGACAAGCCGGAGATCATCAGATGCCGTGACAATACGACGGATAGCGTCCGCACCCTCCAGATAAGCGTTCTGGCGGTCTGAATTGCGGCAGGCATTGACAAAAGCCGTATCTTTGGAAAGCGCGTTGCCAACGGTCAGCTTGTACCCGTCAAACAGCTCCCGTACCGTGGGCTGCGGCGCGTCGGCGGCAGGGTCGCGGAACACCCTCGTGCCGTCCGCGCCGAACTCTGCTTCATAAGCATTGATGGCGGCTTCTGCTTCATGGTCGATAGAGCGCAGCGTGTAAATGTGGCGCTCACCTCTAAAGTCTGGCGCTTCGGCAATCGTCACATCATACTTATCGCGCAATTTCTCTACATACATCTCTAAATTGTGCGACGGTACGCCGCACATCTCCACACGGCCAGCGCCGGGGATATTGCGGGTGGTCAGGTTCATATCCAGCAGCTCTGCCGCCTGTTTTGCGTCCTCGCCATACATCTCAAAGAAATCCCCCACCTGAAACAGCACAATGTTGTCCGGGTGGGCTTCCTTGATGGCGTTATAGCTGTCGTAGGCGGTGTTTCGCACCACATCCTGTGCCTGCGCCTTATCATAAAGCGCCTGTTCATCTGGTGTAAAATAGCGGTTCATCCGAATCAGCTCAGAGATACGCGAAGCGACCTTGTTCCAATTCATCTGAACATCTGCGCAGCCCGCTTTTTTCAGCGTGATGCCTTTGCTGCCGTGATCTTCGTAGCTGCCGCTTTCTCTGGATACGGCATGGGTATGCCCGCCGATGCCGTACTCCTTTTTCAGAAAATCGGCATTCTCCTTGGGGGTGTGCGAAGTCTGGAAAAACGCATAGATGCGGGACTTTCCACCTTCAAAGCTGCTCCCGTTTGCAAGAGAAGCCGCAATTTCATCTTCGGTGATAAATCTGCCGGTTGCTGGAACAGCCTCCATATCGGAGTGGAATTCCTTTCGTGGAAGGGACAGATCTTCCAAACGTGTGAGAAGTGTCTGCGGCCGGTGGTAATGGAAGCGCAGCAGCGCACGGTTTTCGCGGTAGGCGTCCATGAATACCTTGTATTCTGACAGGAGCCTTTCCCGGAACGCCGGATTCAGCAGATCGTCCGTCAGACGCTCCGTTTCCTCTGGAAAGCTGGTGCTATGGATATTACCCAAGCAGGACAGATACCCCAGCGACTTTGCTTCATCCGAGAAATCGTGATAAAGGTTCCAGACATCCACAGCAATACCCAGCCGCTCATAGCGCGGGGCTTCCGTGACCTCAAGATTGGTGGCAAATGCGCCGCCGTCCAGAAGTTCCTCAATACGCTCCGCCGCATCTGCCCAGCCTATCACTTGGGCAGAACGAAGATAGCGAGAGGTATCTCCGGTTGCAATATGGATACCGTCGTCCCCGTACCATGCGGAAAGCCTGCCGTTATCCGTAATCAGGCCGTTGCCGCCGTGGTAAAGAGCTTTCAGAAATGCCGCGCGATCCTCTAAAGGTTTTTGCTTGGAGAATTCCGCAGCAATTTTCATCCTCGCTGCATCCGCATTACCGCCCGCGCGCAGGATGTGGTCAATATCATCCTGAGAAATGAACATAGAAAAAGCGGAGGGTGTTACACTCTCCGCTTCTGCGATGGATTGAATTTGTTCTGCCTCTGAGGGGAAGAAGGACATCTGCGCCCCAGCAGGGGCATCGAACATATTTAGCTGAACACCAGTTCCGTGAGGATCGTTTCCTCGGCCTGCGCTTTCAGCGTGTTCATCAGCCCTACCCACTTCATCGGGTCGCTGGCTTTCAGCGCTTCCGTCACGCCCGCTGACTTCATCAGCTCCGGCATCATCTGTTCCAGTCGGTTGTTCGCTGCCTCGTCGATCTCCCGCAGATGGGGGTACAGCCTCTCGGACAGCAGCAGGCTGTTCCACAGCACCGGACGATGCTCCTTCAAGTAATCCTTCCGCATCCTGCCGTACTTGCCCAGCGGGGCTTGCGGCTGCTCTGTCAGGCTCAGGTCGGGAATCAGATAATCCCCGCTGCGGGTGTAGGTCAGTTCGCTCATGGCTTTCGCTCCTTTCCGCGATTTTCTCGCGCTCATAATTCTTGATGGTAACTTCGATCTGTCGCAGCACCAGCTCGCTGGACTGGCTGATGGCCGTTCCAAGGGCGGCGACGGTCTGCGGGGTGTTGAAATCAAAGACGTTCAGAAAATCCTCATGCTCGAAGTAATCTCCCGGCTGCATCCCACAGCGAGACAGCAGCGCATAGGTGGTGCTGACAACTGCAGCGTTCCGAAATGCGGCTCCGATGTTGAACTCATCATAGTCCTCCAGAAAAGAGCCGTCAACGATGCCGACAATATCGCGCCGGTTGTCGTGCCAGTATTCATCTGCAAGCTGCGCGGCCACACGCTCCAACTGATCGGCAAGCCCTTTTTCACCGGAAATGTCGAAGCGCTGCTCCAGCGCCGCAGATACCACCTCACGATACTCCTGTCGGTATTCCCAAAGATAAGGGCGGCGAGAGTTCTCGCCGCCGCTGGTGTCGGAAACATCAAATACATATCGGAGTTTGGGTTGGTCGTTGCTGGTATCCACAAGGGCGATGCCCTTGCTGCCTCGTCGCACATAGCGGCGCATCTGCTTATTCCAGAGGTCGTATTCCGCGCAAGCCGTGGCTTCCGGGCGCTGGGCGAAGATCATGAGCTGTTCGTTGTAGGGGTACTTATACAGCCTTGCGGCGGTGGTCAGAAATGCCGTCCACTTCTGGTAGCTTCCCGTGATCTGCTCCGCCGTGCGGTCTGCCATCTGCGCATAGAGCTGTACTTTACTCGGCATCCATATCCTCCTTTTCAAAATCGGGGAACAGGTCAAGCGCGTCGTATTCCTCATCGCTCATCCCGCGCAGCTTTGCGATGGCGCTGTCCGTCAGCTCCCGCAGCTCCGTTTCATCCGCAGCGAGGTAGCCACGCATTTCCTCCAGCGCGGCGACCAAACCCGTGCGGGTGCCGGTGTTGTAGAGGCTCATAAGCTGCTGTTCTTCAAAGGTGATGTTCATATCAAAGCTCCTTTTCCGCGCTCTTTTTCGGCGCTGTTTTGTGTGGACGTTCTTGGGCCGGTTGGCTTTTGAGCTGCTCCAGTACAGATTTCCTCTTTTCCCGGTGTGCCGCCTCTGCCAAATCCATCAGGGAGATGGACATACCAGCCTTGACCTGTGCCTCAAGGTCGGCAACGGTGGGCTGTTTGGAGCCGTTGTTGATAATGCCGTCGATCATGCCGTAATCATCTTCCATCGACATCTCGGCGGCTTTCAGATAATTCTCCGGTTTCTGAAAGGCGGGCAGCTCCTGAAATCCCATGCTGTCACAGTAGTGATAGGATACCTTGCCGTCCTGTTTCAGCGCAACGATGTCACTGACGGAGAGGCTGTGTCCCACAAAATCGCCGGGGCGCTCGTCGTTGAAAATGTAGTAGAAGTTTTCAAGGATTCTGCCGGTATCATCGTCCGGGTACACCTCACGGGTATAGACAGCTTCATAGTTGGCAGGGTCAGGCGGCGCGGCCAGACTGCCGAGATTGGCAAAACGAAGCTCCACCGGCGCATCCCGGCACAGTTGGTAGATCGCCATAGCATCGGTAGGGCTGTTCAAAAAACGCTGCTCCACATCGCGGGGAGGGATATGGCCTTTGACCGCATCCCAATCCGGTCTTGTGATGCCGAACATTCCGTCATGCTTGATGATGTCCTCGGCCTCAAAGACCATTTCCTCGGCGTTGCTGGGATGGAGCATATAAACCGTGATGTCATGTTCCAGCAGCTCCACTGCCCGATCCTTGGAAAGCGGGAGCATATCGCTATCCAGATACCCATAGCTGCGCATATCGTCCACCGTCAGCGTGGGGTCAGGCATCGGGGTGGCCTGTTCCAGCTCCGGGAGCATGGTATCTGTATCATCGGTGGGAACAACGACTGCGCCGGTGATCTGTTCGCTGTCCAAGGGCGGCGTAATCTGCGTCTCCTGCAAGTCCTCCAGAATTGTCATATCTGCAAATGTCACCTTGGTTGGTGTCATGCCCTGAATGGCAAATACCTCCGTTCGGACAGCCCCGGCAACAGATGCAACCGGCGAATCTTCAATGGCGCTGCTGTCAATAACACCGCCATCCAGCAGCTTTTTGCTTTCCTTGTCGTAGAGCGAATAGTCCCAACCGCCGTCTGTATGCTGCACATGGAGATATACCGAGCCATCCACAAGATAAAGCGCTTCGTCTGTTTGTGTGGCGTTCACTTCTTCATGATTGATGCCGCGCTCCTTGCAAATATCCGCAAAGTGCCGGTCAATGTCCGTAATCAGCTCGGAGGCAGTCTTATTGATGGTTTCCAGACTGGTGCGAAGTTCTTTCAGCTCCTTGCCCTTTGACCATGTGGCGATATAGCCGAAGCTGTTTTCGCCCGTTTCAATGCCGTAATACTGGCAGACCGCATAGGAGATGCTTTCGGCCTCGACCTCCTCGGTGTTGCGGCTCTTTTCACCGGGGACAAGGATCGTCTCACCATCGTCCGCAAGCTCCGTCATGTGTTCGTAGTCGTGGAGCTTGGCGTGGGCAATCTCATGGACGGCGGCGCATACCGTCTGCACCTCACTCATACCGGCGCGGATGGTGATGCTCTGCGCCTTAATGCTGAAAAAGCCGTCCGTATCCCGCGCAACGGGCTTTATCTCCATCGGAACGGGAGAAGCGCGGCGCAGCGCCTCCATGAAAACCTCATACTGCTGCACATTGCCGCTCAGATCGGCGGCAAGCTGGGGCAAGGGCTTTCCCGCAGTCTGTGACACATCAAAGACGGACACCACCTTGAACATAGGAATACGGATTTCCTTTTCCTCAATGATGGCCTTGCCGTCTGCATCCAGTATCGGCGCGTTGGTTTCGGGGTCGGTCTTGATTTCCTCGACCTTTTTCTTATAGGGCGTGGGAGCGATGATGCGGATACCTTTTTCGCCTTTCAGGACGTTCCTGCCGAACTGATCGCGCCACTTGTTGAAGCCCGCCACATGGGTGGCGTCGGGGCGCTGCATATAGATGAGCATGGTATTATTGACCGAGTAGCGGTGAAAGCGGCTCATGGTGGCAAGGTACTTCCGGTACTTATCGCTCTCGAACAGCTCCTTGATGCCATTTTCGATGCTGTCAACGATCTCCCGCATCCGGTCTTTGTTGGTTTGTTTTTCAGCCATGATGATCTCCTTTCAGAAAAAATAGCGCCCCTGCGCAGAAGAAAACACATCCTGCACAGGGGCGATTCTCCGCAGATAGACGTTGTTTTTGAGCTTGTGGATAGAATGACGCAGCCCCTTGTGATTCCGCATGAAAAAAGCCTTGCGGCACGGGGCTTTTACGCCCTCTATCTGCGGAGGTTCCAGTATTGTTCACGCTTCCGTTTGGCGTCCTGCTTTCGGCGCTCCTGCTTGGCGCAGGCAGGACAATACTTGGCACGGTTGGAGGAGGAATAGACCGGCTTGCCGCAGACGGTGCAGCGCTTTCCCGGTCTTTCCCGCATCACGTCGGCCAGCAACTCATGGTCGGCGGGAAGCACCGCGTTTCGGAACCAGTTGCACAGCAGCGAGTAGGAAATACCCTGTACGCAGACGCAAGGCTCTCCATCGTCCAGCGCGAGGCAGTTGCCATGATCGTAATTACAGCAGAGCTTCCGAATGAGCTTCTTGGCGCGGCGGAGCTGCTTGTGATCCATACGCGGCGCATCAGCCATTGTCGAACACCATCTTATAGCCCGCGCGTTGCCCATCATCCTCCAGAAGAACGACGGCATCATAGGTTTTCCCGGTTTTTTCCGAGTAGCAGCCTTTCAGCGGGGCGCGGCCATTTTTCAAAAGCGCAGCGGCAAGAGATTTCGTCAGCGCCTTTTTCTTGGCGGTGAAAAAGCGGCTGTTTTTCCAGAGAACAAAGGAACAGGCACGGTTCTCGCAGAAAAAGCCTTTCGGTGATTCCGTCACCTCGGCTCCGCAACGGGGACACCTGCCGACTACCTCACGCCCGGAGGGGAACAGGACTTCCGTACCGGGGATGGGTTTGTAGGTCTGCACCAGCTCATGTAGCATGGCGGCGATCCCATCCATGAAGCTGTCCGGGGCGATTTCGCCGCGCTCGATCTCTTTCAGGCGGTGTTCCCATTCAGCGGTGAGCTGCGGAGACTGGAGCTGTTCGGGCAGAACGGTGATAAGCGCCGTGCCGGTGGAGGTGGGCAGCAGATTTGTGATCTTCTTGGACTTCCTGCGCTCCACAAAACCGGAGGACACCAGCTTTTCAATGATACCGGAACGGGTCGCCGGGGTGCCAATGCCCTTGCGCTCGGCATCATCTGGCATATCCTCCTTGCCCGCGTTCTCCATCGCAGCCAGCAGCGTATCCTCGGTGAAATGCTTGGGCGGCGTGGTTTTTCCGGTCTTGACCGATGCGGCAGATACGGAAAGCGTCTGTTGCTCCGTCACCACTGGCAGCGCGGGCGCTGCCTCTGCCTGCTCCTGCTCATAGCGCTTCCAGCCGGGAGCAAGGACGGTTTTGCCCTTGGCGGTGAAGCTCTGACCGGCACAGTCCACCGTAATGACCGTTTCTGCGTAGCGATGTGGTTCATCCACCGCACGAAGCAAGCCCCTTGCCGCCAGCTTCAGCACCTCGCGTTCGCCCAGCGGCAGAGAGGCTATATCTACCTTTTCCGCGCTGATGGTGGGAACAATGGCGTGGTGATCGGTGACTTTTTTACTGCTGCATACCTGCTTGGCGCAGATGGTCGGCGGCTTCTCCATGCCGCAGACAGCGGCAGCGGCGGCGACAAGGCCGGGGACGCTGCCCTCCATATCGTCGGTCAGATAGCGGCTGTCGGTGCGCGGGTAGGTACAGAGCTTCTTTTCATAGAGCGCTTGGAGATAGTCGAGGGTCTGCTGAGAGGTGTAGCCGAGAACGCGGTTGGCGTCGCGCTGGAGGGAGGTCAAATCGTAGAGCGCGGGCGCTTTCTCAGACTTTTCCTTGCGCTCCACGCTTTTGACGGTTACTGTCTTGCCCTTGCAGGCGTTGGCGATGGCATCGGCATCCTTTCTGTCTTTCATTCGGTCTGTCGCGGCGGGAAAGCCGCAATCAAGCTGGACGGTGTAGAACGGCTCTGCCACAAATGCGGAGATCTCCGCCTCACGCTGTACCAGCAGCGCCAGCGTGGGCGACATGACGCGCCCGATGTTCAATGTGCGTCCATACGTCAGGGAAAAATACCGCGTGGCGTTGATGCCCACCAGCCAATCGGCCTTGGCACGGCACAGGGCAGATTGATGCAGGCCATCATAGTCGCGCCCAGACCTAAGCTGCTGGAAGCCGCTGCGGATGGCATCATCCTCCATTGAAGAAATCCAAAGCCGCAGAATCGGCTTGGAGCATCCCGCAAGGCGGTAAACCGTGCGGAAGATCAGCTCACCCTCGCGCCCAGCGTCGCAGGCGTTGACCACCTCTGCCACATCCTCCCGGCGCATCAGCTCCCGCAGAATGTCAAACTGCTTCTGCTTTTCAGAGCGGACGATGAAGCGGAACGAGGTAGGAATGATGGGCAGCGCCGCCAGCGTCCATTTGGCATCATCGGCATTGTAAACGGCGGCGTCGGCCAGCTCTGCCAGATGCCCAAAGCACCACGACACGATATACCCGCTGCCCTCCAGATACCCGTCATGCCGTGATTTTGCCCCCAGCACGGCGGCGATGCTCTGCGCCACGGAGGGTTTTTCGGCGATCACAAGGCGCATGGTGCAGCCTCCATTCTCTTTACGTCACGGTAGCAGGGGCGAACGCAGCTCTGTCCGAAGCGCTTGCAGCCGTAGCAGAAGTGTTCCTTGGCAGCGTCGGGAGGGCTGTCCTCCCGCGCTGCTTTCGGCTTCTGCATCATCAGGCGTTCCAGCGGATTATTGGTGAAATATCTCATGCGTTCGTATCCTCCGTAGTATCCTGTTCCGGTTCGTCCTCATACGGCTCAAACTCGTATTCGTCCTCGCCGTAGTCATAATCGTCCAGATCGGCGCTGCCCTTGGTCTGCGGCTTGGCCTTTTTTTGCTTGAAAATGTAGAACGCGGCACCACCGCCCAGCGCGACGATCAGCAGGACGACGAGGATGCCGCCCACGCCGCTCTTTTTCTCCGGTTCCTCGGCGGCGGGTTCTGTCGGCTCAGCGGGGACTTCGGGCTTTGCCTCCTTGCCCACGCACTCGGTCATGTTGACCGCGCAGACGGGGCAGGATGTATTGACCGCACCGGCCACGCATTTGGTGGTGCAGGAGCAAGTGGCGGGCGTTTCTTCCTCGCTGGTCAGCGCCATCAGGTCGGCCTCATCCACCTGATTCAAGAAGTGGACGGTTTCTTCGCCCTCATCGTCACGGTCAATAATCAGGTAAAATGTATTGCCGTTCTTGCTTTCCAGCGTAATGAACTGTTTTCCTGCCTTGGTGCTGGAGCCAATATCGTCGATCAGCGTCAGATTGCCGTCCGGTGTCAGCGCATCGCTGCCGCCCGTCATGCTGCCGATGCTCGCGGTACTGTCAGCGGCGTCGGTGACGGTCAGATAGCTGCCGTACACATAGCCCGCGCGGGCGGGCAGCAGGATTTTTACCCAATCGCCGTCCCTGCCAATCACATCGACCACCGTGCCGTTGGGGAGCTGCGTAAACGCGGTGTTGTCCAGTCCTGCGCCGGTGCGGACATTCAAGTTGCCGCCGTTGGTCGTGACCGTGCCGATCTGTTTTGTTTCCTGCGTGTCTGCGGCGCTGCTTTCGGCAGCAGGCAGCGTGTCATCGGGATAGTCGCCGCCGCTGGCAAAGGCGGAAACAGGGAGAATCCCGATGCACAGGAGCATCAGCAGCAGACTGATAAAAATGCGTGGTGTGTTCTTAGTCATGGTTCAACGCCTCCTTTTCCGAAGTAGCCGGTGCAGGCGCGGCCTGCATACGGCGGAACAGCTCGGCAAACTGCTCCATCGTCATGCCGTTCTCACGCACCATGCCGATGATGTCGGTGTCCTCCAGCTCACGAATCTGCTTTTCCAGCTCGCGGTTGCGGCCTTGCAGATCAGAGATTTTGCCTTTGTTCTTCTCCAGCTCTCCACGGAGCTTCATGATTTTCGGGTTCATATCGTTCACTCTCCTTTACGGCAAGCGCCCATAACGGTAGAAATGGGACTGCCAATAGTTTGAATTTAAGTTTGCATAAGAGATCGGATCTCCGCAGTGGATCATCATATTGTTGCCGACGTAGATACCCACATGGCTGACACCGGGGGTATCATAGGTTCCGGTGAAAAACACCAGATCGCCCGGTTTGACGTTGGCAGAGGATACGGGCGTACAGATATTGCAAAGTCCCTGCGCCCCCAACCTGCCCACATCCCAACCGGAATGATTGATGACCCAACTGACGAAGCCCGAACAGTCAAACGAGGTGGAGGGGCTGCTGCCGCCCCAAACATAGGGGTAGCCGAGATATTTTTCCGCTTCCTTGATGATGGCGGCGAATACCTCATCGTCCAGTGCCTCCGGGGGAATGTCGTAGTCGGTATAGCTGCCCTCCACATACTTGCCGATGTAGCCTGAACCGGGGAACAGGTCGGGACGGTTGCCGAGGGTCGCCATGTAGGTGGCGTACATTCCGAGCTGTTCTTCGCTCATAATGTAGACGGGAACATGGGAGAGATTGAAGTTTTCCAGCGTGACCGTGCAGATGTAGTAGTCATACGGCACCTGATAGGTGTCCGTATGGGTGTTGCCGTCCGCGTCCGTCCATGTGTCGGTTTCTGTGCGGTAGCGGGTTTCCACCACCACATCCTCGGTCAAAATATACTGGCGATCAAAGAGCATTTGGAGCGTACCCTGCACCTCATCCAGCGTCCATTCCCCTTGATGCAGCGCCGTGATAATGGAAATAAGTACATAGGGGTCATGCTCGATGGTGTCCAGATCAAAGTGGTACTCATCGTAGTCATGGGTGCTTTCGTAGGTGTCGAGGTAGCGCTGAAGCTCTGCCTCCATTTCGCAATACTGCGCCTCTGCGCCCAACATATCGGCATCCTGCGACGGATAGGTACTGGCCGCGATCCCGGAGCCGACGCCATCCATTATCACCGAGCAGGAGGACAGGCCGTTGAGCAGAAACGCCAGCATCAGCAGAATCGCGGCGGCAATGGCAAAGCCGCGCCGGTGTTCCCACACATATTTGCCCGCTTTCTCAGCCTTTTCAGCGGCTTTTTTCGCGGCCTTGGCGGTATTCTCTGCCGCCTTTGCCGTAGTCTGCGCCGCCTGATTGTGCTTGGCAGCGGCATACTGCTTCTTAATTGCCTGCTTCTGCTGCCATTTGGAAACGGGATTGCTGGTGGGGCTGTCGATCTCTGCTTTCTTCTGGAGCGCGTCAAGATTGGCTCGTTCCAGCTTTTTCTCTGCACGGATGGCAGCACGATAAGGCTTGAGCTGATGGGCGCGGTGGGCAGACTGCACCAGCCGCCCGCCGCTCTCCACGGCTTGCTCTACCTTGTGCGCGGCCTCTACGCCTACATTGTCATCCTCGCTCTGCCGCACCTCCCGGTGAACCTGAGAGAGAACAAAGTTGGCGGGGGCATCCTGCACGGCATGGGTCAGCTTTGAGGGCGGCTTTTTCTTATCCACTTCCTCAAAACGGAGCCGCGTTTTGACCTTGCCGGTGGCAGGATCAAAGCCGCGTTCCTTTTTGACCACGGTTTTCTTGGGGATTTTCGCCTGCGCCTTATCCGCCTTGGCCTCCGCTTTTTTCACCCGCTTGATGGGCTTTTCCAGCTTCGGCTCGGCAAGATCGGCGTCGGAAAACTGCAAACGCGGTTCTCTTTTCATGCCGACGCCACCTCTTGCGGTTTGGTGGTCATGACGCGGTACAGCTCGGTGTCCTTCGGGAAGTGGTCAATGAAGGGCAGGATCGTGTTGCCGTAGAACAGCAGCCCCTCGCCCTCGCCGGAGTGGGTCACATAGGAGAGCTGATGGGGCGAAATGTTGAGTTGCTTTGCAAGAATCTGCCGGTCGCCAGCCGCCTGATTGAGCATATAGATGAAATCGCTGTTTTCAAAGATGTTCTCCACCTCGCGGGAGGAAAGCAGGTCTTTGACATTCTGAGTGATCCCGGTGGGGATGCCGCCCCATTTGCGATAGCGCTTCCAGATCTCGACACTGTACGAAGCCGTCTGTTCCTCCTTCAAAAGAAGATGGAATTCGTCAAGATAGTAGCGGGTCGTTTTATGGGCGGCGCGGTTGATTGTCACGCGGTTCCAGACCTGATCCTGCACCACCAGCATCCCGATTTTCTTGAGCTGCTTGCCCAGCTCCTTGATGTCGTAGCAGACAATGCGGCTGTTCACATCCACGTTCGTGTGATGGTTGAACACATTCAGAGAGCCGGTGACGTAGATTTCCAAAGCAGTGGCGATGTACTGCGCTTCCTTTTCATCCTGCGCACGGAGGGCGTTATACAAGTCCTCCAGCAGCGGCATATTCTCCGGTTTCGGGTCATTGAGGTAGTCCCGGTAGACGATGCGAACGCAGCGGTCGATGATGGTCTTTTCCACAGGGGCAAGCCCATCCTTGCCGCCGACGATCAGCTCACACAGCGACAGAATGAAGTCGGATTTCAGGCTCAGCGGGTTATCATCGTCGCTGTAATCCAGATTCAAGTCCATCGGATTGATATAGCAGGGCGAACCGTCGTAGCCCTTGCCGGTGGGCGACAGCTTAATGACCTGACCGTGCAAACGCTCCACCAGCGGCGTATATTCGCCCTCCGGGTCACAGATGATGATGTCATCCTTGGGGCAGATGAGAAACGCATTGGTGATCTCGCGTTTTGCCGAAAATGACTTGCCGCTGCCGGGAGTGCCTAAAATCAGGCCGTTGGGATTTTTCAGCAGCTTCCGGTCTACCATGATAAGGTTGTTGGAAAGAGCGTTGATGCCGTAGTACAGCGCCTCCGAACCGTTCTGGAACAGCTCCTGCGTGGTAAAGGGGACGAAGATCGCTACGCTGGAGGTGGTCAAGCCCCGCTGAATCTCAATCTGATTCAGCCCCAGCGGGAGGCTGCTCATCAGTCCTTCTTCCTGCTGGAAGTCCAGCCGGGTCAGCGCACAGTTATATTTCTGCGCGATGCTGGAGGTCTGGAAGATGTTGTTGTCAAGCTGCCGGGGCGTGTCTGCCGTGTTGAGAATGAGGAAGGTCAGCAGGAACATTCGCTCGTTGCGGGACTGCAAATCCTGCAATAGCTTTTTGGCTTCTGCGCCGTAGGTGGCAAGGTCGGATGGGATAATGTCCATGTCGTACCCTGCACGGACGGCCTTCTTCTGTTCCTCGATTTTGGACTTGTCGAGATCGGTGATCTTGCGCTTGACGGTCTTGATGGCGTTGACCTGATCCACAGACTGCACATGGAGACTGACGAGGACGCTGCTCTCCATATCCAGAAAGTCCGCCAGCATCCGGTCATTCAGCTCCGGTGCCAGAATCTGCACGAAGCTGACCGAGCCCAGCTTTTTGCCCATGCGGAACATCCTGCCGGTCTTGAACTCAAAGGAGCTGGGCGCGATAAAGTCCTTGGTAGACAGCCCGGAGGGAGCCAGCCAGTCCCACGAAAAGCGGAACGGCTCCTGCTCGTCCATCCGCAGAATGTCGTGCATGACGTGCAGGCGCTCAAAGCCGTTCAGCGGCGCAGCCACAACGCCCAGCCTCTTGAAGTTGTTCAGAAGGTCGGTTTCGATGCGCTCCAAACGGGGCTTGGCAGCGCGGAGGTTGTCGGCCTCAACGCCGAACGTGAGATACTTGGTCTTAATCAGGCCGTTGTTGCCGCGGGCAAGCTGATTTTGCAGCATACCGGCGTACTCGGCGCGGATGCCGTCAAACTCGTCCCCGCAGGGCGGAATGGAAATGCTCCGTGCAAAGGTTTCCTGCGAAGCCGAGAGGTTCACAAAGGAAAGCTGGAATTGCACGGAGCTGTCAAAGTAGTTCAGAAAATCGCACCACGCCTCAAAGATGGCGGTCTTGTCCTCGTTCTGTGAGAGCTGGTAGTTGATGTCCTGATACTGGATCGTTTTGGTGTAGCGCGTGTCGGTCACACGACAGATGCCGTCCGGCCACATACGCTGATACGGGATGCTGTCCTGCGCCGATTTTTCTTTCTTATCCGTTCGGTTCGCTCTTGCGATGGCGGCTTCGATCTGTTTTCGTTCGGCGCGGGTCAGCTTTTTCTTTTCGGACAATTTGATACACCTCCCGGTCTAACTGATTTTGCCGCTCCAAAACGGCATAGAAATTGTTGGTCTTATACGGGCGCTGCTTCGGCCTCTGGAAGCACACGCGGTAGATGTTGCGGATGACGACCTCCAACGGCTGACCGTTTTTTTCATACATGGCGAACAGCATAGCCGGGATCATCACCACCATCATCACCATGGCGGCGGGGCTGGTGCCGATGCTGCCCTTGAGCAAGAAGAAAAGCGGTACGCCGATGAGCGCGCCGCTTCCGAAGCAGATGAGCTGTCGTTTCGTGAGGTTGAACAGCACCTTGGTTTTTACTTTGGTTAAGTCCTTCGGGACGTTGACATAGGCCATTGTGTTTTACCTCCGTTATGGGAACTGAATGGAGCAGTCTACTTCGTTGCCCCATACATCCCAGCCAGTGGGAGACTGTCGGGCAAATAGCTCGATACGAGGCAGATCGCCTGCCAGCTCCACAATTTTCTCCCGGATAATATCGGGCTTTTTGCTGTGTTCCGCTATGGGTGCAAAGACCACCTGATGAACATTTGCAGAGTGGCGCTTCGGCGAGCCTTTCGTTGCAAGCAAGCAAAGCTCTACATTTGCGCGTGTCCAGTAGCCCATGCCCCAAAACAGAGAAGATGTCTTTTTGTTTTGCTTTACCCATGCGAAAGCGACCGTTTTATAAGTGAAGCCCCAAGCATCAATGACGGAAAATGCTTCGCGCAAAGTCGGGAATGTCACCCACATAAACAGGATGCAGTTTTTATCTGCCAGTTCTCTGACCGGGAGATTTCTGATGTCATCTATGCTCATAGTCGGGTAGTGAGATTCGGCGGATCGTCCAGCGCCCTTCTTTGACCATACGCGATATGCCCAAGGTGGATCAGCAAGGATGATTTGATACTTTTTCAATTCATCACCCCCGTTAATGTGCGTTGAACACGGACTTGGCAAGGCTGCTCGTTTTGAACAGGCAGAAGCACAGCAGCACCGTGTAACCCATGCAAGTCCAGATGGCGTAGATGATGTCATCCACAAGCGCGATGTTCTGCACCAAAACCGCGTAAATGGCAACGCAGACAATAATCAAAAACGCTTGGAAGCCCAGTGCCAGCAGGGAACGGATGTAGTTCTGCCCCATGCCGCCCCATTCCTTGCCCATCATGGTCGCCATCGGAATGGGCGCGACAGAGGTGACGAGATATATTTCAATCATTCTTCCGAATGTGATAATGAAAATGCAGATGGTCAGCGCCCACATGGTAATGCCAACGAACAGCGATTGGAACCACAGGCCGAACAGTGGCCCCAGCTCCATTTCCATCAGCCGATCCTCGATGCCCACCATGACACTTGAAATGTTGATGCTGGTGTCGCCGATAATCAGCCCGGAGGCGCTGGCAACGACGCTTTGGGCGGCATCGAACACGCCCATCACAATCGTCCATGTGTTTGTTACAATCAGGACAGCGGCAGCGGACTTGAACGCCCACTTGAAGAATATCCATGTGTCCATGTCGTTGAGGTTATTTTTGTCGGTAATGAGCTGGATTAGCTCCAGCGTCATCACAAAGGCGAGAATTGCGCCTGCGATGGGGACGATCACGGTTTCCGACAGGTTTTGTATCATGCTGAAAATACTGCCGTTCCATGCCTGCGGCGATAAGCCCACCTGACCGGAGATCTCGGCAACCTTTTGATTGGTCGCATCGAACATCCCGGACAGATTGCTCACGATACCGCCGATGAGCATTTCTTTCAGCCATTCCGTGATCTTATCCCATAAGAAATCCATAGGGTTGCCCTCCTTTCGGGAGGATGCCGCCCGAAAGCGGCACCCTCCGTGGATTTACGGGAAGCAAATGAATTGTCGATTAGCCAAACAGACCGGACAGCAGCGGCACGAGGGTAATGCCGATCAGCGCCACGCCGCCGCCCGCCATGAGCTGCTTCATGCCCTGGGACTTTACTGATGTGCGATAAAGAAGTAATAGAAGTGTAAAAAATTTTGCCGTTCCTATCCGGCA
>OOAN01000093.1_pt1 | contig 67966 bp, 59 predicted proteins | sample 1671301 | NCBI WGS metagenome assembly OOAN01 (sample SAMN06348142, study PRJEB24527) | human gut metagenome | biome: human gut; feature: ankylosing spondylitis patient; material: feces | host: Homo sapiens | place: China | collected 2015-10
CTTGAAAACCGTTGTACTGCGAGGTACCCGGGGTTCGAATCCCTGTCTCTCCGCTGAACGTGCTGGACAGAAATGGTCAGCAAACGGACAAAAAGCTACAAATCAATGATTTGTGGCTTTTTTTATTGCCCGAAAGTCCTGCTTACAAGACTTCAAAAGTACGGTAAAAGACAAAGTTGCGTTACTTCTATTTCTCAAACAGTTCGCTAAAAGTTTATTCCTCAACAGGCTAAGTCAAACCGCTGAAAATCTAAAATAAAATCGCCACATATCACCACGACTTTAAAAGGGTTCATATTATTATCAGAGCAAACAATTTCTGTTTAGCCAAAAAGGGCAAAGGAAATAAAAAAGAAACCGGCCGACCGTCTCTTTACGGACACTGTCGGCCGGAACAATTATATAAGAACGATAGCGGCACTCCACAAATGCATGCCCTCCCCTATCGCAAATCCTTAACGCACCAAACGGTTAGTCGCTGAATCCGGAAAAACGACAGTAGGAGTAAACGTCTTGGCTTCTTCAAAATCCATCATGGCGTATGAGATGATAATACAAACGTCTCCTACCTGCACTTTACGGGCAGCTGCGCCGTTCAGGCAAATACACCCCGAACCGCGTTCACCTTTTATAATATAGGTTTCCAAACGCTCACCATTGTTGTTGTTCACAATCTGGACCTTTTCTCCTGCAATCAAATTAGCCGCATCCATCAAGTCCTCATCAATAGTGATGCTCCCCATATAATTCAAATTAGCCTCCGTCACACGCACACAGTGCAACTTCGACTTCAGCACTTGGATCATCATACCCTTTTGCTTTTAATCTTATTCTTTATATCTAATATGATCTATCAAACGGATAGGCTGGCTTCCACAGAAAACGGTGATACACCCTACGATGTCATCCGAATCCGACCAACTGTCCAGTTCCTGCAAAGACCCTCCATCCACTATGGCAAAATATTGCACTTCCAGTCCCACTATGGCATTCAAGGAATCCACCACATATTGCCGGGTCTCTTTCAAGGTATGGTTCGTGGCAAAATTCTTGCTTTTGGAAAGAATGCCGAAGATATGAGCCGCTACGGTCTTCTCCCCGTCCGTCAACAAGGTGTTACGGCTACTCATGGCCAACCCGCTCTTTTCACGGACAACCGGACAAGGCACTATCTCTACTTTCAAATGCAAATCTTCGACCATGGCACGAATCACCGCAATCTGTTGGAAATCCTTCTCCCCGAAATAAGCACGGTCAGGCTCCACGATGGCAAACAATTTGCTCACAATCTGGCATACGCCATTGAAATGTCCGGGACGGAAAGCCCCTTCCATCACCGTATCCACCGGCGGATAACTGAATTTCCTGCTATCAGGCTGAGGATACATTTCTTCCACAGACGGCGCAAAGACGAAATCAGCCCCCACACCTTCCAACAAAGCACAATCCGCATCCAACGTCCGAGGATATTTCTCTAAATCTTTTTTATCATTAAACTGCGTAGGATTCAAAAACACGCTCACTACGGTCACATCATTTTCTGCTACACAACGTCTCACCAAGGAAGCGTGGCCCTCATGCAATGCACCCATCGTAGGCACCAATCCAATCTTTTCACCTTTTGCACGCGCCTCTGCCAAGTTGCGTTGCAAATCTTCAATTGTATGAATTAACTTCATTTGTGGTTGATTTTAAACTGCATTCCCTAAAAAACTCTGCAAAATAACATATAAAATACCACATAGCAAAAACATTAGCCAAATAAATACGTGAAATTAATGAAAGAATTAAGCTCTATTCCCTTGAAAAAGGCTATAATGCCAAACTTTTTTCGTACCTTTGTGCCAAGGAAAAAGTGAACATGACAATGAAGGCAAAGAAAATACTATTCATTACTCAAGAAATGACGCCTTATGTTCCCGATTCGGAACTGGCTGCTATGGGTAGAGAACTTCCTCAGGAAATACAGGAAAAAGGACGAGAAATCAGAACATTTATGCCCAAATGGGGAAATATCAACGAACGTCGCAACCAGCTCCACGAAGTGATTCGTCTTTCCGGCATGAATTTAATCATAGATGATACGGACCATCCGCTCATCATCAAGGTGGCTTCAATCCAGGCCGCCCGGATGCAAGTATATTTCATAGACAACGATGACTATTTCCTGAAACGCCTGATGGCTCTCGACGAGAACGGCAACGAATATGAGGACAACAGCGAACGGGCCATATTCTATGCGCGGGGCGTATTGGAGACTGTAAAGAAACTTCGATGGGTTCCGGATGTCATCCACTGCCAAGGATGGATGTCTGCTTTGGTTCCCCTCTATGTCAAGACCGCCTATAAGGAAGAGCCTTCGTTCCGCGACAGCAAAATCGTGTATTCCATGTCTTCCGAAGATTTGAAACAGTCGATGGGCACGAATTTCGGCAATTGCATAACGTTCAGGGATGTGAACGCATCTGTCCTCGAAGACTTCAGCCCGGAAGTGACATACGACGAACTGAACAAATTAGCCATCAATTATTCCGACGGGCTGACCGTGCCCGATACGGACAAGTTCCAAGCCTTTGCCGAATACGCCCAAAGCAAAGAGATTCCGGTGTTGGAAAACGTCAGTGCCGCCGACGCCGATGCTTTTGCCGACTTCTACGACAAAGTATGGAGCCAGGGTAAGAATGAAGACTAAAAACATTTATCATCCTCTGCAAACATGAAATTCAAAACTTCATTCATCACGTTGATTGGATTATGCAGCGTGGCTTGTGACGACACGACCGATACTATCGGAATTTTCACGGATTCCGATAACATCAACGCTTCCGCTTCGGTATATGAAGCAAGCACACACTCACTATTGGCAGATTCCGTTTTAAGCAATAGCAACAGTTCTTACTTAGGACGTATGACCGACCCGGAAACGAACATGCAAATCAAGGCCGAGTTTCTGGCGCAGTTCGGCACGTTGGAAAACTATGAATTCCCCGCTTACGACCTGATGGTCAAGAACGAGCAAGGAGAAATCGAAGCGGATTCCATTGAAATCAGGTTATATTACGAAAAATATTACGGAGACGAGAACAATCCGATGAAAGTAGACGTATACGAATTGGACACCGCAAACGTCGTGCGCGAGGACACTACGTATTACAGCAATGCCGATTTCAGCCGGTATATCAACCGCCATGCAACGGGGCCCATTACACGAAAGGTCTTCACGACAAAGGATTTCACTTTGTCGGACGATTATCTGGAAAGCAGCTCATACACTCCGAACATACGTATCATGCTGCCTAAAGAATACGGCACATTCATCATAAAGAAATACTACGAGAACAAGGGCTTTTTCAAAAATTCATATAATTTCATACGCCATGTATGCCCCGGCTTCTATTTCAAACTGACGGACGGGGACGGTACGATGGTTAAGATGAGAGTAGGAGCCATGAATCTCTATTTCAGGTATAAAGATGCCGAACAAGACACGGTTTACGTAGGTATGAGCCGTTTTGCAGCTACTCCCGAAGTCTTGCAGAACACTTACGTGGAAAATGATGACCTGGCCGAGTTGGTAGAAAACGACACCCAATGCACTTACTTGAAAACTCCCGCCGGAGTGTTTACGGAAATCACACTTCCTGTAAACGAAATCTACCAAGAACACCTCAACGACAGCATCAGCCAGGCTCAATTCTCCTTGTATCGCTATAATGCCACAAACCAGGAATCGGCCTTCGAGGTTCCCCAGACCCTATTGTTGGTGCGCAAACAAGACATGTACACGTTCTTTGAAGAAGGAAAAGTGCCGGACGAAAAAACATCTTACGTCACCTCTTTCAACAGCAGCTATAACACTTATACTTTTTCCAACATCAGCAACTTGGTATCTTACTGTAAGAGAGAGAGGAATGAGGAATCTGCCAAAGCCGGCATCACACCGGAAGCTTGGGAACAGCAGCATCAGGACTGGAACAAGGTGGTACTCATTCCTGTTGAAACCAACCAGGACAACAACAACAATATCGTCAGCGTGACGCATGACATGGGACTGGGAAGTGCCAAGTTAGTGGGTGGCGCAACAGACAAACTTAAAATCCAAGTGATTTATAGTACGTTCAATTAACCCACTCATTTACCCGTAACCACGGCAGGAATAAAAAGAACAGGTGGAGAAGCCTATGGTTTCTCCACCTGTTCTTTTTATTCCCCTCCCTATGCCAAATTCTCACCATACTTTCAAAAAAAAACGGACACAGGGCTGTGGGAAACCAATCTGCGCCAAACGGAAAATCAATCTAAGCCGAATGATTTTTCAATCTCCTGAGAATGAAAAACGAATCTAAGGAGAATGTTACCGACCTATAAACCAAAACATTACAAGATTCCGGATTTTCAACAAAGAAACGTCCGTCACGCATGTGCCTCCCCTCCCCGGTGCTATACACGAGAAAGGCCGACCCACTTCTTTACGGCGAGTCGGCCACTGTCATCTTACGTTCCATGCCCACGCACAAACCTACACCGTGGGACACGGAACGGCATGCGTCACTTCTTGGCTGCAACCTTGCGCGTGGAAACCTTCTTGGCCGTTTCCGCCCCTTCAGATGCCAACTTCTTCATACGGGCATTCAAACGTGCAATCTCTTTGTCCTTCACCTCCAATTCTTCTCCCTGGTTCTTAATCAGCGTAAGCAGTGAATTCAACTCTTCATTGTCTATATCACGAGGATACATGCCATTCACCCTGTTAATGAAATCGCCAAGGATATTCATATAATTCGTAAAGGCATCGTAGGGAGAATCATAAATTCCGCGGTACATGTTCCAACTACTGGATTTCGTGGTCATAAAACGGAAATTATTGCTAGCCTGCAGGTAATCCCAATCCTGTTTGATACGGCGGTCGTTACAAATACGCACGCGGTCGGCCACGCTATACAGCTTGTTGAAAGCCTCTCGCTGCATGCCATTTCCCAGCCAACAACTGATGTCGCGCTCTTCGTCCACCCATGACATGGGATAAGGCACTTCAAGCGCGTCAACCGACTTGTGATGGTCTATCACTTCCGAAGGGGTGGAGAAAGAGATTCCACGGGCCTTGGCGCAAGCCGGCAGGGCCTTGAGGAACTCCAGTATATTGGACGAAAGCGGTTGGAACATACCCAATGCGCACAACTCCATGAAGATATTAATCACTTGCTCCTCTTCCGGCACTGCCGCTATCCAATCCATATAGGTTTCGGCAAACAAGGGGAACTCGCTCCAAGTGGAATTACTGAAACGCAAGGATATATCGTCCGACAATTTATAATCCCGCAAAAGGAGTTTCAGGTTCGGATTCTGTGAACAATGGTACACAAAATGAGGGCTCTTCCATCCTAAGATGTGTTTGGCACCCTCCGTCAGCAATCCCTTGAACCCCATCGAAGCTACCATATTCCCTATGTCGTCGGAATATATCAAAGAAGAATTGCGGAACACCTTTGGCGACTTTCCAAAAAGTTCCTTAATCTTTCGTGACATCCTCAAGGTTTCCTCCCGGAAACTCTCCTCATTGGCCAGGGAAGACAAGCCGTGGGAATAAGGCTCCACCAAGAACTCCACACCTCCTGTCTCATTCAAATCTTGTAACAAATCTATGACGGATGGCGCATAATTCTCCAACAGTTCAATGGCAGTGCCGGAAATCGAGAAAGCGACCTTGAAAAATCCAGGGTTCTCTTTCAGCATCTGAAGCAAAGCCTGCAACGCAGGCAGGTAGGAATGCTCAACCGTATTGGTTATGCTGCATTCGTTCTCATAATCATCATAATAATAATGGTCCGTACCGATGTCGAAGAAGCGGTAACGTTTCAAATGTATATTTTGATGAATTTCAAAGTAAAGGCATATCGTTTTCATGTCTTAGGATTTTAGATTATTTATATTTTTGGATTGTCTCGTCATAAAGTTTCCGGATGCGTTGGCCCACTTTCTCCCACGTGATGCCGTCCACCTCTTTCTTTCCTTCCACCTGCAAATATTCATGCAAGGAAGGGTACACGCAAAGCGCATACATGGCGTCGGCCATGGCATCTATGTCCCAATAGTCCACCTTGATGCACTTAGACAGAATCTCGGCGCAACCGGATTGTTTGCTGATAATGGAAGGCACCCCGCTTTGCATCGCCTCGAGCGGGGAAATCCCAAACGGCTCCGACACGGAAGGCATCACATACACGTCGCTGTCACGGAAACATTCGAACACCTGTTTCCCTTTCATAAACCCGGGAAAATGGCAACGGTCGGCTATCCCGTAGGCTGCCGCCATCTCAATCATGGAGTTCATCATGTCACCGTTTCCGGCAAAGCAAAAACGCACGTTGTGTGTACGGTCCAACACCCGCTTGGCCGCTTCGATGAAATACTCTGGCCCTTTCTGCATGGTGATACGCCCCAGGAAAGTCACTACTTTCTCCTTGCGTTCCGAATAGGGTTTCCTTTGGTCCACAATCTCCTGAAGCTCGGAAGCCAACGGATACACGGCATTATGCATGGCAAAACACTTTGCCGGATCTTGATGATAATGGTTGATTACCGTCTGGCGCGTCAGCTCGCTCACGCACATGATACAGTCCGCATGGTCCATGCCGTTCTTTTCGATGCTGTAGACTGTGGGATTCACATTTCCGCGACTCCGGTCGAAGTCCGTGGCATGCACATGAATCACCAACGGTTTCCCGCTGACTTGCTTGGCATGGATGCCCGCAGGATAGGTCAACCAATCGTGTGCATGAATGATGTCGAACCGTTGCTGCCGGGCCACCACTCCTGCCACGATGGAATAGTTGTTGATTTCCTCGTGCAAGTTGTCCGGATAGCGTCCGGAAAACTCCATGCAGCCCAAGTCATCCACATGCATATATGAAAAGTCGGCATAAATATGATCGCGCAAATCATAATAAAGTTGCGGGTCCATGTAACTGCCCACCCTGCCGTTTACATAATTCCAATCCACGTCACGCCAAACGATAGGCACGCTGTTCATACCTATAATCTTCATAAAGCTTTGGTCTTCATCTCCCCAAGGTTTCGGGATACAAAAAGTGATATCCATATCTGGCTGTAAGGAAAGACCTTTCGTCAGACCGTAACTTGCCGTACCGAGTCCTCCAAGAATATGAGGAGGAAACTCCCAACCAAACATTAATACTTTCATATTCAGTTCCTCCTAATCTTTATATATCATATTTTTCGATTAATTTCACCACACGGAGAATCTCAGCCACATTCATCGCAAAGGATATGGCCCCTCGGGCATGGTAAGGTGGGTTTCCGTCGAACAGTTCCGGTATGGTGCCTATACAATGCGAAAACATTTCTTCTTCAAAGCCCACCAACACGCGTTCCACAAAACTTACACGGCTCTTTTTATACAAACGCATGCAGGCTTCCATATAAAATCCAGCCAACCAAGGCCATGCCGTACCTTGATGATAGGCGTAGTCACGTTGGACTTGAGGGCCGACGTACATCGGGTTATATCCCCCGCTCTTGGGACTCAGGGAACGAAGCCCCTTAGGGGTCAATAACTCCTTCGTACAAATATCAAAAACCGCTTTCTTTTCCGGAAGGGGCAAGGGAGAATAGTCAAGTGCCACGGCAAATATCATATTGGGACGGACACTCCAGTCTTGTTCTTGGTTCTTCTCGTCCACGTAATCGAACAAATATCCATACTGGTTCAAGAAAACCTTTCTGAACGAATTTTCCGCCTTGGCGGCCATCCCAGCAAAATATTGTTCCTCTTCCTTTCGGCCAGCCATCCGGCAAATCTCCTCGCTAAACTTCAATGCATTATACCATAAGGCATTGAACTCCACGATATACCCGCTTCGCGGTACTATCGGACGGCCGTTTGCCGTCGAGTTCATCCAAGTCACGGCTTTACTCTTCCCCTGGGCGTATACCAATCCGTTGTCTCTGACTTTCAAATTGGGATGGGAACTTGTACTCAGATACATCATGATGTCCTTTGCCAGAAGTCCGTATTTCTCGACACATTTCTGCAAAGAAACAATCTTGCCATATTGTTGAATACACCAAACCGCCCACAAAAGAATATCCGGATGTTCTATTTCATGTATTTTCACGCTCAACGGCTCGCCGGCCATAAATTCCCGAACGCCTTTTTCCACCGTTTTCATGCACATTTCAAACTGCTCCACTTCTTCATTGACCAAAGTCAATCCCGGCAAAGCAATCAGCATATCACGCGCACGGCATTTAAACCAGGGATAGCCTGCCAAAATATAATTCTCCCCGTCTACATGATAATAGAATTGATGTGCAGAATTTACCAGACAATGATAGAAATTATCCCTCGGAGTACGAATCTTCGCTTCAAAATCTGCTATCTGTCTCAACTGAGTGGTCTTTATCTCAGACACTCCGGCGGAAAATACCACACTCTCGCCTTTTTTTATCTTCAGTTCAAAATAACCGGGCACATAGAGGTCCTCATTAAAGGCATATCCTCTCTCCAATTCTTTCGGATACTCCACGCCTCGATACCAATCCGGCTGAAAAACAAAATCGTTTTTCTTGTTCAACTGCATGTAAAGCTCGGGATAACCCTCATACATGCAAGTCTTGATACCATTCGGCACTTCTTGATAGTCCCGGTTCACCCTTGTGTTCTCATGCGTGTACTCCCTCACACAACGGAATGCCAGAAAAGGACGGAGCTTCAAAGTCGTTTCGGAATGGGCGTCCAAGAGCGTATAACGGATGATAATGCGGTTTTCATAATGCTGGAACACCTTTTCTTTCTTCAGGACCACTCCTCCTACACGATAGATTGTAGTAGGCACCTGGTCGCAATTAAATTCCCGAATGTACTTATGGCCATTCGGGCTGAAATTGTTCCCTTGATACTTGTGAAGCCCCAAGTTAAACTCAGCCCCGTGTTGTACCACCGTCTCATCCAATGAAGACAACAACACATAATTCTCGTCGCCCAATTCCGGTATCGGGACAACCAACAAACCATGATATTTTCTTGTATTACAATCCACAATCGTAGAACAAGAATAAGCACCCGAGCGATTAGACCTCAAAATCTCTTTGGGTAACGCTTCCTCCAAATTGGTCATCAGAGTCTTATCAAAATGAATGTAACTCATAGTCTAGAAATTATATATAAGGTTTTCACTTTACTGTTTATTTTGTCTCTGTTTTTATTTATGCAACCCAAAAATAATAAAAATCCGGCTATCCACGAACATAAGGAATAAGTTTTTTTTAAGGATTCATAAAAAAATGCTGCAAAACATATTTTTATAACCTTAAGATTTCATGAATCTATCAAGAATTACTAATTTTGTGTTGTAAAACATAATTTGAAGCAGATTTGATTTATGGTCAAGCAGGACATGGACAAGGAAGAGGTTTTAGAAAAAATCTCAGACTTATGCAAACCACTCACCCCAGGACAACGCGAATATTTAACAGAAAACCTCACAGTTTATACATTTAGAAAGAACGAAGCGATTTACAGTGAAGGTGAATTCCCGACTCAACTCATGTGTCTTTTATCCGGGAAGGTAAAAATATTCAAGAACGGTGTCAGCGGGCGTAATCAAATCATCCGCGTAATCAAGCCCGTAGAATACTTTGCCTATCGTGCGTACTTTGCCCATCAGGAGTTTCTGACTGCCGCTGCCGCATTCGAAGCCTCAACGATAGCCATGATTCCCATGTCTACCATCACGAAGTTGGTAAGTAGCAATAATGACTTGGCATGGTTTTTCATCAAACAATTATCTGTAGATTTGGGTATAGCCGACGAACGTACAGTCAACTTGACTCAAAAACACATACGGGGACGGTTGGCCGAATCAATTCTGTTTTTGAAGGAGAGTTACGGGTTGGAAGAAGATGGCTGCACACTCAGCATCTATCTGTCCCGTGAAGACTTGGCCAGCCTCTCCAACATGACAACTTCCAACGCGATTCGTACATTGACTAATTTCGCCTCTGAGAAAATCATCGCGATAGACGGCCGGAAAATCAAAATCATATCGGAAGACAGATTGGAAAAGATATCTAAAATAGGATAGGTCTCATGATTATTGTTTCCGAGCCGTTCAACCCGGTATGATGAAATTCACCCATTCTTGATGTATACCTATCTTCATGGGCGTAGAACCGTTCTCCCATACCGCTCCGTCCAAGCTGATCATAGCCTTTCCGTTATCAAAAAAGTCCACTTCTTTAGTCCTATACGACTTTACGGCTTTATGATTCAAGAAGCGACCTCGGAAAAGCATCCATAAAGCTTCCACCATCTGGCTGATTTCCGGATGCGACACGACTGAAACATCCAATAATCCATTGTACGGAACTCCGCTCGGAGTCTGGCCATACCCTCTGGCACTACTGATACATACCGTCATTACACTTTTCTCGATGTCATCCAAATTCACTTTGAAATGCATCTTGTGTTCCATACGCTGAAACAGCAACAAAAACATAGACGATAAATGAGAAAGGGTCAGCATACCCCAAAAACGGCGCGTCTTGTGCTTGATATTCATAATGTTCGCCACCAAACCAACATTCACACAATTTAAAAAGAAACGAGGATGGGCATCCCCTATCCGCTCCGGAACACAATACCCAACGTCCACTTTACGGACCCTTCGCTTTATCAGCCAATCTATCGTTTGCTTGTAATTATCTTCCTCAAATCCCCAGAAATGTGCAAAATCATTTCCCCAACCGTTAGGAATAACCCCGAAAGCAACGTTTCGACGAACCTCCTCTCCTTGCGATAGTACTCCGTTTAACGCACGGTTTAATGCAGCGTCGCCTCCCACAATGACAATCGTTGTATAGCCATTTGAAGCAAGCATACCCGCCAGGCGTTCTACGGATTTCGGCCCTTCGCTCTGCACGAAATCATAAAGTACGCCTTTCTCCGTCAAATATGAGCGTATAGCCTCCCACTCTTTATGTATGTGACGGACACCGTCTTTCGGACAGTATATAATCCCCCATCTTGATGGTTCCATAATCTTATTCACTAAAAACGCACAAATATACGCAAAACTATTTATTCTCTACTTGAATATTCTTCTAAATCTTCACGGACACAGCCAATCTTGAATCTGACCGATTTTCTTTTCCATAGGCCAACCTGCGTCCAACCAGTTTATCTTAATGCCACGGCGCTCCATTCCGCGGAACCAAGTCATCTGTCGCTTGGCAAACTGATGGATAGCGGTTTCCAAACCACGGAACATCTCCTCATACGTCAGCTCTCCGAGTACGTATCGTGTCAGATACTTATACTCCAAGCCATAATATATCAGGTCTTCCGCCGGTATCCCCTCGTCTAACAGCCTTTTTATCTCATCAACCATCCCCTCATCCAAACGTTGCCTTAGACGTTCTGTTATTTTTTTACGTCTCAAATCCCGCTCTATGTCCACCCCTATGACCAAGGAACGGATTTCGGGAAAAGCCCTCGCCTCCGTAGGATGCAAACGATAATACTCCTCTATTTCTATCGCGCGTATCGCACGTTTCACGGTATCGACATCCGTCGTATTATGAAGCACCTTATATGAACCCAGTATCTTTGTCAGTTCGGGGAGGCTCTTTCGAGCCAAGTTTGCACGCAAATCCGGATTTTCCGGTACGGGCATCAGGTTATATCCTTTCAACACGGACTCGATATATAAGCCTGTACCTCCACATAATATAGGAAGCATACGACGTGCTTTCAACGCTTCATAAACTTTCAAGAAGTCCCGCTGATACTCAAACAAATTATATTTCGTACCCGGTTCTACTATATCAATCAAATGATAAGGAACAGAACAACCATTGATGACATAGTCTTTCAAGTCTTTTCCGGTTCCCAAATCCATACGCCTGTACACCTGCCGACTGTCACCACTGATTATCTCCGTCTTCAGTTCGCAGGCCAAAGCCACAGCTAATGCAGTCTTTCCCGACGCCGTAGGCCCTAATATCGTAATAAGGTCATAGTTCATCGTATCATCGTTTACCATATTATAATAATGAAAGCAAAGATACGAAAAAAGCCACCCTCTCAAAAGGAGGATGGCTTCATTTTTATCGTAGCAAACGGAATTAACCGTTAACTTTCTTCATGTGAGCGATCAATTCCAATACCTTGTTAGAATAACCGATTTCATTGTCATACCAAGAAACCACCTTAACAAAAGTATCTGTCAAAGCGATACCTGCCTTAGCATCGAAGATAGAAGTACGAGTGTCACCCAAGAAGTCAGAAGAAACCACTGCATCTTCAGTATAACCCAGAACACCCTTCAATTCGCCTTCAGAAGCAGCCTTCATTGCAGCGCAAATCTCTTCGTACTTAGCCGGTTTTGCCAAGTTTACAGTCAAGTCTACTACAGAAACATCCAAAGTCGGAACACGCATAGACATACCGGTCAACTTACCGTTCAATTCAGGAATAACCTTACCTACAGCCTTAGCAGCACCTGTAGAAGACGGGATGATGTTGCCAGAAGCAGCACGACCACCACGCCAATCCTTCATAGAAGGACCGTCTACAGTCTTCTGAGTTGCAGTAGTAGAGTGAACAGTTGTCATCAAACCGTCTGTGATACCCCAGTTGTCATTCAAAACCTTAGCGATAGGAGCCAAACAGTTTGTCGTACAAGAAGCGTTAGAAACGAACTGAGTACCCTTTACGTATTTGTCGAAGTTTACACCACAAACGAACATCGGAGTAGCGTCCTTGGAAGGAGCCGACATAACTACGTACTTAGCACCTGCATCGATATGAGCTTGGGCCTTCTCCTGAGTCAGGAACAAACCTGTAGATTCAACTACATATTCAGCCTCAACTTCGTTCCACTTCAAATCAGCCGGATTACGTTCTGCCGTTACACGAATCTCTTTACCGTTTACAATCAGCTTGCTGTTTTCAACATCAGCTTCGATTGTACCTTCGAAAGCACCGTGCATAGTATCATACTTCAGCATGTAAGCCAAATAATCTACCGGACACAAGTCATTGATACCTACAATCTGGATGTCACTTCTGTTCTGAGCAGCACGGAATACGAAACGGCCGATACGACCGAAACCATTAATACCTACTTTAATCATTTTACTTAATCTTTAAAATTAAAGGTTCTAATATAAGTTATCTAACTCTTTTCTAATATTTTGCAGCACGAATATTTTGAAGTCAGCCTTCTCTCGGCTTGCGCACTGCAAATTTATGAATTTCTTTTGAAATAGAGCATATAAAAAAGGAAAAAATTAAAAGGAACGGAAATACAAGGAAGTCCCTGATGAGCGAAGCACCATACGGTCACCATCGAGCCGCACGACCTCAAAAGTCACATCTCCGGAAGGTATGCCAAAAAGCTTCAGCTTATCTACATCCGCCTCTTGAGACGGATTCCCTTTTACCCTGAAATTATACATACGCAAAGTTGCGGAACCTTCATTATAATCATACCTACACACGTACGTCCCATAACCGTTACCACCCAAATCCCGAATCTCGGACACACCGAGCTGAAATGCCCAAAACAGACGATTACATTCCGAATGCCCGTCCGTAGCCTCATCCTCTATACTCTCCTGTTTCCAATATCCTTCCAAATCAGGATATTCCGGTGCCTTGTCCGTACAAGACAAACAGAATGAGACGGTCAGGCATACACAAATCCATTTAAAAATCAAACTATTTATTTTATACATATTCCCTCCTTTCTTATGGTTATCATACCACCGCCGCTATTACCAAGATAATTACCGTGATCCACGGCCGCCGAAACGGAAAAATGCCATCCGGCCAATGCCTTGGGCGAATACGTCACTTCATACAGCGAACTGAACTGTTTGCATATCTTATCCAAAGGATTGACGTATGTTCCCCAATGAAGCGCGTATGACATCAGTACGCGATAGGCCCACTCGTCTGACGGTGTCCCGCTGAAAGCCCAATGGTTGGCACGCACACGGTTGCTCCGGAACTTAAGGCTGCCATCACGGTTGTAGATTGGTCCGGGCAACAATGGGTTACCGATTCCCATACCATAATGTTGCCAAGACTGGTAAAAGAAATTATTATAGTAATCGTCACAAGCACTTACTTGCATACCCGGAAAAGCCGCTCCCGGAAAACGTTCGTCTCCGTCATACAAAATAGGACCCGACTGGTCTTTCGTAGCCAATCCTTCCCAAAGCAAAGTATTGACCCAACGGTTCCGGGGCAAAGTAATCTCAAATCCTAAGTGCCCGTCTTTCCAACGTCCGTATTGGAGGAACATTTGTGAATGGTCGTCAAAGAAATGTTCATAATATGCACGGAACTTCCAATCGCGCCAATAATAATTCAACGCAAAGTTCCAACTGCCCACATGATTGCCTTCCACATTCACCTGATCTCCCCCGGTAGTGCCGTCTCCCCCGGCTTGGGCCAAGAAAACTTTGGCATAATTCTTCAATCCATGAGGCATCTCGTACACAGTCTCTTTCCACTCACCGTCTTTCAAAGAGAAGGTATGCTGCGTTCCTCCGAACTGCGCCGACATCAGCATGCCGAGTTCTGCTTCCAAAGGAAACCTTTCCTTGTTTCCCACCTTGAACATCAACTCCTTACTGTGATAAAGAATGTCTTCCACGTAGGCTTGGTGGTTTGCCCCCGCAAGATCACGCTGCCAACGGTCATCCGTAAAACGCCCGTAAGCGATATAGCCTTTAAAAGCAAACCACCCTTTTGTTCCCGGTACCGTATAATAATCCGCAATCTCTGCCCTAACCTGTGGAACAGGCCGCGCATTATTTCCTTCCACCATTCCGCCACTGCTCAACAGCGGGTTCTTCCCCAACGGAATGCGTTCCTTGTTCCCGATGCTCAAATTAAGAACTCTCCACGAAAAGTCCGCATAAGCCTGTTGCACGATAAATTCGGAAGGGCTGTTCACGGCCGCAGCCAAATCCAATCCGGCTCCAATCCGCCAACCATGATTAAAATATTTACGGTAAGCAAGCCCCGCACGCAAATAAGCACTGTTCGATTCCTGGCTTGACAGGCCGTTCCGGTTGGCTGTAAACCACAACGGTGCATAATCTCCGGAACTGGCATTCACAGACATTTCCACATTGTACACCAATGTAGAGTCATTTTGTGCACAAACAATAGAAGAAAACACTACAGCCAATCCGAAAACCGCCCCTACTTTTTTCACCATTTTTATATTACTTTTATATAATCCGCCTCCCCCTAAAAAGAGACAGCATCTCCTCTAACCTAAATCCACTTATTTTTTAAATCGCTAAGCTTGGAATACATCCTCCTCATCCATAAGGAAGGTAATAACAAATATAATTTCGTTTTCAATGGCACGTCATAACCATACTTGCCAATATCCTCCTTCAATTCCATGTAGAAACGACTATGCCTCCACAAGCGGCACGGCTGACAACAAGCCACATCCAAGAGGTTGACCAACCTGTCGCTTATCGTATCCGACATGTATGTAGCCCACAAATGCTCGGGAATAGCGCCTTTACGTAATTCATGGATGGCTAAGGCATAACCCGCGTTCCATTTAAAATTCGCACAAGTCGTGTCCGCCCCTTTGTCATACACTTTCTCATATATTACATTCACGGGCTTACGTGTTTGAAAAATGACCCTTAACCAAAACACGTAGTCTTCTCCCATGTTGATTTCACGAGGAATATCCCACACCCAAGATGTCAAGACAGAACGACGGAACAAGCATCCCCATGGCACACCGATAGGCCCTTCCGCCCTTACCACCATATGACGGAATTCTTCTATGGAAATCTTAGGGCACCGCCTTCCCTTCGAAAATTTATAGCCATTCCCCAAAACAACATCCACGTCGTCAATAGCCTTGGCATACAAACGGGAAATAGCATCCTTTGGAAGCGTATCATCCGAATCGACATACCCAATCCATTTAGCCTGAGACATTATCGTCCCCACGCCACGCGCAGCAGAACGCCCCTTATTTTTTTGATGGATAACCTTGACACGACTATCTCTTCTGGCACAGTTGTCACATAAAACTCCACTACCATCATTACTTCCATCATCCACCACTATTATTTCCAAATCCGGAAAATCCTGCCCAAGTACACTGTCAATACAGTCTACAACCGTGTCCTCTGCATTATACACCGGAATGACTACCGAAACTTTCGGTAATCCGATGCTGCTACCAATGCTACCATTCACCATATATCTCCTTATAAAAGAAAAGGTAGCTGCGCATATCACGCACGGCTACCTCATAGTGGGTATACGATTGTCATTCCCATTCTATCGTCGAAGGCGGTTTGGAAGAGATGTCGTAACATACACGGTTCACTCCTTTCACCTTATTTATTATATCATTGCTCACCTTCGCCATGAAATCGTAAGGCAAATGTGCCCAATCGGCCGTCATTGCATCCGTACTGGTCACGGCACGCAAGGCTACAGCGCGTTCATACGTACGCTCATCCCCCATCACGCCTACGCTTTTCACGGGCAACAGGATTACACCGGCCTGCCAGACTTGATCGTACAACCCCCAGTCTCTCAACCCTTGGATAAAAATATCGTCGGCATCCTGCAACACACGTACCTTCTCCGGCGTAATGTCACCCAAGATGCGCACGGCCAGTCCCGGTCCGGGGAAAGGATGACGGGTAATCAAATGTTCCGGCATTCCCATCTGACGCCCTACGCGGCGCACCTCGTCTTTAAACAACCATTTCAACGGTTCACAAAGTTGCAGGTTCATCTCCTCAGGCAAACCGCCCACATTGTGGTGGCTCTTGATTGTTTTTCCCGTAATATTCAGGCTCTCGATACGGTCGGGATAAATCGTTCCCTGCGCTAGCCACTTGGCATCGGTTATTTTCCGAGCCTCTGCATCGAACACCTCCACGAAGTCGCGGCCGATAATCTTACGCTTCTGCTCCGGATCGGTCACTCCTTCCAAATCCTTGAAGAACTTCGCACTGGCGTCCACGCCAATCACGTTCAGCCCCAGACACTCGTAGTCGTGCAACACATTCTTGAACTCGTTCTTACGCAACATCCCGTGGTCTACGAAGATACAGATCAGGTTCTTACCAATAGCCTTGTTCAGCAACACGGCGGCCACGGAAGAATCCACACCTCCGCTCAACCCGAGAATCACACGGTCGTCTCCCAACTGTTCCTTCAGTTCCGCAACCGTGGTGTCCACAAACGAAGCCGCACTCCAATCCTGTTTGCTACCGCAAATGTCCACTACAAAGTTTTTCAACAACAGCGTTCCTTGCACGGAATGGAACACTTCCGGATGGAACTGCACACCCCACAACTGCTCACCCACAGCTTGATAAGCGGCGTTCACTACTTTGTCGGTGGAAGCAATCACCTTAAAACCCTCTGGCAATTTCGTGATGGTGTCACCATGGCTCATCCACACTTGCGAATTTTCCTCAAATCCTTTGAACAGAGGATTCTCTTTGTCGAACGAAGCCAAATTGGCACGCCCGTATTCACGCGTCCCGGCCGGTTCCACATTGCCGCCTAAAGTATAACTCATGAACTGTGCGCCATAACAAATGCCCAACACAGGGTATTTCCCGCGAATTTCGTCCAAGTCGATTTTAAACGCCTCCTTATCATATACGCTGAAAGGCGAACCGCTTAAAATCACACCGATAACCGACGGATCTTCTTTCGGGAACTTGTTATAAGGCAATATCTCACAGAACGTGTCCAACTCACGGACACGGCGTCCGATAAGCTGCGTTGTCTGTGACCCGAAATCAAGAATGATGATTTTCTGTTGCATAAAAAGATTTTTATCTGATTTTGTACGCAAAAGTACAACAATTTATCGAGACGGGCAACATTCTGCCGACAAGAAATCCTCAGCCTTCTTCAAAGTATCCTGCTTCCCCACGTCCAGTATTTTAAGCCCGGGAAAAGGATAAGCATAAATCGGTTCGCGGTCGCACACCGAAAGGTAAAAGTCTATCACGGAAAACTTGTCCGGCCAAGCATCGAAATAAGGGAACAACTGCGGAGAAAACAAATGTACACCAGCAAAAGCATACTTCCGGCAAGCCTCCACGTCCAACCCTTTGTAGGGCGACTTCACCTCCCCGGTCTTGACGTTCGTCCACCCCACCAGACGGTTTTCCTCATCGAACAACAGATAACGTTGCGTCTGCCGTTCGCTCACTAGCAATAAAGCCGCCGCTCCTACCCCGTGCCGATAAAAATCCCGCAAATCCACATTGCTCAATATATCCACGTTGTGTACCAGAAACGGGCGTTCCGCGACACCGTTCTCTAATAAAAGAGGTATGGCCTTCTTGATACCTCCTCCTGTTTCCAGAAGTTTCCCGCTCTCGTCGCTGAAACGGACATCCGCACCGAAAGCGTCATGTTCCTCCACAAACCGGATAATCTGGTCGGCAAAATGGTGCACATTAATCACAATCTCCGTAAATCCGGAAGCCACCAGTTTACGAATCAATATCTCCAACAAGGGTTTTCCTCCCACCGGGACAAGCGCTTTCGGCATCGTGTCCGTCAAAGGCTTCAGGCGGGTTCCCAACCCCGCTGCAAAAATCATGGCTTTCATATTTGCAAATATACTGATATAATCTCGTTCAAGACATCACATTTCACACGTTTTATCCTTCCGAACAAAAAAAGAATAAAAACATTGGCGTTCCACGGAATAATCCGTATTTTTGTAAAAACGACACACTATGGATGCAAAGTTGAAAGACATGGCCGAATATATCGTTATCGCCATCCACGAATTTGCCAAGCAACATCAGTTGGAAGAAGAACAAGCCTACCGCTCCTGAATCATTATAAAGCCATCGACTTCTTGGAAAGCCAGTACGACGTGGCACACACACAAAGCTTCGATGACATCATCGAAGGTCTGACCACCCTTTGCCAACGCCACGGAGGGGCTTTAGTATGATTTTGTATCACGGAACAACATAGATTTTGGCACCTTTCTCAAAAAATTGGCTTTCATGAAAGGCATCACTTTCCAATACTTTTTCGGCATGCAACGTGCCATAGACCCTTTAGAAAAAATATGAGCGAGATTGAATATATGAAAGAATGTATGGCACGTGACTTAGTCGTCATGTTAGTGGACGAACAGAAAATGTCACTGCACGGAACGTTAGACGCTCTATACCAATCCGAAACCTACGCCAAACTAAAGGACACAAGGTCCGGTCTTTATTTCCAAAGTCCCGTTTACGTTTACGGATTCTTGCGCAAGGAGATATTGACGGGCAAGATGTAGCAAAAGAATATACAAAAGCGGAAAAATAAGCCAAAAATCCCAAACGGGATATTTTGCCAACTTTTCCGGCAGAATTGCCATGCGATTATCCGGATTTTTATCGGATATTTGCAATGTTCAATAAAAGTATTCACAAAACGTAGAATTATGAAACTGATAAAGCCCATTATCGCCGCGCTGTGCCTGGCCTTAGGCCTCAACGCATGCGCCAACAACAAAGAAAGTAAAAAACAAAACAAGAAAGGAGCAAATATGGAAATCGTTCATTTAACCAAAACAGAGTTCTTAAACAAGGTATATAACTATGAGACCAACCCTAACGATTGGAAATATGAAGGTGACAAACCGTGCCTTGTGGATTTCTACGCCACGTGGTGCGGCCCGTGCAAGGCCCTTGCACCGGTGTTGGAAGAGTTGGCTAAGGAATACGACGGCAAAATCTACATCTACAAAGTAGACGTGGACAAGGAAGAGGAACTAGCTGCCACATTCGGCATACGCAGCATCCCCACCCTGTTGTGGATTCCGAAAGACAGCAAGCCGATCGTCACACAAGGCGCCATGCCCAAAACGGAACTGAAGAGGATGATAGAAGAGACGCTTCTCAAAGCGAAACCCTAATGCCACGCGCACACATCCGTCCGACTATAAACGAACGGCATGGAAATAAAGGGATGGGAAAAGAAATTACTCCCATCCCTTTCCTATTCCGGCAATTTGGACTATATTTACCCATCTAACGCAAAACCGAAAACATGGACTTCAAATTCAACACACGCATGGACGGTTTCTTCGCCCTGACGACGCGCCTGCACGAGGACAGGGCGTTGCAAGGCGGAAAGGGGTTCTATAAGTTCATTTGGGTGAGGGACGGAAAACTGGACATCGAAGTGGACCACGTGGTCATGCACCTGCGAAAAGGCGAGCTTGTCACCCTCTCTCCCCTGCACCATGTGGACATGCTCCGCGCAGAAGGGCACTATCTTTCAGTGCTTTTCAACAGCAATTTCTACTGCATTTACGGTCACGGGGGCGAATCCTCCTGCCACGGCTTCCTGTTCCACGGTTCATCAAACATCCTGCACCTCTCATTGGACGCTACGGAGACGGAACGCCTGTCCCATATCACCGACACGTTGGCCGAAGAATGCGCCGTGGCCGACAACCTGCAAGAGGAAATGCTCCGCCTGCTGCTCAAACGGCTCATCATCGTATGCACCCGTATGGCACGCCTACGGTTGGAAACCGGCAAAGGCAGGGAAAACGGCTTCGACATCATCCGTCAGTTTTACGTGCTCGTGGATAACCATTTCAAAGAAAAGAAACAGGTGCAGGACTATGCGGAAATGCTCTACCGCTCTCCCAAGACCCTTTCCAACCTCTTCTCGCTCTACGGGCTGGATTCACCGTTGCACATCATCCACGAACGCATCGATGCCGAGGCACGCCGGCTGTTGCTCTATACCTCGAAGAGTGCCAAGGAAATCAGTGAGATACTTGGATTTGAAGATTTGGCCACGTTCAGCCGTTTTTTCAAGAAAATGAACAGGAAAAGCATCTCCGACTTCCGAAGAGAAGAGAAAAAGGAGGATGACCGTCCGACAGGCTTGGCTTGAAGGCCTGTCCTTCTGTCTAATTTTATCTATACCTACGAAATATAAAACCCTACGCCCGACTTACCCCTTGACAGCAGGCAGTACTTGCGTGATATTTTGCTCACGATGACATATCCGTACTTCAATGCCGAACTTCTCATGCAGATGCTCGGCCAGATGTTGGGCGGAATAGACGCTGCGGTGACGGCCGCCCGTACATCCGAAAGCAAACATCAAGTCAGTAAAACCGCGCCGGAGATAACGCGCCACATGGGCATCTGCCAATTTGCAAACGCTGTCCAAGAACATCAGAATCTCTCCGTCCTCTTCCAAAAAACGGATAACGGGTTCGTCCAAGCCCGTCAAGGATTTGTACGGTTCATACCTTCCGGGATTGTGCGTACTGCGGCAATCGAACACATAACCGCCTCCGTTCCCGCTAGTGTCTTCGGGAATCCCTTTCTTATAGGAGAAACTGAACACGCGCACGACCAACGGACCCCGGCCATCGTACCGGGAAACCGAAGCCGGCCCGATGTCCGCACGGAGCCTATCGGCTACACGCTCCATTCCTGCGTCCTTTCCGCACGGTTCGTCCGGCCGTGCGGGAACTTCTGTCTGGAAAGCGGGCAATTCCACCATCCGGCTCAACACGTCATATAAATAAGGATAAGGACACTCGCCCTCCGAAAGCCACTCTCGCAAGTTCCGTATGGCCGGGGCTATGCTGTCCAAGAAATGCTTCTTCCTCTCGAAATACCCCCGGAAACCGTATGCCCCCAACACCTGCAACGTGCGGAACAGGACGAACAACCGCATGCGTTCGCGGAATCGTCCTTCGTCCACGTCCGTGTACAGCCGTGCCGCATCGAGGTACGTCGCCATCAGCTCGTGGCGCAGCTCCGGGGCATAATGTGCCGAAGCCTGCCACAGGAAACTGGCCACGTCATACTCCACCGGCCCGCGCCGCCCGCCTTGGAAGTCGATGAAGTGGGGCTGCCCGTCCCTGTCCAACATGACGTTGCGCGCCTGGAAATCCCGGTATTGGAACGCGTGCTTGTCCGGGTCTCCCACCAAATCCTTGGCCATCTCCGAAAACGCCTCTTCCAACCTTACCTCGTTAAAGTCCAGTCCCGTAGTCTTCAGGAAGCAATATTTAAAATAGTTCAAATCGAAGAAAACAGCCGTCCTGTCCATGGAAGCCATCGGGTAACACCGTCCGAAATCCAAGCCTTCTGCCCCGACAAACTGGATGCGTGGCAGTTCCGCTATCGTCCGCCGCAACAGTTCCTTCTCTTCAGGAGCATAACGTCCGCCTTTTTCGCGGCCGTCCGACAGCGCGTCGAACAGGCTACGATGCCCCAAATCGGCCTGCAAATAGCACAAACGGCTCGTCGAAACGGCCACAACCCGGGGTATAGGCAACCGTTTCTGCCCGAAATGCCCGGCCAAATAAATGAAAGCCTCGTTCTCCTCCCGTGACGTGCCCACCACGCCTATCAGGGAATCCCCTTCGGCATCCCAGAACCGGTAATACGTACGGTTGCTTCCGGCTCCGGGCAACTGTTCCACACTTTGCGGCGCACAGCCCCGCCAGTCTTCGTATAATCGCAACAACTCTTCCATGTCTCTCAGTCTTTATGTTTCCAAATGGCCATCACCTTACGCTGTATGGCGCATACGTTCAACACGCTGACCGCCACGCAGAGCACCACACCCAAGGCGCACGCGGGCCAAAGGCTTGCCTCCTCCATCTGGGGGAACAACAATAGGATCATATCCAGATAATAACCGCGAAGCCACGTCAGCAGGCCGATGGCCAACAACAATACCAACACGTTCATTCCTACCGTCAGAACCTGATAAGGCAGACCGACCCGCCAAGGGCTGTAACCTATGAGCAGCAGGTTCTCCAACTTCGTCGTATTCTTCTGCACCAACAGATAAATGCTCAGCATCAGGATGTAGAATGACAAGACGCTGATGAGCAGCCCTACGCTCATCACCACACCCGACACGATTTTCAGGAAATAAGTGGTCTTTCCGGCATCCAGCTTGTCTTCTTCCGTATCATATCCTTTTTCCTGCAAGAAACGGGCTATGGCATCGTCTGCCGGATTGTACACTTCGACGATAAGCCGCGTGGGTCCGGCATCCCCGTCCGGGGCATATAGCCTGTTGCTCCACTTCATGAAACTCTCGGGCACCAAGATGGTGTTCAACCGGTTGCTGAAACCGATGACCCGTCCTTTCATCACGCCCTCCCGGCCATTGCCCCGCAAACGCACGTTCAAGTCCAACATGCTGACCACTCCTTCCGAAAGCTTGGGCAGCGAACGGCTTTGGGCAAAGCCGAAATTGTAAATCGTCAGGTAACTGCGCGGCAAAATGATGGGCACCACGGGATCGCCCTCCGCGAAGTGCCAGTCTTTCAGGTCTGCGTCCACGAAACGGTCGGGCACGGATTCAAAGAACATCTCCGTGCTCATATATGCCATGCCTTCCACGCCCATGCTCGCACTCACCTTGTACCAGCTTGAAGTGAAAGCCCCCACGCTCTTGCAAAACTTCTGCGCCTTGATTTCATCGATGTCCGCCGCAGAAAACGCATTACTCCGGCCACTGAAAGAGCTGACCATGCTGATCCGCTTGGAGACAATCAGATAATCTTTCTTGATGAAACTGTCGCCCTGCGTGAAAACAGGCAGGACGTCATAATAAAATTGTACACTCAACAAGACAATGAGCATACCCAACAAATTGGCAAAGAAGAACCCGGCAAACTGAGGCACGCTGACGTGCCGACGCAATAATTTCCAAACCAAACTCATAACCTGAATGTCTTTTCGTAGTCTAATGCGATATGCTTACCGATACTGGTCACGATGACACCCGCTCCCTGCGAGCGGGCTTCCTCCATCATGATTTCTCCCATCGTCCTGCCGTTCTCCTCGTCCAGATGGCTTATCGGTTCGTCGGCCAACAAGAAGTCGAACGGCTGCACCAAAGCCCGGATCATGGCTACACGCTGCTGTTGGCCGAAACTCATGCGGCTTACCGGAGCATGCAACTTGTCACCGATGCCCAACGCGTCGAACCAAGCTTCTATCTGTTTTTTCTTCTTAAATCCCGTCAAGTTGTTTTTAATCGCCACGTTCTCGTAAGCTGTCAACTCGGGAAACAAACGGAGTTCCTGAAACAAATGACTCAACGAACGTTTCCGCAGCTCCACCCAATCCTTCACTTTATAATTGCGGATGTTCCTCCGGTCAAAGCTGATGATACCCTGATAGTCGTTACGATAACCGATGATATAACTGCAAAGGGATGATTTGCCGGTGCCGGAACCAGCCTCGACCAAATACAAATGTCCCCGCTCGAACGTCACTTCTTGATGCCAAATCTCGCTCCGGATGTCATCCCGTAAGGCAAACACCTCCGGCAATGCATTCTTCAATTCTATCTTGTCCATTATTTCAATAAATCCTTCAATAGATTCCGATTCCCACGCGTATGCAGCTCCAATGTCAGACGGCAGGCATCGGATGAGCGCAACACTATCGCATCGAACAAATCCAACATTTTCCGGCCTCCGTCCACGCCGCTTTCCTGCCACAACGCATCCACCATCGGGGCACGTTTGACCTGTTCCAAATTCACCCACAAGAAGAAACGGCTGTCCTTTATCCGGCTGTTCCATTCCGAAAGGGTCTTTGTTTCCGGGCCGCTTACCCAACCTGTCATTTCCTCTTCGGGCGTGACGTAGAGCGTCTCCCCTTCTACCCCGAAATAGGCCTGTACGCCATTGGCAGCCCAATAAAAACGGTCGTTCCCGAAATCCCGGAAAGTCCATACGCCGCTCCGCGCAGCACTTTCCTTCCAATATGCGGCTTCTTTCAAAAAGTCTTTCTCCGCCAGATGGGCCGTCACGAGGACATTACCGGGATTCTGCAAGGCGGAAGCCGGAACGGTAACAGCCACGTCCCCCTTGATGCTGCGGATCATCAAGTCTGCATCCACGCCCAAGTTCAATCCAATCAGGAAGGTGCGCGCCACGGGATTCTGCCGCAGCATCTCCAACAAAGAACCACCGTCCACATTCACGCAAGCCCACGCCAAAGCATCCTCCGGCACCCGTCCGGCAAATTCGCCGTCCAACGGTTTGCCCAAGAAAGCCAAACGCTCATAATACTTGTTGATGTCGCTGTTCCTCGAACTGATTTCTGCTTCCACGGTCACCCCGTGCGAAGAGAGATTCAAACCGGCACAGAGATACACATCGCCCAGGTTCGCATGCTCGGGCAAGCCCTCCAAAAATCCCACACCACGGAAGTTGGGCAACACGTCCAACCGCGACACGACGCGGAAAGAAGCGTCCTTACGGTCCAACTCAGCAAAGAGGGGCGAAGACATCCCGCTTTCCGCCTCTTTCTGCCTGAAACAAGCCAACATGTCATAGCGCAACGCATCCATGTCGGCTTTCAGGCCCGGCCCCATCATAAGCAACGCACCGCCACCGAAACCCACCATCCAACTGCCGTCCCATACCGTCCAAGAGTAGCCCCGGTAGTCTTCCACAGGCGTGCACCGGCCTTTCTTTGCGGCCTCGTCCAACAAACACCGTAAGTCCGCCTCGTCTCTGACAGCAGCCAACAAGCCAACGTATTCTTTGGAAGAAACAAAGGCATACATTTTCTTCGACCAGTCGATTCCGGTCTGTCCGGGTTCCAACCCTTCCGGCAACAGTTTCTTCCAATCCTGCATGCCCATGTCGTTTTCTTCCGACAAGCGCACCCAGTCTACGGCTGCCAAAGCCAAGGGACGCGATGGCAAGGTACGGCGGTAATCGTCTGCCGTAAGAAACTTGTAAAGCCCTATTGAAAGGGCCAAAGCCAACACCACGGCCACGCCCCATATCCATTTCTTTTTCATCCTATCTCTGTATTGTGTTAATCTTGCAACCTTTTATACGCAGGCGTGGCGGATGTGCATCAGATGGACGGCCACCAACCCCGCCGTCTCCGTACGCAGGCGGCTCCGGCCCAAACTTACGGAACGGAAACCGTGGGCCTGCGCCAACCGCACTTCGTTGATGCTGAAATCCCCTTCAGGCCCTACCAACACCAAAGCGTCTTGTCCGGTATCCAATTCGTCCAACAGAAAAGGCTTTCCGCCGTCCATGGCCTTGTCTTCGGATGCCTTGGCCACACCGGCCACATCGGCTTCGTCATAACAATGCGCGATGAACTTCTGCCCGGCGAACGGACGAGCCACAAAACGCTTGAAATCCTCCATCCCGTTCAACAGCGGCTTACGAGCCTTATGGCTCTGCTTCATGGCCGACACCAAAATCTTGTCTATGCGCTCCGTCTTGACCACCTTGCGCTCCGAGTAACGGCAATCCAAGAACGTCAGCTCGTCGAAGCCGATTTCGGTGGCCTTCTCCGCCAACCACTCTATCCGGTCCATATTCTTGGTAGGAGCCAAGGCCAGATGCAGGTGCCCGCTCCACTCCTTGGGATGCGGAACGGCTTCCAAGACCTTAAAGAGGCATCGTTTTCCGGTGGCCGTTGTAATCTCGGCTTTATAAAACATTCCTTTCCCGTCGGTCAGGCGAATCTCATCTCCCGCCTGCAAGCGCAAGACCCGCAAGCAATGTGCAGCCTCATCTGCCGGCAATTCGTCATCCACCGCGACGTCCGGCGCATAAAAAAAACGGATTTCCTTCATTTCCTTCGTTCTATTTCGTCACGCAACTGCGAGGCCAATTCATAGTTTTCGTCTTCCACAGCCCTTTTCAATGCCTCCTTCAATGCCTCCACGCTCACCGAATTTACCGGAATGGAATACATCCCCTCTCCTATTTCGCGCATGTACTGGTGCTCCAATAACGCTTCGCCAATGGTTATCGGGCAATCGAATGTATAGGCCAGAATCAGGCAATCGGATGCCTTGCAATAACGAATCATGTGAAAAACGCTCCCTTCGCGGTAAAGGACGTGACAGTAGGTTACGCCTCCCTCCACGGCGGCAATGCGCACTTCTTCTATGTCCATATTGCATTGCGTGAAAGCTGTCCGCATAATGTCGGCCATGGAAGAGGGCAAAGTATTCTTTTTATTCCCCTTCATCTTCATCAACAAGAGGAAAGCCTCGCTCCTCTCTATCAGGACCGGCAAAATACGTTCACCGTCCTTTTCTTTCAGAACGGCCATGTATGCGGCACCGTCTTCCGTACATTTGGACACGGTCAGCACTTTCAGTTCTTTTACCGCCTCGTTCATCTTACTCATCAATCTTTAACTACATGTTTATACTTAAAAAATATGGCAAACAAGACAGCCACAACCAAAGCGTAGGCTGCAAATATATACCAACAGGTGTTCCACCCGGCTATGACCTCTTGTCCGGAGGCCGTTTCCGGCAAAGCGTACACAAAACGGTTGATGACGGCCTGAGCCGACAACGTCCCTATGGTAGCGCCCAAACCGTTGGTCATCATCATGAACAACCCCTGCGCACTGCTGCGTATGCTGATGTCCGTCTCCTTGTCGACAAACAAGGAACCCGACACATTGAAAAAGTCGAAAGCCACCCCGTAAACCAACATGGACAGGACGAACAACCACACGCCCGGCCCAGGATTGCCCAACGCAAAGAATCCGAAACGGAACACCCACGCCAACATCGCTATGAGCATCACCCGCTTGATGCCGAAACGACCCAAAAAGAACGGTATCAACAAAATGCAAAACGTCTCACTGATTTGCGATATGGAAATCAGGATATTGGCATGCTGTACCCCGAACGTGTCCGCATATTCGGGAATGCCCCCGAAAGAGAAGATGAAAGGACTGGCAAAACCATTGGTGATCTGCAAACAGATGCCCAGACACATGGAAAAGATGAAAAACAAAGCCATACGCTTTTGACGGAACAGCGTGAAGGCACGAAGCCCTAAGGCTTCCACCACGCTCTTGCGTTCCGCCGCATGGCTTACCGGGCATGCCGGAAGCGTCAAAGCGTAAGCGGCCAACAACATGCTCAGGACACCGGAAAAGGCGAACTGTCCCGCATTCTCCTGCATGCCGCCCAAATCGACCGCCCACATGGAACAAATGAAACCGACCGTACCGAACACACGTATCGGAGGGAAATCTTTCACCGTGTCCAGACCGGCCCCCTCCAAGGCGGAATAAGCCACGGAATTGGCCAATGCTATGGTGGGCATGAAGAAAGCCACGCTCAGCGAATAAAGGGTGAACAAGGTGGAAAACGAGGCTTCCGCACCGGCTTCAAACCCATAAAGCGAAGCCCCCAACATGAAAACGCCCGCCAGAAAATGGCAGAGGCTCAACACCTTTTGCCCCTGCATCCAACGGTCTGCAATAATACCTATCAGCGCGGGCATGAACAAAGACACGATGCCCTGGACCGAATAAAACCAACCGATGTTCTCGGCCATACCGATTTTCACCAAATAACTTCCCATAGAGGTCAGATAAGCCCCCCACACGGCGTATTCCAGGAAGTTCATCACCGTCAAGCGCATCTTTAATCTCATAGCTCTCACGTTTTATGTATTCCACAGTCTATTATGATATGCAAACTTACACAAAAAAATCCGTTTCCATGCCGGTACGGACAAAAAAGCGACACAAATATCCATTAAAAAATCCCAAACCGCAGATTACTCCAACCTGCAACGCAGCACCACGTGGTTGCCGTCTTCCGTCACCGGCACACCAGGCACTGCATCCGGATGCCGACGTACAAGTTCCAGGAACCGCGCAGCAGAAAGCACGATCAGCACTTCTCCCTCACGCCCGACGTACAAGTCCGGAAAGACATCCCGGTACGGCCCTGACACACGCCGCTCCCCGTCCGGGGCAAACACGGCAACGTGCTGACGGGCCTCGTGCAAATAAAACAACACCAGACCGTCACCGCCCCACGCACCTCCCATCAGCACGTCGTAAAGAAACATGTTCCGCATATATTCCTCCTGACTTTTCATGCCTTCGGGCATGGGAGAAGCGAAACGGACGGTGTATGCCGTCCTCACGCTGTCGGCCTGTCCGTCCCACACGTGGACGGCATTCCTCGCGCCGTCGAAGCCGAACACCTTGCAGCCGGCCTTTTGCAAGGGCGGATAGGCCATCGGCATGGCATAGTCCCGACGCACTCCGACCCACTTGCCCCGTACATGAAATTCGGGGTCGAATGCATAAAACAAATAAGCCATCTCGCCTTCGGAGTAGGTGGCGTCTTCCGTCGAACCGACAAAGCCTTCCGGACAAGAGGCTATTTTCCAGACCCACCAAGGACCGACATCCTTCTTGCCGACAAACTGTCCCTGCAAATCATACATATATACCTCCCGGGGACCGCAGAGAATGACTACACGTCTGCGGTCGCGGTCTACCGTAAAATCCGAGGCACGCTCATATTCGCCGTGCCCATGCCCCATGATTCCGATGCGGCGCAAAAACGCCCCTTGCCCGTCGAAGACGAACACCGCCTTCCGTTGGCCGTCCAACACATAATAGTTCCCATCCACGACTTCCACCTTACTCACATGCCCCAAAAGGCATTCGTTTTTCGTCTCCAACGGGACAACGCCTACCACATCGAAAACGTCGCCGAATCCTAACGTATCCGTCCCCGTCTCCGTCAAATCGAGCACCACGCCCTCCTGCCCGCCTCGCATCCGCGTGCACGACAGGCACAGGCAAACTGCTATTCCCATCCAAACTTGTTTCATCGACATACACTCTATCATAGACCATCAGATGTAAATATAAATCAACCCCAAGAAAGGTACAATACCTCCACCTGCACAGTGCGACTAACCCTCTCAAAATGAATCAGAAGCAAACCCTTAAAGAATATCATCGGGCATCCTCCACAACCCATAAAATCAATCTGCGCCAAATGATTTTCCGTTCTCAGCCGAACGATTTTTCAATCTCCTGAGATTGATTTTCCGTTCTCAGCAGATTGATTCATGTAAAAAAAGAAGAGCGAAAAGCACCGGGCAAGGGCACGGAACTTATTCTTCCGGTGCGGAAGGCCATTTGAAACGGAACATATACAGCCGCTCCCCCTCCTCGTCGGGCACCACATAGGAATAATAATAAGGCTCCACATAACCGGCCATCCGGAATCCCAAGGGTACGTCTACATCACCTACCAATACCCCATCGCGGTAAACCTGCAACCCGTCTGTAACCGAACCGCCGCCTTTCCGGTAAGAACGGAACAACAATCCCGTCTCATCCACATATTCCACAGCATTATCCATGATATTCTCTATTTAACGAAACAAACATACAGAAAAATCACGCCGGAAACAAAAAAAAGAATCGTATTTTTTCGGAACCGCTTCTCCCATACGCTCCGGACTGAAAAGGGGGCACATCCCGACGGATGCGCCCCCTTAAAAAAAAGAAGGTTGTCATCTCGACAACCAATCTTTCATTAACCTTAAATCTAATACCATGAAAAACACAGTACAAAGGTATGGGTTTCCCGTATATATTGCAAGTGTTTTGCTAAAAAACTTCTTGTATTTAACCTTATTTTACAAATAAGAGCCTTTTTCATCACTCTACATAGAGCACCAACCCCTTCAAATATTCCCCTTCAGGATGGTAGATATTGACGGGATGGTCGGCCGGTTGATGCAACTGATGAAGGATACGCACGCGGCGTCCGCTCTGCGCGGCGGCAGTGAACACGGCGGTACGGAAGTGGTCCTTGCTTACCACTTGCGAACAACTGAACGTGAACAGGATGCCGCCCGGCTTGATTTTACTGAAAGCCTTGGCGTTCAAACGCGCATAGCCTTTCAGAGCCTGCCGAAGCGCATCCTTATGTTTGGCAAAAGCCGGAGGGTCGAGAATAACCAGGTCATACTGGTCTCCCATCGCATCCAAATACTTGAAAGCGTCTTCGGCATACGCCTCGTGGCGGCCGTCGCCCGGAAAGTTCAGTTCCACGTTGGCACGGGTCAGGTCTATCGCCTTGGCCGAACTATCCACGGAATGCACCAACGTGGCTCCGCCACGCATGGCGTACACGCTGAATCCTCCGGTATAACAGAACATATTCAGCACGGCACGCCCGTGGGCATAATGTTCCAACAGCGAACGATTATCACGTTGGTCTACGAAGAATCCTGTCTTCTGGCCTTTCAACCAATCTATATGAAACTTCAAGCCGTTCTCTACCGCCACGTTTTCCGTGCTTCCGCCCACGATAAAACCGTTTTCCTGCCCCAGCTCCGCCTTGAAAGGCAGGGTGGTTTCGCTCTTATAATACACGTTTTCCACTGTTCCGCCCGTCACGGCCACAAGTGCCCGTGCTATTTCGTGACGCGCCACGTGCATGCCCACGCTATGAGCCTGCATGACGGCTGTCTTTCCATACACATCCACCACCAGTCCGGGCAAACAGTCTCCTTCGCCATGCACCAAACGATAGGTATCATTTTCCTTTTCATGTCCGGCCACTCCGATAGCGCATCGCAAGTCGTAAGCCACTCGCAGGCGGTCTTCCCAATAGGCTCCGTCCACCGCTTTGTCCTCGAAATCCAGCACCCTGACGGCAATGGAACCGATTTGCCAATGCCCCACGGCTATAAAATCGCACTCGGACGTCAACACGCGTACCACCTCCCCTTCTTCAGGTTCTCCCTCTATATGATGGACGGCTCCGGAAAAAATCCAGGGATGAAAACGCTCCAGACTTTCTTCTTTTCCTTTTTTTAAATATAAGTTCTTATACATAGTCTTTACCCTCATTTATTTATGATTCCTGCACTACGGCAAGTTCATAGTCGTTATTTTCTTTCAATGTTTCCAGTTCCCGATACAACCGTATGCACGCCCAAGCATCAGTAGCCGCATACAGTTTCTGCCCCTCGGTCAGCACGTCCGCCTCCCAGTTGGTGAGACGCTGCCCTTTACTGATCTTCTGCCCGAAGATATTGGCATACAGCTTCTGCAGGCTCATGTCCTCGATACCAAAAGCACGGACATAATCCTGCAAATCCAGGAAGGCCCGAGGCTCGAACTCGCCACGCTTGTGGAGCGAGGCAAAGTCGTCGCGCAACGACAAACCTACTTTCAAGACATTTTCGTCCTGTAACAGACGTTTCACACTATCGGTCACTCCGATATAATTCAGTCGAAACAGGAAACATGTATCATCGGTAGATACCTGTAACAAAGCCACTTTGTTCACACATCCCTTACGGAAGGAAGGGCGTGTTTCGGTATCCACCCCCAAAACGGCCGAAGCCAACAAATAATCTACCGCCCGAGACGCTTCCGCCTCCGTCTGAATCACAAAAATACGCCCCTCGAACAGGGCACGCGGCAAAGCCGCTATAAGTTTCTTGTCAAACTTACTATACAGTGTTTTCATCTTATTTTGGAAAGGTTAATCTACATCTAATTCCTCATCTTCATCGTCTTCCGGGCTGTACCTGACACGATGAAGGGCACGCATGGCATTCGCCAGCGTCTGCCCCCAATACAGCACGAACGCATTCCGCACTTCGGCCACAGCCTCGTACATGTTTTCCTCCAATCCGATACGGTAGGTCTCCACAAAATTCTTCAGCGCCTGATAAATATCCGCCAAATCCTCTGAAATTGTTTTTACGGCCGGCTCGTCGCTGAATTTCACTCCCTCATTGCAAAAATCCAGGTAATCGTCCCTCCCGTCCAATAAGGAAGAAAGCGTCAGACGGACAAATTCGTAATCCTGCTCCGAAACGAAAGCTTCGGGAAGAAAGTCCTCCGCACCCTCAATATCCTCCAACAAGGCAGCCTTCAAATAGAGTAAAGGCAAGAGTTTTAATACGGTATCCGTGAAATCCCGGCACTTCCTCCCTTCCGATTGTTCCAAATAGGCACAAAATTCGGCTGCCACGGTTACAAATTCCACAGTATTCCGAGAATATACTATCGTTTTCTTATCATTCACATTCATGGTGCTCTCTCATCATTTTCTAAAAACCGCAAAGCTACAAAAATTTGAGCGAAAAAATAGCAAAATTGATGATTTTCATTTACTTTTGTAGTTGTTTTCATACCGACAAGCCAAGATGAGTAAAAAAAATCCGACGATACAAACTACCAAATTAGGAAACAAAGTACAGAGAGGAAAAGGAAAAAAGCCCGAAAGAAAGACAGATACGGAAGGAAATGTGCTGAATGCCGGAGAAGAACCGGTGGGACATAAGGAAACCCTGCGCTTTTTTTTCGGACTGGTACTCTTAATCCTGGCTCTTTTCATGCTGTTGTCTTTCACCTCCCACCTGTTTACGGGCGCGGAAGACCAATGCCTGATAGAACAAGGAGCGATGGAGGGATTCCTGAATTATGCCGGAGCCGTGGGAGCCTACTGTGCCAATTATTGGATAAACCGCTGTTTCGGATTCTCGGCCTTCATACTTCCCGTATTTCTGATTATTGCAGCCATGAAACTTACCCGCGCCTATAAGGTCAGGCTGTGGAAGTGGTTTCTGAACTGTTCCATACTCATCATCTGGTTCTCCGTCACCTGTTCTTATTTTTTTCAACAAACATTTGAAAACTTAAATGACTGGAACTTCATCAACCCGGGCGGTGACCATGGCCTGTTCATCAGCAACTGGCTCAACCAACGTATCGGCAAGGTGGGGACATTCATGGCATTGCTTCTGACGGCCATCGCCTATTTGGCCTATTTAAGCAGTGAAACGATACAGTTGGTACGGAGAATATTAAACCCTGTGGACTATATCAAATCGAAACTTCCATCGAAAACAGCCACCAACGAGAACGAACCGACAGGAAATACTGCCATTCCTAAAACGACCGATGAAGCTGACGGCATCATAGAGGAAGACGAAGAAGAACATTTGGTTCAAACCATTGATTTCGACATGAATGTTCCTACCCGGGAAGAAGATAAAGAAAATACGGACGAAGAGGAAGAGGCTGACGTCGTAGGCAAACGGGCTGAATCCCCTACCCTCCCTCCAAAATTGGACATCGTAGAAACAGAAAAAGAAGAACTTGCCGATGCAAGCGGCAAGGGTGCCTTGGAACCTTACGATCCGAAGTTGGACTTGGAAAATTACCATTACCCTACGCTCGAACTGTTGGACAAACGTAACGATGAAGATGCGCCCATCGACATGGAAGAGCAAAATAAAAACAAAGATCAAATCATTGAAGTGCTCCAGAACTTCGGCGTAGGCATCTCTTCCATAAAGGCCACAGTAGGACCAACCATCACGTTGTATGAAATCACTCCGGCAAAAGGCGTACGCATCTCGCGTATCAAAAACTTAGAGGATGACATCGCACTGAGCCTGAGCGCACTGGGCATCCGTATCATCGCCCCCATACCGGGCAAAGGAACTATCGGTATAGAAGTGCCGAACGCACGGCCTCGCATGGTGTCGATGGAAAGCATCCTGAACAGCCGGAAATTCCGCGAATCGGACTACGAACTGCCCATCGCATTAGGCAAGACCATCACGAACGAGGTCTTTATGGTGGATTTGGCCAAAATGCCTCACCTTTTGGTAGCCGGTGCCACCGGACAGGGTAAATCCGTCGGACTGAATGCCATCATTACTTCCTTATTATATAAGAAGCATCCGGCGGAACTGAAGTTCGTCATGGTAGACCCGAAAAAGGTGGAATTCAGCATCTACTCACCCATCGAGAACCACTTCCTGGCGAAAATTGCCGACGGAGACGACGAGCCTATCATTACGGACGTACAAAAGGTGGTGGCCACACTGAAAAGCCTATGCTGTGAAATGGACACGCGCTACGACTTGCTGAAAAAGGCCCGTGCCCGTAATATCAAAGAGTATAACGCCAAATTCAAAAACCGTCAGCTCAATCCGGAAAACGGGCATCGTTTCATGCCATACATCGTAGTCGTCATCGACGAGTTCGGAGATTTGATTATGACGGCCGGAAAAGAAATAGAACTGCCTATCGCCCGCATCGCACAATTGGCCCGGGCCGTGGGAATTCACATGATCATCGCTACTCAGCGCCCGACCACCAACATCATTACGGGCACCATCAAGGCAAACTTCCCGGCACGAATGGCCTTTAAAGTAAGCGCCATGATCGACTCCCGTACGATTCTGGACCGCCCGGGAGCCAACCAACTTATCGGACGAGGCGACATGCTTTTCCTGAGCGGTAGCGAACCGGTACGGGTACAATGTGCTTTCGTCGATACACCGGAAGTGGAGCGAATCACGACCTATATCGCCAAACAACAAAGTTACCTCGGCCCGTTCGAACTACCCAAAGTGGAAATGGAAGGGGAAGAAAGTAACGCAGGTGCTGTAGACATGACCCATCTTGACCCACTGTTCGAAGAGGCCGCACGCCTTATCGTGGCTACTCAACAAGGTTCCACGTCCATGATACAACGTAAATTCGCCATCGGATACAACCGTGCGGGACGACTGATGGACCAACTGGAAAAAGCCGGTATCGTAGGAGCGGCACAAGGCAGCAAGCCCCGGGAAGTGCTGTGTATAGACGATACCGACTTGGAGATGAGACTGAACAATTTAAGATAACCTGATAAAGAAACTGAAAAGATGAAAAAGATATTATGGCCTGCGGCTTTGTGCCTTTCCCTTATCCCGGCAAAGGCGCAGCAAACGCCCGATGCACGAAAGATACTGGACGAAACAGCCTCCCTGTTTACGAGCAAAGGCGGTGTCAAAGCTACTTTTAAAGCCGACAATTTCACCGAAGGCAACCTACAAGGAAGTGCCACGGGCACGATGTGCATTCAAGGCAACAAATTCCAAATGACCACACCGGACATGATTACCTGGTACAACGGTGAAACGCAATGGAGTTACATGAAAGCCAACGAAGAAGTCAATGTAAGCGTACCGACTCTGGAAGAACAGCAAAGCATGAACCCCTACACGTTCGTCAACTTGTACAAAGAAGGATATCATTATCAACTCAAGGAAACGACCCTACGCGGAAAAAACTGTTATGAAATCACGCTGACCGCCCGCAACAAACAGAAAACCCCGCACACGATCATCCTGGATATCGACAAGGATAACCATAGCCTGATGTGCATCCGCATGCAACAGCGTAAAAAAGGACAGTGGACACGTATCTCCATCCAACAGTTGCATACCGGACAATCGTTCGCAGCAACAGATTTCGAATTCAACCCGAAAGATTACCCGCAGGCTGAAATCATAGACCTGAGATAAGTCTGCTTATACATTAATTATATATACATACAAACCCAAAAAGATTATGGAACATATCCGTTGTTTGATTATCGGTTCCGGCCCTGCCGGATATACAGCGGCCATTTACGCAGGCCGCGCCAATCTCAATCCTGTATTGTACGAGGGTATACAGCCCGGCGGCCAGTTGACCACCACGACAGAAGTCGAAAATTTCCCGGGTTATCCCGAAGGCATAGCCGGACCGGACCTGATGGAGGACTTACGCAAGCAGGCCGAACGCTTCGGAACGGACATCCGTAACGCCATTGCCATTAAAGCGGATCTAAGCGAACGTCCCTATAAAATCACATTCGATAACAACTGTACAGTGGAAACCGATGCGCTCATCATTGCCACCGGTGCCACCGCCAAATACTTGGGCCTGGATGATGAAAAGAAATATGCCGGTATGGGGGTCAGTGCCTGCGCCACCTGCGACGGGTTCTTTTACCGTAAAAAAACTGTAGCCGTAGTGGGCGGTGGAGATACGGCCTGCGAAGAAGCCACCTATTTGGCCGGACTGGCAGCCAAGGTTTATCTGCTCGTGCGCAAACCTTTCCTCCGCGCTTCCAAAATCATGCAGGAACGCGTACTGGAAAATCCTAAAATAGAGGTACTATTCGAACATAACGCAGAAGGCTTGTTCGGCGAAAACGGAGTGGAAGGCGTACACGTGGTAAAACGCAAAGGAGAAGCCGACGAGCAACATTACGACATTGCCATCGACGGGTTCTTTTTGGCTATCGGACATAAGCCCAACTCCGATATCTTCAAACCGTGGGTAAAGACCGACGAAACCGGCTATATCCTTACAGAGGGAGACTCTCCACGCACCGGTGTACCCGGTGTTTTTGCGGCCGGAGACGTAGCCGATCCACATTACCGGCAAGCCATCACGGCAGCCGGGAGCGGCTGCAAAGCGGCCATTGAGGCCGAACGCTATCTGGCAGAACACAAGTTATAAAAGGCAATACATATAAGTAGAAACAGTGCGTTCTTCCATTTTTATACGGAGAAAAACGTTGAAAAGTTTGGCAGAATGCACTGTTATTCGTAACTTTGCAGCCGATTTAGTCCAAAGAGGCTCAAAAAAGCGAGGCCACAATGGCATCCGCCTCATGGAAAAACCCGTTTAATCCATTAAAATGTACGTAATTGTAGAAATTAACGGTCAGCAGTTCAAGGCAGAAGAAGGCAAAAAGCTGTTTGTTCACCACATCCAGAACGCCGAGACCAACCAGACTGTTGAATTTGAGAAAGTGTTGTTGGTAGACAACAATGGTAACGTAACCGTAGGCGCTCCCACCGTAGAAGGTGCAAAAGTGGTTTGCGAAGTTGTATCTCCGTTGGTAAAGGGCGACAAGGTATTAGTGTTCCACAAGAAGAGAAGAAAAGGTTACCGTAAATTGAATGGCCATCGCCAACAGTTCACGGAATTGACCATCAAACAAGTTATTGCTTAATCCTTAAAAGTTAGAAGAAAATGGCACATAAAAAAGGTGTGGGTAGTTCTAAGAACGGCCGTGAATCGGAATCAAAAAGATTAGGCGTAAAGATTTTCGGTGGACAGAAGTGTGTAGCCGGTAACATCATTGTTCGCCAACGCGGCACAGTTCACTATCCCGGTACAAACGTAGGTATGGGTAAGGATCATACTCTTTACGCATTGGTAGACGGCGTAGTCACTTTCAAGAAAGGTGCTTACAAAGGTCGTCAAGACAGAAGCGTTGTTTCTGTAGAAGTTAAAGCTGAAGCATAATAACGAGTTATTGCAAACAGCATAAATAAAAGCCATTCTGAAAAGAATGGCTTTTATTTTGCCCTTTGTACAAAAGTCTGTCTCAACCGACCGACCTTGTCACCAGTACTTTGTCGATGCGCGCTCCGTCCATATCCATAATCTCAAATACGAAACTATTCCATTCCAACTTCTCTCCACTACGCGGAATACGCTGCAAACGGTCAAGTATCAGACCGGCCAACGTATGATAGCCGGAAGCTTCATACAAATCACCGCAGTCGAAGTAACACAACAGGTCGTATAAAGAACATTGGCCATCTACCAACCAACCTCCGTTGTCTGCACGTTTGATAATTTCCGGCTCATCTTCTTCATTATCCATACTTCCCACAAGTCCTTCAAATATATCCTTCAAAGTAACCAACCCCACAAAGTCACCGAACTCATCGCAAATCAATGCTCGGCTGATTTTTTTCAGCTTCATTTGCTCCAGAACTTTATAGATGCTCATTCCCTCATGGAAATATACAGCCTCCCGTGCCAAATCACCGACTTTGAAGTCTTCTTCACTTAACTTCATCACCAAATCCTTCAGCCAAATCATTCCCTTCACATGATCCAAATCACCGTCTGCCACCGGATAAGATTCATATAAATCCCGTTTCAGCACCTCCTGTATCTCCCGGGCCGACATTGCTGTATCCAACCATACCACGTCGCTTTTATGCGTCATGATAGAACCAATCTTCAAATCTCCCAACATGAAAACGCGTTGCATGATGTTCTGTTCCACGGGTTCTACAGCCCCTTCTTCCGCCCCTTCCTTAATGATAGATTTGATTTCTTCCTCGGTCACTTTTCCGTCATCTCCCTTTATTCCCAACAGATTAAAGATGAGTTCCGTACTCTTGGAAAGCAACCAAACGAAAGGAGAGGCTATCATCGCCAACACATTCATAGGTCGTGCCATCAACTTGGCCACGGCTTCCGCCACGCTCAAGCCGATACGCTTCGGGACCAACTCACCGAAAATAATCGTGAGGTAAGTCACCACCACCACAATCGTACCTTGCGCCAATACGGCAGCATAGGCAGAAGAGACACCACATGAAAGCATAAAATCCGTCAAGTCCGTAGCTATCTTATTACCGGAATAAATACCGGTCAAAATGCCAATCAGCGTAATGCCAATCTGTACGGTAGACAAAAATCTGTCGGGATTGCCAGACAGGTCCAAAGCTTTCTTTGCCGCCTTGCTCCCCTTCTTCGCATCCGTGGACAGACGAGACTTCCGTGCTGAAATCATGGCCACTTCCGACATCGAAAATACTCCGTTCAACAAAATCAATCCGATAATAATTAAAATCTCACTCATCCTACTTTTTCCGTCTATAATCTATAATTATTTATTTCTTTCAACAGTCCCATAAAAATGGAATTCGGCATTCTTAGAATGTCATGGCTATCACTTGAATAAACAAGATAAGAAAAACCATTGCAATGGGATAGACCGTAGCATATGCCACACCGGGAATGTTACTGTCCACCATAGAATCTGCTGCAGCCAGTCCCGGTGTACTCGTCATCCCTCCGGTAATCGTTCCTAAGAGATCTAACACCGAAACCTTAAAAATCAAACGCCCCACCAAAACCGATATCAGCATGGGTACTATCGTAATAGCCGCTCCCACTCCGAACAGCACCCAACCGCTGCTCTGAAATGTCGCCACCAAAGTCTTCCCGGCCGAGGTTCCCACTTCCGCCAAAAACAGAAGTAGCCCTAACTGCCGGAGCAAATGATTGGAAGGTCCTGACATGGACCATAATATGGGGCCGGTCTTTCCTATCGCACTCAACACCAAAGCCACGATAAGCACTCCTCCTGTCAACCCGGGAGAAAAAGACATTCCGTCACCGAACGATATATTCAGCTTACCGAACAATACGCCCAATACGATTCCCATGGCAATGGGGAAAAAATCGGTATCGGACAACAATTTGGCATTATTGCCCAACATGCAAGCCAAACCACTCAATCCGTCTTTTTCGCCCACCACCATCAGTTTGTCTCCGAACTTCAGGGCCAAATCGGGTGAAGGGGAAAGGTCTATACCGCTCCGCCTTACCCGCGTCACAGTACAGCCGAAGTTCTGGTGCAAATTCAAGTCCCCCAGTTGCTTGTTAATCATATTCTTGTTGGTCAACAGCAAAGACTGGATATCCTGACTCTCTACCAACGGCAATTCGCCTTCCTTACGTTCGCCCAATAATACACCTAATTGAGAAAGGGCATCTTCGCTCCCCACGGCCTGCACCCAATCTTCGGCATGCAAAGGCGTATGCCCCATCGGGATTAGAATTTCTCCACCTGATTTGACACGCGACACCACGGCACCCGTCATGCGCCCTACATTCAGCTGCGCCAAGGTATGTCCGAACACCTGAGGATTAGTCACCTTGAAAATACAAGTCTGCAACTCCGGATACTTGCTCCGCCGTTCTGCTTCCAACCTACGGGCCTCCTGCTCAAGGTCCACACGCAACATCTTCGGCAACAGTTTGACAAAAAGTATCACCCCGATGACTCCGAACGGATAGGCAATACCGTATGCAATAGAAGCCAAAGGAGAGTTCGTACTGTCGATGGCCACAGCAAGCCCCGGCGTACTGGTCAACGCACCGGCTATCAACCCTACCACACTGGGAGTATCGATACCCAAAGCATATTTCAATCCTACGGCGGTCAACGAAGCCGAAGCCACTATCAACATAGTAATCAGAATCAACGTCTTGCCCTTCGTGCGAAAAGAATCAAAGAACCCCGGGCCCGCCTGAATACCTATGGTAAAGATGAACAACACCAATCCGAAGTTGCCTAATTCCTTAGGAATAGAAACCCCGAAATGCCCGAAGAGCAAAGCAATGAAAATAACAGCCGAAACATCAAGGGAAACTCCGCGAATTTTAACACGCCCCAACATAAAGCCCAAGGCCACAATAAGAAACAAGGCAAAATAAGAAGAATTCAATAGTTCTGTCCACATAGAATTATAATCATGAATGCGCTTTGCAAAGATAGGGATAAAAACGAAAGTCCTCCAAAAGTTTCATTAAAAACTTTCAGAGGACTTTATTATTATATGATGCCGCCCGAAAGCGACTTTCATCCATTACTCATTCATCGTCAGTGCTGCCCGGCTATTACCAACCTCTTCCACGGCCTTCACAGTCACCGCTACGTAGTCGGAAGATGTCTTGAACTTAGGCATGTCCGGAGCTACGACCGTAATCACCATGTCATCTTCTCCATTCTCATCGGCAAAGACCTGGTTGGTCGGATTAACACCATAATAGTACACGCCCTTCTTGGCATCGAATTTGGATTCGCCCGGCTGCAACGCATTACCGAAACTGAGTCTCAACACGCCGTCCTTCACGCTGCAACGCACGGCTCTTGCTATCACGGAATCCTTAGCCTCCACACTGAAGCCATAGTTTTCCCCCTTCACGAAACGTACACGAGCCGGAACGCTGACACGAGCCTCGTTGAACGCCACTGTCACCACTTCACTTGCATTTACGGCTGCCACCATCATCATGGCGCTAACCATTGTCATTAACTTCTTCATAATTTCAATCTTTTTACCTTTAATATATACTTGGCCTCCATGGCCTCTCCTAAAAACAATACAAAGGTACGGAGGTTTCCTCCCGAATGCAAGCAAAAAGACCTCTTTTAACACGCACGGAGAAATAATATTGACCTATATCAAGAAATCCCGTTCATTCGTTTGTCTTTTATGTCAAAACAGTTACAATATGTTAGCAAACGGAGCTACTAGGCGTTTCTTACCGTATCACTTTTCTCGTCCTACGACGGTTCTTTTCGCCTTTTGACAAAGAAATAAGGAGTTTTTCAGGCTTTTCTTGCGCTCCCTACCTTTTTTTTAATTAATTTTGCAAGTTCAGGAAAATAGGATTATAAAACAAATAACAGTATGCTTACATTAAAACTCATCAACGAACGGACCGAATGGGTCATCAAAGGTCTGGAGAAAAAACATTTCCCCGGAGCCAAAGAAGCTATTGACAACGTGTTGGCCACCGACAAGAAACGCCGGGAGGCACAAACCCAGTTGGATATCAATTTGTCGGAAAGCAAGAAACTGGCCGCACAAATCGGCGCGTTGATGAAACAAGGCAAGAAAGAAGAGGCTGAATCCATCAAGACAGAAGTGGCACGGCTCAAAGATACCAACAAGGCATTGCAGGAAGCCATGGAGCAGGCACAGGAAGAGCTCACGGCGCAACTCTGCGCCATTCCCAACATCCCGTACGATATCGTGCCCGAAGGTAGCGGCGCGGAAGACAACGTGGTGGTGAAAATGGGCGGAATGGAAACGGAACTGCCCAAAGACGCGCTCCCACATTGGGAACTGGCCAAGAAGTATAACCTGATTGATTTCGACCTCGGCGTGAAAATCACCGGGGCGGGCTTCCCCGTATATCGCGGCAAAGGCGCACGGCTCCAACGTGCCCTCATCAACTTCTTTCTCGACGAGGCGCGTAAATCGGGCTATGAGGAAATCATGCCTCCCACAGTGGTCAACGAGGCTTCCGGTTACGGCACCGGACAGTTGCCCGACAAGGAAGGGCAGATGTACCACTGCAACCTCGACAACTTCTATCTCATCCCCACCGCCGAAGTACCCGTGACGAACATCTACCGCGATGTCATCCTCGACGAAAAGGACCTGCCCGTCAAGAATTGCGCCTACACGCAATGCTTCCGCCGCGAAGCCGGTTCCTACGGTAAGGATGTGCGCGGCCTGAACCGCCTGCATGAATTCTCGAAAGTGGAAATCGTGCGCATCGACAAGCCTGAGCACTCGGAACAGTCACATCAGGAAATGTTGGCCCATGTGGAAGGCCTGTTGCAAAAACTGGAACTCCCCTACCGCATCCTGCGCCTTTGCGGAGGCGACATGAGCTTCACGTCTTCCATCTGTTACGATTTCGAAGTCTATTCCGAAGCCCAAAAACGTTGGTTGGAGGTCAGCTCCGTGTCCAACTTCGACACTTACCAAGCCAACCGGCTGAAATGCCGTTATCGTCGTGCGGAAGACAAAAAAACGGAATTATGCCACACACTCAACGGATCGGCGTTGGCCTTGCCGCGCATCGTGGCCGCCATCATGGAGAACAACCAGACACCCGAAGGCATCCGCGTGCCGAAATGCCTCGTGCCCTACTGCGGCTTTGAAATGTTGGACGAGCAACCGTGCTGAGCCATACCTATTATTATAAATCCAAACGAATAGAGTTATGAACAGAATCATATCCAAAACCCGCTTCTCCGAAAAAGTCTTCAAGTTCGAGATAGAAGCCCCGCTGATTGCCAAAGCCCGGAAAGCCGGCCATTTCGTCATCGTCCGCGTGGGCGAAAAAGGGGAACGCATGCCGCTGACCATAGCCGGTGCCGATCCGGCCAAAGGTACCATTACCTTGGTGGTACAAGAAGTAGGACTTTCCTCCACCCGTCTGTGCCACCTGAATGAGGGGGACTATATCACCGACGTGGTCGGTCCGTTGGGCAAAGCCACTCATATCGAGAAATTCGGCACGGTGGTATGTGCAGGAGGAGGAGTAGGCGTAGCCCCCATGCTTCCCATCATCGAAGCCCTGAAGGCAGCAGGCAACCGCGTGATTTCCGTGTTGGCCGGACGAAGCAAAGAACTGATTATCCTAGAAGACGAAGTACGCAAGAGCTCTGACGAGGTCATCATCATGACCGATGACGGCAGCTATGGCCGCAAAGGATTGGTGACCGAAGGCATAGAAAGTGTCATCCAACGTGAAAAGGTGGACAAATGTTTCGCCATCGGCCCGGCGGTCATGATGAAATTCTGCTGCCTGCTCACTAAGAAATACGGTATCCCGACTGACGTGTCACTGAATACCATCATGGTAGACGGCACGGGCATGTGCGGCGCCTGCCGCATCTCCGTGGGTGGAAAGACACGCTTTGTCTGCGTGGACGGCCCCGAATTCGACGGCCATCAGGTCGATTTCGACGAGATGCTCAAGCGTATGGGTGCCTTTAAAAAGGAAGAGACGGAAGAGATGCAACGGTTTTCACAAGCATCCGGAAGCACGCCCGAAAGTACGGACTGCCAAGCAGAAAAAGCCTGTGCGGCCGATGCTTCCCAAATGGATACCACGACTTCGCTCAGCGAGCTGACCGACCGTAATGCACCGTGGCGGCAAGAAATCCGGAAGGCCATGAAGCCGAAAGAACGCACGGCCATCTCGCGTGTCGTCATGCCGGAACTCGATCCCGTGTACCGCGCTACCACGCGCACGGAAGAAGTGAATATCGGACTCAGCGCCGAGCAGGCCATGACCGAAGCCCGACGCTGTCTGGACTGCGCCAACCCGACATGTATGCAAGGATGCCCGGTAAGCATCAACATCCCGTCGTTCATCAAGAACATCGAACGGGGCGAATTCCTCAACGCCGCCCGCGTGTTGAAGAGTACTTCCGCGCTCCCGGCTGTCTGCGGACGGGTTTGTCCGCAAGAAAAACAATGCGAAAGCCAGTGCATCCACCTGAAGATGAACGAACCGGCCGTGGCCATCGGTTATCTGGAACGCTTCGCTGCCGACTTCGAGCGTGAGAGCGGCATGATGTCCGTCCCCGAATGTGCTCCGGCCAACGGTATCAAGGTGGCCGTCATCGGTTCGGGCCCCGCCGGACTTTCATTCGCCGGCGACATGGCCAAATACGGGTATGACGTGACGGTGTTCGAAGCCTTGCATGAAATCGGCGGCGTACTGAAATACGGTATTCCTGAGTTCCGCTTGCCCAACAAGATTGTGGACGTGGAGATTCAGAATCTGGAAAAAATCGGTGTGAAGTTCGAAAAGGACTGTCTCGTAGGCAAAACCATCAGCGTACAGGAATTGGAAAACGAGGGCTTCAAAGGCATCTTCGTAGGTTCCGGCGCAGGACTGCCTAACTTCATGGGCATTCCGGGCGAGAACAGCATCAACATCATGTCGAGCAACGAATACCTGACGCGCGTCAACCTTATGGACGCCTCCAACCCGGATACGGACACTCCCATCCATTTGGCCAAGAACGTCATGGTAGTGGGCGGTGGCAACACAGCCATGGACTCTTGCCGTACGGCCAAACGCCTGGGTGCGGAACGGGTGATGATTGTCTACCGCCGTTCGGAAGCCGAGATGCCGGCCCGCCTCGAAGAAGTGAAGCACGCCAAAGAAGAGGGTATCGAGTTCCTCACCCTGCACAACCCGTTGGAATACATAGCCGACGAAAAGGGCGCGGTGAAGCAGGTGGTCTTGCAAAAGATGCAACTGGGCGAACCGGATGCTAGCGGACGTCGCAGTCCGGAACCGATACCGGGCGCCACGGAAACGTTGGACATCGACATGGCCATCGTAGCCGTGGGCGTATCCCCCAACCCGATTGTCCCCACTTCCATCCAAGGTTTGGAGTTGGGGCGCAAGAATACCATCGTGGTGAACGAGGGCATGCAGACCAACATTCCCTGCATCTTTGCCGGAGGGGATATCGTGCGCGGCGGTGCCACCGTCATCCTCGCCATGGGCGACGGTCGTCATGCAGCCAGCAGCATGCATGAGTATTTGCAGAAATAACCTGCATCACATCACATACATCAGCCCGTATGGACCGTGTGGTTCATACGGGCTGATTCGTTAGCGCACCGTGCACAACGCCATCCTTCCCCATTTTGGCATTACAAACCCAGTTCCCGCCTCAACCATTCCTCCATCACCGGATCCGGAATGACAACCTGACGTTTTTCCATCTCGATAAGTTCTTTCTTCAATAATGCCCGTTTTACGATGCTCACATTGGCCGACGAGCCCAATTTGTACTTCTGCAAAACGGCACGCGTAGTGAATTCCCTGTGCACACCCTCCAGTACGGCCCGCAAAAAATTCATCTGATATGCAGTGAGGCTCTCTGTCTGCTTTTCGAACAGCGGCGTATTCTGGTCGATGATATCCTGATATGCCCCCTCGAAATCCTGTTCCGTGGCCGTCTCGTCTGTATGAATCCACACCAACCACGCCAACTGCTGCACATACGAAGAATGGTTGTCTACGGCCCGGCATATCTTCCCGGCCAACTCGGAGGAAATATGTTTGCCCGTAGCCTCAAAGCGTCCGCAAATATAATCGACCCAATCCTCCGTCCCGATTTTGGGCAAATATACCGTATCGCCGAACTTGTAAAAAGGAAGGCTCTTTTTCTCAAAAAGTTCATTCATAAGATGTTTCTTACTGCCGAACAGGCAATACGACACCGATTTCTGTAATTGCCAAACCGAACGCAAGCGTTTCTGAAAAGCCTTTGAATCTTTAAACTCGGCTATCTGTTGGAACTCGTCGATGCACACGACTACATCGATACCTTTTTTTTGCGCAATCTTTTCCGGAAGTTGCAGGATATCGTCCACATCGTCTGCCTTGGGATTGAGTTCCAACGAGATGGAAAAATCCGTCATAGGCTCCGTGCCCAACGAAATCTTAGGGCTGATCCGCGAAAGGAACAACCGGGCATTTTCCATCCACTCCTCCAGTTTGGAAGAAGTCTGTTTGAGCACAGCCGACGCGAAAGCATCGTAAAATTCCCGTTCGCTACGACAAGAAAAAATATCCAAATAGACTACTTTCAACGTATCAGACTGAGCCAAACGGCACACTTTACGGACCAAAGATGTCTTCCCCCAACGGCGCGGAGAAATCAACACCGTATTCACACCATGCCGGAAGTTGGACAACAAACGAGCTGTTTCCTTCTTGCGGTCGGTAAAATTGTCACCCGAAGTGGCCACACCAAAAACAAATGGCTTATTTTCCATAATCATCCTCTGTTTAACCCATCGCGAAGATAATGATTTTCCCGTTTAGTAACAACTTTATTACTAACAACCTTATTACAAATTGCACAACCGGCAGCTTCAACCTCCTTTTTTCCGCCCACGCGGCACAAGCAGCCCTATATTTTCGTAACTTTGCGCCCGGAAAAAAAGAAACGTAAAATGAACGCAGTCTACACCATCTTGCTGCTCATCAGCAGCAACATTTTCATGACGTTGGCCTGGTACGGCCATCTGAAGTTGCAGCAAACGGGCGTATCGTCCCATTGGCCGCTTATCGGTGTCATCCTTTTCTCGTGGATGATTGCCTTCGCGGAATACTGTTGCCAAGTACCGGCCAACCGACTTGGCTTTGAAGGTAACGGTGGCCCTTTCAACCTGATGCAACTTAAAGTGATTCAGGAAGTCATCTCGCTCATCGTCTTCACGGTCATCGCCACCGTGATGTTCCAAGGGCAAGCTCTGCACTGGAACCATCTGGCCGCCTTCTTCTGCCTCGTGTTGGCCGTATATTTCGTATTCCTTTAACCACAAGCCCCCGTAAAAGCATGCAACTCACGGAAGCACAACTCTTGGAACGCCGTATCTGGCGGCATTTCAGCAAAGGACTGACCCAATACCATTTACTAGACGACGACGACCACATCCTGCTCGGTTTGTCCGGTGGCAAAGACTCGCTCGCCCTGCTCGACTTCATGGCACGCCGCGCCCGCATCCACCGGCCGAAACTCACCCTCACAGCCCTACACGTACGCATGACGAACATTGCCTACGAAAGCGACACGGCCTACCTGGAGGACTTCGCTGCCGCACGCGGCGTACGCCTTATCGTGCGCGAGACCTCGTTCGACCCAAGCACCGACACGCGCAAAAGCCCCTGCTTCCTTTGCTCTTGGAACCGCCGGAAGATGCTCTTCACCGTGGCGCAGGAACTAGGTTGCCGCAAGATTGCGTTGGGCCACCATCAAGACGACATCCTGCACACGCTGCTGCTCAACCTTTCTTTCCAAGGCCAGTTCGGCACGATGCCCGTACGGTTGCAAATGCGCAAGTTCCCCATGACCATCATCCGCCCGCTGTGCATGGTGCAAGAAAAAGACCTCGCGGCATGGGCGGAACTGCAAGGCTACCGCAAACAAAAGAAGCTCTGCCCCTACGAGACCGATTCACACCGCTCCGATATCAAGCAAATATTCGGACAAATAGAGCAGCTGAACCCGGAGGCCCGTTACTCGATGTGGAACGCCATGGAGCAAGAAGACAAGCTCATGGAATAAATCACTGACATACAATATGATAAACAGCCTTCCCCGACTAACCGGAGATGGCTGTTTCATTCTGCGCCAAATGATTTTTCAATCTCCTGAGATTGATTTTCCGTTCTGCGCCAAACGATTTTCAAATCTAAGGCGAACGATTTTCCATCCCGTTTTCCACCTCATCCCACCCTGCGTTTTCCGCAAAAGCCATCATCAAAAAACAGGATAAATCCTCCACGTCAACGCTGTTCCACCATACGGATGGTACCGTCTGCATTGTGGTAGAGCCGGTCCACACAAACGGAACGCAACCATGGGTCTCCGGATAGCGCACTATTGTGGTAAAAGGCAAACCACTGGCCTTTGTACTGCACGATGGAACCATGGTTGGTGACACCCGTTTCCGGACGGGTGGGCTGCATGTAAATGCCAATATGTTTCCACGGCCCGAGCGGATGGTCACTGATGGCGTAACGCATGCGGTTATATCCGGGCACGCCCTCCTGACCCGGTTCATGGTTGTCGGAATAGGAAAGGTAATACTTGCCATTGTATTTGTGAATCCACGCAGCCTCGTGAAAATCCACCAACCCTTCCATGGTCTGCATCGCGCCGTCCAGTTCCATCATGTTATCCTTCAGCCGTCCGCCCTTGCACGTGCCGCCTCCACCGTTATAGATGTAAGCCTGTCCGTCGTCGTCCACAAACACGCAAGGGTCGATGAGAGGATCCATCCCCTCAATGTACCCCTGCACGGTGAAGTTGGCAGCCGGTTCTTTGCTCGTGGCCACCCCTATTTTCCAACTCCAATGCCAGTCCGTCTCACTCGGATGGGGAAAATAGAAATAATACGTGCCGTCTTTGTAAGCACAATCCGGAGCCCACATGAAGCCGCCCTCCTTACGCCCCCAAGGCACCTGCGAGGCACGGAGAATTTCTCCGTGGTCGGTCCAATGCACCATGTCGTCGGTGGAAAACACATGATACTGGTCCATCAGGTCGCAACCGCGAGCCGGTGCGATGTCATGGGAGGCATACACATACAAGCGTCCATCGGCCCAGACGTGGGCTGAAGGATCAGCCGTATAGATATGGCGGATAAACGGATTCGGAGCCAGGCTGTCTATCACTTCTTTTCCTGTCCCAACTTCACTTGTGACGGTGGAGTGGCGTTGCGCCACGCACGCAGCCAACAAAAGGGCACATACGCCCCATATACTCTTTTTCATACATTCATCTTTGGTTACAGTAAAACTTTATTTCCCAAAAAGCCACCGGACTCCACAAGTGTCCGTCTCACTTGCGCCGCTCTACCATGCGGATGGTGCCGTCGGGATTGTAATACAAACGGTCCACGCAGACGGAACGCAGCGCGGGATTGCCGGACAAGGCAATGGAATGATAGAAAGCAAACCATTCGCCCTTGTATTCCACGATGGAGCCATGGTTGGTGAAACAGTCCGAACCGCCCATGTAAATGCCCATGTACTTCCACGGCCCGAGCGGATGGTCGCTCACGGCATAGCGCATGCGGTTATATCCCTCCTCGCCTTCTTGTCCGGGATTGTGGTTGTCGGAATACGAAAGATAATACTTCCCGTTGTATTTATGCACCCACGTAGCCTCATGGAAATCCACCAGTCCCTCCATGGCCTGCATCGCGCCGTCTATCTCCATCATGTTGTCCTTCAGCCGGCCGCCCTTGCACGTACCGCCCCCGCCTTGGTACAAGTAAGCCTGCCCGTCGTCGTCCACAAACACGCAGGGGTCGGTAATCGGGTCCAAGCCCTCGATGTAGCCCTGCACGGTGAAATTGGCAGCCGGTTCCTTGCTCGTGGCCACCCCTATTTTCCAACTGTCATTGGTATACGTGCCGCTAGGATGGGGAAAATAGAAATAATACGTGCCGTCCTTGTAGGCACAGTCCGGTGCCCACATGAAGCCGCCCTCCTTGCGTCCCCAAGGCACTTGCGAGGCGCGGAGAATCTCGCCGTGGTCGGTCCAGTGCACCATGTCGTCGGTGGAAAACACATGATACTGGTCCATCAGGTCGCAACCGCGCGGCGGATTGATGTCATGGGAGGCATACACATACAAACGTCCGTCGGCCCAGACATGGGCAGAAGGATCGGCCGTATACATGTGACGGATAAACGGATTGGGAGCGAGGCTGTCGATCTGCACAGTCTCCTTTTGTTCGCGGTCTTTGCTGCCGTCCGATGCGGAACGGGAGGCGGTACAGCTAGCCCACAGCAAAGCGCATACTGCATAAACGCATTTTTTCATAAATGTGGTTTGTTAGGTTGTTAAAACAAAAATCTTATCCTGCTCTTATCCCAAGCAAGGATGCCCGTTAGGGATTTTTCAAAACAAAATTATCGAAACAAGGCTGCCCTGCCAAGTTTCCGCAAGGATTTATGGCATCCCCTACCGTAAATTGACGCATTATTGCTATTTTTGCAATCAAACGTACACTTCCGCGCACTACGACATGAACGACTTTGCCGCCATAGATTTCGAGACCGCCAACGGGCAACGTTCCAGCATTTGCAGCGTGGGGCTCGTGGTGGTCCGCAACCGGGAAATTACCATCCGACACTACCGTCTGGTACGCCCCTATCCCAATTACTATAACTATTGGAACACGCAGGTTCACGGGCTTTCCTTTCAGGATACGGCCCACGCCGCCCCTTTCCCGGAGGTATGGCGCGAAATCATACCCTTGATTGAAGGTTTGCCCTTGGTGGCCCACAACCGCCCGTTTGACGAAGGATGCCTGAAAGCCGCCTTCCAAGCCTATGGCATGGAATACCCCGGTTACCCGTTCCATTGCACCCTCCGCGCTTCCCGTCTTGCATTCGGCCGGGACTTGCCCAACCATCAACTGCAAACAGTAGCCCTCCGCTGCGGATACGACCTGACGCAGCACCATCATGCCTTGGCCGACGCAGAAGCATGCGCCCGGATTGCCCTAAAAATCCTGTGACGGCCGCTCCGGCTACTGTACCAAAAAGACCATCCCTGCACAGAAAGCATCCGTACAGGGACAGTCCCGGAAAATGAAAAACAGTTATATCTTATCACGATTCCGGCCGGAGCACTTCCACCGGCTTGTCGTTCATGCATCGGCTCACCTGTCCGTAAACGATGAGCGACACTACCACGCATAGGCCGCACACGATGGCCGCCATCAATCCCACGCCCGGCGTCTCACCGTAGTGGAAATACTCCATCCATTTGCGCATGAGCAATGCTGCCGGGAAGTAGGCCAACACGCCACCCGCCACGACATAAAGCAGATAAGAACGGAGCTGCGGCCGGAAAACATCACGGAAACCTGCACCCATCACCCGGCGGATGGCCATGCTCCTTCGCCGCAGGCGTAAGGAATAGAGCAGCATGGAGAACACACCGGAGAACGTTATCAGTACGCTGAACACCGTCAACGCGCCCAATAGGTTGGCGTAATACGTCTCCTCTTTGTAATTTCCCGCGATGTATTCGTCCAAAGACGACAAGATGATTTTCTCTTCCGGCACGTCAAAACGGCTTAGCACGCGGCGGACAGCAGCCTCGGCGGCCTCGCGTTTCCCTTCTTCATACTTAATATATATGGCATCGTGCTCCTTGAAACGGCAGACGTGGTTCTCGGGTACGCCCACCAACATCATCGCTTCTTCGCCATGGTGGAAATCCGACAAACGGATATTCGCTTCGCCCACGATGTTTAATGCCTGATAATTGTAATGAACCAGTTCGTCACCTCCCCAAAAAGAACAATTTTCATTACCCATCATCCTGCCGGTGTACAACTGGGATTCACGTACATTCCCCGCATTGAAAACCTGCATGGCCGAACTGTTCAACATGATTTGTAACTTTCCTGCCTGCTCGGCCTTGGGAGAGAGCATTGCACCGTCCTTGGATTTAATCCCGAAAAACGCCATGGAACGGAAAGGGATTTCCACATATCTTACTTGATTATAGTCCCCGTCATAATTTTCCTTTCCTTCAGCCAGTTCTTCTTCTGTCCATACTGAGATATAATGCTTCGTCACAGGATTGAAAATATCACTGCGCATCGCGATGGCATCTGTAATACCCGAACCGGCTTCCTTGCGGAATTCCTGGGGCAGGCTCTCAAAAATAGACACATAATCATATACCTCATCTTGTCCCGGCAAAGCCATCCAACCGGTGTACAACCTCAAGATATTATTGCGCTCGAAGCCCAAGTCGGAATGGACCATCCCGGAAATCTGGCGTTGCATCCCCAACGAAAGGAAAAGCAGCAACGCACTCGCGAAACACTGCACCACGAGCATCCAAGCGTGCGTCCGCTGCCCCCGGGATTGGCCGGAGAAAGACCGATGGTAAGAATCCTTCATTTTCCATACAGGGTATCCCATCCCTACGAGACAAAGCAATACGACAAATCCCGACACAGCCGCAAGGAAACGGCCTACCTGTTCCACATCGCCCAACACATAACCTTCATACCTCAGCCATTCTTCTCCCATCGCTGCCAACAACAGCCCGAGGAAAACCACCGGCAGCACCTCAGTGAGCATCCATCCGGCGTTTTGCGCGTCTGATGCACCCAGACTCCGCCGCAAAGCATACTCACGGATGCGCCCCAGAAAGACAGAAGTATAAACCGCCAACAGATTCACCACGGCACTCAACACCAATAACAAAGACACCACCACAAACGCCAGTTGGTAAAAGTAAGCCTTGACAAAACCGGAGCCGTCGCCCGTCTTATGGTACATGCGCAACGGTGTCAGCACCAGTTTTCCTGTGGAACCCTTTTCTTCGGGATTTATGCGCGAAAGTTCGCGTCCCGTCTGTTCCGGATTGGACGTGAGGAGCAAGATATGGAAATTGCAGTAGTTGACGCTATTCCTCTCATAATCACCTACCCACAACGGTCGGATAAAATCGTAATACAAATTGCTCTTTCCACGGCAATCTTCCACCACGGCACCCACCGTATAATACGAAGCGTTGTTGCCTTGCATGCGGCATATACCCTTTCCGACCACATCTACATGCCCGAACAACCTGCGGGCCATGCTTTCGGTAAGGATGAACTGGTTATCCGCAGCCGCCACTTCTTTGAGCGAACCGGAAAGGACACGGCACCCAAAGGCTGTTACCATATCCGTAGAAGCAGCAAGCCCTTGTGCATAAAAAGCCGTCTCGGGACGATCCGGCAGGCAAAAACGTTCCCGCCCCCCTTGGCCTCGGTATATGCCTACCTGCGCATTCTCGCCCAACAAGCTATCCACTTCAATGCCTAAACCGTACCAAACGTGAGGGGAACGCCATAAGGAATCTCCCCGTTCCAATACATACAAATCCTTATACCCCGGCCGGAAACTGTCATAATGCGTCTCCGTCCACAGCCAGTTCACGCTGAACGTCAGGCACACGATGCTCACCGCCAAACCGGACACAGAGACCATGGCCTGCCACCCTTGGTGGCGCAGGCCGCGAAGGGCCTGCTTGAAATTCTGAATCCATAAACCCATGGCAACATCCGCTTCTAAAGGTTCTGCAATCCAGCTTCTTCCTCACCCAGCACATGCCCGTCGAACAGATGGATGATGCGGTCGGCATAGCCCGCATCATGCTGCGAATGAGTCACCATGACGATGGTCGTCCCTTCGCGGTGCAGTTCGCCGAGCAAGCCCATCACCTCCTTGCCGTTCTTGGAATCCAAGTTTCCCGTCGGCTCGTCGGCCAGAATCAACTTCGGACGGGTCACGATGGCACGGGCGATGGCTGTGCGCTGCTGTTGTCCTCCGGAAATCTGACGGGGATAATGGCGTGAACGGTGCATGATGTCCATGCGGGCCATGGCCTCCTCCACCCTGCGCTGGCGTTCCTGCTTCGGCACACCCATGTAGAGCAACGGCAAGGCGATGTTCTCCTGCACCGTCAGCTCGTCGATGAGGTTGAAACTCTGGAACACGAACCCCAACATGCCTTTGCGCAATTCGTTCCGTTTCGACTCGCTACAGGAGGACACGTCTTTCCCGTCGAGTAGATATTGCCCTGAAGACGGGCTGTCCAACAGGCCGAGAATGTGAAGCAACGTGGACTTGCCACAGCCCGAAGGCCCCATGACGGCCACAAACTCACCCTGACCTATCTTGATATTCACTTTGTCCAAAGCCCAAGTTTCCACTTCGTCTGTCTTGAACACTTTTGTCAATTCATTCACTTGAATCATCGTTTCCATACATTATTCTCATTTATCAATTAATATTTATGTTTAAGATTCTGGCCGGAGCACTTCCATCGGCTTGTCGTTCATGCAGCGGCGCACCTGTCCGTAGACGATGAGCGACACCACCACGCACATGCCGCATACGATGACCGACATCAGTCCCACGCACGGTGTTTCGCCGTAGTGGAAATATTCCATCCATTTGTGCATGAGCAATGCCGCCGGGAAGTAGGCCAACACGCCGCCCTCCACGACATAAAGCAGATAAGACCGGAGCTGCGGCCGGAAAACATCACGGAAACCCGCGCCCATCACCCGGCGGATGGCCATGCTCCTTCGCCGCAGGCGCAAGGAATAAAGCAGCATGGAGAACACGCCGGAGAACGTTATCAACACGCTGAACACCGTCAACGCCGAAAGCAAACCGGCGTAATAAGTCTCTTCCTTGTAGCTGTCTGCCATATATTGCTCTAACGGCATCAGGTGAATCTTATCCTCGGGGACGTCGAACCTCCGCAACACGCGGCGTATGGCAGCCTCTGCGTCCTCGCGTCGTCCCGGCGCATGTTTGACATACACCGCATCGTGTTCCACGAAACGGCATTCGTGACGGTCGGGGATACCGACCCACATCAATGGCCGTTCTTCTTCGTGGAAATCGCTCAAGCGCACGTCCATGATGCCTTTCACTTCCAACTTTCCGGCAATATGGTTAGTCCACGTAGTATACATCATTATATTATGCCCGGTATCATCGGAGCCGACATAAAGGTTCACCTTCCTGAAATCTCCCACCCGAAACTTCCTGCAAGCCGCCTCGTTGAACATGACCGGCTCCACACCGTCCTGTTCCGGCTGTTCCTCCAACCGCGCACCTCTCAGAATGTGCAGGTGGAAAAAGTCGAAAGCCGCATAAGGAACCTCCATATAATCTATTTCGTTTTCGGGTGTCAACCTGTCATCCTTCTTCCCGTTCCATTCTTCTTCGGTCAACAAATTGATGCGCCTCCGCGAAAAACGGTTGAAAATATCCGCAGGCAAGGCTATGGCATCCGTGATACCGGCTGCCGCCTCCTTCCGGAACTCCTGAGGCAAGTCGTAAAATATGGATTTGAAATCAAAAGACTCTTCTTCGCCGGGCCAGTATTTCCGCCCGGTGTGCAAACGCAATATGTCCTCACGTTCAAAGCCAAGGTCTTGGTTCATCATCCCCGACAACTGGCGTTGCATGCCTAAAGAGATGAACAGCAAGAAAGCCGACACGAAACATTGCACCACCAACAGCCAAGCGTGGGAACGGCCTGCGGAAGCCCCTCCGCCCAACGTAAACCGATAAGCCCGGCGCACCTTGTGTACGGGATAACCCGTCCCGGCCACCACCAACACGAGCACTGCCCCCACGACTTGTGCGAAACAGACATACACATGCGAAAGATTGCCAGGCACTTGGCCTTCGTGCGCCAACCACTCCAAGGCCACGCAGCCCAACAAAATGCCCGACAAGGCAACGGGCATGACCTCCGTCAGCATCCAAACGGCATTCTGCCATGCCGACGCTCCCAAACTGCGGCGCAAGGCGTATTCGCGCACCCGTCCTAAAAAAACGGAAGTGTACACCGCCAAGAGGTTAACTACGGCACTACACAACAACAAGACGGAAATCAGCGTGAACGCCAAAGGGTAAAAATAAGCGTGCAGGAAAGATTCGCCGTAACCCACCTTATGAGCCGTGCGCAAAGGGATAAGCCGGAACTTCCAGTAACTCTTTTCCTGCGGCAAGTAAATCCGGCTGAACGCTTCCTCCACAACCCAGGGTTCTTCGGTCCGGACATAGACCATGTAAAGACCGAAAGCATTCCACTCCCGTTCACTTTCCTGCACATTCAGCGGCGACAACATATCGTACCCCCTAAACGTCCTACCTTCGTTATCGGCTACTACCGCCCCCACGGCCTGCGTCCCATCCACACCATAACCGGAGGTCTCAAAGGTTTGCCCCACGACATCCGTCCTTCCGAAAATCTTCCGGGCCAGACTTTCTGTCAGAACCACATGCCCGGGCATGGCCAATGCCTTTTCAGGGTCGCCGGACAGCACCGTAAGCCCCAAAGCACGCACCATCCCAGAAGAAGCAGCCAAGCTTCTGGCTCGAAAATAGTCCTCTTTCCGGCCGGAAGGATACACTTGGATACCTGCTGTCATCCCTACCACTCCTACTTCAGCTTTTCCCTCCAACAAACTGTCCATCTGCACAGCCACATTGTAAACGACACTGACAGTCCAACGGGTAGAATCATTATACTGCATCAGATACAAATTCTTGTAATCCGGACGAAAGTAATCGTAGTTCGTTTCCGTCCACAGCCAGTTCAGGCTGAACGTCAGGCACACGATGCCCACGGCCAATCCCATGGCAGAAATCCCAGCCTGCCAACCGTGGCTGCGCAGATTACGCAAGGCCTGCTTCAGGTTCTGCACCCACAAACTTATTGTTCCCATAGCTTCAAACTGTTTCCTTGGTTTCATTCGTCCCATGCCAATTCCTCCACGTCGCCATAACGGCTGTAGCCGGACGTAATGACACGGTCGCCGGGTTGCAGGCCTTCCAACACTTCATATCGCTTGGGGTTTTGCCTCCCCAAACGGATGAACGTGCGCACGGCACGGCTCTCGCCCGACACCACCTTATAAATCCACTGTCCGCCCGTCACGGAATAGAAATCGCCACGAGGGATGGTCAGCACCCGTTCCGGGTTACCCAATTCTATCTGCACGCGCAGAGCCTGCCCGAGGCGCAAGGACGGAGGCACCTCGCCCGTAAAAGCTAGGTCCACAGTAAACATGCGGTCCTTGACCTCCGGTACGACGCGCCGCACCGACATGGCATACGGCTTGCCCTTGTAAGTGCCCTTGGCTGGAAGCCCGCTTACGATACGGTCGATGTAATACTCCCCGGGAGTGACCCGCACCTTATAGCGGTCGAGCACCTTGACTTCGCCGATTTCCCCTCCGGCCTGCACCTGTTGGCCGGGCACGACCGTGAGGTTGCTCAACTGCCCCGTGAGGGGCGCACGCACCACGAGCCACTCCTGCTTGGCCTTCACCCGCTCGAATTTCCGGATTTCCTGCTCCCTGTCGTTGCGGATGAGCGAGCGGCGCACGATGGTGGCCGCCGAATCGTGCTGCAGGCTCTCCTGTTCCAGTTCCGCCGCACGGGTCTTGTACTCGTACTCCTGCCGCGCCACCTCCAGTTCCGCCTTGCTCTTGATGCCCATGCGGAACTCCTCTTGGCTCAGGGCATAGCTGTCCGAAATGCGTTGCAACTCATAACGGTTCTGCAACACCTGCTTGCGCAGGAGCAAAGTCTTTTGTTCCATCTCGATTTCCTGCTCACGGTAGGACATGAGTTGCTTGTTCAGGGCGTTCTCCTGCACCTCCATCTCGTCCAACAATTCGGGATTGGATAGCACCAGCAACGTGTCGCCCTGCCGCACCCGTGCGCCCTCCTCGGCCACGATGCGCTCCACATAACCGCTTATCCGGCTGTTCACGCGCAAGGACAGCATGGGCTGCACCACCCCCTCCTGCTCCACGTATTCCAGGAAGTCGGCCTCCACGGCTTCGGCCAACCCCAACGTATCGGCCGACACGCGCTGTTTCTCGGGCGAGAACAGCAAGGCCACCGTATAGACAGCCAAGGAGAGGAACACGATGCCTCCCGACACATAATATTTGTGGCGCACGAACCACGGTTTTTTCTTGAGTTGTATGTCCATATATAATAAGGTATAAACGTTACACATTCAGGTTCAGTCTTTCACCAGTTGCCCATAATCCACCTGCAACGGGCGGCCTTCGAAGAAGTCGTAGAGCGTCAGGCTGCGCAGGGTGTAGTAGAGGCTCCAGTAAGTGTGCAGGGCGTTCAGGTAATTCCGGCGCGCGGCATCTTTCTCCTCGATAGAGGCATTGAGGTCGAGCACACTGGATTTTCCCAACACGTACAGGCGGCGCGCCACCTCGCTGCGGCGCAAGGCCGTGCTGTCCGTGCGGGCCGCCACGCGCACACGTAGCCCCTGCAGGTTGAACTGCCCCACCAACTTGCGGATGTTCTGATCGAAGTCCGTGCGGCTCTGCTCCACTTGCGTCCCCACCAAGTCCCGCTGCGAACGGGCCACGCGCACTTGTCCGCGCCCCTTTCCCCAGTCCAGGATGGGCAAGGTGATGCCGATGCTCACCGCCTGTTGGTCGAGCGGATGGCGGTAGGTGGAAGAGAATTTCTCTGCCGTCTGCGTCAGGCCGAAACGGAGATAGAGGTCGGCTTTCAGGCCGGCGTTGGCCTTGGCCTGCGCCACGTTGCTTTCCGCCTCCAACTTGCGCCGCTTCATGTAGAGGATGTCGGGACTGTGGAGATGCGCCCACTGCAAGGCCGCCCCCTCCTCCACCATCACGTCGGGCACTTCCGTGACCATCCGTATCGCGGGCAAGGTGTCGCCTTCATGCAAACCCAGATAGGAACGCAAGTCCAGGGCGCACTCGTCCATCTCGATACGGGCATTCAGCCGGTTGGTCTCCTCGTTCAGGCGGTTGATTTCGAGTTGGAGCATCTCGTTCTCGGTGGTCGTGCCAATCTGGTAACGCCCCTGCGCGAAACGGTAGAGCGTGTCGGCATGGGCGAAATTCTGGCACGCCGTGGCATAGTTGCTCTGTGCCATGGCCAACGCGAAGAACTTGTCCACGGCCCGTGCGGCTACCAACTCCATCGTCTCCAGATAAGACCGCTGCGCCTCCTCGTAGCGCACCGGTTCGATGCGCCGCCTCCACTTCAGGCTGTTGTACCCGAAAAGCGACTGGCTGTAGCCGATGTTGACCGGCACGCTCTTCCAAGAAAAAGTGCGGTCGCTCAGCAAATCCGTACGCAAAAGGGAGGATTCCAAGGACAACGTGCCGCCCGTCCAACTGACATTCTGCTGCACGCGCAGGGACAGGTCGGTGTTCAACAGGTTTTGCTCGACGAAACGCACCGACCCGTCTTCCATCGTGATTTGGTTGATGGAACGGTCGAGGTTCGGGCCGGAAGTCAACGTAAGCGAAGGCAAATAGTCAGCCCGGAACGAACGGTAGTCCCAATAGGCCGAGCGGAATGTATGGCGTGCGGCCAACGCATCGGGCGAAGACTGGCAGGCCCGGAGCACCACATCGTCCAATCCCCAGCCGCCCGCAGGCAGAAGAGGCTGTGCCGCCGTCCCCATCCCCCAACACACCGCGCATGCCGCGCATCCTATCCGCATTCTGATGTCCATAAGTCTTTTTATCATTCGGTTACAACTAATCACATCCAAATTGCGTGCCAAAAACACAAACAACTGTATTCCAGACGTGTACCCCATCCACACCTGAAAACGACTTGTGCGGATTTGCACTTTTTATGTGCGGAAATGCACATCCGCACACATTTTTGCGTAACTTTGCCCCGTACCAAATACCATATTCTATGCCTGCATTAGGAAAAATACTCATCATAGACGACAACGAAGACGTGCTCTTCGCCCTCCATCTCCTGCTTGAACCCTACGCGGAGAAAGTCAAGGTCATGCGCTCGCCCGACCGCATCGTGCATTTCATCACCGACTTCCGGCCGGACATCGTGCTGTTGGACATGAACTTCACCCGCGACACCGTGAGCGGACAAGAGGGCATGGACTGCCTGCAGGAAATCCTGAAACTGGACCGCCATGCCGTGGTGGTCATGATGACGGCCTATGCCGACACGGACAAAGCCGTGCAGGCCATCAAGGCCGGGGCTACGGATTTCGTGTCGAAGCCTTGGGAAAACGACAAGCTGCTGGCCACGCTCCACGCCGCCATGAAGTTGCGCCGCTCGCAGACGGAGGTGGGACGGTTGGAGGAGCGCGTGGAAGCCCTCAGTGCCGAACGGGCAACGCCGCAGCCCCTGCTCATCGGCGAATCGGAGGGCATGAGGAACATCGTCTCCACCATCGGACGCTTGCGCGAGGCCGACGTGAACGTGCTCTTGTTGGGCGAGAACGGCACAGGGAAGGACGTAGTGGCCCGCTACCTTCTCGCCCATTCGTCGCGTGCGGCAGAACCGTTCGTGACCATCGACGTGGGTGCCGTACCGGAAACCTTGTTCGAGAGCGAACTGTTCGGATACGAGAAAGGTGCCTTCACCGATGCCCGCAAAGAAAAGAAAGGACGGCTAGAACTGGCCCACGGGGGTACGCTCTTCCTCGACGAGGTGGGCAACCTCTCCCCCGCCGCCCAAAGCAAGCTGCTCACCGCCTTGGAGAAAAGGCGTATCGTGAGGCTCGGTGGCACACGCGAGATTCCGATAGACGTGCGCCTGATATGCGCCACCAATGCCGACTTGCACGCGCAGGTGACGGAGGGCACGTTCCGGCAAGACCTGTTCTACCGCATCAACACGGTAGAAATCCACATCCCGCCCCTGCGCGAACGCGGCGAGGACATCCAACTGCTGGCCGACCATTTCCTGCGGACGTACGCACGGAAATACAAGAAAGACATCCGGCAAATCGCACGCGACGCGAGGGGCAAGCTGCAACGGTATGCCTGGCCGGGCAACGTGCGCGAACTGCAACATGCCATCGAACGCGCCGTCGTGCTCTGCAACGCCGACACTCTCCATGCCGACGACTTCCTGCTGCACGCCCCGGCATCGCACGTGGCCGACGGCGGGACACTCAACTTGGAAGCACTGGAACGCAACGCCGTGGAGAAAGCCGTCCGCCTGTGCGAAGGCAACATGAGCCGCGCCGCCCAGATGTTGGGCATCACGCGCTACTCGCTCTATCGCAAACTCGAAAAATTAGGCTTATGAAAATACCACCTCATTGGCAGGCATCCGCCTGCGGCGCAGGTTTGTTCCTGACGGCCTCAGCCGCCTGCTTCTGCGGCGCGAGGCAACTGTGGCTCACCGCTGCCGTGTGCGTCGCGGCCTTCATCGGCCTGTATGCTTCCCTCCACCACCGGCAGACACGCCAAATCCGGCTGTTGCGCTCTTTCATACAGGGCATCCGCCACAACGGGTTGAAAGAGATTCCCCGTTTCGCCCCGGAGGAATCCGGCCACGCCCTCGGCCTGGAACGGGAAATCGAACACACGCTCGCCGCATACCGGCAACAGCTGTTCGACGAGGCCACACGGCAGAAATATTACCAACTCCTGCTCGACCACGTGGACACCGGTATCGTCTCGTGCGACGGCGAAGGGCAGGTGGAATGGATGAACCGGGCGGCCACGGCACAAGTCGGCACGTGTCGGCGCGTGCCGGAGGAATGGTTGCGGCGGTCCGGACCGGAGGCGCGCGTAGTGCCGGTGGAACGCCACGGGCAAACGAAAGAACTCTTGCTCTCGTCCACACGCTTCACTTTGGACAACCACCCACGGATACTCCTCACGCTCAAAGACATACACCACGTATTGGAAGAACAGCAACTGGAATCGTGGAAGACGCTCACCCGGGTGCTGACCCACGAAATCATGAACTCCCTCACCCCCATCCTGTCGCTGAGCGAGACGCTCACCCGGCAAGCCCCCACGGCAGAACCTTCCGCCCAACAGTACGGCCAGATGCAGCAAGCCTTGCAGGCCATCTACCGCCGCAGCAAGGGCCTGCTCCATTTCACGGAGAACTACCGCAAACTGACCCGTGTGCCCCCTCCGCAATACACAGCCATCCAAGCGGACGAACTCTTCGACGACCTGAAGAAGTTGTTCGAGGGCATGCATCTCACCTTCGACCAACCTTATCCCGGTTTCACGTTCCAGGCCGACCGCTCCCAAATCGAACAGGTCTTGATTAACCTAATTACCAACGCACGCGACGCGTCCCCAAGCCCCGAAAGCGAAATAAAAATCCATTTGCGCCGGAACACGGCCGAGGACGAAGTGCAAATCAGCGTGCAGGACTACGGGCAAGGCATCCCCGTGGAGGCGCAGGAGCGCATCTTCGTCCCGTTCTACACCACCAAACCGAACGGTTCGGGCATCGGTCTGGCCCTATGCAAGCAAATCGTCAACCAACACCACGGCTACATCACCCTGCATTCCGCCGTGGGGAAAGGCAGCATGTTCACCCTATGCCTGCCGCGCAACGGCCTGCGTGCGCCCCAAACTTGAAACGCACAGGACGAAAGCTTGCATACAGGTTTTTTACCACCACCGCACCGTTTTATTGCACACTGAGAATCAACAACATACAATAGAAAAATCAATCTCCGCAGAACGAAAAATCATTTGGCGCAGAATGAAAAATCGTTTGGCTTAGATTGATTTTCCGTTCTGCGGCAAATGAAACGAGCCTTTCAGCGACAGGAAAAATGTAACGCTTTAGGAAGAAAGAGGATTCCTTTACACCGACCTAAAAGACCGCGTGGAGTGCCCTTTCCACGTTAAATATTATTAGAAAAGGATACAGGATAAAGAATAAATCCCTACCTTTGAATAAATAAGGTATAACCATCAGTTTGAACATGAAGAAATATATATTGCCGGTATTTTGTTCCCTTTTGCTTTCCTTGCCTTCGCAAGCGCAGAAGAACGGGCAGGCCATACCAACCCCGACGGCTGAATATTATATGAATCATTACCAGTTTGACGAGGCGGAAGAACTCCTTAATCAGGACATCAAGAAGCTGAAACGCAAACGGCAACCGACCGACGTGGAAGAAGGAAAATTGCAGAAAATAGCCCGGTTGCGCTCCATGATGAGAGCTACGGAACGGGTGACGGTCATAGACAGCCTAGTCGTGGACAAGAATACGTTCCTGAACCACATCAAACTCAGTCCGGAAAGCGGGGAAATCAGTCCGTACGGCACATTCTTCAACCGTCCGGACGAAAACAATTGCACAGTCTACCTGTCCGAATTGGGCAATAAGATATATTTCGCACAACCGGACGAGAACAAATACCTCCGGTTGTTTACCAGCGACCTTGTGGGAGGCCAATGGACCAATCCCCATAAATTGGATGAGTTGGACGGAGATGACGCGCAGAACTATCCGTTCATGCTATCCGATGGCATCACGCTTTACTATGCCGCCCAAGGAGAGGAAAGCATCGGAGGATATGACATCTTCGTGACACGCTATGACATGGATGAGAAGAAATTCCTCTATCCGGAAAACCTTGGCATGCCTTTCAACTCGCCTGCCAATGACTACATGTTGGCCATTGACGAGTTCAACCAACTGGGATGGTTCGTGTCCGACCGGAACCAACCGGAGGACAAGGTGTGTATCTACATCTTCATCCCGAACGACATCCGCAAGGTGTATGATGCCAATATATACGAGGAGGATGAACTATGCCGTCTGGCCCTTATCCACAGTATCGCGGAGACATGGGGGGACAAGGAAGCCGTGGCACAGGCACGGCAAAGGCTGCAAGCCGCACTGAGTGCACCCAAGGTGGTCAAGAAGCAGAAGGACTTCGAGTTTGTCATTGACAACCGCAACACTTACACCTTGTTGGACGACTTCAAATCTCCGGAAGCACGCAAAAAAATGGCTGCATGGCAGAAGAACCGTATGCAACTGGACAAAGACCGCCAACAACTGCAAACCCTGCGCGACCGGTATGCCAACGGCAACGACGCGCAACGTCAAACGTTGAGCCAACAAATCCTTCAGCTTGAAGCACAATACGAAAAGGCTGAAACGGTACTGCGTGCGGAAGCCAAAACCATCCGCAATATAGAAATACAATCACACAAAAAATGATCATGTTTATCTTTTAAAACCATAACGCTTATGAACAAGTATTTTGCACCATCAGAGCTTATCATCAACGAAGACGGGAGCATATTCCATCTTCACGTAAAACCGGAACAACTGGCAGACAAGGTCATCCTCGTGGGCGACCCGGGGCGTGTCCCCGTAGTGGCAGCCCATTTCGACACCCAGGAATGCGACATCTCCAGCCGCGAGTTCCGAACGATTACGGGTACGTATAAAGGGAAACGTATCACGGTCGTATCCACCGGTATCGGCTGCGACAACATCGACATTGTCATGAACGAACTGGACGCCTTGGCCAACATCGACTTCAACAGCCGCAGGGAAAAAGAAAAGCTCCGCAGCTTGGAACTGGTGCGCATCGGTACATGCGGCGGGCTTCAGCCTTATACGCCGGTCGGCACATTCATTTGTTCCGTAAAATCAGTCGGTTTCGACGGTTTGCTGAACTTCTATGAAGGGCGCAATGCCGTATGCGACCTGCCGTTAGAACGCACGTTGCTTAATCATTTGGGATGGAACGGAAACCTGTGCGCCCCTGCTCCTTACGTCATCGACGCACATCCGGAACTGATAGAACGCATAGCTGCCGACGATATGGTACGGGGCATCACCGTAGCCTGCGGTGGATTCTTCGGCCCGCAAGGCCGTCAGCTCCGCATTCCTTTGGCGGACCCCCGCCAGAATGAGAAGATTGAAAGCTTTTCTTACAACGGACTTCAAATCACCAATTTCGAAATGGAGAGTTCCGCACTGGCCGGATTGGCCCGTCTGATGGGACACAAGGCCACGACATGTTGCATGGTGATAGCCAACCGGGTGGCCGGAGAAGCCGATCCAAGTTACAAAAACAAAATCGACGATCTGATTCAGTTGGTTATCGACCGGATTTAAACTCTCATACAGGTATGAACATCAATTTCAAGCCCTCTGAGGATTCAGACAAAAGCGAACGCTACCGCCAATTTCTCAAACATTACGCCGCGCTTATCGAAGGAGAACGGGATGAAATTAGTGTAATGGCCAACACGGTGGCTGCACTGAAAGAAGCGTTCGGGTTCTTCTGGGTAGGATTTTATCTGGTGAAATCCGAACAAGAACTCACACTCGGGCCGTTCCAAGGGAGCATTGCCTGCTACCGTATCCGGAAAGGACGTGGTGTCTGCGGTACGGCATGGGAGAAGGCATGCCCTCTGATAGTGCCCGATGTGGATCTTTTTCCCGGACATATCGCATGCAGCAGCGAATCCCGTTCTGAAATCGTAATTCCAATCATATATAATAAGGTAATAAAAGGAGTATTGGACATAGATAGTGACAAAGCGGACAGTTTCGACAAAACCGACCGTAAGGGGTTGGAAGAAATGGTCAACCTGATGGCTGCCACACTGTACCAATGACCTATTAAACATTCATATCCCTCTCCGTCCGTCTGCACTACAGACGCGACGGGGAGTTTCTGAAATAGCAAACAGCTCTCATGAACACGCAAGATACAATTTGTGCCATTGCCACTGCACAAGGAGGTGCCATTGGCGTAATCCGCATCTCAGGAAAAGATGCCATCGCCATAACCGACCGTATTTTTACTCCCGCAGGTAAACACCCCCTCCCCCTTTCCGAACGCAAGGCTTACACCATGGCATTCGGACATATCCGGCAAGACGATGGGGAGATCATTGATGAAGTATTGATCGGTTTGTTCAAGTCACCTCATTCTTACACGGGCGAAGATTGCGTGGAAATCTCATGCCACGGTTCGTCTTTCATCTTGCAACAAGTCATGCAACTGCTCATCCGGAAAGGATGCAGGGCGGCCGGTCCGGGTGAGTTCACACAACGTGCCTTCCTGAACGGAAAGATGGATTTGAGCCAAGCAGAGGCCGTGGCAGACCTGATAGCCTCTTCGTCCGCTGCCACCCACCGGATGGCCATGAACCAGATGAGGGGCGGTTTCAGCCGCGAACTGTCTGCCTTGCGCGAACGCTTGCTCCACCTCACCTCCCTGATGGAACTGGAATTGGATTTCAGTGACCATGAGGAACTGGAGTTTGCCGACCGTAGCGAATTGGAAACCATTGCCGGAGATATAGAAAAAGTCATCAGTGGATTGGTCCACTCATTCAGCGTGGGAAACGTCCTCAAAAATGGAATACCCGTAGCGATTGTCGGTGAAACCAATGCAGGAAAGTCCACACTCCTGAACACGCTGCTCAACGAAGAAAAGGCTATTGTGAGCGACATACACGGCACAACGCGCGATGTGATTGAAGACACGGTAAACCTCAGCGGCATCACGTTCAGATTTATCGACACCGCCGGTATACGCGACACCCACGACACAATAGAAAACATGGGGATTGCACGCAGTTTCCACAAGATGGAACAAGCGGAAATTGTCCTATGGGTCGTAGACAATACTTGTGCGGAAGCCCAAATCCGACAACTTTCGCCCCGTATCCTCCCTCTCTGTTCCAACAAACAACTCATCATCTTGTTGAACAAATCAGACCAAGCATCGCCTGTCCCGACAAAGCTATCCGGCTTGCCAGAAAACACTGTCACGCTATCTATTTCTGCCAAAGAAAAAACAGGTATCCAAGAACTGCAAAATCTCCTTGTAAAGGTAGCCTCTGTCCCTGAACTGACTTCTTCCGACCTCATCGTCACGAATGTGAGACACTACGAGGCATTATCTCTGGCTCTCGAAGATATCCACCGCGTACAAAACGGACTTCAAACTCACCTTTCCGGTGATTTCATCAGTCAGGATTTACGTGAATGCCTTTTCCATCTGGCCGAAATTGTAGGCGGTGAAATTACTACAGATGAAGTATTGGGGAATATTTTTAAGAAATTCTGCATCGGAAAATAGGTAGTGATTACCAACGATTAGCATATATCACCAATGATTATTAAGGCGTTCATTTTGAGCGCCTTTCTTTTTAGCCTTATAAGCGATGGTTATCGTTTATAGGGCTTTTTCCGCTCATTTTTGTACCGCATTTGTTGCTCGCTTGTTACTCTCCGATTTTAGGTCGGAAAGGTCGTGGACACACTGGCACGTCATGGTACGTGGTGGTACGCGATGAAACAAATTTGGCGAAATAAACGGATAAATAATGAGTAGTAAAATCGACATTCAGAAAAGATGTAAGTGGTGCAATGCTGTTTTCACAGCCCATAAGACCACCACGGAGTATTGTTCACACCGATGCGCAAACCTTGCCTATAAAGACAGGGTTAGGAAACAGCGCCTTGAAAGTCTGCAACACGAATTAGGGAAAAGCATAAAGACACCTCCCAATCTAAACAAGGAGTATCTTACTCCGTCAGAAGTAGCAGAGTTATTAAACATTGGGCGTACTTCTATATATCGCTATATCCGCAATGGAACAATCAAAGTAATCCGATTTGAAAGGAAAACGCTTGTTCGCAGAGCTGATATAGAAGATATGACAGACTATCTTTCGCAAGAAAACGAGAAGACACCAACAAAAGAGAAAGCCCCTATCACCGACTTCTACACCACCGCAGAAGTCAAAGAGAAATATCATGTAAACGAGTCATGGATATTTGTAGTAGCCAAGAAGAATAACATCCCTCGGACTTTCAATCGTGGCAAGACCTACTGGAGCAAGAAACATATGGACGCTTACTTTGCCAAGAAAGCCCCGAATCCAGACATTGCCGAATGGTACACCACACAGGAAATGCAGGAGAAGTTCGGCAAGATCGGAAGAGCGTCGTGTAGGGAAAGAGTGTAGATCTCGG
>OOAN01000129.1_pt1 | contig 59314 bp, 36 predicted proteins | sample 1671301 | NCBI WGS metagenome assembly OOAN01 (sample SAMN06348142, study PRJEB24527) | human gut metagenome | biome: human gut; feature: ankylosing spondylitis patient; material: feces | host: Homo sapiens | place: China | collected 2015-10
AAAAAAAAAAACAAACACACACACACACACACACACACACACAAACACACACACACATATATATATATATGTATGTAAATATGTAATATCTTATTGTCTTTTGTGGGTAAGCCCCGTGCCGTTCCGGCATGCCGGGCGAAGGGCATATTGTCCGCTTTCTTCCGGAAGCGGGCTTTTACGTATATTCTATAAACTGAAAACCATGATGAAGAGCAAACGACTTATTTTATGTTTGCTGGGGCTGTGCGGTTGGTTCGTTGCCGTTCAAGCACAGACCGTAGCGTTAAAAACGGATGTGGTGAACTGGGCTACCGCTTCGTTGAATCTGGAGCCGGAGGTAAAGGTGGGGCGCAAGTCTACGATGGCCTTGGGGCTTTCGTGGAATCCCTGGACGTTCTCCGACAACAAGAAGTGGCGCCACCTGCGGGTGCAGCCGGAGTACCGTTACTGGATTTGCCGCCCGTTCGGTGGGCACTTCTTGGGGCTTCACGCTTCTTACACGCGTTTTAACGCCGGAGGGGTGGACCTGCCTTTCGGCCTGTGGCCCAAGTTGGAAGACCGGCGCGTGCAGGGTAACGAATGGGCTGTGGGGTTGGGCTACGGCTACCATTGGATTCTGAGCCGTCATTGGAGCCTGGAGGCCGAGTTGGGGTTGGGGTATTCTTTCGCCGACTTCGATGCCTATGAGTGTCGCAAGTGTGGCGACAAGTTGGAAGAGCGCACTACCCACCGCTTCGTGCCCACCAAGTTGTCCGTGTCTTTTATTTATGTGTTTAAGTAAAGCCAACCGAGAAGATGAAGAGAATCAATGACATACAAGCATGGATGGGAGCAGCGGCCTTGTGCCTGTCTTACTGTCCGTTGTCGGCCCAACAGGTGGTGCCGACAGGAGAACCCGTGTTGTCGTGGCAGGACAGCACGCAACTCAAAGTGGCCTTTTCCGTGGCTGCCGGTGATGTGGAAATCACGTCGGACGACCGTCTCATCCTTACGCCGCGTCTCACCGCGAAGTCAGGCGATACGCTGACGCTGCCTCCTGTGGAACTGGCCGGCAAGCGCAACCGCCGTTATTTCGACCGTCGTGCGGCCTTGCGTGGCGAAGGGCGTGCCGCTGTGGCTGCTGCTGCCGACACCTTATATTATAATAAGGTGGTAGGGGTGGAGCCGTGGATGCGTGCGTCGGCTCTTTCGCTCACGGTGGACTGTGAATTTGAGAACTGCTGCTATGTGCGGCCGTTGGCTGCCCTCGATTTGGGTGCCACGCGTTGGTTCACGCCGAACCCCAAGGCGGTCATGCCCGTGCTGAGCGTGGCCGAGCAGATTGCCGAACGCGAACCCGTGCTGAAACCCATCAGCGAATATAAGCCCTATACACGGGATATCCCTTTGCGTAAGATGAAAGACGCACTTTACGTGCACTTCCCCGTGGGCAAGTGGGACTTGCGCGAAGACTTCCGGGACAACGAAGCCACGCTGGCCCGCATCGTGGACATGATGCGGCGCGTGAAGGACGACAAGACCTCCTCCATCGTGAAAGTGGTGATTGTGGGCTTGGCTTCCATCGAAGGCTCAGTGGCTTTCAACGAGCATCTGGCCGGACGGCGTGCCGAAGTCTTGAAAGATTATCTCGATGCACGGGTCGATATGCCGGACGGCGTGTATGAAGTGGTGGGCGCGGGAGAAGCCTGGGCAGACTTGCGCGATGTCATCGCCGAGAGCGACCTGGACGAGCGTCAGGAGCTGCTGCAAATCATAGACAACACGCCGGACGAGAACCTGCGCGAGCAGCGTATCCGCAAGCTCAACGGCGGACGGCCTTACCAATACCTGAAACAGGCTGTCTTTGCCGACCAACGTAATTCGGGATATATCCGTGCCTACTATGAAGCCGTGCCGGACAAGGGGGCAGAGGCCATCAACCGGGCCGTGGCACTGGTGCGCGAGGGACGAGACGCCGAGGCGGTGACGTTGCTCGAACCGTTGGCTGACGAGCGCAAGTGGAACACGTTGGGCGTGGCCTATTTCAAGACAGGACACCGGGCGGAGGCTGTGGAATGCTTCGAACGGGCCGTGAAGGCAGGCGACAACGAGGCTGCGGGCAACCTGAAGGGCATACAGGCCGTGGAATGACGGAATTTATGAGATTTTCTAATTATAGAGTTTATTAATTTTTTTATTCATTCATTTAAAATTTAACTTTTATGAAAATGAAAAATGGAATGTACTTGTTTGCTGCGGCAATCGTGGCCGGTACGGTAGGTTTGTCTTCTTGTTCGAATGACGAGGACGTAGTGGGCGGAGGCGAGGCTTCCGGTGTGGCTCAAAAGGTGACATTGGGCGTGTCTGTGAACGGTGTCAGCAAGAAAGCTGCCCAAGGTGAGGTGAACTTGGGGGGTGCAGTGGCTGATATTGCCAACGTGCTGATTGTGCCTGTGGCCGGTGGTCAGTATCAGGTGCCCATTTCGTTCGGTACGGTAAGTGGATCTTCAAAACAATCTAAGGTGATGGACGCTTCATTGCAGACCACTGTCAATGAGTTTCTGGTGTATGGCAATGTGCCTACTGATGTAACGAATGCCGGTGCCGGTGCTTTTGGCGGATTTACCTATTCCGTGGCAGCTACGAATCCTGATGATGCGAACTTTAAACAACACAACATCAGTGAAGTCGTATGTGCTCCTTTGGCTTTGGTGTATGGAGTTGATGCCAAAAAATTTGCCACTTCTGGTGATGCTACAAAAGAAAATTTCTGGACTGCCGATGGTGGGGCTACTTGGAATGCAGACCAAAGCGCCATTACCTCAGAAACCAAAGGCATCAAGATTACTGGCGTGAAGTACCAAGTGGGGGTCATGGCTTCCAAAGTCTTCGAGAACACTCAGTTTGTCGCCAGTGACGTTCCTTTCGGTGAAAAGGCAGGGGGCGATGTGGAACTTAATGAGGGTAATTGGGTTTCGGAAATTTGCGACAACATGAAGTTGACCGGAATCTTCGTGGAAGGGCAAAACTCAACAATTAACGACAAGTTTGTGTGGAGCAATCCGACATGGTTGCTTGACACTCCGATAGCCGCTGTGACAAAAGCCACTCGGAATCAAGATGCTTGGGAAGCTAACACAGCCAAAATCAAAACAGAAACGGTGGACGGAACTGGCGTAAAGGTGGACAATGCTGACTTCTATACGGTCGTAGCTCCCGACGATGCCGATGGTATCGTGGTTTCATTCCAGTTCCAGAACAATACTGGTCGCACTTTGACATTGGATAACGGTAATACAGTGAGCAACGGTGCTTATGCGTATTATTCAGTGAAGTTGAACCAAAAGGAAAGCAAGAACATTTTCGCTGCTGCCACCACAACGGTGTTGAATGCCAGAATTACCGACTGGGGCAAGGGAACTGTGGTTCCTCCTACCACTACCGACGTGGTGATTGGTGTTGAATTCGACGTGGCTTGGGCTGCCGGTCTGTCTTACGACTTCGAAATCTAAACATGAAAGGGGCTTATGTCCTTTCCAAACTTACAGTGGGGGCACGGTCGTAGCCGTGTGCTGCGGTCGTGCTCCGGCTGTTTTCCAAACCCAAGAAGAAAAAACTTAAAGGTGGCTTTTCATGAAACCTATGAAGAAGATGGATACATACATATATAAGTTAGGGCTGTGGGCATCAGCGGCCTTGTCGCTGGCGGCTTGCGTGGACGAGGATTTGTCCGGTTGCCCGTTGGATGTGGAGACGAGGGAAATCACTGTGTCCTATCAGATCGATTTGCATGAGGGCGTTGACCCCGGGTTCGACAACGAATTGCATTCGCTTCATTTGGGCTTCTGGAACTCACCGCAAAGCCTTTACCGTGACCTTGTGTTCCAACCTGCGGACATGCCGGAGGAGTTGGTCTTCAAGGTGACGCTCCCGGTGGACAACTACGACCATCTGGCCGTGGCCAACCACAACAACGACCGCGTGGGAGGCGGCTTGCATGCATTCGGCCAAACACTGGCCGAGGTGGCGGTGGACGAGACGCCCATTGCCCCGGATACCATCAAGGCTTTGGCCTATGCGCCTTTTGCCGGCAGGTTGTCCATGCGGTTGGAAGATGAAGGCACGGAACATTACACCGTGCTGATGAGTCCCGTGGCGGGAAAGGTGGTGCTGCACGTGAACCATCCCGCAACGATGAAGAACATCAAGTGTTACCTCTCGCGCACGCAGCAAGGATTCAAGTGTTGGGAGGGCGCCTTTTTTGGCAATGACAGGTTGAGGACCGACGCCACGGATTTTAAAGTGACCGAAGACGAGCGGCTCACCGAGTTTGAATTCTACAGCTACCCGAGCCGGGCGGGCGAAGTGTACCGCAGGGCAGAGGCCGCAGGCCGCTGGAAGCTGTATTTTTATTCTGAATGCGGAAACAAGATCATACAACATATATTCACAGTGGAAGAACCCATCGAGTCCGGACGTGTGCTGGAGGCCACGTTCAACATCACGGAGCAGGGCGGCGAAGCCGTGGACGTGACGGCCGGTGTGGAGATTGATACGGACTGGTCGCCGGGCAACGGCTACGACCAGGAAATGTAAAAGGAGGTACGGGATATGAAAGGATGTAAGTATGGAATCATAAGGCAGGGCATGCGGATCTGCGTGTGCCTGCTTCTCGCGGCGGCTTGCAGCCACGACGACGGACCCGCAGGGGCGGAGGCTGCCCGTGAGAAAGATTGCGAGGTGTCGGTGGCCGTCACGTTGGACGCGCCTTTGCTCAAGGGCATGGGTGATCCCGGTGTGCCGCCGGAAGAAGACGCGGCGGAATGGGACCGCCTGGACCTGTTCCTCGTGTACGACTGGGGGATGGTGTTGCAGCATACGCTTACGTCCGGACAGTTGGAAGCGGGCAACCCCAGCACGTTCAACGCCTTTGCGGGCAAGCTGAAAGGGCTTTACGGGGTGGCTTACAAGAGCGTGGCGGGCGCGGTGGCAGTCACTGCATCGAGCGAAGAGGAGGTGAAGGGCCTGCGCACCGCGAACCTGGGCGGCATGGCGGTGGGTGACAAGTTGGACTATATGCTCAGCCTGTCCAGCGGAAAGGTGCTTCCTTCGGATGCCTACCCCATGGTAATCAAGAAAGATGCCACGAATGAGTTCCGTGTCAGGCTGACGCGCCTGATTACGAAGGTGGATGTGCAGTGGGACGTGCAGGACGCTTATGAGTCAGGAGGGTATACCAGAGTGAAGATGAACGGAATAGAGTTCTTCGGTCTGGACAGCGGACTCTTCTTCCCGGAAAATGAAACACGGTCGTTGCCCGACATCAGCGCGGGCTCGCAAGTGGACGGGATATATACTACGGCCTATGTGGCCGATGCCCCGGTCAGCCAGCGCAACGGGCGCACTTATTTTTATACCTTCCCGGGAGTGGCGAACAAGTTGCGTTTCGTCGTGGATTACAGCACGGAGGGCACGCCCTCCGGTCATAAGACTTATGTGGCTGTCTTCAAGGACAAGCTGGAACGTTCCACTTGGCATAAAGTGAACTTCACGGTGAAGGGCAACACCTTTACGGGCAGCGGTGGCATCACCCTAACCCCTTCCGTGGCTGTGACAGATTATTAAACCGAAAACACCAGATACAATGAAAAATCTATCTCTATATTATAAGTGCCGGAAGGGGAGGCTTTTCGGCTTGTTGGCAAGCATGTTATGCCTGTGGTTGCCGTCCGTTGCCGTTGCGCAGGATTTTTATGTGACACCGGACGGGAAAGTCCCGGTGGATTGTAACGGGGAGCCTATCGGCGGGGCCTGGTCGGATGCGGCCAAGTTGGCCACCCTCGAAACGGCGTTGCGACAGGCGCAGCCCGGCCAGTCCATCTGGGTGCAGGGCTTCGACAAAATAGAACGGGACGGCGGCCGGTTTGAAAGCCTGCTGTATAAGGTGCCCCGTGAAGGATTGGTGCTGAAGGCCGGCGTGCGGCTGTATGGAGGTTTCAAGGGAAACGAGACGAGCTTGGAGGAGCGTGCCACGTTGGGACGGGCTTTCGATTTCATATACCGTTCCGTGTTCGTGGGCGACCTCAACCTCGATGACGTGCCCGACCGCGAGCACCTGATCAGTTCGTCCAACCCCTTGCGTGCGGACAATGCCTGGCACGTGTTGACGATGGATTTGGACAACAGCGCTTCGGACAACAAGAATGAAGACGTGTCCGTGCTAGACGGCTTCACCGTAGTGGGCGGGCATGCCCCGGAATACGGGGGCGGTGTCCGGGTGAAAGGCCATGACCGTTATTCTTGTGCCTACCGCATAGAGCGTTGCTTCTTTTTCAATAACTACGCCGGGAAACAGGGCGGTGCCGTCTACGTGGACGCGAATGCCGGGACGGTGACTTCCAACGCTTCTTACGTCAACCAATGCGTGGTGTACAACAACGCGGCCGGCCTGCTTACGGAATTGGCCAACAACGGGGGAGGCATTTACGTGGCCGGCAAGGGCACGGTGGTCAACACCTCGGTCTTCAACAACGAAAACGGCGGGGTGTGCATCTCGCCGCAGGCCGGTGTGCTCAATTCCACCATCGCACGCAACACGGTGGCCGGGGTGGACCTTACGTCCGGTGGCGGTGCCGACGGACCGGATGCAAGGGTGGTCAACAGCGTGGTCTGGGGAAACACCGCGCTCTTTTCGGAGTTTACCCCCGGTTTCCGCAACTCTTCCTACCACGAGGTGGCGGGAGAAGGGAACAACCGTGTGGACGAGTTCGGCAATGTGTATGTGAGCGACAAGAACAACGACCGTTCGCAGGCTTCGCCTTTCTTTTCCTCTCCGTCCCTGACAGCCCGTTTCGACCGGGACTTCAAATGGGTGGAAGATGCTTACCCTTTATGGAACTGGCAACCCCTTGAGGGTTCGGCTTTCATCGACTGGGGGGACAGCGAGGCATACGAGGACGTGTTCGGCCTTTACGATTTGGGAGGAAGCCCACGTAAGGCAGGCCTGGTCGACATCGGGGCGTATGAGTTCCAACCCGTGCCGCCCGGACGCATCCTGCGCGTGTCGCCTGACGGTGACGATGCCAACGACGGGTCGGCATGGGACAAGGCCTACCGTAACGTGCAGGCGGCCATCGACCACCTGGCTGCGGGGGGGCAAGGCGGCGAAGTGTGGGTGAGGCACGGTGTTTACCAACCGTCGGTCTATATGAGCGGCACGGTCGGTGACCGTACGGCGGCTTTCGTCATGAAAGACGGTGTGAACGTTTATGGGGGATTTGAAGGAAACGAAGCTGCAAGGGCCGAGCGCGACGCCAAGAAAAGCCCGGATGCCATGCCTTGGCAATATCCTTATGAGACTGTGTTTGCCGGAAGCGGGTACGTGGCGGATGAAGGCTGCAAATATAACACGAACACGCACAAGTGGAGCGTGACGGGCAGCAATTCCAACCACGTCGTGTGGTTTGCCGGCGCGGACGGGGAGGCATTCAAGAAAAATACCGTGCTCGATGGCGTGACCATCAAGGGCGGGGCGGCTAAGGAAAGTTCGCCCTCGAAAGATAATTTCTTCGGCGACCGCGGTGCCGGTGTCTATATGGTGGGCAATGCTTACCTGACGAATTGCGTAGTGACGGAAAATGAGGCTGTCGGCAACGGGGGCGGCGTGTACCTGAAAGGGGGACGCGTCATAGGCTCGTTGCTGTATAACAACGAAGGCTACAAGGGCGGCGCGGTGCATGTGGACAACTCCGGGATGGTGCTGCGTTCCATGCTGACCAACAATTCCGCGTATGACGGGGCCGCCGTGTACATGCTTTCTGGCACGAAGTGGACGGACGGCACCATGCGTCCCGAATACTTGATACTCTCCACATCCGTGGTGAGCAACAACACGAGCCGTTGCAACGGTGCGGTCTATTGTGACCGTGGGGGCGTGATGCTGCAAACCACGGTGGTAAACAATGTGTCCGAGGGGGCGGTAGACCATGCCGACAGCGAGTCGGCACGGACGGGCGGATTGTATGTCAAAGGATACGCCCTTTCTGTGAATTCTGTCATTTGGAATAACTTGATCAATAAGAGGAATGTCCCGGTGCATGCCACGGAACCCACCGTGGGGACGGTGCGTTTCATCAATACGGCGGTGTCGGGGGGTAATAATTCCATTTGGAACAATGTGCTCCAACAGGACATGCTGTCGTTGTCCGATGCGAACAATGCTGCGGAGGAGGGAAACATCACGCCAGGTTTCGAAGAGGCCGGGATGCCCGCTGTTGCAGGGGTGGATGCAGCTTTGAAGCAGGTCGGGTATTTCTGGATTCCTGTGTCGGGGTCGAATTTGCGTTCCTTGAGTTTGGAACTTGGGCGTTTCCCGGAAGAAGTGGTGCTGTCACCGGAGTTGGATATCAGGGGAAAACTGTTTGCCCAAAAACCGAGCATGGGAGCTGTGATGATAGAAAAGACCAAACTGGTTCCGGATGCCGGCGAGCCCGGCGTATGGAGGATTTATGTCAATACAAGTTGTTGGGATGCCACCCACGACGGAAGTTCTTGGGAGAAGGCTTACCGTTCGATAAACGAAGCGATAGAGTTTTTTGCCACCGCAGGCAAGCCTGACGGAGTCGACCGGTTTGAAATCCTGGTGCATGAGGGGGATTGTTATCCGCGTTACAGTTTTGTCAACCTCGACCCCAAGACGGCCACCATCCATGTGCTGAAGACGGAGTTGCCTTTGGCCATCAGGGGAGGCTATCGTTTCGAGGGAGGTTCGGCTGTGCGCAAGCCTTTGGAATACCGCTCGGTGATAAACGGGAATCCCGAAGGAAAGGCTTTGGAGGAAGGATTGTACCATTGCATATCGGTGCAAAGCGGTGCACAAGTAGAAATCGACGGTTTCCATGTCGTGGGAGGCTATGCCGTCTCGTGCACGTACAAGCGTGGGGCGGGACTGCTGTCCGCTGAAGGGGCAGAGGTGACGGTGCGCAACACGGTGTTCGAGAACAACACGGCGGCTTCTGCAGCAGCTGTTTCCGCACCGGATGCCACGCTGACGATGGTCAACTGCGTGGTGAACAACAATACGAACACGATGGACGGAGGTTCCGTGGTCGAGGCCGGCACGCTGACCTTGCAGCATGTCACGGTGGTGAACAACGAGGGAGCCGCGCCAGTGGCGGACTATGGCACTTCGTTCAGTGCGGGGAACACGAATGGCGCAAACGATACGCAAAAGGACTTGAATACGTTGGCGGCCGAAGGTGCCGTGAATTTCGCCAATCCCACGAACAAGCGCGGGGCCACTTTGGGTTACGACACCTATTTGGGCGGTTATTCCGAATTCCGGCCTTTGACCAGTTCGGCCGATGCGGCTTCGTTGGTCAACAAGGCGGCAAGAACAGCCGGACTGACGGAAGACATTTCCGGAAAGGGACGTGACCTTGGAGGTATGCCCGACTTGGGCGCGTACGAGGCCGACCTGCCGGCAAGCGGACGGGTATATTATGTGCGTACGCCGGAAAAAGGGGGAAGCGACCGGAACGACGGGCTTTCCTGGGAAACGGCTTTTGCCACGGTGCGCAAGGCCGTGGAAGCTGCGTATGCAGGCTCGGGCTTAGACGGGCAGAAACCGCAAGTGTGGGTGGCTGCCGGCACGTATAGCCAAGATCCCAAGAGCGGATCGCAAAATTGCTTCGAAATACTCGAGGGCGTGAATGTCTACGGGGCATTCCCCAATACCGGCACGCCGGGCATGGGCGAACGCCATCCTTTCATTTCCACAGCCATATATCATGACGGGACGTACGACTCGGCCGATTACGAAACCATCCTGCAACCGCAGACCCAAGCGCAGGATCGGACGCGCCGCGTGTTGGGGCAGGCCGACATGTACAATCCGATCAATTCCCCTTCGCTGTCGTTCGCAAACGTGGGAGAGGGCAATGGCGACTATATCTGGGAGGAAGAACATTATGAGGCCGCATCCGGCGGTGGGTATTATTATTCCCCGAATGGGGGCGAATACGTGGACGCGCTCGCATCGTATGTTAATGCCGTCCGACTCAATGCCGGTGATTACTATAAGGCCGAAAGCGGACATGGAGAATATAAGTATTGCACGAAAGCGGACAGGGAGGCTTCTGAAGAAAGGAATGGCCCTAAGCGTTCTTTTGTTGAAGTGGGGGACGGGTATGGCAACTATTCTATAACATTAAATGGTTTTATATACTCTTGGTACAAATATACTGAACAACAAGGCGGAGGATACGAACCATATGACCCGGGCGTGCAGTATTACAAGGCTTCACCGACCCTTTCAACCCATAGGAAGGCCGGGGAAACGAGGTGGTTTACCCGTGCGCAGGACTACGTATCCCGTGACATCTGTACCCATTTGCTCACCGTGGCCGGCTATAATGAAGTCGGCGAGGGATACGGGACGCACAAGAAAGTAGGTGGAAGCTACGTGTATGTCGGTGACGGGAAGGGAAACTTCCAGAAAAGTGGAAACCGCTTTACCATCCCTACGACATGGGACGGCTTTACGTTGACCAAGGGATATATCAATTCCAGTGAATTGTCATACCTAGACAGTAACGGAAAGCGTAATGGCGGGGCCGGTGCGCTGATATTCACCAATGTGACCTTGGCCAACAGCATCGTGTACGGCAACACCAATTCCAGCACGGATACCGAGCAGGAGTTGCGTGGCGGCGGAGTGTATTGCGACGAGGGTACCCTTGTGAACTGTTACATCAAGAAGAATACATTAGGGCGAAGCAGCCAATACACGGCCTATGGGGGCGGCGGCTACCTGTACGATGGCACGGCCTATAATTGCGTACTGGCCGGGAACACGACAGTGGGTCAACATACCGACGGCGGTGCCTTCTTCATCGAGAACGGGGAGTTCTTCAACAACACGGTGGTGGGCAACCGGTCGGAAGGCACGACACGTGGCAACGGTGGAATATGTGTCTATAATAAGGCCGGTGAAAGCGACCCGAATGCCAGACTCTTGGTTTACAACTGTATTTCTGTTGGGAATGAAGGATATCGGGGGGAATTGACTGGAAACAAGGATTTGGCCTCGAACGGGGGTAAGATGACTTGCTACAATTCCATTTCTGAGAACATAACCAATTCTTCAAATGGTAATGTCCAGTTCGAGAACTGCCAAAGGGGAACCACGGCCTTGTTTGAAAATTATGCCGAGGGAAACTTCCACCTGAGGACCGGTTCCGTAGCCCTGAACATGGGAGAGAACATGGTTGGAATCGGAGGCAACGTCATAGACCTGTTCGACTTTACCGACATGGACTTCACCGACCGTGTGAAAGACTGTACGGTGGATGCCGGTGCTTACGAGCGCAGGAATGAAGACATGGTCGAGCCGGATAATAACGGAGTGTATTATGTGACGTTCAACGGCAACGGCACGGCTGATGCTTCCTCTCCTGCGGACGCGGCTTGTGCCATGAAGTTGCAGGAGGTCCTGAATGCGGCAGGCGAGCGTGCTGCCGCCGGTGTTTCGGCTACGGTGAAAGTGGCCGGGTACAGGGGTGGGGCTTCCGTTTACCATCCCAACACGTTGTCCAATCCGAACGACCCGAAGAGCTACACGTTCGTGATACCCGAAGGAGTGACCGTGATGGGTGGATATAACGAGGGCACATACAATAACGGTGAGTACCAGAATGACGGCAATTGGGATGAGGATGACCGTAACGCCGCAGAATTCATGACCGTGTTGAGTGCCGTGTGCGATGCCACGGCAGGCCGGCAGGCCGTAAACGGCTACCATGTCGTGCAGTTCGGGAAGGATGGGGTGTCTGTCCTTGGCAAACCGGTGTTGCTCGACGGGGTGTATTTGGAAGACGGCTTGGCCACGGCTTCCTCAGGCCGTGGAAATGCCAACACCCGTGGCGGCGGTGCCATCGTGCCGGCCAACGCGCACGTCCGTAATTGCGTGGTGCGTTATAACGAAGCGGTCGACGGAGGCGGATTGTTCGTGTTGCCCGGCGGGTTGGTGTCCGGCTGCGGTGTGATGCAGAACAAGGCCGGTTATGGCGGCGGCATGTATTTGTCGGCCGAAGGCGGTGTGACGGACAGCAACCGTGCACATGTCATTTCGGGTACGGTGACGGAAAACTCGGCTTCCGAATCCGGGGGCGGCCTGTATCTGGAAGACGGCGCGGCCCTGTTTGTCAATTCCGTAGTCTGGGGAAACACGTCGCCGAGTGACAAAAACATCAGCGGTATGCCGGACATGAAGTTCCCGGATACGGTTTTCGCCGGGTTTGACGCGGAAATCAGTGCGACCGGAGGCTTTTATCCGTTTAATAACTGTTTCGTGGAAACGTATGAGATGCCCGGTAATTATGGTGGAAACAAATCCCTTGAATCGGAACACGACCTTTACTTCTCGGCATATTACATCCCGAGACCTTTCTCCGTGTTGGTGAAAGGGGGAGCCGTATCTGCATTGCAAAAGTATTTGGTTACCAACCGCAAGGTCGCCGAACATGACATGCAAGGTATACCGCGCGTGCAGTTGGCACAGCCGGGCAATGTGGAACTGGAAAGCGTGGATGCCGGTGCCTATGCTTACTTGGGGGGCGGCATGCGCATGCCAACGACCGAAGGGGAAGTCATCAGGAAGTTGTTCGTATCACAAGGGGAGAATGTCGAATTGACAGAGGGCGACGAAGACGAAGATTATTTGAACGGGCGTTCTTTCTATACTGCGCTTGCTTCTTTGGACGAAGCCTTGGATTACATCGATATGGTAAGGAATACGGATTTTGGAAAGGAAATAGCCTTTGAGATATGGGTGGCCGAGGGTACTTACAAGCCACGTAATGCCCGTGCGGATGCCGACCCCGTGACCGGTGAGCCTAACCAACGCCAGAACTCATTCGTCATCCCGAAAGGGGTGAGGGTGTTTGGCGGCTTCAGCGGTAAGGAGAACTATGCCTATGGCGTGGAAACGTTGGCGGGCAAGACCATGGAAGACCTGCAGGGAGACGACGGCACCCGGGTCATGGAAATATTGAACCAACGTGAAAGCGGCGACTTGAACGCGAACGGCATTTCCGAACCTTGGGAAATGGCCCGCCAGACCATCCTTTCCGGACATGTCAACCTTTCTGCATTGGAAAAGAATGTGTACCATGTGCTATACAGCAAGGAGGGTACGCAGCCTGCCGCCTTGGGTGGAATCACGCTGGACGGATTGACCGTCATGGACGGCGAGACCTTCAGCGAGATGAGGAAGCGTTCGGAAGTGGGCAGGGGGGGAGGCCTCTACACCGTGGGCGTGGATTATACATTGGTGCGCTGCCGTTTCCTGAATAACAAGGCGGTGCGTGGCGGTGCGGTTTACGCCCTGAATGCCAACGTGACTTCTGTGGGTACGCTCTTTGCCGGAAACGGTACGGTGGAGAACGGCAAAGTGGGCGAGGACGCTGCCGAAGGCGGACTGAATATCAGGGGCGGTGCGCTTTACCTGGCCGGTACGGATCGCACGTTGAAAGCGGTCAATACGTTGTGGGTTAACAACGGTACGGACTCCGGCACGCCGGACAACCTGTCATGGGGCGGTGCGCTAGCCGTGGCCGGAGGTGCGACGGTGAATCTGATGAACAATACGTTCGTGAGGAATAAGGCCGGTGAGTTTGCGGCTGTTTATGTGGAAGACATCGGAGGTGCCGGAAGCCGGATGGTGAATACGGCGGTATGGGGCAATGAAAGCCAAGGCGTTCCGGTGAACCTGCCTGCCGGTGTTATCAGCCATTCCGCGAGCGACATGGCCTTGGGAGAGGGTGCGCTCGTCCTCCATGAGGAAAACAATGCGGTCAACGGGCCGCGCTTTAGCGAGCCGACCGGCGTGTCCGGTACGGAAGGGTACTTGGCATCCGCCAAATGGGATCCTATCGCGATCTCCGTGCTAGTGGATGCGGGCGACGGTACTTTGGAGGCAAAAGAGGAAAACCCGTTATTTGCGACGGGGGGGTATAAAGACTGGATGAGCCAGCAGGCTCCTGATTATGCGGCTTTGTACATGGGTGGCTCGGCAACGCGCTATGCGGGTCCGAAAGACGAAAACGGCGAGCAGATGGACAAAACAATCGACATAGGCGTGTTTGAATACCAGTATCCTACGGACTTGTCCGGCTTGGACATCGTGTATGTGGCCACCACCGAAAGCGGAAGGCGCGACGGGACGAGTTGGGACAACGCCACTTCCGACCTTCGCGGGGCTTTGAACGCCATGGCCAACGCGACCGACGCGAAGAATACGAACAAGGAAGTCCGTGTGAAATCCGGTACGTACACCATGGGCAACAACCTGTTGACCAATGATATCGCATACCTGATATCCATGAGCGGCGCGGATAACACTTTCGTGACATCGTTGACGGTGAATGGTTCATACGACGAGTCCGGCGTGCAGGACTTCAGCCAACCTACGGTGCTGACGGGAAATGATTCGAATAAAGGGAGTGTCACCTTGTTGAACGTGTTTACGAACGGTAAGCCGGTGACGGTTTCCGGCCTTGCTTTCCATGAAGCCGGTGTGGGCATGAATGCCACGACGACCGGTGACGGAAAGTTGACGGTCAGGAACGCAGCGTTCCGCCAGACGGCTACAACAGGCATGGCCGTGGGCGGGACAGGCAAAACCTTGGTGGCCAATGCCCTCTTTGCCGACGGACAAACGGGACTGGCGGTTTCCGGTGGCGGCATGACGGTCGTGAATGCCACTTTCGCCCATAACGCGGCGGCAGGAATCACCGGACAAGCCACGGTGCACAACTCCGTGGCCTGGAAGAGCGGCAACGCCGGGTTCAGCGATGGCACCAACCATAATAAAGATTTGGGAGAGGCTGAAAACACGGCATTGGAAACAGGACCCAACTTTGTGGATCCCGACCATGCAGACGTGCTGAAGCGGGATTATAGCATACGTCCGGGATTCACTTTGTTGAACCAGGGTGCCGATGCGGTGTACACGTCGCTTGTGGCCGACCCGGCTGCCGATAAGGATTTGGCGGGGAACGGCCGTAAGGTAGGAGGATGTATCGATGTGGGTGCCTATGAATACACCTCGGATTTGAACCGGTACGTATACGTGAAAAAAGGTGTGGCCGGTAGCGACAACAGCGGCAGCGATTGGGACAATGCCATGGAAGATTTGCAAGGTGCGGTGGACTTGGCCACAGTTTATGCCAACATAAATGCCGGAAAGAAAGGGTATGTGTTCGTGCATCGTAACGTGGCGGAGGATGCGAAGCTGCGTCTGGCCCACGGTGGCGTGAACGTGTATGGCGGAATGGTTGCCGGGACGGTGACGGAAAGCGTCACGGTGGAAGACGTGCTGAATGCCCGTGGAAGCTTGTTGGAGGCTGATACCCGTTCCATGTTGAGGGGCGGTGTGGCCATTTCGGGTGAAAGTGTGGTGGACGGCTTTGAAGTGTCCGGCCCGTCTCATGTTGCGGGAGGCGGCATGCTTTCCACTTCCATACTGGCTTCGGACACGGAGATTGGTGCGGACGGCACTTTATATAATGTATTGGTGGACGACTCTGGCGTGACAGGAGCAGGGAAGGCCGTGAATGTGACCTCGACCGTTGCGTTGGGTGTGGCTGGAAAGTACAAGACGGCGGAAAATGCCGGGCGTAACAAGTATGTGGGCGAGGGATATTGGGCTTACCAACCGAATGAGAACTCCGTCCATATTGATGACGCAAGCAGCGACAGCGAGACAAAGACCTGTATGGCGATGGCCGGACATTCCATGGACTTGGCGGGCAACAAGCGTGTCCGTGGCCTTGTGGACAATGGCTGTTTCGAGGTGTGGAACATCGCGGAGCCGGTGGGCGAGGTGCTTGCGGATGATTATCCGCATGGCAAGTCGGTGGTGTACGTGCGCAAGGGGAATGAACTTCGCCTGAAGCGCAGCTACACCGAGGCCGGACCGTTCAACCCGGGCTTCCTCTTGCTGGAGCATGGCGCGGGCCTCTGGGGTGGCGGAAACCATGTGGCTTTGGACAACTTTGCGACGGAACGCGAATTGACGGAAGCCAACGGATACAAGGATTTGGTGGTTGTCCCGTTCAGGGTGGATCGTGTGGAGAACATATCCGGTGTCTTGGATGAAACGAATGTCTTCAAATATGACGGGAAGGCGCGCGCCGCTTACGATTACAAGTTCAATGGCAGCGAAGGCGGGGCAGGTGCCTGGAAACCCATGGACGCAGTGACCAACGTCACGGAAGGCTTGTTGCTTGAAACGGAAGCCCCTGCCACAGTCCGGTTCTATGGGACGGAATACGTGGAAGACGGGAACCCGAAACCTGTCGTGCTGATGAAGTACAATTTCAACAGCCCGTGGAGCACGCCTTCCGACCCGGGACCGAAGTTCACCCACAAGGAGAACATGAGCTGGAACTTGTTCGGGTCTCCTTACCTCTGTACGATGAATTACGAGGACATGGAATATGGCCGTGTGGTTTACGGGTATGAGCAGAACGGCTATTACACGCAACCTACGGCGACATGGCAGGATGCTGACGGAACGGCCGTGGCAGGCAATATCCCGGTGGGGAGTGCCGTGTTTACCCAGTCGGCCACGCTGAAGGAGACGGAAGTGTTCTACGTGAAGATGCGTGCGGAAGAGATACAGGACCCGACGCGGGCCACCCGTCTGGCAGTCCGCATAGCCCCGGCGGCAGACAAACGCGATGTGGAGGCAGGTGTCTACGATGAATTGCAACTGGAAGCCGTGCCCACGGAAGAGGCCCTTGCGGAATTCGACTTGGCGCGCGACGGCGTGAAATGGATGAACGACAACGGCGAACCTGAAATCTTTGCCGTACGCGACGGCGGACGTTATTCGTTGCTTTCGGCCATCGACCGTGAAGGCACGATAGGCGTGGGCGTAAGCCTGCCCGAAGCGGGAATGTACTCCATCGGCATTCCGGAAGACTGCGAGGCCGGGGATTATGAATATGTGATACTGAAAGATGCAGTGACGGGCAAGGCTGTCGACCTGAAAGAAGGGGCTTACTCGTTCCGGACGGCGGAAGCGGGAGTCGCTGAGGGACGCTTTACTTTGAGTTTCAAACGTATGGATGCAGACCAACGGCATGATATATATGTGAAGTCCGGTATGGGCAAGGCCACCGTGTTTGGTGTGGCCGACGGCGATGCCGTGACCGTGGTGACGGTCGACGGTAAGATTGTGGCTACCGAGGAGGCTACAGGAAACGAAGTGGCTTTTGTACTGGCAAGAGGGGCTTACCTCTTCAAGGTGGCCGGTGCCGACGGACGGGCTACTGTGGTAAAAGCCATGGTCCGGTAGAGGATAGTGGATTTTAAGGTTGGTGAAGCCCCTCGCACGGTGAATGTGCGAGGGGCTTCTTATATGGTCAGGCCGGACTTCAGAGCTTTTCTTTCAGGTAGCGGCCCGTATAGCTGTCCGGGCAGGCCGCTACTTCGTGCGGTGTGCCGCACACGACCACGTTGCCGCCTTGCGCGCCTCCTTCCGGACCGAGGTCGATGATGTGGTCGGCACATTTTATGACATCCATGTTGTGTTCGATGATGACGAGCGTGTGGCCGCGCAGGATGAGGGCGTCGAAAGCCGCCAACAGGCGTTTGATGTCATGGAAATGCAGTCCCGTGGTCGGTTCGTCGAAGATGAAAATGGTAGGTTCCACCTTTTCCATTCCGAGATAGTAGGCCAGTTTCACGCGTTGGTTCTCGCCGCCCGATAGGGTGTTGGACGATTGTCCCAACTTGATGTAGCCCAGTCCCACGTCTTGTAGTGGTTTGAGCTTTTTGGAAATCTTGGCTTGCCCCTGTGCGTCGAAGAACTCGATGGCTTGGTTCACTGTCATGTTGAGCACGTCGTAAATGTTATGCCCGCCGAATTTCACCTCCAACAGGTCGCTTTTGAACCGTTTGCCGTGGCATGACTCGCATTCCAGCACGAGGTCGGCCATGAACTGCATTTCCACCGTGACTGTCCCTTCGCCCTTGCATTCCTCGCAACGTCCGCCTTCGGTGTTGAAAGAGAAGAAGCCGGGCGTGAAACCCATTTGCTGGGACAGCGGTTGTGCGGCGAACAGTTTGCGTATCTCGTCGTAAGCCTTGATATAAGTGACGGGGTTGCTGCGCGAGGATTTTCCGATGGGGTTCTGGTCCACGAACTCGATGTTTTTCACCATTTGCAGGTCGCCTTCCAGTCCGAGGAACTCTCCCGGGCGGTCTGCCACTTCGTCGAACTGCCTTTTCATGGCACGGTAGAAGATGTCGCGCACGAGGGTGGACTTGCCTGAGCCGCTGACTCCCGTGACCACCGTCATGACGTTGAGCGGGAAGCGTACGTCGATGGCGCGCAGGTTGTTGGCCCGTGCGCCTTTCACTTCGATATAGTTTGTCCATGGGCGTACGCTGTCCGGCAAGGCGATGGTTTCCTGCCCCGTCAGGTATTTCACGGTGTAGCTCCGTGTGTCCTGCGGTTTCTCGGCCAACATCTGCTGTAGGTCGCCTTGGAACACCACCTCACCGCCCAATCGTCCGGCCTGCGGTCCGATGTCGATGATGTAGTCTGCCGCACGGATGATTTCCTCGTCATGTTCTACCACGATGACCGTGTTGCCTAATTGTTGTAATTGCCGGAGCACACGGATGAGTTTGTCCGTGTCGCGGCTGTGTAGTCCGATGCTCGGTTCGTCTAAGATATAGAGCGAACCCACCAGGCTGCTGCCCAATGACGTGGCCAGGTTGATGCGTTGGCTTTCGCCGCCCGAAAGCGTGTTGCTCAGGCGGTTCAGGGTGAGGTATCCCAGTCCTACGTCGAGCAGGAAACGGATGCGGTTGTTGATTTCTGTGAGTAGGCGTTTGCCCACTTCCGCCTCGTGGGCGGTGAGCGTCAGCGTGTCGAAGAACTTCTTCAGTTCGGTGACGGGCAGGTCTACCAAATCCGAAATGGCCCGCCCGCCCACTTTCACATATCCGGCTTCGGGACGCAGGCGCGTGCCGTGGCATTGGGGGCAGATCGTCTTGCCCCGGTAACGCGCCAACATGACGCGGTTCTGTATTTTGTATTGGTCTTTTTCCAACATCTTGAAGAAGTTGTCGATGCAGACTTCCTCATCGGGCGATGAAGCACCGGCCGTCCCGTGCCATAGATAATCTTTTTGTTCCCGGGTCAACTTGTAATAGGGTTCAAAAATAGGGAAGTTCACTTTCTGAGCCCTACGGCAGAACTCCGTTTTCCATTCGCCCATCTTTTCTCCGCGCCAACAGACCACGGCTCCGTCGTACACGCTGAGGGCCGAGTTGGGGATGACCAACTTTTCGTCGATGCCGATGACCCGTCCGAATCCCTCGCATACGGGGCAGGCACCGACCGGCGAGTTGAAGGCGAACAAATTGTCCGTCGGTTCCTCGAACGTGATGCCGTCCGCTTCAAAACGTGTGGAAAAGGAGTGCAGGATACCCGACGGCGCGATGCGCAGCATACATTGCCCGTTCCCTTCATAAAAGGCGGTTTCGGCCGAGTCTGTCAGTCGGGAAATACTGTCTTTGCTGTCATCGCAACTCATGCGGTCGATGAGCAGATGGATGGTGCGGTGTTCGCCTTTCGACGGGTCCGAGGACAGTTCCAGCATGAAGTCCTCGATGCGCACGACCTCGCCGTCCACTTCGATGCGCGAGAATCCTTGCTTGAAGTCGCTGTCCAGTTGCTCTTGAAGGGTACGTCCTTCACGGACCTGCAACGGGGCGAGTACGGTGAAGCGCGTGCCTTTGGAGTAGGACAACATACATTGCACTACGTCTTCCGTGGTGTTTTTTTTCACTTCCTGACCGCTCACGGGGGAGAAAGTGTGACCGATACGGGCATACAACAGGCGCAGGTACTCGTAAATTTCAGTGGAAGTCCCTACGGTGGAACGGGGATTGCGGCTGCTCACCTTTTGCTCGATGGCGATGGCGGGCGGGATGCCTTTGATGTAGTCGCATTCCGGTTTGCTCATTCGTCCGAGAAACTGCCGGGCGTAAGCCGACAGGCTCTCCACGTAGCGTCGCTGTCCTTCGGCGTAGAGTGTGTCGAACGCTAGCGAAGACTTGCCCGATCCGGACAGGCCGGTGATGACAATCAGTTTATTGCGCGGAATGTCCAGGTCGATATTCTTCAGGTTGTTCACCCTTGCCCCCTTGATGTGTATGTAGTCGTTCATCAGTTGTTTTCGTTAATTGTCCTTATGTTTGCAAAGTTAGTCAATGTTTGGCAAAGGCATGATGGATTTTTATTGTATTTTTGCACGGAAATAACGTGTATGATGAATAAAAAATCACTTTTGCTTTTGATGATGTGGCTTTGCAGCTTTGCGTTGCAGGCCCAGTTGTCGCCCAAACGGGAGTTTCGCGGCGCATGGATACAGTGTGTGAACTATCAGTTTATGGGGTTGGGTACGGCAGAGATGCAGCGTACGCTGACGTACCAGTTGAATGAACTGCAAAAGTGCGGTATCAATGCCATACTGTTTCAGGTGCGCCCCGAGTTCGACGCGCTTTATGCCAGCAGCTTCGAACCGTGGAGCCGTTATCTGACCGGAAGGCAAGGCACGCCGCCTTCTCCCTATTGGGATCCGTTGCAATGGATGATAGCCCAATGTCATGCACGGGGGATGGAGCTGCATGCCTGGATCAATCCTTACCGGGCCAAAACGAAGGGTACGAAGGAACTGGCTGCCACACATGATTACAGAAAGCATCCCGGGCGGTATTTCTGGTATGGCGAACAACTGATTATGGATCCGGGGATGCCCGAGAACCGGGACTACATTTGCAACGTCGTGACGGACATCCTGTTGCGTTATGACGTGGATGGCATCCATATCGACGATTACTTTTATCCTTATCCCGAAAGCGGTTTGCGCATCCCGGACGACCAGACGTATGCGCGTTACGGGAACGGGATGAACCGCGATGACTGGCGGCGGGAGAATGTGAACCTTTTCATCCGCCAGTTGCACGACTGCATCCATGCCGTGAAGCCTTGGGTGAAGTTCGGCGTGTCTCCTTTCGGTATTTACCGTAACTTGAAGAGCGACCCAGAGAACGGCAGCAATACGCGCGGACTGCAGAACTATGACGATCTCTATGCCGATGTGCTGAAGTGGGTGAAGGAAGGTTGGGTGGATTATAACATTCCTCAGGTGTATTGGGAAATCGGGCATTCCGCAGCAGATTATGATACACTGATACGTTGGTGGAGCGAGCATGCCGGCCACAGGCCGCTCATCATCGGGCAGGACGTGGACCGCACGGTAGCCAAAGCCGACCCCGTGGACCCGAGCAAACACCAGATGGAGCGCAAGATGGCTTTACAACGTTCGTTGCCTAACATCGAGGGCAGTTGCCAATGGTATGCCAAGGCTGTGGTGGACAACAAAGGAAACTATGGCACGATGTTGCGCAACTATTACCACCGTTATCCGGCCTTGCAGCCCGAGATGCCGTGGATAGACCACAAGCGGCCGAAGAAGGTACGCAAGCTGACTGCCTTGTGGACGGAAGACGGCTACATGCTGTTTTGGCGTGCGCCAAGGGGAAAAGGCGAGATGGACCGTGCGTGTCAATACGTGGTTTACCGTTTTGCCGAGGGCGAGCCTGTAGATTTGGAATATGCCGAGAATATCGTGGCGATTACGCCGAACACTTTCTATAAACTGCCGTACGAGGACGGAAACCGGAAATATACGTATGTGGTGACGGCACTCGACCGTTTGCAAAACGAGTCGAAAAAGGTGAAGAAGAAAATACGTCTTTAGAATTGTATGCGGACGGCATGAAAATCGTTTGTCTGAAAGGAGGACTGGGAAACCAGATGTTCGAATATTGTCGTTTCCGGGATTTGATGGAGTCCGGACACGATAAGGTTTATCTGTTTTACGACCGCCGTAGGCTGAAACAGCATGATGGTTTGAGGCTTTCCGATTGTTTTGAACTGGAATTGCCTTCTTGTCCGTGGGGGATAAAACTGGTGGTTTGGGGGCTCAAGATCTGTCGTGCCGTGGGAGTTTTGAAAAGATTGTATGATGACGAGAAGCCGGAAGCCGTGTTGATAGACGATTACAGCCAGCACCGGCGTTTTATACCGAATGCTCGTCGTTACTTCTCTTTCCGTCAGTTTTTGGCAGAACTGCAGAGTGGTTTCGTACAGATGATAAGAGCCGTGGATTACCCGGTATCGGTACACGTGAGGCGCGGAGATTATTTGCATCCTTCGAACTCGAGTTTCGGTTTATGCGGAGTGGACTATTTCCGGCAAGCCATTGCTTATGTCAGAAAGAAGAGGCCCGATGCGCGTTTCTTTTTCTTTTCCGACGATATGGAATGGGTGAGGGAGAATCTTTGGATGGAGGATGCCGTATATGTGGAACATACGGAACTGATGCCCGACTACGTGGATTTATATTTGATGACTTTGTGCCGTGGGCATATCATTTCCAATTCCACGTTCAGCTTTTGGGGGGCATATTTGGCCGTAGACGGCAACGGTATGAAAATCTATCCTCGTCGGTGGTTCCGCGACCCGACATGGATCAGTCCGCCTATTTTTTCGGAGGAGTGGGTCGGGTTATAGGATATAAGATACGTCCCCGGGAATTTCCGTTTGGGATTTCCCGGGGACGTGTGCATTACGTAGAATGAAGGTGTTAACGTTTCCGTCGAGACGAGAACTTTCGTTTGTACCACAAGTAATAGCCGCTGAGCGGGAGAATCCCTCCGATGAAAGCAGCCAGGAAATAAAGCACCTTGGTCCATAGGCCGCCCCAGGAGCCGGTGTGGAAGGCATAAAACCAACCTTTCAGCATCTGTGAGGCCGGGGCATCCTTATAATAGGTAATGGAGCTGAGGCGACCTGTTTGCGGGTCAAATTGTATTTTATCCGTTTGACGACGGTCGGTATTCGGGTTGGGAGCCACTTCTATGCCTTCCGTACCCAACTTGACCGACTTGTAGGTCGGATAAATCTGGCGGACAGCGTCTGCGGCTTTGTCCCATACGGCATAATTGAAAGTGTTTCCTTCCCGGCCTTTTTCTCCCCTGATATGCTGCTGTCTTTCCGGCCGGGACTGTTTTGCGGTATCTTTCCGTCCCTTTTGCTGAAATTCCGGTCGAGGCGTGTTTTCCTCTTTTGGCGCGGTGCCACCGAAAAGGGAATAGGCGGCAGTGCGGTACCAAGTGAACGACCAGGTAAGCCCGGTCAGTGCCATGACGAGGAGGAATGGTGTGGCGTAGAAACCGAGCGATACGTGACTGTCGTACCAGAAACGCCGCCATCCTTTGTTGCAGGATACTTGAAGGCGGTTTTTCAGAGCCTTTTTGGTTTTCGGTATCCAAATCACCACACCACTGATGAGTATCGCAACGAAGACCAACGTAGTGACACCGACGATCGTTTTACCCACGGTCTTGTCTCCTTTCCGTGGCGGGACATCCATTAGCCAACGATGAAGTTTGCGCATGATCTGAAAGAAAGGATAGCTTTTGTTCCATCCGTTTATCTCGCCGGTGTAAGGGTTTACGCTTAGCGTCTTGCGGTTTAAGTGCTCAAAGCTGACCATCCAGGCTTCTTCCGGGTCGCCTGACATTTGCAGGCCGGAAATCTGCAATGAGTCCGGAAGTTGCATGCCGAGCTTCGTGACCAGTTCGGAAGGCGTGAGCGGCTTTGCCCCGTCCTTTGCTTCGACCCGGTAAAAGCCGGGATTCAAGGCACGGGTGACATCCTGCTCAAATACCAACGCCGCCCCCGAAAGGCAGACGACGCTGATAATGATGCCGAATGGAAGGGAAAACCAAAGGTGAATCTTGGCGAATGTTTTTCTCATATCCCAAAATTAGTTCGTAGCAGACAGTTTGCCGATGGCCGACACGCTGTTGTGGGTAATGATGGTCAATCCTTTGGTGGCTTTAGCCGTGGCCGGGTCTATCTTGTAGAGTGCCGGAGCGTCGCCGTCTGTGGTCGTGACCGGAATGTAGGCTACGCCATTGTCGCTGAAAGGAATACCGAAAGACGAAATCTTGTCTTGGGCCGGCAATCCCTCGGTTACTTGGGTCAGCGTGCCGCTTTGGCCCTTGAATACGGCCAATTCTTTGGTCGGTGCATTTTTGCCGCTCATCGTTCCTTCGCTGTACATCTGAAGCAAGAAATAGTCGGCCGTGATATGCCAACAACGGAACATCGGATGTCCGGTGCCTTGTGACTCGAGGTTATAGTAGTAATCCGGGTCGAAAGTGGTCTGGCCGGCCTTGATGCGGACAACGCCCGAAGGCAGTTGTCCTGTGACTTTCTTCAGGTCGGCAGAAGAGGTGGCCGTACGTCCGTAGCCCGGAGAGAATACATAAAGGTCACCGTTGTCCGCTGCCCAAATGGTTTGATAGTATTGTGATTTCATACGTCCGCAGGCGAAGCCAATCTTATCGGTTTCCGCAATGACCGGAGTATCGTTGAAGCTGTCCCCACTGTAAATAGCTATGAAAGCCTTGTCCGGATATTGGGTCGAAGGGATTTGCCCGGCTGTATATTTTCCGGAACCGCTCCCCCCGTCTTGGGTTGCTATGAGGGCTTGATCCGTGACTTTTTCGGGGTAGGTGTTCACGCCGTAGTGGCTCATGCCCATGGGGACTACCGAGGTGTAGAGCTTGCCGTTGGCTTCTACGAAACCGGCAAAGCTGACGATTTCTCCGTTACCCAGGAAGTTTTCCGCGATGCGCGTACCTGTTGTCGTATTACCGGTATGTACGTTTAGATAGTTGAACTGCAAATATTTGGCATAATGGCCTTTGGAATCTTTCTCTTTCGAGCCATCGTTGGTGGAAGACGTGATGACATTGTCTCCCCATGTCCCGTATGTCGTTACACGGTTGAACGTATATTCCCGTGCTTCTTTTACTTTTCCGGTTGTGGCGTTCAGGACATAAGAGGCTCCGGTACCCGCATTTCCATCGTTATATTGCAAGCCGAAGAGGTATTGCTGCCCGTAAAATACCCAGTAGGATGCACCGATGGCTTCCGTGCCGTTGCCCAATACCGTCACGGAACCTTCGTCGAGTGTCTCGCTGGTGACGAGATAAGTACCTTCGTCTGCCTTGGCTGCAATGACGTATTTGCTTGTACCCGGAGCCGTGGCGCCGCCATTGCCATTGCCTCCGCCGGGAGTGGTGTCGTCGTCGCTGCACGAAGTCAATGCGCCACCGGCGCAGAGGGCGGCAGCAAGCGCCCAAGTGAAGAATCTTTTTTCCATGTTTTTAATTATTTATTGAGTGAATGATGCTGTTTATTTCCCGAAGTATACTCTTACCTTTCCATAGAAAGCCCGTCCGGCCTTTTGCAGGCTGTAATTGTCGTAAAGCTTTTCGTCCGTCAGGTTACGGCATTCGAGTGAAAAGTTGTAACGTCCCTTGGCCACACTGTAATTCAGCGTGAGGTTGTGGGAGAACTGTTCGGGGACGCGTGCTTTGGTGTCCGGGTCGCCGAAGTCTTCCCAGTACAAGGGGAACTCGTGTTGGTAATAGCTGTCGTAGGTGAGCGAGAGCATGTTGCCTTTGCCGAACAAGTCATGCCAGTAGAACGACGCGTCGAAATTGGCGTAGCGGTAGGGTTGGTTGGGGATGCGCTGTCCGTAGGTCAGCGAAGCCTGCCCCGTGCCTTCGGCCAACCGTTTCTCACGGTCGATGGCGTCCATGCTGTTGAACGTCCCGCCCAAGCTGAACCAGTCCGCATAGCTGTAACGCAAGGAGACATTGTACCCTTTGGTCTTGACCCGTCCGTGGTTCTCGTAGAATCCGAAGTCCATGCCGCCCACGTTGTCCAATCCGCGACGGATGTAATCCTTCGTGTCGCGGTAGATGAGGCTTCCCTCCATGTACAGTCCGTGTTTGCCGAATCGCGGAGTGTAGCCGAGGTTGAAGTTGACATTGTCGCTTTTTTCGGGACGCAGGTTCGCCCGCCCGGCTTCCAGGTCTTCGTCGCCGAAAAGTTCGTCGGTCGAGGGCAGGCGGTAAGCTTTCTCGTATGACAACTTGGCCTGCAGGTTTTTCAGGATGAAGTAAGTCCCTGCGGCCCCGTAGCCGAAAGCACTCGTCTTTTGCGACATCTGTATGTAGTTGCCGATACCGTCGTCGCTTTGGGATACGGGGCCTTCGTTGTATTGGTTGTAATACTTGCCGAACACCGTGGCGTTCCATTTCTCTGTAGGCATGAAGCGGTAAGACAGTCCCGTGACGTTCTTGCGGGAACGCTTGGGGATGCTGAAGTCCGAAAGGCGCGAACTTCCTGAGACGTACGAACGGGTGGTGCGTTCAAAAGTGCTCAGCACATGGTTGAACGTGACCAAATGGGCGTGGCCGATGCGGTAGTTGGCCGTGAGCGTACCGTTCCAGTTCTTGTTCTTGGCCTCGTTGTTCTGGTTGGATTGCTCCCCCGGCACGCCGGTATATTTCCGTTGTCCCAACCAGTTGTATTTGTAAGATGCCGTATCTATGTTGTGGGTGATGTTGTGGTTGTAGTTGACATTGGCCATGACATCGAGTCCCTCGACCCACAAGTTGCGTTTGCGGTATTCCAAAGAGGGGATGAACGAGAAGCCATGACGGTGTTTTTCTCCGAACACGACTTTCTGCAATACTCCGTTTTGTATTTCCTTATAAAAGTGGGTGTAGCTGAAGCCCAGCATCAGGCGGTCGGCCCATTTCTTGTCGGCCACCCCGATTTTGCCGCTCACGGCTTCGTTGTGGAAACGGTCGTTGAAACGTTTTATATGGTAAATCTTCGTCTTGTCGGTGTTCTCCGAAATGCCGTCGTCGCTGAATTCCGTAACGTAGTAATCAATGTAATAGTTGTTGTCCGAAAAATTCTGGAAAGCGTTGATTTCATACAGCAGGCCGTTCTTGAACGACTGGCCGAAGTTGACGAAAGATTTGTGGGTGTTGAACGAGCCGTAAGAATAAGAGGCATCGGCAAACCAACCGAGTTTCCTTTGGTTGGTGACGATATTGATGACCCCGCCCAAGGCATCGGTACCGAAACCGACGGGAACCACTCCGCGGTAGACCTCGATGCGTTCGGCGAAGTTCACCGGCAGGTTGTTCAGATTGAGGGCCGTTCCGGCTCCTTCCTGCGGTACGCCGTCGATAAAGACTTTGACGTGTTTGCCCGTAAAACCGTCGAGCATGAGTTGCATGTCCGAACCCATTCCGCCCGTCTCGCGCAGCTTGACGCCCGGAACGGTGGTCAGCACCTCGGCCAGGTTCTTGTTCAGTCCGGCCATGCTTTTCAAGTCTACGGCCACTGCGTTGAATGCCGATTTGTTGATGCGGCCCACGTGGCTGGCTTCCACTTTCACTTCGGCCAGTTCCATATCTTTCTGGTGCATTTTGATATTCAACTTCTGGCGTTCGCCGGCTTGGAGAGTGACGGTACGTTCCACCGTGGCGTATCCCATAGCCTTAAACACCAATGTGTGTTTTCCCGCGTCGACTTTCAAATGATAGATTCCTTTTTCATTGGGACGTGTTCCGATAGAAGTTCCTTTGACTTGTACGGTGGCAAAGTCCATGATTTCGTTAGAAGTGGAGATGACCTTGCCTGAGACCATGGCCTGTTTTTGGGCTTGTCCTGAAAGGTGGCCTATTCCCGTAATAAATACCAATGTAAGGCTTAACAATCTGATTACCGTTTTCAATGTTTGATGAGTTTAGGAGGTTTGTTTTGCGAATGCAAAGATACGACTTGGAAAGCGTGTCTTGCAATCGTGGAAAGTCGGTAATTTGCCGGATTGGAAAATACTTGTTTTTGGGTATTGTGGTGTTGTTTGATTGTTTTATAAGGTTATGTCAGCAGAGGAATGGACACATGGATACTTGAAAGTAAGTATATTGTGAAAAACGAACAAAAAGAGCGGGAATGTGTGGTTTCACATTCCCGCTCTTTGTTTATGCTTAGTTTCTGAATACCAATCCGTTTCCGTCCGCATCCACGATGATGGGTTTCGTCCGGTCGATATGCTGTGCCAGCATGGTCTTCGACAAGTCGTTCAGCAGGTAACGCTGGATGGCCCGTTTGACCGGACGGGCACCGAACTCGGGATCGTAACCCGCATCGGCCAGGAAGTCCAAGGCGGCATCGGTCAGTTGCAAGGTCACGCCGTTGCCCTCCAACATCTGGGTGATGCCGTTGATTTGCAGGCGCACCACCTGTTTGATTTGCTCCTGCGTGAGCGGCAAGAACATGATGGTCTCGTCGATACGGTTCAGGAACTCCGGACGGATGGTCTTCTTCAGCATGCCGAGCACCTCTTTTTTCGTCTCCTCGATGAGGGCTTCACGGGCTTGTGCGCCGGTCTCCGGTGCCAGTTTCTCGAACTGGCTCTGGATGTAACCGCTCCCCAGGTTGCTCGTCATGATGATGATGGTGTTCTTGAAATTCACCACGCGTCCCTTATTGTCGGTCAGACGGCCGTCGTCGAGCACTTGCAAGAGGATGTTGAATACGTCCGGGTGTGCCTTTTCTATCTCGTCGAACAAAACCACCGAATAAGGTTTGCGGCGTACGGCTTCCGTGAGTTGTCCGCCCTCGTCGTACCCTACGTATCCCGGAGGCGCACCGATCAACCGGCTCACGCTGAATTTCTCTTGGTATTCCGACATGTCGATACGCGTCATCAGCGTCTCGTCGTCGAAGAGGTATTCGGCCAAAGCCTTGGCCAGTTCGGTCTTGCCTACACCGGTCGTTCCCAAGAAGATGAACGAGCCGATGGGGCGTTTCGGGTCTTGCAGTCCCGCACGGCTGCGCCGCACGGCATCGCTCACGGCCTGTATGGCCTCGTCCTGCCCGATGACCCGTTTGTGGAGTTCCTCTTCCAGATGGAGCAACTTCTCGCGTTCGCTTTGCAGCATCTTGCTCACGGGAATGCCCGTCCAACGGCTTACCACGTCGGCGATGTCTTCCGAGGTCACTTCCTCTTTAATCATCGCGTCTCCGCCCTGCGTGTCCTTCAACTGGTCTTGTATCCGGTTGATTTCGTCCTCCAATGCCTTGAGCTTGCCGTAGCGGATTTCGGCCACCTTGCCATAGTCGCCCTCGCGTTCGGCCCGTTCGGCTTCGAACTTCAACTGCTCGATCTGCTGTTTGTTCTGCTGGATTTTGTTCACCAGTCCGCGTTCGGCCTCCCATTTGGCCTTGTAGCTGCTTTCCTGTTCTTTCAGTTCGGCAATCTCCTTGCTCAGTTGTTCCAACTTGGGCTGGTCGTTTTCCCGTTTGATGGCCTCGCGTTCGATTTCCAACTGTTTCAACCTGCGTTCGATTTCGTCCAGTTCTTCCGGTACGGAGTCACGTTCCATACGAAGTTTGGCTGCCGCCTCGTCCATCAGGTCGATGGCCTTGTCCGGGAGGAAACGGTCGGTGATATAGCGGTTGGAAAGTTCCACGGCGGCGATGATGGCATCGTCTTGGATACGTACCTTGTGGTGGTTCTCATATCTTTCCTTCAGTCCCCTCAGGATGGAAATGGTGCTGAGCGTGTCCGGCTCGTTGACCATGACCGTCTGGAAACGGCGTTCCAATGCCTTGTCCTTCTCGAAGTACTTCTGGTATTCGTCCAACGTGGTGGCACCGATACTCCGCAACTCGCCCCGTGCCAAGGCAGGCTTCAGGATGTTGGCGGCATCCATGGCACCCTCGCCCTTTCCTGCGCCCACCAACGTGTGGATTTCGTCGATGAAGAGGATGATGCGCCCTTCGCTTTTCGTCACTTCGTTGATGACGGATTTCAGACGTTCCTCAAACTCTCCTTTGTATTTGGCACCGGCGATCAGCGCACCCATGTCGAGGGAGTAGAGCTGTTTGTCTTTCAGGTTTTCCGGTACGTCACCCCGCAGGATACGATGGGCCAGTCCTTCCACGATGGCCGTTTTACCCGTACCCGGTTCGCCGATTAATATGGGGTTGTTCTTCGTACGTCGGCTCAGGATTTGCAGCACGCGCCGTATCTCTTCATCCCGTCCGATGACCGGGTCGAGCTTTCCGCTCCGCGCTTCTTCGATGAGATTCTTGGCATACTTATTGAGCGCCTGATAAGTGTCTTCACTGTTTTGAGAAGTCACTTTTTCCCCTTTTCGCAGTTCGTTGACGGCAGATGCCAGTTCCTTTTCGGTGATGCCTGCGTCCTTCAGTATTCTGGAGGCCGTGCTTTTCACGTTCAGCAAAGCCAGAAGCATCGGTTCGAGCGAGACGAACTCGTCTCCGCCCTTGGAAGCGTAATCCTGTGCCCGTGTCAGCACTTCATTGCTTTCGCGGCTCAGGTAAGGTTCGCCCCCCTGGACCTTTGGCAGCGAAGCAATCTGGCTTTCCAGTACCTGTTCGATTTGCCGGCTGTTGACTCCTAATTTCTGAAAGAGGAAATTCGTGACATTTTCTCCCACTTTGAGGATACCGGCCAACAAGTGTTCCGGTTCGATGGCTTGCTGTCCCCTTGCCTGTACAAGGTTGACGGCTTCCTGAATGGCCTCTTGAGCCTTGATGGTAAATTTGTCAAAAGTCATGGTTGTTTCCTTTCTATATTTAATTGTTTATTTTTCTGTTTCCCAACGTGGCGTTGTCGAGCCACACTTATCTCGTATCAAAATGTTTGCCATAATGCATAGACTGACAAAATGTCATGAAAGATGAAAAAATGGCAGGCGAAACGCTTCGCGGGCTGACGGAATCGGCAGATGTGGTTTCATAAAAGAGACAAGCCCCTTTGTCAAAAAGTCAAATCGGCCTTCATGAGAATCCGTTATTTGCGTCCTTGTCCGGGTGGCTTCGGAAATACGCGATTTTCGCAGGGGTGGCGGAGAAGCTGTTTGTCAGCTACAGGAGGCTTACCGGTAACATCCGGAAAGCCGGGTGGCAAGGTTCTGCGCAGGAGAGTGGAGGAGGTGGTAGCACAAACCGGACGGACGTGGCATTTTGATATCCGTTTTTTACAGGTGGAAATGTTTCAAATAGAATGAAATCGAACCGGAAAAAGCTTTTTCTCACGTCGTTTTCAGGTGCTTTCCGCTTCCATGTACGGACATTTCCCGTACGACATGCGGAGAAAAAAAATGTTTTTTCAGCCGAATGGAAAATCAATCTCTTGAGATTGAAACGCGTTTAGGCTTAAAAAGATAAAAAAACGAACTTCAAGTGTGAAAAAATGTGTCTGGAAACGTCCCGAAAACGTCTGGAACCATGATCTATAAAGGTTTTACCGCTGTACCGTATTGTCTTTTTGCTGTCATTTTGAAAGCAAAAAGGCAGAGTGGGGCACAAGAAAACTTCGTTTTCGTTTGCCTCTGCACCCGCCTTTGTTTATCTTTGTTTCACGAAGATAGGATGCGGCTCGGCAGTCTTTCACTCAAAAGCAAGCTTTTGGCTTGGAACTGCGCTCGCCTTTCACTATCTTTGTAAACGGAAAACAGACTACATAAAATGGAAAAAACGAAATGGAGTGAGAATGTCATTCTGGTGGATGCGGATTACGTGGATGCCGTGGCGTTCAATTTAATCGTGAATTTCGAGCGGATGCTGAACCGTCCGATTCCTAAAGCCGACTTGGCGCAATGGTTGGTTTGCGCGGCTTTGGACGGGGGAGTCGGCGAGGGGAAGAACGACATACAGGTCGTGTTGATTCACGGCAAGGGGCGGAAAGCCTTGGACAACTTCACGCCCTCGGACTTCGAGGCCGAGCTTGACGGCAAGGCGTTCTGCGACGGGCATTTGGGGGAGTTCAAATTGAGTTCCGTACAGGTGGAGAACTTGGTGGACGGAGATGCCCTCTATTTGCAGTCGCTTGAGGCGTTGGCCGACGAGAAAGGTATCAAACGACTGGTCATCGTGCCGGACGTGGAGAAATACGGTCTTCGAGTACGCGAGATTTTGGGCCGGGCCGAGGGCAAGGACGTCACGTTGCTGGCCATGGAGCCTCAGGCCGGGAGAGGGTTCCGGCAGGAGATCCTCGGTTATTCGTTGATGAATGCGTTGGGCATCAGAGGGGACGAAATTTGCGATTAAGCGAGAACAGACCGAACTTGTTCGAGTCTGCCGAGCGTGGGCAAATTATCTAATTCAAATAAAAATCAAAAAAACAGGCTTTTTCTTTGCTTCTTGGAAAAAGTCATTAACTTTGCATCCTATACATATTTAATTATAATACCGAATTCAAAAAATGGGAAAAGTTTTAATTATCGGTGCCGGCGGTGTGGCCACGGTAGCAGCGCACAAAGTGGCCCAGCATCCGGAAGTGTTTGACGAAATCATGATTGCCAGCCGTACGAAGGCCAAATGCGACGCCATCGTGAAGGCCATCGGGAACCCGTCTATCCAAACGGCAAAGGTGGATGCCGACAACGTGGAAGAGTTGGTGGAACTGCTGAACGGTTACAAGCCGGACATGGTGATGAACCTGGCCTTGCCTTATCAGGACTTGACCATTATGGAAGCTTGCCTGCAAACCGGGTGCAATTATCTGGATACGGCAAATTACGAGCCGAAGGACGTGGCTCATTTTGAATACAGTTGGCAGTGGGCCTACAAGAAACGTTTCGAGGAGGCCGGACTGACCGCCATCTTAGGGTGCGGTTTCGATCCGGGCGTTTCCGGCGTGTATACGGCATACGCGGCCAAACATTATTTCGACGAAATCCATTACCTGGACATCGTGGACTGCAATGCGGGGAACCATCATAAGGCTTTTGCCACAAACTTCAATCCGGAAATCAACATCCGCGAAATCACGCAGAACGGGCGTTATTACGAGAACGGACAGTGGGTGGAGACGAAGCCCATGGAAATCCATAAGGACCTGACGTATCCGAACATCGGTCCGCGCGACTCTTATTTGTTGTTCCACGAAGAACTCGAATCGTTGGTGAAAAACTTCCCGACCATCAAGCGTGCCCGTTTCTGGATGACTTTCGGGCAGGAATACCTTACGCATCTGCGCGTGATTCAGAATATCGGTATGGCACGCATAGACGAGGTGGATTACAATGGGGTGAAAATCGTTCCGTTGCAGTTTCTCAAGGCAGTGTTGCCCAACCCGCAGGATTTGGGTGAAAACTATGAAGGCGAGACCAGTATCGGTTGCCGTATCCGTGGGGTGAAGGACGGAAAAGAACAGACTTATTACGTGTACAATAATTGCAGCCATCATGCCGCTTATCTGGAGACCGGCATGCAGGGGGTTAGCTATACGACGGGCGTGCCGGCCATGATCGGGGCCATGATGTTCCTGAAAGGCATCTGGAAGAAGCCCGGTGTGTGGAATGTGGAAGAGTTCGACCCGGATCCGTTCATGGAGGAGTTGAACAAGGACGGGCTTCCGTGGCACGAAGTGTTCAACGGCGACCTTGAACTTTAATCCTGCATTTCCCGGAAGGCATCCCTTGCCGGGGTGCTGTGGGGAGGTGGAACATAGATGATTTGATTATAAAAAAGAATATGGCAAAGAAAGAAGAAGAAGCAGTTTTGTTTGCGGGGCCGAATACGGAAAAGCTGAAGGCCTTGCAGGCTGCAATGGACAAGATAGAGAAGAACTTCGGAAAGGGTTCTATCATGAAACTGGGCGATGACCACGTGGAACAAGTGGATGTGATTCCTACGGGATCCATCGCTTTGAATGCCGCTTTGGGCGTGGGGGGATACCCTCGCGGACGTATCATAGAGATTTACGGTCCGGAAAGTTCCGGTAAAACGACCTTGGCCATCCATGCCATCGCCGAGGCGCAGAAAGCCGGCGGGATAGCCGCGTTTATCGATGCGGAACACGCCTTCGACCGCTTTTATGCCGCCAAGTTGGGCGTGGACGTGGACAATTTGTGGATTTCACAGCCGGACAACGGGGAGCAGGCATTGGAAATAGCCGACCAGTTGATCCGTTCGTCGGCCATTGACATTATCGTGATAGACTCCGTGGCAGCCTTGACGCCGAAGGCCGAGATCGAGGGTGACATGGGGGACAACAAGGTCGGCCTGCAGGCCCGCTTGATGAGCCAGGCCTTGCGCAAACTGACCTCCACGATCAACAAGACGAACACCACTTGTATTTTCATCAACCAGTTGCGTGAGAAAATCGGCGTGATGTTCGGTAATCCGGAGACGACGACCGGCGGTAACGCTTTGAAGTTTTATGCCAGCGTACGCTTGGACATCCGCCGTGTGACGAGCATCAAGGACGGCGACGAGGTGATTGGAAACCAAGTGCGCGTGAAAGTGGTGAAAAACAAGGTGGCACCTCCTTTCCGTAAGGCTGAATTTGAAATCACTTTCGGAGAAGGCATTTCCAAAATCGGCGAAATCGTGGACTTGGGTACGGAACTGGGCATTCTGAAGAAGAGCGGTTCGTGGTACAGTTACAACGACACGAAGATAGGACAGGGAAGGGATGCCGTGAAAAAGATGTTGAAAGACAACCCCGAACTCTGCGACGAAGTGGAAGGACTGATTGCGGCAGCCTTGCAGGATGCCAATTCCAATCCGTGACAATATCCCTTTTTATGAACGAAAAGAATGGCCGTAGGGCTGTTCTTTTCCGTTTATTTGTAAGACAACCCTAACCAAATTTTTAATAACATGAGAGTATTACGAACTTTATTTTTATTGATGAGTGTGGCTTCGTGTTCTGTTGTCATGTCGGGAAAAGCCGCAAAAACAGCTAAATTCCATGTGGATGAGGTGAGTATGATGATTGGTACGGACGGTAGCCATGAGACGGAATACGGGGGGACGACTCCGGCCGTGGGCACGCCGTTTGCCATGACCCAATGGTGTGCGGCGACCCGTATTAACGGCATATCCCGTACGATGTATCGCCATTGCGATTCGGTCTTAATCGGTTTTATGGGCACGCACCAACCGGCCATCTGGATGGGGGATTACGGGTTCATGACCCTGATGCCCCAAAGTGGGGAACTGAAGATTAAGGCGAAGGACAGGCAAGTACGTCTGGACCGTGGGAAAGAAGTGGCTAAGCCTTATTATTACAAGGTGTCATACGCTTCGGGAAAACATGGCGGTTCGGAGATTACCACGGAAATGACGGCGACTTCACGTGCGTCTTTCTTCCATGTCACATACCCAAAGGATGAAAAAGCCTTGCTTTATTTGGAGGCCGGAAGGGAAAACGAAGGAGGCTTCATACGCATCTATCCCGACAAGCGTGAGGTGCATATATATAATAAGGAAAGGCATGATGCCCATTTGGGGCCGGCCTTGCCGGGGTTCAAGGGATATTATGTGTTGAAGTTCTCCCAAGATTTTGCCGATTACGGTACATGGCGCGACGGGGCGGTCAGCGGAAAGTCTGTACAGGCGGAAGGTGGTTCTGTAGGCGGATATGTCGAGTTTCCTGCGGGGACGACGTGGGTTGATGTGCGTATCGGCAGTTCTTTTATCGACTTCGAGCAAGCTGCGGTGAACCTGTCGAAAGAGATTCCGGCCAGGTCTTCGTTTGCATCCGTGACGAAAAAAGTGAAAAAGGAATGGGAGGAAAAGCTTTCCAAGATAGACTTGGAGGGGGTGAGCGAAGAAGACCGTACGATATTCTATACGGCATTTTTCCGTACCTTGCAGTATCCTCGGGAGTTTTCGGAATATGGCCGTTATTACAGTCCGTTTGACGATAAGGTGCATCAGGGCGTTTCCTATAATGCTTATTCTTTGTGGGATACTTTCAGGGCTGAACATCCTTGGCTGCAAATCATGGCGCCCGAACGGGTGGACGACATGGTTACGGCATTGGTACAAATGTATGAAGAGGGCGGTTGGATACCCAAATGGCCGAATCCTACCTATACGAATATCATGATCGGCACGCATGCGGACGCTGTGATAGCGGACGCTTACGTCAATGGCTTCCGCGATTATGACGTGGAGAAGGCGTATGAAGCGATTCGTAAGGATGCCTACGTGCCTCCTACGGGTGACGATAAGTCGCGTTGGGGTGACCGCGAATGGTGGAACGGGGGATATGAAGCACGGGGCGGATTGACCAATTATCTGAAAAACGGGTATGTGGCCGATGACAAGACCAATGAATCCGTGGCCCGTACGTTGGAGTTCGCTTTAAGCGACTATTGCATTGCCCAAATGGCAAAGGCTTTGGGAAAAACGGCTGATTATGAAGATTTAATGAGAAGGGCAAAGAGTTACCGCTATTTGTATAATCCGAAAACGAAACTTTTCCAAGCGCGTAATGCCGATGGCAGTTGGGCCGGGGAGCATTCAGGGTTTACCGAAGGGGCCAACTGGACTTATCAATTTTGTGTCATGCAGGATGTGCAGGGGCTGATAGATTTGATGGGGGGTGACGAGTCTTTTGCCGCAGCGCTCGATAACGTGTTCGACAACGGGCATTACCGGCATGACAATGAGCCTGGCCACCATTATGTGTATCTATATAACTATTGCGGTCGTTTCGACAAGGCGCAAGAACGTATTCCGGAAATCTTGGATACTCATTACAGGAACGGGGCGGACGGGTTGTCGGGAAATGACGACTGCGGACAGATGTCCGCCTGGTATCTGTTCAGTTCGTTGGGCTTTTATCCGGTGACTCCGGCATCGGGAGAATATGCGTTGGGGATTCCGAGGTTCCCGTCGGCCTGTGTGGAACTGCCGCATGGCAAGGTGTTGACAGTTCGTGCCGAAGGGCTGAAAGAACATAAGCATCTGCCGGTTATTCTTTTTAACGGAAAGAAACTGGATGCGCCTTTCATTGACATCCGTGACTTGATGAAAGGCGGAGTTTTGGAGTTTAAAGCCGAGTGAAAAAGCTGTGAAGGACTGAAGGGCGGGTTTCAGAAATTGAATCCCGCCCTTATGTATCCGGAAGCTTTGGCGCGGTCGCTGTAGCATATAGTAAAACCGACAGGGCCGATGAAAGTGCGTAGGTCATACTTTACGGCTCCACCGAAGATGTGATATCCCGACAGGTCGTTGTCGTTGAAACTGTTTTTGAAAAAATGCATCCAGTCATCCGATGTGGCGGCGATGTTGAATATACCACTGACGTAATGCTTCCCTCCGATGCGTTGACGGGCTTCTATTCCCGCCACTACCAAAGAACGATGGGGCATCTCGAAATGGTTGATGCCGTAAAATGGTATTTGTTGACTGAAGTATTTGCCTCTTTCTTGTCCACCGAGCGTGTTCATTTCGGCAACGGTGTTTTCTGTCGTCAGATAGCGCCCTTCTATCCGGGGCATTAAAGTGAAGCGTGAGTTGAAAGAGAATGCGGCGTTCCAATGTATTCCCGCTGTGTGGAAGGCTTTGTTCCCGTTTAATGGTATGGCATAGTAATATGCCATTTCCAATTCGGAACCTTTTGTCGGGAAGTAATTGTCGTCCAATGTATTGACGGCATATTGCGTGCCGAACTTCAGGTAGCTTTCTTTGGTGATATCTGTCGGCGAGTTGTCCTCGAAGCGATAGAGGAAGGAGCCGTAGTTGTAGAGTTGGTAAATTCCTCCCAATTTGAGACGTACGTTTTTCCAACTTTTGGTGAATCCGACTTCTCCGAAATGATGATTGAAGCTGATGCCGTATGTCCGTTCTCCTTTCTCATAGATGTTAAAATCGTTATAGGTATAACGGTAGCCTGTGGTAAGGTTCCATTCCCTGCCTAAGTCGAGATTGTAATGTGCGTCGCCATAAGTTTGCTTTCCTAAACGTAAAGTCAGGTTGACGTGGTGGTTCCTTTTTTTCCCGAGCTGCATTTGTCCGTTGAACAGCAAGGCGGCCAGTTCTTCGTTGTCGAACCTAAGTCCAAGGTTGATGGAATTTCTGGGTGCGTCGCCTATCAGGATCTTTAAGCTCCCTGCATAGCGCGCTTCGATATTTCCCGGGCGGTGCATGTAGAAGAAAGGAGGTGTGGGACGGCTCACGATGGAGTCGTCGGGAGAGAAGCGGCTGCCTATAGCCTGTAAGGTGTCTATTTGTGAACGGGCTGCTTGTGCTCCACGTCCCATCAGGGAGTCTATGGCGGTTGTGTTGAAACTGGCTGTGTTGTATCCTTTTACATTGACCTTGATATAGACGTCTGAAAGAGCTATGTTTTGTTCCCAACGGTCTTTCCTTTGCAAGTCGATGAGTTGGTTGAGTTGTGCGAAGATATTGTTTTGAAGTTCTTCTGCATTTTTCATCGGATCCTGTACATCCACTCCTATGACTATGTCTGCTCCCATTTGTCGTGCCACATCTACCGGATAATTGTTGATGATGCCACCGTCAATGAGAAGTTTGCCGTTCATGGATATCGGGGCAAAAGCACCGGGAATGGACATGCTGGCACGTATGGCGATGGGCAGTACGCCGTTTCGGAATACGATCTCTTCGCCCGTCACCAAATCTTGGGAAATACAAGCAAACGGGATAGGCATTTTTTGAAAATCAATGGAGTCGTGGTAGCCTTCGGTGAGTTGCCATAACATACGCCCGATGTTTCTTCCTTTGATGACCCCTCCGCTGATTAAGTCTTGCGGTTTTTCAAAGAAGGGGACGGAGAGGATGTATTGTGAATTTTGTTCCCGGGCCTGTAGGTTAAGTGCATTGCGATAAGCTTTGTCGCTAAGCAATGTGTTCCAGTCTTGTGCCATGAATATGCTGTCGAGCTGTTCGGTCGTATATCCTATGGCATATAACCCGCCGATGATACTGCCCATGCTCGTACCTACAATCATGTCGATGGGGACTCCTGCTTCTTCAATTACTTTCAGTGCCCCGATGTGTGCCGTACCTTTTGCACCACCTCCGCTTAGTACTACGGCTACCCGTGGGCGTGCCATAGAAATATGGAATACCAATAAGGTGCAAAGAAATAATAGAAGTCGTGCTATTTTCGTCATACATTTTAAATTTTTTCAGCCATTTTGGCAGTTTTCAGGTCTGACTGTCGCAGATGGGCTTGTCCGAGAACAAAGATAGCGGAAAAACTCTCTCTTGATTCCGATAAATCTTTTTTTATAGTTTTTTCTGCTTCATGAGATAGTTTGGCACGCGGTTTGTTTTTATAACAGTGCGTTGCTTTTGTAAGAGGCGGACGCAAGAAATACATTCAATTTAGATTAATAATAAAAAAGTAGATATATTATGGGAAAGATTATTGGAATTGACTTGGGAACTACAAACTCTTGTGTTTCCGTATTTGAAGGTAATGAACCGGTAGTAATCGCTAACAACGAAGGCAAGCGTACGACTCCTTCTATCGTGGCGTTTAAAAACGGCGAACGCTTGGTGGGTGATCCGGCCAAACGTCAGGCGATTACGAATCCGAAGAATACCATTTTCTCTATCAAACGTTTCATGGGTGAGACCTATGATCAGGTACAGAAGGAAATCTCGCGTGTTCCTTATTCAGTTGTAAAAGGAGATAACAACACGCCTCGTGTGGATATTGAGGGTCGTCTCTATACTCCTCAGGAAATCTCTGCCATGGTTCTCCAGAAGATGAAGAAGACGGCTGAGGATTATCTGGGTCAGGAAGTGACGGAAGCAGTGATTACCGTGCCGGCTTATTTTTCCGATTCTCAGCGTCAGGCGACGAAAGAGGCCGGACAGATTGCCGGTTTGGAAGTGAAACGTATTGTGAATGAACCGACGGCTGCGGCTTTGGCTTACGGTGTGGATAAGTCTAATAAGGACATGAAGATTGCTGTCTTCGATTTGGGGGGCGGTACATTTGATATTTCCATACTGGAGTTTGGCAGCGGTGTATTCGAGGTGCTTTCTACCAATGGTGATACTCACCTCGGAGGTGATGATTTCGACCAAGTGATTATCGACTGGTTGGCTGCTGACTTCAAGGCAGAAGAAGGAGTAGATTTGAAACAAGACCCGATGGCATTGCAACGTTTGAAAGAAGCTGCCGAGAAAGCCAAGATTGAATTGTCTTCGTCTACGACTACGGAAATCAATTTGCCTTATATCACGGCTGTAGGCGGTGTACCCAAGCACTTGGTGAAGACTTTGACGCGTGCTAAGTTCGAGCAGTTGGCTGATAATTTGATTCAGGCCTGTAAGGTGCCGTGCCAGAAGGCAATGCAGGATGCCGGTTTGAGTAATTCAGACATTGACGAAGTAATTCTTGTCGGAGGTTCGAGCCGTATTCCGGCCATCCAGAAGTTAGTAGAAGATTTCTTCGGCAAGGCTCCGTCTAAAGGTGTAAATCCAGATGAGGTCGTAGCGGTAGGTGCTTCTATCCAAGGGGCTATCCTGAATAAGGAAGCCGGAGTGGGCGACATCGTATTGTTGGATGTGACGCCGTTGTCTATGGGTATTGAGACGATGGGTGGCGTAATGACGAAGTTGATTGAAGCCAATACGACAATCCCGTGCAACAAGAGCGAAGTCTTCAGCACGGCTGCCGACAACCAGACGGAAGTGACTATTCATGTATTGCAGGGAGAACGTCCGATGGCCGCTCAGAATAAGTCTATCGGTCAGTTTAATTTGACCGGCATTGCGCCTGCTCGTCGTGGAGTTCCTCAAATAGAGGTGACTTTCGACATCGATGCCAATGGTATTTTGAAAGTGTCTGCCAAGGATAAGGCTACCGGTAAGGAACAGGCTATCCGTATCGAAGCTTCTTCTGGTTTGAGCAAAGACGAAATAGAACGTATGAAAGCTGAGGCTGAGGCTAATGCAGATGCCGACAAGAAAGAGCGTGAAAGAGTAGACAAGATGAATCAGGCTGACTCTATGATTTTCCAGACTGAGAACCAGTTGAAAGAGTTGGGTGATAAGATTCCGGCTGACAAGAAACCTGCTATCGAAGGAGCTTTGCAGAAATTGAAAGATGCCCACAAGGCGGGTGATGTTGCCGCCATCGATGCTGCTATTGCCGAAATGAATGCAGCATGGCAGGCTGCCAGTGCACAGATGTACCAGGGTGGTGCACAGCCTGGAGCCGGTGCACAGCAGAATGCCGGAGGACAGAGTAATGCCAACGCTGGGAACTCTTCTTCTGATGATACTATTCAAGATGCAGATTTTGAGGAAGTCAAGTAATTACATTAGGTGTTAGTTAATAGATGCGGACTCCCTCCATCAACTTCCAAAAGTTGATGGAGGGAGTCCTTTTGTTTGTATACTTTTATTTGAGTAGAGAGGCCGGATATTTCAAGTCTTACTTACCCTTTTCTAAGATAAGTTTTAATGAGGGATTCGAGTCTCTTCCGGGGGAATTCGGGGTGTACGAAGCATCGTTTGCATGTTTGGTAGAGGGCATGCAATAACAAATATAGGGGGCTGATGATTGCGACAAGAACCCATAATACTGCATTTAGGAACAATAATAAGAAGGCATACAAGCGTTGCATCTTTGTGAAGCTGGAAAATATAATACTGGATTATGCTTGCAAAAGTATGTTTTTTTTCGTACCTTTCGAAATATAGTCATATAAAATATTGAAAAGATGAGGAATGTGAATAAAATAATAAAGGGGATGGTTTTCGGGCTTGCCGTTACGGCGGTTGGGCTGTGTGTTCCGCATACTGCTGAGGCATGTACGGGAATTACGTTGAAGTCGCAGGACGGCGCCACTGTCTTGGCTCGTACCATAGAGTGGGGCGGCAGCTACCTGAACAGCCGTTATGTGGTTGTTCCTCGGGGGTATGTGCAACAATCATATGTGCCTGGCGGACAAAAAAACGGATTGAAATTTACGGCGGCATACGGTTATGTAGGGATAGCCGTGGAGTTGGAGGATTTTGTGGCCGATGGACTGAATGAGGCCGGACTGGCTGCCGGTTTGTTTTACTTCCCTCACTACGGTAGTTATGAAGCGTACGGTGAGGGGCAACGTGAGAGTACATTGTCCGATTTGCAACTTGTACCTTGGATGTTGTCTCGGTTCAAGACGGTGGATGAGGTAAAAGAGGCGCTTGGAAAAGTACATGTAGTGTCATCCGACCCACGTGCTTCTACAGTCCATTGGCGTATTGCGGACGCTTCGGGACGACAGGTCGTGTTAGAGATTGTGGGCGGCATTCCTCATTTTTATGAAAATGAATTAGGCGTGCTTACTAACTCTCCAGGTTTTGAATGGCAGATGACGAACCTGAACAATTATGTAAACCTGTATGCCGGAGGGGCAGAGGCCAAACCGTTTGGCAAGGTGAAACTTGCAGCTTTTGGCGCGGGCAGCGGCTTTCTAGGGATTCCCGGCGACGTGACGCCTCCGTCCCGTTTTGTGCGTGCGGCTTTCTATCAGACTTCTTCTCCCATGCAGGCTACGGCGCGGAAGACGGTGCTGCAGGCTTTCCAGATATTGAATAATTTCGACATTCCTGTAGGGATTGAATTTGCAGATGCCAAGGTGCCGGTGGATATTCCGAGTGCCACGCAGTGGACTTCAGCCACGGATATGACAGGTTTGGTGTTTTATTACCGCACCATGTACAACAGCAAGATCCGAAGTATCGACTTGAAGGCCATAGATTTTGCCCGTGTAAAGTACCGTTCTGTTGCGATAGACGATGTGAAAGAACAACCGATTGTTCCAGTTATATTGAATTAGTGGTGGAAAAGTTGTACTTTTGCAAGGAAATAAAGACGATGGCGAATGAAAATAGGAATTATTGCAGCGATGGCTTCCGAACGCGAACAGTTGGCCCGGTTGGTCAAGGAAATGCGTACGGAACAGCATGGACTTTTTGAGTATACCGTAGGACGGTTGGGCGGGAACACCTTATATATCATGGAGTGTGGTATTGGGAAAGTGAACGCAGCCGTTGGTGCGTCCGAACTGATGGCCCACATGCAGCCGGATGTGGTGGTGAGTACGGGAGTGGCCGGAGGCATCGACGAAAAAGCCGGGGTGATGGAAGTCGTGGCAGCCTCGGAAGTCGTTTATCACGATGTGTGGTGTGGTAACGGGAACGAGGTCGGACAAATACAAGATATGCCGGCCAGGTTTGTTTGTGACGGGCGTTTGCTTTCCGTAGCTGTTTCTTTAGATGCTTCCGTACCCGTGCATGCCGGGTTGATTTGTACCGGTGACAAGTTCATTACGGAACGCGCCGAGTTGGATGCCATAAAGGCCGAATTCCCGGAGGGATTGGCCGTAGACATGGAATCGGCTGCCATAGCTCAGGTTTGCCACCTCTACCGCGTGCCTTTCATCAGTTTCCGGATTATCAGCGACACGCCGGGAGCCGATGCGCACTGGCAGCAGTACGAGAATTTTTGGGAAACGATGGCCGACCGATCTTTCGGGGTAGTACGTACCTTCTTGGAGGGTTTGCCTTCTTCTTTGTCTTAATTCGAAAAAACATATAAATCCAATGAAGAAAATTCCAAGTTTTACGATTGACCACATTCACTTGTTGCGGGGCATTTACGTCTCTCGTAAAGATGAAGTGGGAGGTGAGGCAGTGACCACGTTCGATGTCCGCATGAAAGAACCCAACCGTGAGCCGGCTTTGGGGCAAGGTGCGTTGCATACGATAGAACATCTGGCGGCCACGTTCCTGCGCAATCATCCGGTATGGTCCGATAAGATTGTGTATTGGGGGCCGATGGGGTGCCTGACGGGAAATTACCTGCTGATGAAAGGGGACTTGCGGTCGGAGGATATTGTGGAACTGATGAAAGAAACGTTCCGTTTCATTGCGGAATATGAAGGGGAAGTTCCCGGGGCAACCCCGCACGACTGCGGCAATTATTTGTTGCAGGACTTGCCGATGGCTAAATGGGAGTCTGCCAAATACCTCCATGAAGTGCTGGAACAGATGACGGACGCCAATTTGCATTATCCGTCGCAGGAAGGTTGAACCGTGCGCGGGCAGAGACGGAATTTCGTTTCGTAGGAGTGGACGGTAGATATTTTTTCAGGAACTTGAAGGGGAGGGCTTTGCGAGAGGCCATCTCCTTTTTTAGAAACTGTTTCATTTGCCCAACGGTTGTATCTTCCGTCTTAATGCCTTGGAGATTTCCAGAAACATGTATTGCCGTGGGAGCGTGTGGATACGTGCGCTGTCGGCAGAGTATTTACGACGGGCATACTCTTTGGATTTCTCGAAAGTGAGCCGCGACATTTCCTCCTGCGACTTGCCTTCGGAAGTGGAATCCAGTTTTTCTTCGGGGAAAAAATCATCCAGGTCTATATCTCCGATCATCGTAGTCTCCAGAAAATTAGCCTGGTTATGACTGCGGTCGGTGTAATACCCAACATACATGTGCCCCGGAATACGCACCAATATCGGGTCGATGTTGATGGCGCGGAGCAGGGAGGCGAACAATACGCTGCCGTCCACGCAGTTGATTTGCGAAGAAGCTAGGGCGTCTTCCAACGTCCGTACGCGTTGGGAATAGACCACGTTGCTCGAAAGACTGCTGTATGAAATCGAACTGTAACGGAACTTGCGCCGTTGCAGCACGTTCCATAGGGCATAAACCTGCTTGTCCACGTAGTCTTTACGCTTGTTCTGATAGCCCATGAAACGGTTGACGATACGTGTGTTCAAGGCTTCCCGCAGGATTTTGTCTATCAACGGACTATCCTCGTTCACGTATGCGGCAAACAGGACGCCTGTATTGTGGAAGCGGTTCTTCTTGTCATTGTAGCCGATGAGGCATTCATTGATGCTGCGCACGGAGAACGTGCGTACGCGTTGGCTTGCCTCCCGGTCTTTGATTTGTACTTCCACCGACACGGTGATGGGTTCGGCCTGTGTGTTGTTGCGTAAAGCGTCGTAGTTCCAAAGAATGTCGGGATACACCGTGTAAGCCTTTCCTTCCTCGGGAAGGATGAATTCCGATACGGAACGTTTGAAAAACGGTGTTTCTGCCACCTCTACATGCAGGCGGGCGTCTTTTACGGGACTTGTGATTTGTATCGAGATTCCCGATTTGGGATTGCCCAACGCGCCTTTTTCCGTGGGGGCTACGATGAGGGTGTCCGTAGTGGCTGTGGAAAGAATCAGGGATGGGAAGATGTTTCCCCCTAATTCGTCATTCAGTTCAAACGTGGTGGAGGGGAAGATTTTGTCACGCAGGTGGAAGAAAGCCACCGTAAGTCCCCCGGCCAGAACCAGGAGGGCCAGAATCCATATTATGCGTTGGGTTGCGCCACGGCTTATTTTAATGACTATCATGTCTTCACCTCCTTTTTTGTCTGTTGTCAACCTCGTGTCGGATTTATTCTCCCGTTTCCGTAGAGTCTGTGGCTACCACCGTGTCCAAGACTTCATCTTTCGTTATTTGGTAACTGCCGTCGGGCGAGATGGTAATGGACAACGGGATGTAGATGTCCGAAGCCGGGTAGCTGACACTGGCAGCGAAGCGCAGGTTGTTGCCGTCCACTTTGTCGAAAGCCATTCCTTCCAAGATGGCATGGGATATGAAGCCTTTTTCCATATAGTTTCTGAAGTGGTTTTTGGTAAAGGCTTTATTGAAGATTTCTTTTCCTTCGCGGTTCACGCGCAACCGGATATAGTTGTCGGCATAGCGTTCGCCGCCGTCTCCCGTCACTAACGGAAGCGTGTCGTTTACCTCCCGTACGATGTCGTACGTATATCGCGTTTGTCCGACTTTGACTTCTGCACTGTAATGATAGTCTTTCATTTCCTGCACGGAATTTGTCGTGTCCGGTTTTTCATATTCACTGTATCCGCTGACGGTTTGCGGGTTATTTCCACCGCAACTGTAGCACAGCAGTACGGTGCATGCCATACATAGGAATTTGAAATGTGTCTGCATTTTCTTCTTTTTCTCAACCGTTTCACAAAGGAACAAAAAAAAGGCGAGTTGGACAAGCTTGTCTGTTATATTTTTAGGTCTTCTTTTGTTGCCTGTTATTCCATAAATGCCTATCTTTGAAGCCCCCAAGCATTTGCAATGAAAATAACGTTCTGTTTTGTCATAGTTTTGTGCCTGTCTCTTTTGTCGGCTTGTCGCGGGAAAGAGACGAAAGCAGAGGCCGTCCGGGTCGATACGCTCTCCTTGGTTATGCAGGTAAAGGAGTGTGCCCGTCTGTATACGGCCGAATATGAAGTGCATAAATTAGTTTTGAAGGATGACCCGTTGCGGGTGAAAGGGAATCTCTTTCAGCGGACGTTCGATGTAAAAGTGCCTATCGGCGAACGCAAGGTCATGATACCTCTCGATGTAACCCTGAAAGCTTACATTGACTTCACGGGGTTCGGCGAGAAGAATGTGTTGCGTTCGGGCGACCGTATTGTGGTCACTTTGCCCGATCCACGGGTAGTTGTGACCTCCTCGCGCATCAATCACGATGAAGTGAAGCAATTTGTGTCTTTGACACGTTCGGACTATACTTCTGCGGAACTGGCCGATTTTACGCGTCAGGGGGAAGACGAGATTCTGGCTTCCGTGCCGCAGTTGGGCATTTTGGAGATGGCCCGTGAGAATGCGGCCCACGTGTTGGTGCCGATGTTGACGAGGTTGGGCTATGACGAGTGGAACATAGTGGTTTCTTTCCGTAAGGATTTTACGGCGGCAGATATGCCGTTGCTGTTGGAACGTGAAGGACGGACTGAAAAACTGAAATGAAATGGGAAAATGGTTGAGTGCACTGAAATGGTTGGTCGTGGCCGTCGTATTGGCAGTCTTTATCGGGTTGTTGGTAAAATGGAACCGTAAAGGAGGCATATCGGTGGAAGCCGGTTTTGATGACCGTATCGAGCTGACCTCTCAGGAGATACGCCGTATCGAACAAATCGGGCAATGGGAATTCTTGTCGGTCCAGTCTGAAGTCGTGGCAGACACGTTACGCGAAGGATTTTTTACCGACGACCGCTTGGTGGCTGTGTACACCGGAGTCCCCCGCATCGGCATCGACATGAACCGGGTGACCGGGGAATGGGTGCAGGCACGTGGTGATACCGTGACTCTCCGTTTGCCGGCCGTGCATTTGCTGGACAAGAATTTTATCGACGAAGCCCGTACTAAGGTTTTTTATGAGAGTGGGAAGTGGTCGAATGACGTGCGTCGAGATTTGTACGACCGTGCCTACGTGAAGATGTTGCGCCAATGCCTGACACCATCAAATATGCGTAGGGCAGAGGCCAATGCACGCAACCAGTTCACGGCCTTGTTCCGTGCTTTGGGTTTCCATACGGTGGAAATCTATTTTATAAGATAACCCAACTTAATACTAATTCACAATAAATGTTATGAACTTAAATCTTATTAAAATTGTAGGAGTCGCCGTGGGGGTTGCCGGAATGACGGTGGAGACCCGGGCGGCCGTAGTGCAGGAGTATGTGGCCGAACGGGACAATACCCAAGTTAGCGCGTGGAAGAGCCATCGTCCTGAAAAACGTTTGTTCACGTCCAAGGCTGTGGAGGAACAGATACAACGTGCCAAGAAACTGTTGACGAATACGAAATTGGCATGGATGTTTGAGAATTGTTTCCCGAATACGTTGGATACGACCGTCCACTTCGACGGGGCGGACGACACCTTCGTGTACACGGGTGATATACATGCCATGTGGTTGCGGGATTCCGGTGCGCAGGTATGGCCCTACGTACAGTTGGCCAATGAGGATCCTGAACTGAAGAAAATGTTGGACGGAGTGATTCGCCGTCAGTTCCGGTGTATCAATATCGACCCATACGCCAATGCCTTCAATAAGGAGGCGACGGGAAGCTATTGGGCGTCCGACATGACGGATATGAAGCCCGAAGTGTATGAGCGGAAATGGGAAATCGACTCGCTGTGTTATCCCATTCGTCTGGCCTACCATTATTGGAAGGTGACGGGAGATGCCAGTGTCTTCTCCGACGAATGGCTGCAAGCCGTGGCCTACATTCTACAGACGTTCCGGGAACAGCAGCGTAAGGAGGGGAACGGCCCCTATCATTTCCAACGCAAGACGGAACGTGCGCTCGACACCGTGACCAATAATGGATGGGGCAATCCGGTGAAGCCCGTGGGGCTGATAGCTTCAGCTTTCCGCCCCTCCGACGATGCCACCACGTTTCAGTTTCTGGTGCCTTCCAATTTCTTTGCCGTGACTTCCTTGCGTAAGGCTGCCGAGATATTGACCGAGGTGAACCATGAAAAGACGTTGGCCAAAGAATGCCGTGAATTGGCGGATGAAGTGGAGGCCGCCTTGAAGAAATACGCCGTATACGATCATCCCCGTTACGGAAAGGTGTATGCTTTCGAGGTGGACGGTTTTGGCAACCGTTTGCTCATGGACGATGCCAATGTGCCCAACCTGTTGGCCATGCCTTATCTGGGTGACGTGCCAGTGGACGACCCGGTGTATCAGAATACCCGCAAGCTGATATGGAGCGAGGACAATCCTTATTTCTTTAAAGGGACGGCGGGCGAAGGCATCGGCGGGCCGCATGTCGGTTACGATATGATTTGGCCGATGAGCATCATGATGAAAGCTTTTACGAGCCGTGACGACAAGGAAATCAAAGCCTGTGTGGAAATGCTGGTGAATACGGATGCCGGTACGGGATTCATGCACGAGTCTTTCCATAAGAACGACCCGAAGAACTTTACCCGTGCATGGTTTGCTTGGCAAAACACGTTGTTCGGCGAATTGATATTGAAACTGATTAACGAGGGGAAGGCAGACTTGTTGAACAGTATCGAGACGGATTGACCCGGGAATACGGGATGCCGGCAAGGAAATCCGGTGCGGCGAAAGCTTTCCGCCGCACCGGATTTATTTGTAGGGTGATTCGGGTTCCAACTTGCCTCCCTGCCATCCGTACACTTTCGTATGGATTTCGTGGCAGATGCGTTCAAAGTCTTTCTCTTCGTCCAAATCGCCGTGCACCATAAGGAGCAGGGGGAGCGGCGAGAGGTCGGCGGCGTAAGGAGGCTGCATATAGGTACGATGTTCCCACAGGCAGAAACCGCAGCGGCGGTAGAAGCCGATGCGCCGTGCGGCAATGTCGGTTGTGGGCGGCTCCACTTCCAGCACGATGGGTTGTCCGGCTTGCCGGATGAAGGCATCGAGGATGCGCCGTCCCAGTCCGCCGCCGCGCAAGTGGGGGCAGGTGGCCAAGTGTTCCCCATAAAGGAACCCGTCCAAGATCCAATAGTTGAACAGTCCGGCAAACGTCCCGTTTTCCACAACGACTTGAGGGTGGAAAAGTGGGTTGTGGTCGGTGTATTGGCGTTGCCGCTCCAGTGGACGGCGTTCTTCGGGCGGGAAAGCGTCCGTCATGAGCCGTTCGGCTTCAGCATAATACGGGTCTGTCGTTTTTACAGGTATGAGTTCCATTTCTGTTTGTTTTTTGGGATTAATCCTGCAAAAATACAAAGTTCGTTTTGCTTTGTCCATTAAAAAATGTAATTTTGTTGTAAAACGTAAGGAAAAAGAAGAAATGACAGGACTTTTATGGCTGTTCGCCGGTTTGGTTTGTGGTGCCGGTGTTGTTTTTTTGTGGACGAAGGCGCGTGTGTCTTCCCTGCAGACCCTGCTGCAGGCCCGTGAGGAAGAGATGGAAAAACGTCGTCTCGACATGGAAGAACTGGCAGGACGGCAGTCGCAGGATTTCAAGGAGCGCGAGGGGCGCATGGAGAACCGTTTGGCCGAGTTGCAAGAGCGGTGCGAGACGCTGAACCGCGAAAACAAAGGTCTGGCTGCCGACAAGCAGACGGTGGAAAAGGAATTGGTGTTGGTGCGCGAACAGATGGTGCGCGAGGCCGAAGAGCGAAACCGCCGTTTCAAGGAACAGATGGACCTCATGCAGGAGCAGTTGCAGAATGCCACCCGTGAGATTCTGGGACAGCGTACCCGTGAGCTTTCGCAGCAGAACACGATGCAGATGACGGCTATCATAGACCCGCTGAAAGAGACCATCCGGGAAATGCGTACGGCCATGGACAGCAGCCGCGACACGCATAACAAGAACACGGCCTCGTTGGAGAAAGCCATTGAGGAAGTGATGAAGCGTACGCGTGAAATCGGGGCTGAGGCCGACAAGCTGGCTTCGGCGTTGCGCAACGAGAACAAGGTGCAGGGGAATTGGGGCGAGTTGATTCTGGACGAATTGCTCGAAAGCCAAGGGCTGAAAGAAGGCATACATTACGAGAAGCAGGTGACCCTGCGTGACCGCACCGGAAAGGCCATCCTGAACGAAGAGTCCGGGAAGCGGATGATTCCCGACACCATCCTGCATTACCCCGACGGGAAAGATGCGGTAATCGACTCCAAGGTGTCGCTTACGGCTTTCGTGGACTACCAGAACGCCGAGACCGATGAGGCGCGTGCCGAAGCCTTGCTGCGGCATGTCCGTAGCGTGCGGCAGCATGTGGCCGAATTGGCCCGCAAGGATTACAGCGCGTACATCAAGTTGCCGCGTCAGGCTTTGAATTACGTCATCATGTTCGTGCCCAACGAAGGGGCGCTCCAGTTGGCGTTGGCCGAAGCACCGGAGTTGTGGCGTGAGGCTTTTTCCAAAGGGGTGTTCATTACCGGCGAGCAGAACCTCACGGCGGCACTCCGCATCATCCAGATTGCGTGGACCCAAATGCAACAGGCGCAGAACCAGGAGGCCATCTATGATACGGCCCGGATGTTGCTCGACCGCGTGGCCGACTTTATCGGCCATTTCGAGACGGTGGGACAGAAGTTGCAAGATGCTTCATCCTCCTTTGCCAAGGCCGCCGACAAGCTGAAGGACGGGCGGTTAAGCGTGGTGGGGGCGGCCAACAAGCTTATCAAGTTGGGCGCCAAGGCCAGTGCCAAGAAGGTGATTCCCGAAGAGAACGAACCGTTGCGCGGAGTGGAAGGGACGGCGGAAGCGCCTACCGGACTCCAAGGGTAAACGTGCCTGTAACTTTCATGAATGGACGATATTTCGTGGTTTTGCTGTCTTTTTGACAGTAAAACCACGTTTTTTGATTAAGGTATGCCCTGAAAACCGGCAGGTTTTAGAGGGGGCGCAAGGTGGTTTTAGGTACATTTTTTAGCATTTCAGGCTTGTTTTTTCACTATGTTGGGGATTTTTAAGAATCAGTCTCAGCCGAATGGTTTTTCGTTCGGCTGAGAAAACATTTTTTTTCTCCGCACGTTGTTGAGGGAATCTCCGCACATGGCGACGGAAAGCACCTGAAAACGGGATAAGGAAATGCTTTTCAGGCGTGGTTTTATTCTATTTGGAGTGTTTTGGTTTGTAAAAGCCGGATGTCAAAATGGCATGCAAATCCGGTTGGGGCTTTCTCGTCTTTGAGCCTTCAGCGTTACATTTTCCATCCCGTTGAGCAGGATGTGGCAAGAAAACCTTATGGGCTGTCAGATTGTCTTTCCGTCTCCCTGCGAGACTCGCGTATTTCCGGGTACTTCCGTGAGGGGGCGGAAATACGCGAGTCTCGTGGAGGTCGGTTTTACTTTTTGTCAATGTCAGGATGCTCTTTGGTTTGTGGTGGTCAAGGCAAACCTGTCGGGGGAAACTTTAATCATTTCAAATCCTCCGCTTTTCAACAAGTCGTTGACTTCATATTTGAGGTTGCTGATTCTCCGTTTGGAAGCTGGCGTGCCGTCAAAGAAGTTCTCATATAAAATGGAGTTGAATTCCAAAAAGGAAATTTCGTGTGTGGGTCGTTTCAGCAGGTAGTCTAACAGGGTTACCACTTGGCGGCGGCTTGGGTGGGCTGTGCCGTCTATGATGATTTCGTTGGTATAGATGTTTACCCGTAGCTTTTGGAATTCGCATTCCGATGTGTCTGCCACTAGGTCGGCCAGTTCCGGGTGAAGCTTTTGTTGATGGCGGAAGTACCATATTATCATGGCAACCATCAGGCAGATGCATATAAAGGAAACGCTCATCCAGTAATAGGCATGGAAAATCATGTCTTGCGCGAACTTCACGGCTAACGGAGGCAAAGTATAGTCATCGCAGTAAGTATCCCATTTCATGCAGTAGTATAAACTGACAAAAGCTCCGATGATAGCAATCAAGACAAGGGTGGCGGCTAATGTTGCTATTGAGGTGAATTTGTGTTTCATGCTTTTCTTATTTGTTTTAGAGTTAATGTCTCACAAAGTTAAGATTTTATTATTAATAAAGCAAATGATAGGGGACATTTTTTGAAAATAGAATCATTGTAGGTTTTCATGAACTGAAAAATAGAAAAACAAATAAGTTTTTTATGATTTGATAATCAGGTATTTGATGTTTAATGATAATATTTGATAGTCGTTTTGGTAAAATTTGATAACGTAAACTTGCTTATGATAATTCCAACGTTTTACTTTGTATCGTCTTCTTAATTCAAATATAGAAAGAGATTGGTATTTTTAGTATTCATTTAATTTTAAAAGAAAAGAAAGATGAAAAAAAGTGTATGGGTGAAAGGTTTGGCATTATTGTTTGTCGGTGCAGGTGCATTGGCGTATAGTTGCTCTGGAGATGATATTTTTGAAGAGGAGGATATTCACTCTTTGGCTAAAAGAGCTATGTATCCTTCGGGCGAGGGGCTTAATCCGAGTACAGGAACGAGTAAAGTCGAAGGAGGAAGTTGGAAAGAAGATGTGAAATGTCCTCACGGTGAAGTTGAGGTAAGTGTTTCATGGACGACTGGATATACTTCAGGGGTTCATAATAACAGTGATATGGCAACGATTTCAGGAAGTGTTTATTCATCTGATACTATAGTAATAAATCCACGGATTTCCGATTTGGATTGGGAAGGAGCCTATCATATAGGAGGAGAATTGACCTATGATTATGTAAAGTGGGAGTATGTAACAGACTGGAAAGGAAATAAGAAACTCCAAAAGAATGTTTATTACAATAATAAGTATGTCTTTCATTTGAGTAATCCTATCAAGTTTGTAGAGGAGGAAGATGATAAGAAAAAGAACTGATGAAATGAGGCTGTTTAGAGGGTAGTGCCTATGTCACTTCCCTCTTTTAAGTATTGGGGAAAGTTTAATAATAAACGTAGGACTATGAAATATCTATTTTGGGCATGGGTGCTGATGTGTGGGTTGGGATGGCCGCTCCCCATGCACGGGCAGGGAACGGCAAGTTTTGAAGGCACGGATTCGCTTTACCACAAAGTGGAGGGTTTCGGTGTCGGGTTGCCGCAGGAAAAGGTGTATCTCCATTTGGACAACACCTGTTATTTCCTCGGCGACACCCTTTGGTATAAGGGATACGTCATGCGTTCCGACCGGGGCACGTTGACCGACCTGAGCAAGATTCTCTACGTGGAGCTTCTCACGCCGGATGGGTATTCCGTGGAACGGCAGCAATTGGAGATGGAGGATGGTGCAGCCCACGGCATGTTCGTGCTCAAGGACACGCTTTATGCTGGATACTACGAATTGCGGGCCTATACGCGTTGGATGCTCAACTTCGGGCAGTGCGAATATCCCCATGTGCGTATTTCGGAGGATTTGTTCTACAGCAAGAAGATGGCCAAGGAGTTTTTCCGCGACTATGAGAAACTTTATTCCCGGGTGTTCCCCGTGTATGACAAACCCGGGGAAGCCGGGGATTTTGTGAAAGACATGACGTTGCGCCCCATGCGCCGTTACTATAAAACGCCGAAGAAAAAGAAACCCGAAGTGGACTTGCGTTTCTATCCCGAAGGGGGAAACCTTGTGGCCGGCACGGCTTGCCGGGTGGCTCTTGAACTGAACGGCGAGGACGGGCAACACCTTGGCGGCATGGAGCTTTCCGTCCGGGATAAGGATGGAAAGGTGGCGGCTGTTTGCCGGACGGACGAACGCGGCCGGACGACATTCCGTCTGCCGGACGTGTCGGAGGACGCGGACTACCGTGCTACCTTCACTTACAAGGGGTATGAGTATGAGGAAGAACTTCCCGAAGTGGAGAAAGAAGGTTGTGCCTTGGCTGTCACGGTGGGCGACAGCGTGGTGGAGGCCGTGGTTCGGGCTGTCGGTGTGGATAGCCCCGTGGCCTTGCACGTCATGAGTGGCGGAGTGTCCCGTTTCTACCGCCCGTTGCCGGTTTCCCTTCTTTCGTCCGGGGGCGTGGATGCGGCGGACGGGGCGGCATCCGGATGCCGTCCGTGCCGGATAACCATCCCGTTGGACAGCCTTCCCACGGGAGTCAACCAACTTACGGTATTCGATGGCAAGGGGCGCATCTACGCCGACCGGCTCTTTTTCGTCAACCATCACGACTATGATGCCCCGGGGCTGGCCGTTTCCGGTGTCCGCCAGTCTTACGAACCTTTTGATTCCATCACCTTGCATTTGCAATTAGCCGACCCGGCGGATTCCCTGTCCAGCCTTTCCCTTGCCGTCCGCGACCGGGAAACGGAAGAGGATACGTACGACAACGGCACGATACTCACCGAAATGCTCCTTGCCAGTGAGATCAAAGGGTTTGTGGAAAATCCCGGTTATTATTTCGAATCCGATGACAGCCTCCGCCGTCAGGCCCTCGACCGGCTCATGATGGTGCAGGGGTGGCGGCGTTACAAATGGCGCGAGATGGCGGACGTGGAACGGTTCGCGCCCGCTTGGTTGCCCGAGAAGTTCCAGACCATCGGGGGATGTGTCAACCGCTCGGAAAGGCAGAACATAGATTTCAAAAAGATTAGCAACTTGAAAAAGGAGGTGAACGTCTGGGCCATGTTCACGCAGGGGCCGGAGACTTTTGAATTGAAGCAGCAGACGAAAGACGGTTCGTTCTATATGGCCATGCCCAAGATTTACGGTGATTGCATGATGTTCCTCAGTGCGGCGAAACTGAAAAAGGGTACAGACTATATCCGCAAAATGCGCCAGAAAGGCTTCACCGACGAGGAGGCTTGGCCGGACTATTATGTGAAGTTGGACTTGTTCCACCCCCATTTTGCGCATCCCTACAGTTTTTACCAGGACGTGTCGCCGCACGACCTCGAACCGTTTGCCCATGAGGACAGCCTTGTGCGCGGTGCGTTCGACGGCCGCGTGTTGCCTTCCGTGACGGTACGGACGCGGAGAAACGGGTTGCGCCGTTACGACCCGGCGAAACCGGCTGTGGTGATTGACGCGTATGATGCCTACAACATGATGGCCGACTACGGCCTGGCCGATGTGCCTTTCTATTATTTGAGCAGTCCTGCCGTGTCCACGCTCGTTTCGTTCTTGTTCGTGGGCGACATGAACAAATACCGTGATTATTTTCTTCGGACGACCTTCAACGCTTGGCCCAACCGCTTGTGGGACAAGCCTGTCATGCCGGGCACGCCGACCCATCCTGTTCCCGACTGGTGGTCGCGTGGGGAATTCGAGAAATTCCGGTCGCTGAGCCTGTTGGAAAGGTTCTATATTTATACGGACTATGTGCCCCGTGAAATGGGGAGTTGGAAATACCGGCAGGACAACCAACCGGAAGTCATCGTGGGGATGCAGCTCCGTCCCAACGGGGAATATTTCCCTTCCTGCCGTGACCGCCGTTACCTGTGGCACGGTTATGCCGTCTGCGACGATTTTTACAGCCCCGACTACAGTCGCCGTCCTTTGTCCGGAACGGAAGATTACCGCCGTACGCTCTTATGGATGCCCGAAGTGAAGTTTGATGCGAAGGGGAGTGCCACGGTCCGCCTTTACAACAACAGCAAGCGGACGGCAGTCAGTGTCGAGGCCGTGGGCGTTACGGACAGTGGGCGGTATATGCAATATAATAATGTGCGGTAAGCGAACGGAGTGGTATGCATATTAAAAAGAGAAAAATATGAGGAGTTCAGCATTCATTAAAATGCAGGCTTTTTTTCTTGCTTGCATGTTGCCGACCTTTTTATTCGGAAAAGGTGAGGTAGTCTACACCCGTTTGCAGTCTCTGTATTCCAATAATGCAGGAGGATGGAATATTGAGAAGGTCGTATTGTCCGATACGGCTACGGTGGTGCATTTTTCCGTAAGTGCCAGACCTTATTCTTGGATACGAATGGCTTCAAGCACTTATTTGAGTGACGAGAAAGCTGTGGAGTATCCCGTAAGAAAGGCTGTAGGATTGACATTGGACGAGAAGTTTTACATGCCTAAAAGCGGGAGGACGGAGTTCCAGTTGGTTTTTGCCCCTATGCCCAAGGACACGAAGATATTCGATATGATAGAGGGGGAAGGACGTGATATGGCGCGTTGGTACGGTCTGCATGATGCCAAGTCGAAAGTGAAGATACCTGTGGCTCGGGAAGAAGTTGATACGGGGGAAATCGGGGAAAACATGTTCCGGACAGGTAAGGCCGTGGTACGGGGCAAGATAGAAGGCTACAAACCTGGATGGGGGTATGGTGTCATGGCGGTGGAGGACAATACGTTGGGAAGCCGTTCCGAAAACTCATCGTTCACACTGATTCGTCCGGATGGTGCTTTTTGCATAGAGTGGCCCTTGGAGCATCCCTTGTGGGATGAACTGAAGCCGGGGTATGGGCCGGATATTCCGGTCTATGTGCGTCCGGGCGACACGCTCGACTTGGTGATAAAAGCGAAGGGGGATGGGATTGAGACTGTAGAATACACTAGCAGCCATCCCAAAGGATGTCATGAGAAATTGCTGAAGTGCAAGATGCCGGAAGTCTATGCCGAATGGGAGCGTAAGGGAGAGATTTGGAAGACGCTTACCGATGAAGAGTTTTGGACCATGACGGAGGAGACGTTGGAAACGGGAAATCGGCTTTGTGATTATTTCGTGTGGAAATACGGGCTGTCTTCGTGGGAGGCGCACCTCCTGAAAGCCCGGCAACAGATGGCAGTGGTTATCAACCAAACCGTGTTGGCCAACTGGATGCTGTCGAGCAGGTATGGTAATTTCCCGCCTAACGAGGAACTGCGGAGGGATTTTTACGAAGGCAATGATTATTCCTTATACAAAGTATTGAATGAGATGCCCACAGATGACCCGTCCATGTCCTTTATTCCTTATTTTAGCGCAATGGTGTCACGTATGAAGGACATGCAGCCCATGACGGATGCTTGGTCTTTGGCTTCGATGGGAGACGTGGACTGGTCGGATGTGGAAGGGCTGCGGTTGATGGACAGCTTGCAAGTGGAGGAACTTAGGGGTGTCATGGGGTTCAAGGAGATCCCTTATTTGGTTCAAGCTTATCTCGTTAACAAAGTCTGTGACTTGCCTGATTTTCTGACTCCAGAAGGGCGGAAAGAAATCGTGGAGCATAGGGCAGCTTGCCTCACGAATCCTTATTTGAAGGGGAAAATATGGGATTTGGCTTCCGAATATGCCCAGCCGCTTCCGGCTGTAACAAAGTTGGACGGAAAGTCACTTGAGATATTACAGCCGATTGTGGACAAGTATAAAGGAAAATATGTGCAGATGGAATGGATGAAACCCGGAAACAGCGGTTTTTATTTCGTGAATAACCGGATGGTCAATTTGATACCCGACTTCCGGAAACATAAAGATTTGCAGTTCGTATTTTTGTTCAGTGCCAATACTTGTACGAAAGAGGAATTCGAGCAATTTGTGAAAGCGTATTTGCCGGAGGAAGCTTGTTTTTGGTTGGATTTTGAAGAAAGCAGTATTTTGCGCGCGCAACTTCGACTTCCTAATTATATAAAAGATATTACGTTGAACCGAGAAGGGGAGATGTTGTCTACGCCGCTTTACACGGCAAATGAGACACAGTTCCGTCGGAGTTTACGTGAATTATTAGAAAAAGAAGAATGATGAACAGGAAAAAAATCTTGTGGTTGGTGGCAGCATTGCTGCCGATCACGCTATTAGGAAAAGGTGGAGTGGCCTATACCCGTTTGCAATCCTTCTATTCCAATGCGGGGATGGTGGCCATAGACAAGGTGGTGCTGTCCGACACGGCCACGGTCATGTATTGCACGGCGAAGGGGAAAATCAATGCTTGGTTCCAATTCGCACCGTCTACGTACCTGAGCGATGAAGAGGACGCACGCTATTCCGTGAAGGGGGCTGTAGGATTGACGTTGGGCGAGAAATGCTATATTCCGAAAGCCGGGCAGTTGGAGTTCCGTTTGCTCTTCGAACCGATGCCGAAGGACACGAAGATATTCGACCTGATAGAAGGGACGGGCAAGGATATGTTCCGCATCTATGGCATCCATGATGCCAAGGCCAAGGTGAAGATTCCGGAGGCCAAAGAAGAGATAGACGCGGAAGAAACCTCCGAGAAGATGTTCCGAAAGGGAAAGGCCGTGGTGCGCGGCAAGATAGAGGGATATTCGCGGGATTGGAACAAAGGCGTTTTGCTTTTTGATGTCAGCTTCTTGGGGCAAGGGGGTATAGTGCCTTTTCCCATAAGCAGGCCATGCACGGCCTTGGAACCGGATGGGACATTCTGTAGAGATTTGTCTTTGGATCATCCGATATGGGCAGATATGGTATTGGGAGGCGAAAATACGGCTATTCCGTTCTATGTACGTCCCGGGGATACACTTGATATCACCGTGAAAGGGATGTGGGAAAAGAGTGTGACAGTGGACTACGTTAGCAGCCATCCGAAAGGATGTTATGAGAACTTGTTGAAACATCAGGACGTGCCGCTCATCTATTACGGGTGGGAGCGCTTGTCAGATTATGGACGGAATCTGGATCCTGAATATTTCCTGAAGAAGGTGGGCGAGAGTGTGGCTGAAAATATGCGGCTTTGCGACTATGTGGCATGGAAGTATAAGCTTTCTCCATGGGAGACGCATCTTCTGAAGAATCGCCAAAGGTTTGAATTGGTTCAACAACGCTATATTCTTTCCGCGAATAAGTTAGTGGAAGAGAAAGTGGAATTTCCGAGAAGAGTTCCGATACAAAAGGAAGATTATATAGGTTATGATTATTCACCTTTTAAGGTGTTGAACATCTTGCCTTTGGACGACCCTTCGCTTTCTTTTTTACCGTGGAGTATGGGCTTCCCGCCGGCAATAGATTTGTCCATGTTGCTGAACTTCTTCAATTCTTATGCTGTCTTTGACGTATCTTCACGGCCAGGGCCTTTCGATTATGCAGAAGTGGAAATCAAAGGGGATAGCCTTAAGATGCAAACCTTGCTCGAATTGCTCGGTATGGAGAAAACACCTTGGGCGTTGCAGGCCTATCTTACCCATTCGGTCACCCGTTTGCAAGGGGAATGGAGTGTAGGTCAACGCGAAAGGTTGGTGGACTTCTTGTCTTCTTCTTATCTGACTTACCCTTACTTCAAGGAGAAAATAAAGGAATTGAACCGTTTGTCCGGGGCTTCTTCTTCATGGGTTTATGAAATGCCGGAGGAGAAAGGCCGCCGTGAGATGGAATCTATTTTAAGGTGAGTTCTATCAATTCAATTTATCCTCTTGTATCAGACAGCAGAACTCTTT
>OOAN01000141.1_pt1 | contig 57412 bp, 47 predicted proteins | sample 1671301 | NCBI WGS metagenome assembly OOAN01 (sample SAMN06348142, study PRJEB24527) | human gut metagenome | biome: human gut; feature: ankylosing spondylitis patient; material: feces | host: Homo sapiens | place: China | collected 2015-10
TTTGTCAATGACGGACAACTGACTATTTTCTAATTTTATTTCGAACTCACGTTATTTAGCACCGCAGTATTTACATTCATGACACGCTTCCTTCAGTCCTTCGGAGAATTCAGTAGGAGATTTCACCACAGTGTATGCTTCTTTCCGGTGTAAGGTGATACCTTGGCAATCCGGACAATATTCGTAGAGACCTGTTGCAAGAGGGATGCGCACTTTCACCTTTTCTCCGCAGTCGGTGCAGGTGTACACATGGATGCAGACGGTCTGCAGATTGAGTTCCATTCGTTCCTGTGGGGTGAAGAACCGGGCATCTTTCTTTATCTCCTGTGCCGACATCTCGCGCAGGGTCTCTTTTCCGCATTTCGGGCAAGTGCGGCTCTGGCTGAGTATCTGCTTGCGTAATCTCAGTCTGTACCATAGCATCACAGCTGCAATGGCAGGCCATACGGGTACCAGCCACAGCAGGCCGATGAGAGTGCGCCAGGCAAATGCCTGCTCCGTGAGTTGCTGTTCCAAAGCAGTGGATGCCGTCTTGCCTTTGGGTTGCAGGTATTTTTTCAGTCCTTTCCATGTCAGCCAGTTAAGGAGAAGAAGGGAAAGAAGGGAAAGGCTTCCCAATATAAGCAAAGGTAGTGTAGTCATTGTTTGCCTCCTTTCTCGTTGGTTTCTTCGATGCGTCTGTAAGAACGCTCTATGTCTTCTAAAATGTATGCGTCCAGCTTACTGCCGTTGAACTTGAACAGGAAGGCCAGAAGTCCCATATATCCGAAGGTGAACAGGGCGGCACTCAGTACTAGCATCGCCACGTCGCTGAACGCTGCTTCGGAAAACAGCCAAGTGAAAAGTGTCATCCCTGAAAGGCTGATGCACAGGGTGGATGCAGCCAGCAGGGCGAGTGTAAGGAATGGGATGAGTATCATTCCTATAAGGCTCCGCCACATTTCTTTGCAGAACTTGGGGTGATGACCGGTGAGGGCAAACCCGAAGAGGGAACAGCCTGCAGCAGTGAACAGCACAACGAACAGTCCGAAAAATGCCCATGCCACCCACTCCTGCCAGGAGCCTGCGGCAAGCATTCCGCCGAGGTCTGTCCAACGGCTGTTTTCATCACATACGATTTGCCATAAGTAATACAGCACAGAGGTGAAGCCTGCTGTGGAGAGGATGACGAGGACGGACGGCAGGCAGCCTGTCGGCTTTTTGCGGTACTGGCGTATCCGCAATAGTATCAGCATGGAGAACAGCAGCTGGACAGCTATAAGGATATAGAGTCCCGAACCGGTCATTGTTTGTTGTTCCATAGGCATGTGTTTTTAATGGCTTGTTATCTATTTGTAATACAGCAAATATAGAAAATGATTCTTTAGTATGCTTATAGATGGATTTTTTTCACCGGAATGTGTTGTAGAATATGTTTGAACATGCTTTCTCGCGGTGTTCCCGTATCCTACATTTTTGCCATTTTCATGTGATTTAAAATTAGCTTATTATAGCCTGTTTCTTATCTCTTGAACATTTTTCTCTCCAATTTTTGCAACTCCATTGTTGCCTCAATGTAAGGGCCATCTACTTTGATGAGTAAATCTTCAAATTCTTTTTTTGCCCGGAAGAGCTTTACGACATCCTCGCCTTCCATGAACAGTCCGATATATTCGTCATCCGGTTTCCAAAGATACACGGGTATGTCCTTGCCCTTTGATACCATCGAGTTTACCAGAATCTTTTTAAGTTCGTCTTTACCTGTTTCTGCTTTCTGCAGGGCAGGTTTACCATATTTCTGCCTGGCAGTTTCTACCAGTTTTTCGAAGCCTGTTTTATTCATCTTCGTTTCGCAGGCCATCGATATTAATTTGCTTTGTGCATTGGTTATCAAATTCAGTTTTCCAAAATCGGTATCACAAAAAGTTGCTTTCTTGGTAGCAAGACTGTCCATACTTATATAATATATTAAAATCGGATATTTCTCAGTCCGCGAAACATACATGTCTTTTGTGTATTTCACATAGCGATAGTTTACTTCTTTGCGGGTCTCTTTGGGATTATCGAAATCAATATATGGAGAGCAAAAACGTTCCACATCGATGTCATAGTCCGGGTTATCCATGTTGATAATCTGTTTGTCTGATTGTGCATGGGCTGTTGCGCCGGATAAACATAAAAATGCTGTCAATCCAATGATGATAAGTGTTTTAATTTTCATATTCGTTTATTTTATAATAAATGGTCAGCTCCTGTTTCTTCGGATATTTACCGGTGTATCACCGAGATTCCGCTTGCAGAAATCAGACAGGTAAGACTGGTTCGCAAATCCGCATTGTTCGGCAATCTCCGGTAAGGGAAGGTGTGTAGTCCTCAACAGTTTCAGCACCTGCTCGGCGCGTTTTTGCCGAAGCCACTGGGCTACCGGACAGTTAAACAATCTCAGGAATGTCCGGCGGAAGGTAACGGTGCTGTTTGCTCCGCATAGTTCCGCCAGTTCTTCTGCTGTCTTCGCTTCAGTATGGCATTCCATCACTTTCTGAATGAAAGAATGGTCGGTATGGATACCGAGAAGTTCTTCCGCTTGCAAAATGATTTTACGGTTGATATGTTCGTAGGAGGCATCGAGCAGTTTGAATGATACTTCAATGCCTTCTGCCGGCTCGGAAGTGGAAGGCATTCCGCATTGTATTCTCGCCTCGCGGAAGTAGTAGAGCAATCTGTGATAGATGGCTTCCAGATGTTCTTCACGATGCCTTTGCAGCAACCGGCATAGGGTCAGTAACTCTTTTATACAGCAATAATGCGTGTACCATATTTGCAAACGCATGACATAACGGGTGGATTCTGCTTCACCGGCAGTCATGAACAGCTCCAGCCATCTCTCAAAGTCCGGCTGTTCATGGGTAATCGCTTCGGGAAGTCCGTTCATCCATCCGGCAATCGTATTCATGAATTCCATGTCCGATGCAAAGGGGCGCAGTTGCCGCTCTCTTCTCTCCTCCGGCATATCCTTGGATATGGTCACACAAAGCATACGCAGACGTGCTTCCCGGGGATCGTCCGGTTGCAGGCATGAAAGGAGATAACCGCTTATTGAAAAGCCTTTGTCCATAGCAGGGAAAATTTATCGGTTTTCAAACCTGAGGGCCACCGTCATGCGGAATGCCACGGGTTCTCCGTTCCGGGTGGCAGGTGTGAATTCGGGAAGCCGTTTGATGGCATCCAATGCTGCGACTTCCAATTCGGACGATGTGGTATTCCGGTTTTCCACTTTGGCATCCTTCACTTTGCCGTCTTTTCCCACTGTGAAGGATACGCTTACACTCCCTTCGGGATTTCCTTGGTTTACGAAACCGGCATTATAGGCCATCCAATGGCGCACGGCAATCCTGAAATCCGAAAATTTCGCAAACGGCTCTTCCTTGAACTTGGGAAGTTCTCCGTCCGGAATGTTCATATATCCCTTGATGGTGTCCGGGACAAGATCCTCCTCTGTAAACAGCTCGCCGGTGTCGTATATGCCTGCTGCCGGATTGATTTCCATGCTCCGGACATCTGACGAGAGATCTTTGAAATTGCACCAGTTACCGACGCTGATGCAGTCGATAAACGGATCATATTTCGTCTTTGTCACCGTCAGGCGCACTTCATACCAGATATGAGGTTGGCTGCCTCCGCCGACAATTTTCCGTTCTCCCTTTTCGTTCTCTTCAAGGTAAATCACGGCATCCTTGTGCTCCGGATTCGGCTTGCGTACATACAGTTGGATAGTCCTGTCATTCATGTACCACCCGAAATTCCGTTCTCCGAAATATTCTTCTGTCATATAGCATTTCTGACCGTATTTTTCCGCCAGAGCATATAAAAGCGAATCCACTGCTGCCGCTCCGTCCAGCCTTCCCTGTGCCAGAATGCCGATAAGTTTTCCTGATTTGTCCGCCACCATGCCGGTATACGGGAATTCAAAGATCCCGAAGCGGGCAAGAACCTCTCCGTAGTTTGTTTCTATCGAGCTGTATTCATAAATGACCGCTTTTTTGCCTTTCCGGGTTTCGCATTTCACTTTTTCCTTTCCGAAATAGCGGGATGATTTGTCATAATCCTCGTCGTATGTCTTCGCCTTGGAATAATACTTGTCCACCTTCATTCCGAACACGACATTTTCCAAATCGTATGTTCCCTCTCCCCAGTATTGAGGCTGTGCGGCACTGATGCCGCAAAAGAAACTCAAGATTCCCATGATAAAAATAGTTTTCATGTTTTGCAATTTTTTATTAATATTGATATACTGTATTAGAACCGGCTGGATGAACCTCCGCCTCCGGACGATCCTCCTCCGAAACTGCCTCCTCTGCCACCGCCTGAGCCTCCTGAACGTCTGGAAGAGGTGTTGATTTTCGGTATTGTATAGCCTACCATGTATTCGGCATCGCAATGCATACATCGATGGCGAGCCTCCATCAGTCCTTCTGATGAAGTGGTGGCTTTAATAATAGTCCGATATTTTTCTTCCTTGTGCAGCGTCATGTGCCCGCAGGAGGGGCAGCATTCATAGCCTTCCTTTTCAAGCGGTATCCGGATTTTCACCTCTTCGCTGCAAGCGGAGCACCGGTAGATGCGGATGTATGCCGTCTTCAGTTCTGTTTCTTTGCGTTCGCTTTCAGTCAGCCGTTTCGTATCTTTTATCAACTCGTGCAAAGTAATCTCCCGGAGGGTTTCCCGGTTGCATTTCGGGCATGTCCGGCTGCGCCTGAGGGTCTTTTGTTTCTGTCTGCCGAAATACCAGCAGGCAATTCCCAGCATGGCGGGCCACACCGGTACCAGCCAGCACAGTCCGAGCAGGGTGCGTACAGTAAAGGGTTTTCGGGTCGCCAGCAAGGTCAGTGCGGCTTCCGTCCCTTCGTCTTTGGGCGTCATCCTGTGTACCGCCGATTTCCAGACAAGCCAGTTTATAAGTATCAGCATCAGGGCAAACACGATAAAGACCGGGGAAGGGGTGGTACGCCGGAACTTTTTTATCCATGCTTCCGGCGATGCTGCCTGATAGTCACTTCCGTACAGAACTGCCGCCACCGCCTTGACACCTTCAAGCATTCCTGTATTCCAGTCATTTTCCCGAAGATGCGGCACCATGGTTTCCATCTGTATTCTTTTGCAAATGGCATCCGGCAATACACCTTCCAGTCCGTACCCGGTCTTGAAGGTGATATCCCGAATATCCCGGGTCAGCAGAATCAGCAGTCCGTTGTCATCTTCCGCCTTGCCGACACCCCACCGGTTGAACAGCGTAACGGCGAATTCATGCGGTTCCTCTTCTCCGATGCTGTTCAAGGCGACAACTGCCACTTCTATGGTCAGGGAGTCCTCCAGTTGTTGCAATATATCGTTGATTTTATTCTTTGTTTCACTGTCCAATATATGGTCAGGGTCGGATACCCAATTGTCCGCATCGTATGTCTTGGGGTTAGGTACATCATCGACCGTTCCCCATGCCATTGGGCAGAAACCCACCAGAACGGCTATACAGATTATAAGTTTTCGTATCATATAGCGCCTCCTTTCTCATGATTATTCATATCGACCGGTCTGAAAGAACGTCTGCTGTCCTTTTCATCGTATTTTTTTAATTTCTCGCTGTTCATTTCCAACAGGTAAACGACGAATCCGGAAAATCCAAGCAGGCACATCACACTGAAAAATAAGAGCAGAAGCATCCAGCCCCAGCCGATATCGTCAAACATGGGTGAGGCAAACCTCATGCAGATAATATAGGCAAACCCAAATGCCGCAACCAATATTCCCAATGCCATGATGGGAAACAACAGGATTATTGCCAGTGTTTTCCATATCAGTTTGCAGAATTTGGGGTGACGGCCTGTGGCAGCATAGCCGGCCAAAGAGCAAACGGTGGCAGATATCAGTACCATTATCAAACAGATAAATCCAGCCATCAGCCATTCCTCAGGAGAAGCGGCTGCGAGCGACCCTCTGCTCTCTGCAAAGATATTGGCAAACAGTCCTTCATTGATGATAAGATGCCCCAGACTGAACAGTACGGTGGTCAGAGCAAATACAATCATGAAAATAACACCCGCTGCCAGACAGCCTGACGGCTCTTTGGAGTCCTGCTTCCTTCTCCAGATAATCAGTCCGGTTATCAGAATCTGTAGTACAATCAGGATATATCCTTCCATAGGCTCGGTCAGTTAAAAAAGACTGGGAGTGCAAAGACAAAGGGGATCGCCTTTCCATTCCATTTTGCCGGGACATACTTTATGCCGTAGAGGCAGTCGCAGACCGCTTTTTTCAATAGCGGGTGGGGGTCTCCGTATATTTTTACGTTGCTGGCAACGCCGTCAGTTCCGATGGTTATTTCCGCCGTCATGCTTCCTGTAATTCCTTGCTCGACGGCCTCTTCGGGCTTCCTGAGCAATCGTTCCAAGACCATGTTCCAATCGTCCGGCATTCCTGTCTGCGGGTTGATGGGCTTGGCTGGCTGTAAATCAGGACTGAAATAATCCACTTCCTCCATCTCTTCCGGTTCGGTCTGTTTTGTATTGTCCGGTGATTTCTCTGAGCACAACCATTCTATAAGTTCACTGCATCGCTCGTGGTTGATTAATAATCGCGATGCTTTGCCTTCCGATGGGGCAAATGCAGTTATCTCTGCAATTTTCCGTTTCTTTTCATCCGGCATGTAGAGCAACAGACTATCCCCTTGCAAGGCAACCGTGTAGTGCTTTCCCATAACTCCGGCAATGTCTGTACCGTCATCTCCCTCTGAAACTTCATTTTTCATAAAGTGTTTCATAGCCTCTTCCAGGTTGTTCGGGTCAATGTTTTTTCTTTTCAACCACTCTTCAAACGAGATTTTCCCTATATTATTTCTCAGAATCTTGTCCAAATCTCCTGTTGTGGCTGTTTTAGAGGACGGCTCGTACCAGTTACCGTCTCTGTGATAAAGGCAATCCATGCGTCTCAGTTTGTCGATATTCTCTGCGTCTGTGGAAATGATGAAGCCGTTGTTGTCAACCTTTTCTATGGAAAAAGTCATGTTGCCCCAAGTCACCTGCACCGGTTTGTCTCCAAAATCCTTTATGGGCACTGTGATGCGGTCGTATTTCTCAGGCATGTAGAAAGACAAGGAGATGTGTCCGCCTGCAATTTCCTGATAAGGGGCAGTTAGCGGTATCTGCAACCCGTACCATATATTTAACGTGTCTTTGTTCTGGGCTTTGTATCCGCCCTCAAGCAGATAGAGATTTTCATCCGGGTGTATATAGATCGGTTTACCCTGCTTATCCGTCAGATGAATCTGTAAATCAGTCTCCAGGTCGAAGAAAAGGTATTTGCGGAATCCCGTGCAGTTCCCGTTCTCATCCTGATGGTCAAACATCCACAGTTCGGATTTTTTCCGAATGTCGAAATTTGAAGATAAATCTTCAAATTTGCCTCTTAGCATTAGGTTACAGAAGATAGGAGAATCCTTGTTAGGCTCTATGAATGCCTTGTTAAAGCACCTTAATAATACTGGCAGACCCTCTTTCGCGTATTTGAATTTGCCCGCCCATTCCTCCCAAGGTAGTCTATACTGTTTGAATTCGTGGTTTTCTGACAATGAATCAAGTTCGCCGAATGCCGCTCCTGTCTCTAACTGATAGAGCGCTTCAAGTCCTTCCATGGTCTTTTTTTTCTCTTCTTCTGTCATTTTCGTCTTGTTTTGTGCCCATGCTCCCAGTACGAGACATGCAAGCAGGATGGTTGATAATAATCTTTTCATGGTGAATGGTGATATTGTGTTTTTATTAGAATAATACAGGAATAATGGCAACGGATGCAACGCATTCGCCATCATATTTTGCCGGCATGAACCTCATGCGGTAGATGCAATCCGTTACAGTTTCGCTCAAAGCCGGATGCGGCGAACTTGTAATTTCCACTTTGCTGACAGCACCATCGACCTCAATTATCACCGTAGCCATCACCTTGCCCGTAATGTTCTGCCCGGCAACTTCTTGTGGGAGTGTAAGCATCTGCGACAGTTCGGCACTCCACTCGCTTGGTCTGCCTGTATCGATTTGTAGCGGAATGGCAGGTTGGAATCCGTTTTCAGACAAATCTGCTGTTTCCGTGTCTTTTTCATACAGATGCCAGTCAATGGCATTGCGCCCATTGGTCAGTGTCCGGGCATATTCGACACCCATTTTCAAATGTCCCTCCAGATAATCCCTGAAACCTTCAAGCACCCGGTCCTTATCAAGCCGCAATCCGCTGGCCGTTTGTTTTTCAGGAATATCCCACTCTGCACCGGCCCTGTATATTTCAACGGCATCCATTCCGTTCATAAAGACATAACCATAAACTACGTCTTGTCTGTATGCTTTGTTCAATTCTGCTTTGATGGCTTTGTTCATAAGACATATCGAGTCGCAGTCCTGACACAGAATCGCATTTTTGAAACGTTCCGTTATATCCATGGCACTCCTCAGTCCGTCTCCAAAAGCGGCCATGATGGCAGGACTGCTACCCCGGGAAAGTAGCATTGCATCAAACTCCTCTCTGTGAGCTTCTCCTATAAACCACTTATATTCCATAATCCAGCCAGCCTGTGCTACTCCCACTGCATACGAAATCATATCATTAGGTGCCAGCAAGGCATTCCGTTCGTCGGGTGTAAGTTTCATGTTGTCTTTCAGTTTGCGGATGCCGTCCGGGGCTGCAGGAGAATCAAATTTTGCAATTGCCGAAGCCAGAGCATCTGATTGGGTGATGTCATTGCTTGCTGTGGCGGTATCTATCCACTCTGGAAGAATAAGGGCATCGTCGGCATGCTCTTGACACAGGAAATAAGGTCTGTTGTGATTTGCGATGTCGTAATAGCGTTCTTTCTCTACATTGAAAAAAGAAAACCATTTATCAGATAAGGTGTCATAGTGCCGGGATATCTCATTTTCAGAAGCGATATGCTTCCTTACCTGTTTCAGTACATCGGAAATTACGGCATCGATATAATCCAGTTCCGGATAGGGATTTGTTGAGTATGCTCCCATAAGGGCTCCGTTGCGGAAGCAGATCCTTTCCATTCCGGTACTCTCTGCAATGCCCCGCAGTTGCTGCCGGAGCGAGGAGAAGTCTTTTAGAACGATTTCTTTCCAATGATTTACGCCAAAGTCATAGCCGGCGTGGATATACGGAGCGTACTCTTTCCTGTAAGTTTTCACCTTGACGGATTTCCGGGCGAGCCTATCATAGGCGGTGGTATAGCATAAACTGTACACGATAGGATCCAGTACATCAATTTTGTCTCCCGGTTGTGGGAATTGTACCTTGGGTGCCGCTTTCTTTTCAATCGCCATATTCCATACCGTATCCTTTGTCACCTTTATATCAGGCTCCTCTTCGGTTATCCAGTTCGTATTCTGAGCTCCGGCTGACAATACCATGCCTGAGAACAATGCTATGAATGCTGTTTTTTTCATAGCAGATTTTACAGGATAAGACACCTTGATATCATTCCAAAGGTGATTGTATAATTTATATATTGCGAGAATCTGATTATTCAGGATAGAGAATGGAAAAGGGAAGTAGGAAAACACTTGGTTAGCAAAGGTACAGTTCGGCAAACGCAAAATAGTGAAAAGCCATCCTTTCATGGCTATATATCCGACCGATGCCTTTTGCCGGTAATAAGAGCCGGGATTCGTCAGATAATTTTTCTTCTCCCAATCACAGAGATTGGGGATAAAGCCGGTTTTGACTTTCGGTGGCGGACTCTCACCCCAAGCGTTTTTTATTATAGCATTTACGTTTTTCATAATCTTATGAATATCGATAAAATGTCATCAAACAGCGTACAAATAAAATTATTTATTATATTATGGGTGACCAGACTCATTCATAACAAACAACCTATGTACGCTGTATTGGACAAAGATACAATAAAAAACGAAATACTTCCCTATCTTTCTGTAGCGAAACGCGGTTTTATATCAAAAGTAGTATGATTGAAGTCATCAATGCCATTCTCTATAAGTTAAAGACCGAATGCCAACGGGCATATCTTCCCGTGAAAGAGCTGTTCAGCGGCAAGGTCTTGAAATACGGAGCGGCATTTCACCATTATAACAAGTGGAGTAAGAAAGGTGAATGGAAGTCGCTTTGGCTGCAGCTTCCAAACAAGCACCGTTCAGAACTTGACATGTCAAGTGTAGAGCTTGACGGCAGCCACACTCCGGCCATACGTGAGGGGGAGGACATCGGCTTTCAGGGAAGGAAAAAACGCAAGACGACCAATGCCCTTTATCTTACAGACAGGAAAGAACCACCTATCGCCATTCCACCCCGAAAAGCGGAGAACATCATGACACGCACAATATTGTTGCTGTAATGCAGGACATGATGGCGGACATAGCAAAAGCCAACATCAAGACAAACGGGCTTTTCCTGAATGCGGATGCCGGATTTGACTGTGTCGCCCTGCGAGCCGTACTCAAAAGCTATGGGATTGTGGCAAACATCTGTATCAACAAAAAGAATAGAACGGACAAACGCATGGATGGACAGTTTCAGGACTATTTTGAATCGATTTGATACAACTCTCAGAAACTGGGAGGCATGGAACTATATTGCTTTTTCCGTTATACTACTGAGAAAATCCTTAAGGAAAAGAATTGTTTAAATCACTTTATATTGTATAGATATATCCGGCACTTGTTTGTTATATAAATACAAGCATGATCCAATTGGAAGTGATAATCAGCTTTTATTCTATACTTGAAATAGTAACATCATCAAATTCATCCATATAATCGATAAGTCGTTCATTGTGATTACCGCGTTTAACTTTCATCTCAATGTTGGCCTCGAAGATTTCACCTTGTGAGGTACGACGGTCACGCAGTTCATAAGAATAGAGTTCAATGCAGTCATCCTTTATCTGGTTGACCACACGTTTCACGCTCTCTTTCTTAGTAGCTGTAAAGGTAAGTTGCACCGTAGTAGTTCCGACAGTCGGAATAAAGGAATTCATAACTTCCAGTCCGAAAAGCACCATGGCTGTAGCTATGCCGGCTGCTATATACATGCCAGTTCCACAGGCCAACCCGATAGCCGCCGTTACCCATAATCCGGCTGCTGTAGTCAGACCGCGCACTGCATTCTTTTGAAAAATAATTGTTCCCGCTCCAAGGAAACCAATACCGGAAACCACTTGTGCCGCTACTCTCGATGAGTCTTTTAAATCAAAGCCAAAACCATATTGTGATACAATACAAAAAAGAGCACTACCCAATGCCACCAAGAAATGCGTACGGAATCCGGCTTCTTTTGAACGATATTCACGCTCTATTCCTATGACTCCGCCTAAAAGAAGAGCTACAAATAATCTAAGTGTTATTTCTAAAATCATATCCATCGTTTATATATTTTCGTTTCCTTGTCTTTGGGTATCCAACTGTCCACCAAAGCTCTGTTTTGTTTTATCCATTCCCTTACAGCCTCGCGTTCCGTTCCCCTTGTCTGCTCAATGGCACTCATCAGTGAACTGATTTGCCGGTCCGTAAGATGAATATTCCCCAACAGTTCTGCGGCGAATGGATGTTCCTTGCTGAATCCGGTACGGGCAATCGCCCGGATATATTCCGAGGCTCCATAGATATTTTTCGGGTCGTCCAATACTTTAAGTTCGTAACGGTCGAACATCCAATGGGGGGTCCATCCGGTTACTACAATCCATTCTTTCTTTTTAATCGCCTTGTCAAGAAGCGCAGTCATGGCCGGACCGCTTGAAATCATCAGTTTGTAATCCAGTCCGTAAGTTGGTATGGCCGTTTCCGTACATTTCATGATACCCGTGCCTGCATCAATGCCTACAATTTCCCCATTGAAACGTTCTGTGAACTCCGGCAGCTCCTCTATGCTGTTAATGGGGACATAAGCCGGTACCACAAGACCGATACGGGCACTGTCGAACACCTGCCCCAATATTTCAAATTTTCCCTGATATTTTTCAAAATAGGGTTTATGCGTAACGGGAAGCCAACTGTCAAGAAACACATCCGTCTTTCCACGTGCAAGCGAGGTGAATATCGGGGCGATATCCGCATTGAGCAGTTCTACTTGAAAACCTTGTTCCACAAGAATTTCACGGGCTAAATGGGTCACTGCGATACCTTCCGCCCAGTTAGGATAAGCGATGCTTATTTTATTGGGGTTGATGACACACGATGTCATCAAGGTACTGCTGATAATGGTTGTGATAAATCTGAATATTCTCATAAATTCATTGTACTAAATATGATGATTATTTCTTTTGGGCGATACCTTGGGTAACACGGTCTAAAATAATAGCCAGTATCACAACGGCAATGCCGCCTTCAAAGCCGAGTCCGATTTTCATTTGTGTGATGCCTTTCAGTACCACTTCTCCCAAGCCTCCGGCTGAAATCATGGCAGACACCACTACCATGGAAAGTGCCATCATGATGGTCTGGTTGATGCCGGTTTGTATGGTGGGTAAAGCCAAGGGCAACTGTACCTTGAAAAGTAATTGGCGGGGAGTGGCCCCGAACGATCGGGCAGCTTCTATTACGTTTTTAGGTACTTGCCGTATGCCCAATCCCGTAAGCCGCACCACCGGAGGCATGGCAAAGCTGATGGTGGCGAAAGCACCGGGAACCGTACCCAATCCGAAAAACAATACCGCAGGAATCAGATAGACGAAAGCGGGCATGGTCTGCATACAGTCCAGAACGGGACGGAGCATCCGGTTACAGCGTTCACTTTTTCCCGCCCAAATGCCGAGTGGGATTCCTATCAGCAAAGCCATGCAAGTGGAGGAAAGCACTAAGGCGAGCGTTTGCATGGTTTCCTCCCAAAATCCCATACCCCATATCAACAACAGTCCCAGAAGAGTAAAAACCCCCATGCCTTTACCTACTTTCCACCAAGCCAGTGAAACGGTCAGTGGAATAAAAACATAAAACGGGATAGCGTACAATGCCAGTTGGAAACTATCAATAAAACTTTCTACGCCTACATTCAACGCATCAAAAAAAAACGCGCCTTCCTCGGCCAGCCATTCGATGGCTGCTTCTATATAACATCCTATATCTATCATTGTATATATCGTTTTTTGTATTATAAATCAATTGCTTGTTGGATAATGTCGTTTATCTCTTCCTTATCCTTGCCGGTCACTTCCACAATGAGCGATGAAAGTGGAACCACTCCTTCAAATTCGCGTTCTTCATTCACCACCCAGATCGGCGAATTGGTCTTGGTCATCAGCGGAAGGATGTCTTCCACCACCGTGTCTGCGGTAATGGAATGAACCTCGCTTTTTATGACCGAAGCGATGTCTTTCACCTTCGCTTCACGCAATTTCACAAGATCTCCCAACCGAACCTCGCCTTGCAAAATACCGCCCGCATCCACTACGGGAAGTACGGTAAGTTTACGCTCCTTCATTTTGCGTATGAGCACTTCCGGTCCTTCCTTACCCAAACGTGCCACCAGAGGCTTGTCCACCATAATCGAAGCGGCTGTGACGATACGGCTGCGATCCACATTCTCCACAAAACTCTGTACATAGCCATTGGCGGGTTCCGTGAGGATTTCCTCCGAGGTGCCAATCTGTTGAATCTCACCGTCGCGCATGATAGCGATACGGTCACCCAACTTGATGGCTTCTTCCAAGTCGTGGGTAATGAACACGATGGTCTTTTTCATTTTTGATTGTAAGGCCAGCAGCTCGTCCTGCATCTGCACCCGGATCAACGGGTCCAGGGCCGAGAAAGCCTCGTCCATCAACAACACCTCAGGGTCATTCGCCAAAGCACGTGCCAATCCGACACGTTGTTGCATACCGCCTGAAAGCTCGTTTATCATCTGATTTTCATAGCCGTCAAGCCCTACAAGTTTCATGCATTCCAGTGCTTTTTGTTCGCGCCCTTCCTTACCTATGCCTTGCAGCTCAAGTCCAAAAGCAATATTCTGCAACACGGTACGGTGAGGCAACAGGCCGAAATGCTGAAATACCATAGCCAGTTCCTTGCGTCGGACGGCACGCAGTTCCTCATCGGACATGGTGACGATGTTCTTGCCATCGACCGCAATTGCCCCAAAGGTGGGTTTATTAAGCCGGTTGATACAACGTAACAAACTGGATTTTCCGCTTCCACTTAACCCCATAATGACGAATATCTCACCTTCGTTGATGGTAAAGTTGGCTCCATTTACAGCGACAGTGCATCCTGTTTCTTTTTTGATTTCCTGTTTACTCTTTCCTTTCATCAGCATTTTGAACGCTTTGTTCCGTTCACGACCGAAAATAAGGTAGAGTTTCATCACTTCTATTTTCTTTTTTTCATTCATAAACAAACCTTTCTTTCATTCGTTAATCTTTTCTTCGGCTTAAACACAAAACAAGTTGAATGTCTATTTGATAAGCAAATAGACACACTGAAATTCGATTGTCATTCCATACGGAATAACAATCATTTCTTTTTTATTGTTTCAGAAAACAACTACAATAGGGGCGATACTAATAAGTCTGAATCATGTGAGATAAACGGACCTGTTTTCAACTAAGAATTGTCCCGATGATTCTGCCCTCTAAAGGCTTTTGTTGCACGATGTATTTGCAAAGATACTAAAAACATACGGGTAAACAAACGTTATTGGCTAGCATCCGGGACTTTTACAGCCCCATACGTAGTATGGATAATTTCTTAATATTTTTCAACAAATGGCAAAAGATGGCAAATAACCCGTATTTGTCGTTTTTTTCTTGCTTGTCAAACTTTTAAAGGCTAATTTTGCATTTTTGTTAATTCGCTCTGTTTGTTTCATCATCTGAAAGAGCACAAAAAACTATTTCACAAATGAATATCCGACTGGAACCCAAAGAGATTACAGATGCTTATAGTACGCCCATTGTTCAGCAAACTTCCTTTTGGTCGAAAGTAAAAGAACAGCTTGGCATGAGTTCCTGCGCTTTCGATTACAGCGTGCGCAACAGTGACCTTTACACCCACGTGGGAGGTTATGCGTACACTCAAGCCGATTTCATTATGTTCTTTCAACATCTCAACCGTGAGGATTATATCGCTTACCTGCCCTATGGCCCCGAGATAGAACCATCAGAAGAAAATCAAGGTACTTTTCTGGAAGAACTTTCCGAATCACTTCGCTCTTTCCTGCCCAAGCATTGCATAGCCCTGCGTTATGACCTCAATTGGAAAAGCCATTGGTGCAAAGCTGATGATTTTGACGAAGCAGGCCGATGGGTAGGACTTCCCCAAAAAGAGTTTCAAGAAATAAAACTCAACTATGGCACTTGCTGCCATAACCTGCGTAAAGCCAACACCAACATTCTGCCGGCCAATACCATTGTACTTGATTTATCCACCGATGAAGAGAAAATACTTGCACGGATGAAACCCAAGACACGTTATAACATCCGCTTGGCACTGAAACACGGAGTAGAGGTGCGTTCGGCAGGAATCGAAGGATTACAGATTTGGCATAGCCTCTATCAAGAAACTGCTTTCCGTAACGGGCTTCACCTGAACGATATTCAGTATTTCCATTCCATATTTGCTTCAAAGATGGAATGTGACGACCCCAAAGTGAATGTAAAGTTACTCATAGCCTATCATGACAACACTCCGTTGGCTGCGATGTTCTTGGTGTTCTCATCCCATCGGGCTACTTACCTCTATGGAGCCTCTTCGTCATCTCACCGCAACCTAATGCCCACTTATGCCTTGCAATGGAGAGCTATACAGTTGGCGCGTGAGCACAACTGCTTGGAGTATGATATGTTCGGTATCGCTCCGTATGCCGATGCCTCACATCCCATGTACGGGCTTTATAAGTTCAAACATGGTTTTGGTGGAGAAATCTATCATCAATTGGGATGTTGGGACTATCCTCTAGAAGAGGATAAGTATCAATATTTTACGGCAAAGGAAATGAGCATGCAGGGATATTACCAACCTTAAAAGTATTCATTATAATCGGTAAAGAAGTCACGGTTTATGTTTTACAGTTCATCCTCATTTAATTATTCGTTAATATGTTGTTCTTTGTATGGTATAAGATCAGCGATGGATACCAGAATTTTAGCATTGCTGAAATATCACCCTTATAAAAAGATGGAAAAATACGGTTTGCGATAGATTGAAAAACGAATAAAGTTCATTTTCTTTTTCAGCAGCAGAAAGGTAACTTTCTCCATTGATGACTGTATTCTTCCCCACCCGTACATAAGGATTTAATGTCATACAAGGCACCAACGGGAAAACACGGAAAGTGTGAATTCCATAACAAAGAAAAGGATTCACCCTACTCCACATATTAGATGCCGAGGCCGACTAAGCGTCTTCTTACAGATTGGCCGGCAGGGGAAGCCCCGTCTTAAACTAATATTTACTCCGTATGCCACATGAGAATAAAGGCCAAAAGGATAAAGATTAAAATCGGGCAGAAAGCCTGGTGCCCATTGATTACAATCCTCAAAGCCATCACCGAAGCCTTCTGATTTCAAAGCCTGCCGCCTCCACGCGCCAGGCTTCTTTTTCCTAAACAGCTTCCTTCAGGCATATTCCGTCAGCCCGAAACATGAAACGGCGTTTCTACCTAACAAGTGTTAAAAGAACATAGCCACACCATAAAATCCTATCCCCCCACACCTTGACGTGCCCCCTGTATCCCCCTCTCCCAAGAGTTTTCAGAAAAATGGCTTCATCTTTCAGCCTGAACGATAACACACTGTGTTCCAATACGTACAATGACTGAAGGATAGAACACCCATCTTTCAGCTTTCCTTCAGGATGAAAACAGGAAACCGGTCGGCTGAAAGCGGAAAATCATTTGGCGCAGAACGAAAAATCGCTTGGCTGAGATTGAAAAATCGTTTGGCGCAGAAAAAAAGCCCTTTTAAGGAAGAGCCTTTCCCGTCTTCCGTAAGGTATGCAGACACCTTCGGCTGAAAGATGGCCGGTACATCCTTCAGGGCACAACAAACTTGTTTTTAAGAGACTTACGATAAGACCTGAAAGATGAAGGAGCTTTTTTGAAAAATCCCTGTGAGGGAAAAGAATACCATTTTCACATCGCCCCGGAACCAACCACCGCGCACAAAAAAGGCTTTCCCCGAAATGAGGAAAGCCTCGTGTTGGACTACCAGGATTCGAACCTGGAAAAACAGGACCAGAATCTGTTGTGTTACCATTACACCATAGCCCACTGTCCTTTTTGCGAGTGCAAATTTAGCGACTTATTTTTGAACCCACAAATTTTTATACCCTTTTTTCATGCGGGAACTGCCGTATCCACATAAATCCCAATCCACAGCAGCCGCCCTATGTTTCCGGGCGTACCGCCACGCACAAACCGGATTATATTATCTAAAAAAGATAAAAAGCAAAGGGTTTTGAGCCTAAAAATTGGAATGATAACATATTATATACTATCTTTGCCCGACAATTTATGTATGGATTAACGCATGAACGAAACGCAACAATTAGTAAATGCCATCACGGAAGGCATACAGGAAAAGAAAGGAAAGAACATCGTCGTAGCCGACTTGACGAACATAGGCGACACCATCTGCCAATATTTCATCATCTGCCAAGGGAACTCTCCCTCACAAGTGCAGGCGATAGCGGAATCCATAGAGGAATCCGCGCGGCTCAAAGCGCACGCCAAACCTGTAGCCGTGGACGGATTGAGGAACGCCGAATGGGTGGCAATGGATTATACGGACATCATCGTACATGTCTTCCTGCCGCAAACACGAGAGTTTTACGACATCGAACACCTATGGGAAGACGCGCAACTGACCGCGCTTCCCGACATTGACTAAACTCATCCTAAAACATCATGAACGAAAAAGAGAACAAGAATAAGATGCCCCGGTTCAACATGAATTGGATATACGGCATAATCATCGTGATATTGGTATACCTCTTCTTCACGGGGACGGGAGGAAGTTCCACCAAAACGGTGGACTACACGACTTTCGAGTCTTACGTCAAAAAGGGTTACGCCACCGGAATCATCGCCCAAAAAGACAAGGGCGTGTTGCAAATGGGAGTCAAAAAAAAGCACTACGCTGACGTGTTCGGCACAAACGATGTCAAAGGCATCGGAGGCCTGCCCGTCATCAGCGTGGAATATGCCGATAACAAAGCATTACTCGATTTGGTGCATGAAGCACAAAACACCGGTGCGTTCAAGGGCACGTTGAAATACGAGCAGAGCAGCGACTTCATGAGCAATATCTTCTGGAACTTTTTCCCCTTGCTCGTCATCATCGCCATTTGGGTATTCATCATGAGACGGATGAGCGGCGGAAGCCCGACGGGGAGCAGCGTATTCAGCGTAGGGAAAAGTAAAGCCAAGCTCATAGAGAAAGGCGAAGCCACGAGAGTGACTTTCAAGGACGTGGCCGGACAGGCCGGTGCCAAAATGGAAGTGGCGGAAATCGTGGAGTTCCTCAAGAACCCAAAGAAATTCACCGATTTGGGAGGCAAGATACCCAAAGGAGCTCTGTTGGTAGGCCCTCCGGGAACAGGTAAGACATTATTGGCCAAGGCCGTGGCCGGAGAAGCCAACGTACCGTTCTTTTCCCTCTCGGGTTCCGACTTCGTGGAAATGTTCGTTGGCGTAGGAGCTAGCCGCGTACGTGACTTGTTCCGTCAGGCCAAAGAAAAATCCCCGTGCATCATCTTCATCGACGAAATCGACGCCGTGGGACGGGCACGTGGAAAGAATCCTGCCATGGGAGGAAACGACGAACGGGAAAACACATTGAACCAGTTGTTGACCGAAATGGATGGTTTCGGCACCAATAGCGGCGTCATCATCCTGGCTGCCACCAACCGGGTGGACATTCTGGACAAAGCCTTGCTGCGTGCCGGACGTTTTGACCGTCAGATACACGTGGACCTGCCGGACCTGAATGAACGGAAAGCCGTATTCAAAGTCCATCTCCGTCCGGTGAAAACGGACAGCACGGTGGACATTGACTTGTTGGCCCGCCAAACACCGGGTTTCTCCGGTGCCGACATCGCCAACGTATGTAACGAAGCCGCCCTGATAGCAGCCCGGCATGGGAAAAAGGCCGTGAGCAAAGATGACTTCTTGAGTGCCGTGGACCGTATTATCGGAGGATTGGAAAAACAGACCAAAGTCATGACGGTGGAAGAAAAACAGACCATTGCCTTGCACGAAGCGGGACATGCCACCATTTCCTGGTTCCTGCAATACGCCAATCCGCTGATTAAAGTGACCATCGTGCCGCGCGGACGTGCACTTGGCGCAGCCTGGTATTTGCCAGAGGAACGACAGATTACGACCAAAGAGCAGATGCTCGACGAAATGTGCGCCACATTGGGCGGCCGGGCTGCCGAAGAATTATTCACGGGTCACATCTCTTCCGGTGCGTTGAACGACCTAGAGCGCGTGACCAAACAGGCTTACAGCATGATTGCTTATCTGGGTATGAGTGAGCGGCTGCCGAACCTCTGTTATTACAACAACGACGAATACAACTTTACGAAGCCTTATTCCGACCAGACCGCACAACTGATTGACGAGGAAGTGAAGCAGATGATTGCCGAACAATACGAACGTGCCAAGTCCTTGTTGCGCGAACATCAAGAGGGACATGCGGAACTGGCAAAAATACTGGTGGAGCGCGAAGTGATTTTCGCCGAAGACGTGGAGAAGATTTTCGGCAAACGTCCGTGGACTAGCCGCACGGAAGAATTGCTTAGCATGAACGAAGAACTCCCGGGAGACGAGATGGCTCAGGATGCTGACGAGCAAAAAGAGGAACAGCCTGCGACTGCCTCGGAGGAGCAAACGACGGATATGCTATCCGAACATCCTACGGAAACCACGGCACAAGCAGACGCTCACGAGGCTGAAAAACCGCAAGACGCACAAGCCCCTAAAGAAAAATGACCGATAAAATAAAGAATTTATGCCTCCGCACAGCCACCGGCATCGCTTTCGTAGCGATACTGGTGGGCGGTATTTTATGGAGTAACGTCACATTCACCCTGCTCTTTGCCGTGGTAACGGGCCTGAGCGTACGGGAGTTTTGCCAAGTGGTGAACCGGCGGGCCGACGTACAAACCAATGCAGTGATTTGTACGGTGGCCGGAATTTACCTCTTTTTGGCCGTTTCGGGCTTTTGCAGCAACCTTACCCCTTCCGGGGTATTCATCCCGTATCTGCTATCAGTGGTGTACCTGTTGGTCAGTGAACTTTACCTGAAAAGCGAACATGCACTGAACAATTGGGCCTATACCATGATGAGCCAGATGTACGTGGCCTTGCCGTTTGCATCGCTCAATATATTGGCTTACCAACCCGAAGCGTCTTACAGCATCGGTGTGGCCTATGCGGGCATGCTGCCGTTTTCCGTATTCGTATTCCTTTGGGCCAGTGACTCCGGAGCTTACTGTTTCGGTTCGCTTTTCGGTCGTCACAAACTGTTTCCGCGTATCTCTCCGAACAAATCGTGGGAAGGTTCCGTAGGCGGGGGATTGGTAGCCGTAGCCGCATCACAGATTTTTGCCTGCTTCGAACCGTCGCTCGGCAGATGGGAATGGTTGGGACTGTCACTTACAGTGGTAATATTCGGCACATGGGGCGACCTTGTGGAAAGCCTTTTGAAACGGCAGTTACGAATCAAGGACAGCGGCAATATCCTGCCAGGACACGGAGGGATGCTTGATCGTTTCGACAGCTCATTACTGGCCATTCCGGCTTCTGTCATCTACCTCTACACCCTTACTTTATTATAAATTAAAGAGAAAAAGGCAACCCGGCCATGATGGCCATACCTGATACAAGAAGCGGGAACCATTTGCTCGAAGCAACGGTTCCCGCCCTTTCATTATCCGTACAGGCCTGCCTTAACGGCAGCTATCAGAAGAGGCTATCCGTTCCACGCCACGCCCCAACAGACGGAGCATGAGACTTGCCGCCTTCGCGGGCGCACCGGTATCCCCTAACTTGACAGCCATCTCTTCATAGCCCTGCAACATGGCTATGCGTCCGTTTCCGCCGGGCAGAATCCGAGAAAGTTCCTCCCGTATATTCCCCACGCTCATCCCGTCGGCCACCAACTCCTTGACCACCTCTCGCCCGGCTACCAGATTGACCAACGAAATATAACGGACTTTCAAAATATGCCGACGCAAGAAAGAGACCAGTTTTCCGCAAGCTGTATAATAACATACCACTTGGGGCACCCGGAAAAGTGCAGTCTCCAACGTAGCCGTCCCAGACGTGACCAAAGCAGCGCAGGCATGGTGCAATATACGATAGGTCTGTCCGTACAGGATTTTCACACGGCTGCCCCGTAACACTTTTCCATAAAATTCAGGGTCTATATTAGGAGCCGCCGCCAACACCAACTCATACTGTCCGGCATAAACGGAAGCAGCCTCTACCATCATGGGCAAGTTGTCTTTGATTTCCTGTTTACGGCTTCCGGCCAACAAAGCTAAGACAGGCTTGCCCTCCAATCCGTTGTCTTCCGCAAAACGTTCAAAATCCCTTTCGTTTTCCTTTTTGTAAGCCTCCACTTCGTCCAACGTAGGATTACCCACATAATGAATAGGATAATGATGCTTACCCTCAAAGAAGTCCACCTCGAACGGAAGGATGGAAAAAAGCTCATCCACATCTCGTTTGATATTCTTGATACGATACTCCTTCCATGCCCATATCTTGGGAGAGATATAGTAATATACCGGTATGGGACTATGCGCATGCACGAATTCCGCCACAGACAAATTGAAACCGGGATAATCCACCAGAATCAACACATCGGGGTTCCACGCCAAAACGTCCCGTTTGCATGCCTTCATGTTGTGCAGTATCGTACGTAGATGGAGCAACACGGGAATAAACCCCATGTAGGCCAATTCTTTATAATGACGTACCAAAGTCCCGCCCTGCGCCTTCATCAGGTCTCCTCCCAAAAAGCGGAAATCCGCTTCGGCATCCCGGGCTTTCAGTTCTTTCATCAGATGAGACGCATGCAAGTCCCCACTGGCCTCACCGACAATCAGATAATATTTCATAAAACCTCCAAGTCTTTGAGTCCGTCCATGGCCTGATAAGCCGTTACGTCCACCGTGACTGGAGTCACCGCCACATAGCCGTGTGCCAAAGCCCAAGCATCCGTATCCGTACGCTCCGGCTCCTTGTTGGTATACTCACCGGTAAGCCAAAAATACTTTCCGCCCCGAGGATGATCGGCCGCATACAACTCGTTGGACCACATCCCACGGGCCATCCTGCATACCTTCGTTCCACGGTAACCCTGTCCCGACGGTTGGGGAAAGTTTACATTCAGGCATACCCCTGCGGGCAATCCCGTTTTCAACACACGCGCCACAATGCCTCGCACGTATGGGACGGTAGGAGAAAAATCAGCGTCCGCATCGAAATCACACAAGGAAAAACCGACAGACGGGATGCCTTTCATACACCCCTCTAACACCACACCCATCGTCCCCGAATAATGCACGTTGACAGAAGAATTGTCCCCATGGTTGATACCACTGACCACCACGTCCGGTTTACGACCGGTTTCCATTTCAAGTGCCAGTTTCACGCAATCTACCGGAGTCCCGCTACACGCACAGATTTTTATGCCCGGACGTACAGCCATGACGCGATAACGTAAAGGGTCGTGCGCCGTAATGGCACAGGCAGAACCGGAACGCGCCCCGTCCGGTGCCATAACAAGAATGTCTCCCAAAGGCGACAACATATCTATCAATTCGTTCAATCCTTTTGCCTGTACTCCATCATCATTCGAGAGTAGGATAAGCGGCCTCATGTCGTTCATTTTCACCTATATTTGTTTCTACAAAAGTACGAAAAAAGGTTTAAAAGCTCAGTGCTTTCACTGAAAAACATTATCTTTGCGGCATGATGTTCCATATAGTTATTAACAATACAGTCGAGTTTTCAACAATTTAACGTTTCTATCTGCATTCTCTAAAGCGCAGTAGTCAGGAATACGTTACTTTTGTGCAAACCAAATATTAGGATATGGGAAAGATTATTGCTTTAGCAAATCAGAAAGGAGGGGTCGGAAAGACCACGACTTCGATGAATCTGGCCGCCTCTTTAGCGACATTGGAAAAAAAGGTCTTGCTTGTCGATGCGGATCCTCAGGCCAATGCATCTTCCGGTTTGGGAGTAGACGTATCAGAAATAGACTGCTCTATCTATGAATGTATCATCGACCATGCAGATCCGCGCGATGCCATCTATACTACGGATATCGAGGGATTGGACATCATTCCTTCCCACATTGATTTGGTCGGTGCGGAAATAGAAATGCTGAACCTTCCCAACCGGGAAAAAGTGCTGACGGGCATCCTTTCCCCCATGAAGGGCGAATACGATTACATTTTGATAGATTGTTCCCCTTCATTAGGTCTCATCACCGTAAACGCATTGACGGCAGCCGATGCCGTAATCATCCCGGTCCAGTGTGAATATTTCGCATTGGAAGGTATCAGCAAACTTCTCAATACGATCAAGATTATCAAATCCAAACTCAACCCGTCTTTGGAAATCGAAGGTTTCTTGCTGACCATGTATGACAGCCGCCTGCGTTTGGCCAACCAGATTTATGATGAAGTGAAAAAACATTTCCAGGAACTGGTCTTCAAAACCGTCATCCAACGGAACGTCAAACTCAGCGAAGCCCCGAGCCACGGTCTCCCGGTCATCCTTTACGATACGGATTCCACAGGTTCCAAGAACCATTTGGCCTTGGCGAAAGAAATTATTGAAAAAGACAAATAACAGAAAAAAGAATGGCGGTACACAAGAAATACCCTGCTTTAGGACGAGGATTGGACGCTCTGATTTCCACCAAGGAAGTCCACACGGACGGTTCCTCTACCATTAATGAAATCGAACTGGACAAGATATCTCCGAATCCCAACCAACCGAGAAGGGATTTTGACCCTGAAAGTCTGCGCGAACTGGCCGCCTCCATTGCGGAAATAGGTATCGTACAACCTATCACACTCCGCAAAATGGAGGATGACACGTTTCAGATCATCGCCGGAGAACGGCGTTGGAGAGCTTCCAAACAAGCCGGCTTGCACACCATCCCGGCATACATACGTACGGCAGATGACGAAAATGTCATGGAAATGGCCTTGATAGAGAACATCCAACGCGAAGACCTGAATTCGGTGGAGATAGCACTGGCCTACCAACATCTTATCGAACAGTACAGCTTGACACAAGAAAAATTGAGTGAACGCATCGGCAAAAACCGCTCTACCATCACGAATTATTTGCGTCTGCTCCGTTTGCCCGCCCCTATTCAGATGGCTTTGCAAAACAAATACATCGACATGGGACACGCACGCGCTTTACTCGCCTTGGACAACCCTACGCTGCAAATTAAATTATTCCAACAAATCATCCAGGAGAACCTTTCCGTCCGGAAGGTGGAAGAAATGGTCAAGGCACTCACGGAAGGCGAAAGCGTAAAAAGCGGAGGCAAAAAGATCATACCGAAAGGAGCACGCTTGCCAGAGGAATACAACGTATTGAAACAAAGTCTATCTAAATTCTTTCAAGCCAAAGTACAACTTACTTGTTCGGATAAAGGTAAGGGGAAGATTAGCATTCCGTTTGCGAACGAAGAGGAATTGGAACGTATTATCGAACTGTTTGACCGTTTAAAAAGTTGAAGTGTATTAGACTCTTATATCATCATTCACTCATCCTGCTCGGCATCTTGTTCATGCACGGTGGGGTGTCTTCAGTTTGGGGGCAAGCACCTCTGACAGCAGACAGCAGGCCTGCCGTACACGACTCTGCGTCCACCGCAGTCTCCCTGCTCACCGACACGTTGGCCGTTACGGCCAAAGACAGCATCCCACCCGTTATCACCGAAACGTCCCCCACGCCCGGTGACAGTTTGCCGTCCGCAGGAACGTTGACGGACACCACCGCAACCGCATTGGATTCCACTGCCGTCGGCCTGAAAAGCGATTCATTGCTCCGCCACACGCCCCCTTTTATGGAAAAGCGTTTCATTCCCAATCCACAGCGTGCACTGTGGTTATCCCTGATTATTCCGGGAGCCGGCCAGATTTACAACCGTAAACTGTGGAAGATTCCTATTGTCTATGGAGGCTTTTTAGGATGTCTTTATGCCCTGACATGGAACAACCAGATGTATGGCGACTATTCACAAGCCTATCTGGATATCATGGATGATGACCCCAACACGAAGAGCTACGAGAACATGCTCCCGTTGAATTACAGCATTGCAGGCCGGGAAGAGCAATACAAAGAAATATTCAAGAACAAAAAGAACTATTACCGCAAGTACCGGGACATGAGCATCTTCGCCATGATAGCCGTGTACCTGTTGTCGGTAGTAGACGCATACGTGGACGCGGAACTCTCGTCTTTCGACATTTCCAAAGATTTGGGTTTACGCATCGAACCGGCCGTCTTTAATTTTGGCGGACGAGGACGAGAGGCTTCAGTCGGCGTCCAATGTAATTTAAACTTTTAAACCATGATGAAAAAAATCGGATTATTCTGTATAGCAGCTTTATTGGCAACGGGGATGAAAGCACAAAACGACATCACCGTACACGACGACCAGACGGGAAAAGACGAAGTAATCGGCCTCCCGGAAGGTATGACCTACGAAATAGACAGCCTGTTGCAAGAATGGAACACCAAGAACTACCTGGGATTGGATGAGAAATGCGAAAGTTCGGACGAGAATCCGCAATACAGCAAGGAGGAATACATCTCGCGACTCAACCGCCTGCCCAATGTCATAGAAATGCCCTACAACGAAGTGGTACGGAAATTCATCGACCAATATTGTACACGGCTGAGACGCTCCGTATCCTACATGTTGGCAGCCAATAACTTTTACGTACCTATATTCGAGGAGGCATTGGAAAGTTACCAGTTACCCCTCGAACTGAAATACCTGCCGGTCATCGAATCCGCCCTCAACCCCGGAGCCACCTCACGGGTCGGTGCAGCCGGATTGTGGCAATTCATGATTTCTACCGGTAAAGTATATGGCCTCGATGTCAATAGTCTGATAGACGAACGTCGTGACCCCATCAAGTCCTCGTATGCCGCCGCACATTACCTGCAAGACCTCTATCAGATTTTCGGCGACTGGACTTTGGTCATTGCGGCTTACAACTGCGGGCCGGCCAATGTGAACAAAGCCATCCGACGCGCAGGAGGAAGCAGGGATTATTGGCAAATCTATCCTTATCTTCCGCAGGAAACAAGAGGTTACGTTCCGGCTTTCATTGCCGCCAATTACGTCATGAACTATTATTGCGAACATAATATATGCCCGATGACCACCACGTTACCGCCTAGCACGGACACCATCATCGTTGACCGTGACGTGCATTTCGACCAAATCGTAGCCGTATGCAACGTCAAGACGGAAGAAGTCAAAGCCCTTAATCCGCAATATCGTACGGGCCTTATTCCGGGTGCCAAGAAAAGTTGCATTCTCCGCCTGCCCACTCACGGTATCAGCGCGTTCATTGCGGCCGGAGATTCCGTTTACACTTATAAGTCGGATGAACTGTTTACCAACCGTAGCGAGGTGGAAGTAAGCCAATCTGCAAAAAAATCATCCGCTACACGTTCACGCAGCGGCAAGAACAGCCGCAGCAAATCGAGAACCCACACCATACGCTCGGGAGAGACCCTCTCGACGATTGCGAAACGTTACGGAACAACCGTATCCAAACTCAAACGCCTCAACGGCATAAAAGGTACAAGCATACGGGCCGGGAAAACACTGAGGGTCAGATAAAACAGCTGCAAAAGAGAAAAGGAGGTAATTATGGATGACTTAGCCAAAAAGCAATTTGAGGAGGATAAAATGGTAAACGATGCCTTTCAGCATCTGATAGACACTTATTTGGCATCGCGCCACCGCAAAAAGGTGGAAATCATTACCAAGGCTTTTAATTTTGCCAAACAAGCCCATAAAGGAGTGCGCCGCCTTTCCGGCGAACCTTACATCATTCATCCGTTGGCCGTAGCCCAAATCGTATGCGGCGAAATCGGCTTGGGTTCTACCTCCATCTGCGCCGCCTTGCTCCACGACGTAGTAGAAGACACAGACTACACCGTGGAAGATCTCTCCAACATCTTCGGTCCTAAAATCGCCCAAATCGTAGACGGGCTTACAAAAATATCGGGAGGCATCTTCGGCGACAAGGCGTCTGCCCAAGCCGAGTCTTTCAAGAAACTGTTGCTGACCATGAGCGACGACATCCGGGTAATCCTCATCAAGATTTCCGACCGGTTGCATAACATGCGTACGTTAGGCTCACAGCCTCCCAACAAACAATATAAGATAGCCGGGGAAACCCTTTATATCTATGCGCCGTTGGCCAACCGCCTCGGACTGAACAAAATCAAGGAAGAACTGGAAGACCTGAGTTTCCGGTACGAACACCCTGAGGAATACCAACAGATTATCGACAAACTCGCACAGACCCGCGCCCATCGTGAAACCCTCTTTGAAGATTTCACGCGCCCCATCCGCGAGGCATTGGACAAGATGGGACTTACCTATACCATCAAGGCACGCATCAAGACACCTTATTCCATCTGGTGCAAAATGCAAAACAAGCATATCGAGTTTGAAGAAGTCTACGACATTCTGGCCGTAAGAATCATCTTCGAACCCCAAAGGGCTGAGGACGAAATCAGCGAATGCTTCCGCATCTACGTGTGTGCCAGCCGTATATACAAGCCGCACCCCGAACGGTTGCGCGATTGGTTGACTCATCCGAAAGCCAATGGCTACCAAGCTCTGCATGTCACGCTCATGAGCAAGACGGGCCAATGGATAGAAGTGCAAATCCGCTCCACAAGAATGGACGAGATGGCAGAGCAAGGATTTGCCGCCCATTGGAAATATAAAGAAGGCAGCAAAACGACAGCAGACAGCGAAGACGAACTGGAAAAATGGCTCCACACCATCAAAGAAATCCTGGACGACCCACAGCCGAACGCCTTGGACTTCCTCGATGCCATCAAGTTGAACCTCTACGCCTCGGAAATCTTCGTAGTTACGCCCAAAGGGGAGTTCAAGACGATGCCGGCCGACTGCACGGCACTCGATTTCGCATTCAGTATCCACACGTTTCTCGGCAGCCATTGTATCGGTGCGAAGGTGAACCATAAATTAGTACCGCTCAGCCATAAATTACAAAGTGGCGACCAAGTGGAAATCCTGACCTCGAAAACCCAACGGGTACAGAAGGAATGGATTAATTTTGCCACCACGGCCAAGGCCAAAGGCAAAATCCAGGCCATCTTGCGCCGCGAAGAACGCGAACAGCAGAAGCAAGGAGAAGAAATGCTCAACGAATTTTTCGAAAAAGCAGAGATTGAACCCAACAGCATGAACGTGGACAAACTATGTGACTTGCACCACATCAAGTTCCGCGAAGAACTCTTTCAGGCCATAGGCACCAGAAATATCGTGTTGGGCACGGCCGACCTGAACGTACTTCATGAGAAATCAGGGAACAAGGGCAACAGTTGGACACATTTCATCCCTTTCCTGAAGAAGAAGTCTCCTTCTTCAAAAACAAAAGAGAAACCAACCCCGGAACAACCGGTCTCAATAGACCGGAAGAAAACAGTGATCCTGAACGAAGAAAACATCCAGAATTTCACCATTGCGGAATGCTGCCACCCCATCCCGGGAGATGACGTGTTGGGATATATCGACAGCGACAAGCACATTTACATCCACAAACGCCAATGCCCCGTGGCCGCCAAACTCAAAACCAGCGACGGCAACCATATTCTTGCGGCCACATGGGACGTACATAAAACGCTGTTCTTCCCCGCCACCATCAAAGTCAGCGGCATCGACAATATCGGTATCCTGCATGAAATGACCGGTGTTCTGTCCAACCAACTTAACATCAATATCTACAAATTGACCGTCACGACAAAGGATGGCATATTCGATTGCGAAATACAATTAGGGGTACACGACGTGGAAGATGTCAAAACCATCTGCAACAAACTGAAAAACATGACCGGTGTTGAAGAAGCGACAAGAATAGACTGAGGCATCCCCTCCATATACCATAGAAAGGAATCAGACCAAACCGTCTAATTCCTTTTTTATTTGCATCAACTCTTCCCGGATGCTCCGCAAGCGGGCGACAATCTCCGCATCACGTTCTGCACCATCCTTATTATTCTTCAACGCCTTGCGAGCCGCAGCCAACTTCATGCCCTTGTCCTTGACCAAATGGCGGACAAGCCTCAGCTGATCAATGTCTTCCTGGGAATATTGACGTACGTTACGCCCTGCCTTTTTGGGAGTTATCGAGGGAAATTCTTTCTCCCAATAGCGTAGCAAAGTCTCGGACAAGCCCAACATTTCCGCCACTTCCCCTATGGAATAATAAAGTTTCAACTCCTTATTCGGATTCAGTGCCATAATTCAATTCTTTTTCCGTTCGTTTCCAGTCATTTCCTTGCAAAAGTAGGCAAAACGGCCTATCTTTGCAAAACTTTTTGGAAAATAGTAACGCATAAAATAAAAATCAAATGACTGCAAACGAAATCCGCGACTCGTTCGTCAAGTTCTTCGAGTCTAAGGGGCATCTTATTGTCCCGTCTGCGCCGATGGTCATCAAAGACGACCCGACGCTGATGTTTACCAATGCGGGCATGAACCAGTTCAAAGACATCATCCTGGGCAACCGTCCCGCCACAAGCAAACGTTGCACCGATTCGCAGAAATGCCTCCGTGTCAGCGGCAAACACAATGATTTGGAAGAAGTAGGCCATGACACTTACCACCATACCATGTTCGAAATGCTCGGCAACTGGAGCTTCGGCGACTACTTCAAGAAAGAAGCCATCGAATGGGCATGGGAATATCTGGTAGACGTGTTGAAAATTGACAAGTCCAACTTGTATGCCACCGTCTTTGAAGGTTCACCTGAAGAAGGACTGGAACGCGACAACGAAGCGGCCTCTTATTGGGAGAAGTTCCTTCCGGCCGACCACATCATCAACGGCAACAAGCACGACAACTTTTGGGAAATGGGTGCCACGGGTCCCTGCGGTCCCTGTTCCGAAATCCATATCGACCTGCGTCCGGAGGAAGAAAAAGCGAAAGTTCCCGGTCGCGAACTGGTGAACAAGGACAACCCGTTGGTCATCGAAATATGGAACCTCGTGTTCATGCAATACAACCGTAAGGCCGACCAAAGCCTAGAGCCCCTTCCGGCCAAAGTCATCGACACGGGTATGGGGTTCGAACGTTTGTGCGCCGTGATGCAAGGCAAACGTTCCAATTACGACACAGACGTGTTCCAACCCATTATCCGGGTAATCGGTGATTTATCGGATTGCCGGTACGGTGAAGACCCGAAGAAGGACGTGGCCATGCGCGTAGTGGCCGACCACTTGCGCACCATAGCTTTCTCCATTGCCGATGGCCAGTTGCCGGGCAATGCCAAAGCCGGCTACGTCATCCGCCGTATCCTGCGCCGCGCCGTACGCTATGCCTACACGTTCTTAGGGCAAAAAGAAGCTTTCATGTACAAGCTCCTGCCCGTGCTCGTGCAGGAAATGGGAAAATCCTACCCGGAATTGGGAGCCCAAAAGGTGCTCATCTCCAAAGTGATGAAAGAGGAAGAAGACTCCTTCTTGCGCACTTTGGAAACCGGTATCCGCCTGCTCGACCGTGTGATGGCCGAAACGCGCGCATCAGGGAAGACCGTCATAGACGGCGTGGAAGCATTCACGCTGTTCGACACCTACGGTTTCCCACTCGACCTGACGGAACTCATCTGCCGTGAGAACGGCATGACCGTGGACGAAGAAACGTTCCATGCGGAAATGCAGAAGCAGAAAGAACGCGCACGCAACGCCGCCGCCGTGGAAACGGGAGACTGGGTCGTAGTGAGGGAAGGAGAAACCGAGTTCAAAGGTTGGGACTACACGGAACACGAATGCCACATCCTCCGCTACCGCAAGGTGACACAAAAGAAACAGACGTTCTATCAAATCGTACTCGACTATACACCGTTCTATGCCGAAATGGGCGGACAGGTGGGCGACCGTGGTGTACTTTGTTCGGAACACGAAACCATAGAAATCGTTGACACCAAACGGGAAAACAACCTCCCGGTACATATTGCCAAGACTTTGCCCGAACACCCCGAAGCCGACTTCATGGCCTGCGTAGATACTGATTTGCGTGCTGCGAGCGAAGCCAACCACACTTGTACGCACTTGCTCGACCAAGCCCTGCGCACGGTGTTGGGCGAACATGTGGAACAGAAAGGTTCATTGGTCACCCCGGAATACTTGCGCTTCGACTTCTCCCACTTCCAGAAAGTGACCGACGAACAACTGCGCGAAGTGGAACGCATCGTCAATGCCAAAATCCGCGAAGACCTGCCCCTGCAAGACCACCGCGACATGCCGATAGAAAAGGCCAAGGAACTGGGCGCCATCGCGCTCTTCGGTGAGAAATACGGCGACCGGGTGCGCGTCGTGCAATTCGGCGACAGCGTGGAATTCTGTGGCGGTTGCCATGCCAAATCCACCGGCCGCATCGGCATGGTGAAAATCCTGAGCGAGAGTTCGGTAGCTGCCGGCATCCGCCGCATCGAGGCCATCACAGGCGAAAAAGTGGAAAACATGCTTTATACCCTGCAAGACCTGACTAACGAATTGAGAACCTTGTTCAACAATGCCCCGGACGTGAAAGCAGCCATCCTCAAATCCATTGAGGAAAACGCAACCCTGAAGAAGCAGATTGAAGAAAGCATGAAAGAAAAGGCCGCACAGGCCAAGGCACGTATCGTCTCGCAGGCCGCCATCGTAAACGGTGTTACGCTATACCGCAGCATTCTCCCCATGCCTGCCGATCTCGTGAAAGACATGGCCTTCCAACTTCGGAACGGTGCGGAAGACGCATTGGTCATCATCGGCAGCCTGCACGAAGGCAAGCCCATGCTGACGGCTGCGGCTTCAGACAATATGGTAAAGGCACACGGCATGAACGTGGGCAAAATCGTCCGCGAAGCAGCCAAGCTCATTCAGGGCGGTGGCGGCGGACAGCCCCACTTCGCCACAGCCGGCGGCAAGAATGCCGACGGGCTGAGCGCGGCCGTAGACAAGTTCGTCGAACTGGCGGCATTATAAACCGCACCACACCCCGGCATCGAATAGCAAGTGGGGAGGAGCATGGCTCTTCCCCACTTTTTTACTCTTGTATCCCGACTTATGAAGAAGCCATGAATATTCAAGACATTCCATTCTTTCTCGCCTTCCCGAAAGGATTTTCATAAAAGCCTATCATACAACGCAATACAAATCTCTTCATATCCTTGTATCAATCTGCGGAGAATAAAAAACCAACATGAGGAGAACGAAAAATCAATCTCAGCCAACTGATTTTCCGTTCTCCTCATGTTGAAAAACGCCACGGATGTCCCCATCAGGAATCCGTACAAAAGTATTTTATCCTTTCTCGCTTTCCATTTGATTCGGCGGCCAGTTCACCAAATACAAAGTTTCCGTGGCCCGGGTAAAGGCCGTGTACAGCCAACGGACATAATCGGGCGTAAGCATGTCTTCCGTCATATAGCCCTGATCCACGAAGACCCGTTGCCACTGTCCGCCCTGTGCCTTATGGCAAGTCACGGCATAGGCATATTTCACCTGCAAGGCATTGAAATAGGGATCGGTTTTCAACTTTTTCAACCGTTCACGCCTCACCGTAATGTCCATATAATCCGCTTCTACGGCAAAGAATAGGGCATCGGACTGTTTTTTCGTCAAGGCCGGCGCTTCGCTCTGTAACGTGTCCAACAATACCGTTGCCTCCAGTTCCACATCATCATAATCGGGAAAGCGCAACCACACGTCGGCAAAGCGAAACCCGTACATTTCACGTATACGCCGCACTTTCCGCACGACCGCCACGTCACCATTGGCCAAGAAATCGAAGGGACAGTCCTTCTGTCCCGCAGTCCAGAAATAATTGTTCTTGGCCACTAATAACTGGTCGCCTCCCGTAAGTTCTTCTTCCCGCCCTAAGATGCGCCCCCTTATGCCGTTATTATAAATGTTGGCTCGTTTGTTCGACCGCGTCACCACGATGGCCTGGTCCAGTCCGCACCGGCTGTAAGCTTCTTCCAAAGCTTCTATCAATTCATCTCCGGGTACGCGACGGATATCGGGAAAACCCTGGATGCGCACTTGGGGCAATCCGGTGTACTCATCCGCTGTAATCCAATGTCTCAGGCGTGTGGCATTCCACAATATGCCGCTCTCGTCATGCTGCCGGACCACTTGCGTCAGTTCTCCTTCCCATACATGCAAGCCATATCCTTCCAATGCGCGTCGAGAGAGGGCCGGACTGAGTTCCTCCCCCACGGGAGGCAACTGTGCCGTGTCGCCCACCAACATCAAACGGCACCCCTCGCCCGAATAAACGAACTGTATCAAGTCGTCCAACAAGCAACCGGAACCGAAATGCCCCACTCCGCCGGTACTCCCCGAAATCATGGAAGCCTCGTCCACAATAAATAAGGTATGTTTCTGCAGGTTGACATTCTGTAAGAAATTGTCCGTCTCATTGGAAAAAGCCTTCTGACGGTATATGCGCTTATGAATGGTAAAGGCCGGATGCCCCGCATGCAGGGCGAAGACTTTGGCCGCCCGCCCCGTAGGTGCCATCAGGACGGTTTTCTGCTTCAAATCGTCCAAGGCCCTGACCAACGCGCTCAATACGGAAGTCTTGCCCGTACCGGCATATCCGCGCCACAGACAAAGCCCGTCCTTGTCCCCCGACAAAAGGAAATCTGCCGTCATGGCTATCATCTCCCGTTGCCCGTTTGTAACTTCAAAGGGACATTTTCCCTCTATAAACCGCTCTAAATCCTTATTTATCATAAAACCGAGATAAAAAGTTCGCCGAAAAGTCGAATATTAAATTTATTTATCTTACTTTTGCGATGCGAATGTAACAAATAAAAATTATAAATGTATCATGAAAAAAGCAATTAATGTCATCCTGGGCTTATGCGCAGTGGTTTTGCTTTATCTCTGCTACGAGAGCATCATGCAACCCATCCAGTTCAACAAGGAGAAGGACATACGGGAAGCAGCAGTTAAGGCACGTTTGATTCAAATCAAAGATGCGGAAGAACAGTACCGCCAACAACATCAAGGTGAGTTCTGCGACACGCTCGACGTGCTGATCAACTTCATTAAAACGGCACAAATCCCCCACGTGACCAAGGTGGGAGAACTGAGTGACAAACAAATGGAAAGCGGGCTGACCGAATCCAAGGCTGCAGCCATTGTAAACAGCGGAGACGCTGCCGCCATCGCAGCCAACGGTTTGCAGAATTTCCGTCGCGACACGACATGGACTCCCATGGCCGAAGCCATTGTGGGTACAAACGGTAACGCAGATTCACTCAAATTCATCCCGTATAGTGACGGACAGACTTTTGAATTGGAGAAAACCATCCACGTAGGCCGCTCCGGTGTGACTCAAAATGTGATGGAATGCCGTGCTCCTTATTCTGCTTACCTGAAAGGCCTGAGCGAACGCGAGATTTACAACCTGACAGATGCGGCTGAGAAACAAGGCCGTTATGCCGGACTGAAAATTGGTGACCTCATGACCCCGAACAACAATGCAGGAAACTGGGAATAATCAAAGTCAAACTTATAATCTGTCCATCCGCCTGCACGCGGATGGATTTTCTTTTTATAGCTACAACCCGGCAACGACGGAACCGGTAGCTATAGAAGACTATATTTATCATGAAGAAGAAAGCGTCGCGGAAACCCTGAAAAAGGCCATCGGGCAATCTGCCATAGTCCAAAAAAGGAATAACTCCGTGGTTTATGGCTTAGTGACAGGACTCTCCATGCAAGTGCCTTTAGAATGTTTCCGGAAAGAGGAAGCCCATGCGCTCTATCGCCTGACATATGCTCAGGAAAAAACGGGCAAAACCTATTATAATATCCTGCCCCATCTGGAAATAGCCCAGATATTTACAGTAGACCTTGAAGTGGAACGCATACTCAGCCAATATTTTCCGAGCATACGTTTTTATCACAGCCATACCATGATATTGGAAAAGCTGTGGCTTTTGTCCCAACAGGACAAACGGCAATTATACGCTTATTTCGACGAAAAAGAAGTTTTCGTATTCGGCTATCGGGAACAACGGTTATGCTATGCCAATGCCTTTCCGGCCGACATGGCAGACAATGCGGTCTATTTTATCCTTTCCGTATGGAAAGACCTGAAAATGGATGTACGTCAGGAGGAATGCATACTATTGGGCAACGGCAATATAAAGAATGACACGGCACGGATCCTTACCCGATACTTGCAGAACGTCAGAAACACGGATACGGCCGATATTTACCGCCGTTCCACGTTGGCACGGAATCAGCAGCTCCCGTTCGACCTGTTGGCCTTATGGGTTCATGTGATATAATATAAATCATCGTTATGAGAGTCATCACCGGTATATACAAGGGCAGGCATTTCGATGTCCCCCGCAGTTTCAAGGCACGTCCCACGACGGATTTTGCCAAGGAAAACTTGTTCAACGTACTCAACGGCTATCTGGATTTCGAAGAAGAGCCGGAGGCGTTGGACCTTTTTGCCGGCACCGGCAGCATTACCATAGAACTGCTTTCAAGAGGGTGCGGAAAGGTGGTTTCCGTGGAGCGTGATGCCCAACATTTCCGCTTCATCAGCCAGATTATCGACACGCTGAAAGCCCCCAACTGCCACCTTTTGCGTGCCGACGTATTCCGTTATTTAGACCGGTGCAATGAACAGTTCGACTTTATCTTTGCCGACCCTCCCTATGCCCTGAAGGAATTGGAAGAACTTCCCGCCCTCGTGTTCCGGCACAACCTGCTGAAACCCGACGGCCTGTTCGTGTTGGAACATGGCAAGACCAATGACTTCAGCACACATCCTTCTTTCAAAGAACACCGCGCATACGGGAGCGTGAACTTTTCCTTCTTCAAAGCAAAGGAGACAGCAAGCGAATAGAGGATTCGGCTACACGATACCAAATGGAACGTGTCTCCCACGTCTCCAGGTTCAACATCCTGCAATGGCTCTGGTCTTCCTGAAACACTTTTTTCATGTGCAATGCCGCCTCTTTGTCGTACACGAAAGCGTTTACCTCGAAATTGCGCTCAAAACTTCTGAAATCTATGTTGGTAGAGCCACAGGACATCAACGTATCGTCACACACCAACGTCTTGGAGTGCAGGAAACCTTTCTGATAAAGGTACACCCTCACTCCGGCACGCATCACGTCGTGAAGAAACGAACGCGAAGCCCACGTCAGGAATCGCTTGTCCGTGCGCTCCGGTATCATCAAACGCACGTCCACTCCCGCCAGGGCAGCCGTTTGCAACGCAAACAACATACGTTCCGTAGGCATGAAATAAGGACTTTGCAAGTAACAATACTGACGTGCACGCAGGAGCGCCAGAATCATTCCCTGCATGATATCCGGCCACGGTGCCGTAGGTATGGAGGTCACAATCTGTATCAAGGCATTCCGGCTCACGTAGGGTTCACGGTCGCAGGCCATGATCTTACGGCACTCCTCTTCCCGAGGATAATAGACTTGGTCTGTAATCGTCTGCCCGGCCGCCACATACCAGTCTGAAAGGAAGGCACGTTGCAAACCGCCTACGGCATTCCCCATGATGCGCACATGCGTATCGCGCCATACAGGTTGGCTTCTATCCACCTGATAAAAATAACGCTCAGCCAGATTCATGCCGCCCACATAACCGATAATACCGTCGATGACCACAATCTTCCGATGATTCCGGAAATCCACCTTACTGGTGAATTTCGGAAAACGTACCGGAAGGAAAGCCGCCACCTGTATGCCATCCGTTTCCATCTGCTTGAAAAAGCGGTTCTTCACATTCCAACATCCCACGTCGTCGTACACCAAACGCACGCTCACTCCTTCGCGGGCCTTGGCTGCCAAAGCCTCGCACACCAGTTGTCCCACCTTGTCATCTTCTATGATATAAAACTCCACATGAATGTGATGCCGCGCCGCAGCTATGTCACGTAACAAGTTATCAAGCATTTCCTCTCCCGAGATAAAGAAACGCATTTTATTGTCAGGATAGGGAAACGAACCGCTTTGCCGACGAAACAGCTTAATCAAAGGCTTATGCTCTGCCGGAAGTTCCGGAAAACCTCCCTGATAGAAACGCACGGCCGAACGACGTGCAAGCTGGCTGGCACACGCCCGGCTTACAAAATGCTCCCGCTTACGATTCCTACCGAAAAAAAAATAAATAACTAATCCGATGACAGGTAAGGAAAACAACACCATCAGCCATGCCACAGTCTTCACCGGCTGACGGTTTTCCAAAATCACCACCAGCATCTGGCTCAAAACTATAAACAAGTAAAAAGCACCAAGTACACTATAAATTACCACATCGAACACGTCTCAATCCGGTTTCTTTATAACAAACATACAAAAAAGTATTGAAATCCGGCCAAGAAGCGGAAGAAAAAGCAACACAACTCCACCAAAACATAAAAATAGTGGTCCAAAGTCCCGGAAAACGGAACTTTGGACCACCGTAATCAATGAATTTGGACACCCGCTTAAAAACGTGGACCTCCGAAGCCGCCACGCCCCCTCCGGGGACCTCCTCCATGGCCTTTTCCTTCAGGCTCTTCACCTATAACATTACGCCCTCCCAACAAATTGAGCTTATAAATGAAATGGACCATGACGTAACTGTTAATGGAATTGTTCCAAGAGTCCGTACGCTGCGTAGCGGAGACCGAACGCCAAATGTTACTCCGTTCGCGCAAAATATCATACCACTTCACTGCGACCGTGGCAGCATTCCCTTTCAAGAAACTCTGCGAAAGTTCCGCATTCCAAATCAATTCATTAGTATTCATCGTCGCATCATCATATCCTCGACGACTGCTTTGGTCTATGTTGGACGAGAAACTCATGTTCCACGGCATATTCACCTGCACGTTTCCCCCATAAGAAAAGTTATACGTATCCAGATTCGCATTCTCCTGCAAATCGTTCCGGGCATGCTGGTAGTTGATGTTGCCATTCACTCCTATCTCAAGTAGGTCATTACGGAAATTAAACCTGACCCGTTCCCCAATATTGGAATTCTTCGTGGTACTCTTTTGACTGAGGTTTACGATTTGGTCGGATGTAACATCTTGACTTACATCCGAGTCTGAACTTATATAACCTACATCATTCGCATAATAGAAAGAGGTAAAAGTGAAAAAGTTGAAATACTTCTTTTCCCCGATTGCCGTATTGAACATCAGCCCCGTCCAAGTATTCCAATTACCGTCGATATTCATAGGCATGGTGGTACGCCGTCCCGAAGCCTCATCATAAAGCACGGCCGTGCTGATGCTGTTTTTCGTCATGTTCATGTTCATATGCACCATCCACCCGCGTTGCAAATCGGGGATGTAATTGTTGTAAAACAGTTCCATGCGGTTATTCCACGAAGGTTTCAACCCAGGATTACCTTTCGACACGTTCAACGGGTCTGAATCGTCAGTCACATCCAACAAGTTCGTCATTGAAGGTTGCGAGGAACGCCCGTTATAACGGAAACGCAACTGTCCGGTTTCAGAGAACTTATAACGGAAATCTATACGCGGCGCCCAATTGTGCACATTGCGCACCACAGAAGTATCAAGACTCCCCTTGGTATAATCCATATAAGTTTTCTGCGGCTGCACAGACACACCCGCACTGAAACGTATCTTGTCTTTCCCATAACGGAACATCACCGTAGCCTCCTGGTTATGCTCCTTGTAAGTGGCATACTGGCTGTTTTGGTAATTGCGAGCCAATTCCAACCAATCCACACCCGGAATATACTCCAAAGGGAATGCCTCGAGCTGTTCCTGTGTAATGACACCTTTGGACACCAAGCTATCCAAAGAATACATCGAACGGTCGGAATCCGAATAACGGTACTGGTAGCGGTAGCTGAACTGCAAATGCGCGCCCTCAAACAACGGTTCGCTATAGCTCAAATCCGCACTCCCGTTATAACTTTTCGAAGGGTTCGCATTATATTGGTGCATGTAAGATTTTTCGTTGTTCCCATCAGGCTTGCGCCGGAGGAAATAATTCACTTCCGATATGCTGAACGACTTGTTTTCCGAATCGGAAAGCCCTCCCCTCATACGCAAAGTAAGGTTGCGTCCTTTGCTGTTCAGGCGACGGTTCACCATTAGCATTCCGTCCACGGAATAGCTTTTCCCGTCACTGTGGTTCCAACGCCTGTTATCATTCACCACGATACTGTCTGCCACATAATCACGGTATTGCGAAAGCGGATCGGACATGCCCCATGCGTACGGGTCATCATTGAACGTCACGCTACTGCTCTGCCCGTTGCTGTAATTTTCCGAATAAGAGAAATTGGGACGGAACATGATGCGCGTCATCGTATCCGGCGACCATTCAAGCCGGAAGTTAGAATTCACATTCGTGTTACCCGACCGTGTCCGGCCAGAATTATTGGAAAAAGAACTGTTCGCCCCTGCGGAAAGGAATGTTTCGGAATTGGTAATGGAAAGTTGGTCCGTGTTACGATGGTAATAACGTGCATTCCCCCCCACCCTCAGGCGGCCTGCCTCATTTTCTTTCTTTCCGTTCTCCCATACGAAGTCGATTCCCGCCTCTTTCATGGCCTCCCGTCCGTTTTGGTTCAAGTTGTTGGCTCCCCCGAGCCCAGTCACGCGGAGCTTGTCTGTGAAATGGTTCACCATGAAACGTCCTGTATATCGCTTTTCCGTACCATATCCCCCGTCCACATTAGAAATCCATCCTTTTTTCATTTCCGGTTTCACGGAAAGGTCGATAACCGTCTCTTCCTCCCCGTCCTCGATACCAGTCATCCGCGTATAGTCGCTCTTGCGGTCGTAAGACTTTATCTTTTCAATCATATTGGTCGGCAAGTTTTTCATCGCCACCCGGGTGTCGTTGTCAAAAAATTCCTTGCCGTCAATCATGATTTTCTTCACCTCCTTACCGTTGATGGTAATCGTCCCGTCTTCCGCGACCTCAGCACCGGGCAATTTCTTCACCAACTCTTCCAAAGCCGAGCCTTCGGGCACTCGATAAGCACCGGCATTGTAAACGAAAGTATCCGCCTTCATTTCCACCTGTGCCTGACGAGCTGTCACTTCGATCGCATCCAGTACAGCCGCATTAGTCTCCAAAAGGATGGTGCCCATTGCCATCGAAGGTTTTGAAGCCGACACCTGTACATCTTTACAATAAGGCTTAAACCCCACCGAAGTAATTCTGAATATGTATTTCCCTGGTTTCACGCTTTTGATGGAAAACTTACCGTCCAAACCGGAACTGGCCCCCGCAACCAATGTACTATCTACAGGTTTGAGCAACACCACTGATGCTGAAAAAGCCGGCTCATTAGTGTCTTCCTCTATCACAGTTCCACTCACCGTCACACTCTTACCGGCAGTTTTCTTTTGTTCTCCAACCGCCGCATCCTGCGCCCATAAGCACAAGCTCCACATACATAGCACAAAAGCTAGCACGTTTCTTTTTTTCATGTTTATCCAGATCTTAAAATTAATTTTTAAACGCCATTCGGTAGTATGACGAACAACCCACCTATCGGTTTAATCCAACGGGTGCTTTTTAACAAAAAAAAATGTATTTATCACCTAACCACCTGCAAAATTAAATAATCCACAAGAAATAAAAGGCAAAATGGAACATTATCTTCCAAAAAACCTATCTTTGCAATCGAATTATCATGAACATGCGCTATGCAAAAGCAGAAAATCATTATTTCACAAAATCTGAGGGAGAGTTTGGAACAGGCCATAACCCACCAACCTCATGACAAGTTATTTGTCCTGACGGATGAAACCACATATAAAAAGTGTTGGCCGGTTATCTCCGGTTTCCCGTCCATGCAACAGTCTGAACACATCGTCATCAGTGCCACAGACGAACACAAAAGCATAGAGACCCTCATTTCAGTATGGACCGAATTAAGTCAAAAAGGCGGCACACGCCATTCCCTGTTGGTCAATTTAGGCGGGGGAATGGTGACCGACCTTGGAGGGTTTGCAGCCTCCACTTTTAAAAGAGGTATCCCGTACATCAACATCCCTACGACTTTGCTAGCCATGGTGGATGCAGCTGTAGGCGGAAAAACAGGTATTAACTTCAACGGTTTGAAAAACGAAATAGGAGCTTTCGCACCCGCCGCAAGCGTATTGTTGGATACAGAGTTCCTGAAAACACTGGACTACAAGAACATCTGTTCCGGATATGCGGAAATGCTGAAACACGGCCTTATCAGCACAGAAAAGCATTGGGCAGAATTGGTCTCATTCGACTTGGACGACATCGACTATCTCCAACTACAAGAGATGGTTGCCCAAAGCGTAGCCATCAAGGAAAATGTCGTGGCACAGGATCCGTATGAACAGGGTATCCGCAAGGCCCTGAACTTAGGGCATACAGCCGGGCATGCACTCGAAAGCCTGGCCTTGGCAGAAGAGCGTACCGTACTGCACGGTTACGCAGTGGCCTGGGGATTGGTATGCGAACTTTACCTGAGTTGCCTGCGAGAGGATTTTCCAAAAGACAAGCTACGCCAGACTACAGAGTTCATCAAAAGGTACTACGGTGTGTTCCCTTTCGACTGCAAGGCGTACGAAACGCTATACCAATTCATGACCCACGACAAAAAAAACACGTCGGGAGAGGTCAACTTCACACTATTGGGCGGCATAGGAGATATCCGTATCAACCGTACAGCCGGAAAGGACGAAATCTTCAACATGTTGGACTTCTACCGTGAAACCATGGGTTGCTGACACATTTTTAATTTTAATATAAACATGATGAAAAAAACATTAACCATTCTCGCCATGGCCGGTTTGCTAGGCATCCCGGCACATCTTTCGGCTCAAAGGGCCAAGACAGGAAACCCCGTACTCCCGGAATTTCATGCCGATCCTGAAATCCTGTATGCGAAACAAACCAACAAGTACTACATCTATTCCACTACCGACGGAACTCCGGGATGGGGCGGATACTATTTCACGGTCTTCAGTTCCAAAGATTTGACCGACTGGCGCCACGAGGGTATCATGCTCGACTTGGGTACCGACCAAGTGAAGTGGTCCGACGGTAATGCGTGGGCACCGTGCATCATCGAAAAGAAAATAGACGGGAAATACAAATATTTCTTCTATTTCAGCGGCAACACGCCCAACGGGAAAGCCATCGGAGTAGCTACCGCAGACCATCCTTGCGGACCGTTCACCGATGCCGGACATCCTATCATAGACCGTCGGCCTGAAGGTCAGAAACACGGGCAGCAGATAGACGTGGATGTGTTTGAAGACCCCGTAAGCGGAAAAAGCTATCTTTATTGGGGCAACGGCTACATGGCCGGTGCAGAACTGAACGAAGACATGATGAGCATCAAACCGGAAACGGAAACACTCATGACCCCACAAGGCGGTACGCTGCAAGATTATGCCTTCCGAGAAGCTCCTTACGTGTTCTACCGCAAAGGCACTTACTATTTCTTGTGGAGCGTGGACGACACAGGTTCTCCCAACTATCACGTAGCCTATGGTACAGCCAAATCTCCGCTCGGACCGATTGAAGTAGCCAAAAATCCAGTTATCCTCATCCAACGTCCCGAACAGGAAATCTATGGCCCGGCACATAACGCCGTCCTACAGATTCCCGGTAAAGACGAATGGTACATCGTATATCACCGCATCAATAAGAATTATATCAAACATCATCCGGGCGTACACCGCGAAGTATGTATCGACAAAATGGAATTCAACGAAGACGGCACCATCAAACCGGTCATTCCTACACACGAAGGAATCAAACGGGTGAAATGACCTGAATATCGGTAAACAATTCCGCATGAAGCGCGGATTGCCACACATAAGCAGCCGGATAACGGTTGCGCACTTCAGGGCAGGATAAAGACTGTATAACGTCGGCTTTATCCTGCCCTGTGACATAAAACCATGTATGACGGGCACGAACCATGACTTCACCGGTCATAGCAATGCGACGTTGGCCGGTGACGGGATGAGTGCTAAGTACATAAGGCGCCAAAGTATGAAGCAACTTTTCCTGTCCGGGAAAGACAGAGGAGGTATGCCCATCTGCTCCAATACCTAATAACACAAAATCAAACACGGGTATGCGCCCATCCAATGGTAATTGCGACAACACCATCGAAGAATAGCGCAAAGCTTCTCTTTCCTCATCCTCTTGCCCTCCGCGTATCCGGAAAACCTGTTCCGAAGTTAATGGAACCTTATCCAACAAATGTATCTTAGCCAACCGGTAATTGCTGTCTTTGTTCCCAGAAGAAACACAACGTTCATCCACCCAATACACTCGGAAACGATTCCAAGGCGTCAATTCAGCGAACTCCTCTACCCACACATCAAACAAGACAGCCGGTGTACTGCCTCCTGAGAAGGCAACATTGACCATGTCGCCTTCACCCCCTGTCCCGGAAGGTTGCCTAATGGCAGCTAGCATATTCCGAAGCAACATTCTTGCCGCTTCACGGGCATTATCCGCTACATGTATGTTCATAGCTCACAATATAAATGAGTATTCGTCAAATTCTTACACGGATTGGTCCACGACGCTCCATGACGAGCCATCAGGCTATCTGCCTCCAACGGCCCCCACGAGCCTGCCGGATAACCGTAAAGCGGGCATTCCGGCACATCCTGCCAATATTTCAGTATCGGATCGAAAAAACGCCATCCGCTTTCTACGGCATCGCTACGGATAAACAACGTAGGGTCGCCCGCAATACAATCCTCTATTAAGCGTGCATAAGCATCCTCCGTAGGCAGGCGACCTAATTCGGCATAACTGAAGTCCATATCCATCGGGAGTACTTCGAAGCCTTCACCCGGCTTTTTCATGCCGAGACGCAATACAATCCCTTCATTGGGTTGTATACGTATCACCAAACGATTGGGTACCGGACAAGTACCTCCTTCGCAACGGAACAAGGAATAAGGTGCCGGCTTGAAGTGTATCACAATCTCACTCACTTTTGTAGGCATCTGTTTACCCGTGCGGATATAAAAAGGTACGCCGCCCCACCGCCAGTTGTTCAACTCCAACCGCATAGCCAAATAAGTTTCCGTCCGAGACAAAGTTGGCACTTGCTCTTCCTCTCTATATCCCTTACGGCCTTCAGAAGCCATATATTGCCCACGCACCACCGAATGACGGATGTCTTCTCCAGTCAATGGCGTCAAGGACTGGTAGACTTTCACCACCTCATTCCGGAATCCCGAAGCATCAAAGGCAGCAGGAGGCTCCATGGCTGTCACAGCCAACAACTGTGCCAAATGGTTCTGCACCATGTCGCGTAAGGTCCCTACTCCGTCATAGAAACCTCCCCGCGTCCCGATTCCCATATTCTCCACGGCCGTAATCTCTACGTAATCTATATAATTCCGGTTCCATAAAGGCTCGAAGACACTGTTGGCAAAACGGAGAGCCAGTATATTCTGCACCGTCTCTTTCCCCAAAAAATGATCGATGCGATAGATCTGCTCTTCCCGAAAGGCATCCAAATAAATACGGTTCAGTTCCAACGCCGACGACAAGTCATAACCGAAAGGTTTCTCCACGACGATACGCCTGAAACCATCGCCATCCCGATTCAATCCCTCCGCCTTCAAATGGCGGGGAATCACGCCGTAAAGCAACGGCGGAGTAGCCAAGTAATACAAATAATTATGAGGATTATCTATTGTCCGATCTATCTCCTCCAAGCGTATCCTCAATTCCGCATAAGCTTCCGGCTTCGAAGGATCGGCTGAAAGATAATGCAAGCAGGACAAAAATGCATGGATTGCTTTTTCGTCCACCTCGTCCGGTCGTACGAAAGAAAGCAACCCCTCACGTATAGATGTACGGAAACGGTCATCATCATAAGACGTACGCGCCATCCCCAACACAGCAAAACGGCGGGGCAACCGTCCCGCTTTATATAAAAGGTAAAGTGCCGGCATCAGTTTACGCCTTGTCAGGTCTCCCGACGCACCGAATATCACAAGAGTCAAAGCATCCGGTTTGTTCATATTTCCTCCTTATTTTATTGTAGTGAGACCCATTCTTCATGATAAAACTTTCCCCTTTCACCATCCGTCCGCTCAAAAGTATGCGCACCGAAATAATCACGTTGCGCCTGAATCAAATTGGCAGGTAAAAAGTCCGTAGTCAAAGAATGGAAATAATTGAGCGCAGAGGCAAATGCCGGTACAGCCACCCCTTCACATACAGCCGTAGCCACCACTCTACGCCATGCAGGCAAAGCCTCCCTGACTTGCGTGGAGAAGGTTGGGAACAACATCAGATTCCCTCGTCCTCCCCCTGCCTCGTAAGCCCGGGCAAGTTCGTCCAGAAAAGCCGACCGAATGATACAGCCTCCCCGCCACATTCGGGCTATCATGGCCAAATCCAGATTCCACCCAAACTGTTCAGAAGCTCTCGACAGCAAATCAAACCCTTGAGCATAAGCCACTAACTTGGAGGCAAACAAAGTCTGTTCTACTTCATCAGCCGAGAATGAAGCATACGGTTCTTCCTCCAACCGGGAAGCATATACACGTGCCGCCTCCACACGCAGTTCCTTCTGCGTAGAGATATTACGTTGGAAAACAGCTTCCGCTATCAATCCGAACGATTCTCCCAATCCGAGCGCGTTCTTCACCGACCATTGTCCCGTACCTTTCTGCCCGGCCACGTCCAGAATACGATCCACCAAATACCCACCGTCAGCTTCTTTATAAGCCAAGATTTCGGATGTTATTTCCACTAAATAACTTTTTAAGCGGCCTTCGTTCCAACGACCGAACAAGCGACTCATCCGTTCATTGTCCATTCCACCGGCCCGTTTCAACAGGAAATAGGTTTCGGCAATCAGTTGCATGTCACCGTACTCTATGCCATTATGCACCATTTTAACAAAATGTCCGGCTCCGTCCGGCCCCACCCAGTCACAACAAGGGGTTCCGTCGGCTGCCTTTGCAGCCATATCTTGTAAAAGAGGGCGAATCAACGGCCAAGCCTCTTTCGCTCCGCCCGGCATGATGGAAGCCCCCAGAAGGGCTCCCTCTGCCCCGCCGGAAACTCCTGCCCCGACAAACAGCAATCCATGAGCGCGGCAAGCAGCTACCCGCCGTCCAGTATCCACATAATCCGAATTACCTCCGTCTATCAAAACGTCCCCCTCTGCCAGAAAAGGACTCACTTGGTCGACAAGTTCATCCACTGCATTACCTGCCCGCACCATCATCATAATAATTCTCGGTCGGTTCAAAGATGCCACAAACTCTGACAAGTCCGAAAAGCCCAGAATTTGCTTTCCGGCAGCACGTCCTTCCACAAAACGTTCCGCAACACCTTCTTCCACGCCGGGCACAGTCCGGTTCCACACCGAGACCCTACGCCCGTTTCTTTCCATATTCAGCGCAAGGTTTTCTCCCATAACGCCTAGCCCAATCAAGCCTACATCCGACAACTGCTCCATAAGTTCTATCTTTTTATCGTTTATTCTTTTCCAAAGGTCAGAAAAGAAGCAGGTAAATCCAAATGTTTACGGAAATAATTCGTCTAACTTAACAACTTTATCAGAAACCTTCATCTCCATGACATGGAAGTCGGACGGAAAATCCCTTCGGGCGCCCCCCCCACATGCCCCACAAACCAAATACTACACGAAGATGACATCCGATGTGAGATAGCAAAAGCAGTTCCTGAAAGCAACGGATTACAGTTTCACAATTTTGTCTCCAGATTGCAGCAGCTCGTTCAGGAGCTTTGAAACCAAAATGGAGGCACAAACTTAGGCACCAATACACAATGCAAATTCTTTTTTGATGAGAAAAATCATAAATTACACATATTCAATTATATACTAATTTTCCAAAACCTCAAAATGCAAACTAAAATATTTGGAAACTACCCAAAAGCATACTTAACTTTGCGGTGTGAGAATCAAAATCATGTCGAATATTTAAAAACAAACGCCAATGGGTTAAACAGCAACAAGGAGGCTACGAAAACGGGATGTTGTCGGCTTCAAATAAAGAGTAGTAACAAAGCTTTCGTGTTAATCTATTAAATCAAATCATCATGAATAAAGTAAAAGTTTTCATTGCCATGATTGCCGTGGCATTGGGTGGACTTATCATTTGGAGTTGCACCCAGGACGAAATGGAAAACGGACAAGCCACCTACCGTTATTCGGCAGAAGAAATCGCCACGCTCCGCGCCATGGCGGAAAAGTACGGAGTGCCGGAAGTTGCCTTTCCTACAAAATCCAACCAAAAGCTTCCATCTGTAGAAAAGATGCAAAACATCTTTAAAATGTTAGCACTACTAAAAGCAAATGTTTCAACTTCCATTGTGATGACAGACTCAACTGCAAACGAGGTCATATATAAAAATTCAAATCTTCCTTTCAAACGCATAAAAAGTTTGTCGGAATCATTTAAAGAAACAACCCAAATCGCATATGGAACGTTGACATGGAAAATAAACTGGACCCAGAGTGTATATAACGGCAGTTATCAAGCACCGACAGTCAGTGTAAATGCTTCTTTAGAGCTATCACCTGAAATGATACGACAAGGATTCCATGTAGGAGCCTCTAATTCTTATTGTTCCATACGAGGTACAGAAATTTACGCAACATTTGAATGTGAAATCATGCATCATAGTTCTGTTACATACGTACTCACAACATCTGAATGGTTCCATCCAGGTTTTAGACCATACCGTTAAATTTAACTTATAGGGATGTGACTTACAGCATATCCCCATATTCCTAACCAATCATATATGATTAAATTTTGGTCACACATAATCCTATGGCTTCAATGTATTCTTATTAACGCCAATATCCATAGTACAGATACACTATACCGTAGTACATTGGATTTCGGCGTATCGTTGCCACAGGAAAAGGTATATCTCCATCTCGACAATACCTGCTACTTCGTGGGCGATACGATTTGGTACAAAGGATACGTCACACGCAGCGACAAAGGAACACTGACCGACTTGAGCAAAATCCTCTACGTGGAACTGCTCACACCGGATGGATTCCTCGTCGAAAGGCAGCAACTCGAAATGCCGAATGGAACAGCTAACGGGGCTTTCGTACTGACGGACTCACTCTATGCAGGATATTACGAACTACGCGCCTACACACGGTGGATGCTCAACTTCGGACAATACGAACATCCGCATGCCCAATGGAGCGAGGACGCTTTCTATAATAAGGAGATGGCCAAGGATTTCTTCCGGGATTATGAAAAACTCTATTCAAGGGTGTTCCCCGTCTACGACAAGCCCAAAGAAACGGGACATTACACCAAAGACATGACACTACGTCCTTTAAGGAGATACTTCAAGGCAAGGAAAGGGAAACCGGAACTCGAACTGAAGTTCTATCCCGAAGGAGGAAGCCTCGTTGCCGGAACGGACTGCAACGTTGCCGTCGAACTCAATACGGAAGAGGGGGAACATCTGGAAAAAGTGGAAATCGACATACTCGGCCCACAAGGGAGAAAGATAACCGGAACCCGGACCGGAAACAGGGGAAGATGCACATTCCTACTGCACGACATCGTATCAGAAGAAGAATACAAGGCCGTTTTCCAATACAAGGGATACGGCTACGAAGTGAAACTCCCCAAAGTGGAGGAAGAAGGCATCGCCTTGCAAGTTAGACAGGACACCCTGCTAAAAATAGAACTGCAAAGAAGCGAAGGATTGACGGATTTCCCGGAAGGACTGGCCCTGCAGGTCATGGCACAAGGAATACCCCAAACCTTGCAGCACATCGACTTCGGAGACAAACGAAAGACGAACGTAACCATCCCGTTGAACGAACTACGCACGGGGGTGAACCAAATCACTGTATTCGACGGGAATGGGAAAATCTATGCCGACAGACTGTGTTTCGTCAACCGCCACGACTACGATTCTGCAAGGATTGACATCCATGGAATTGAAGCACAATACGAACCTTTCGCACCCGTCACGCTAAACCTGAAACTAAAAGACATACAGGACATAGCCGCATCCGTGTCACTTGCCGTCAGGGACAGGTCCACGGAAGAACTGACCTACGACAACGGGACCATGCCCACGGAAATGTTGCTCGCCAGCGAAATCAAAGGGTTCGTCGAGAATCCCGGATATTATTTCGAAGCCGATGACAGCATGCACCGCAGGGACTTGGACCTGCTGTTGATGGTGCAGGGATGGAGAAGGTACAAATGGAAAGAGATGGCAGGGATTGAAGCCTTTCCATTACGGCATTTGCCCGAAAGGCAACAAAACCTTAGCGGCAGCGTAAACCTGACTTACAATTTATATCCTGACAACGAACCGGGAGAAGATGCATGGATTACCCCTCTCATGCAAGAAAACAAAGACCTTACCGTTCCTGTCGAATTCTATACCACGGAAAAATGTAATTGGAAATACAGGAATAAGGACTTGCAGGATTTATACGGGTCGCTGATCAAGAAGTTGGACAAGGATGTGAACGTCTTTGCTTCCTTTGCACAAGGAAACCAATCGCTCAACTTAATGCAGAAAACGACCAATGGGCATTTCCACATGATTACCCCTAAATTTTATGAAGCATGTATCGTAGACCTTATTGGGACGACAAAAGGAGGAAAAGCTGCCGGTTTTACGGAACTATATAAAAAAGGATATGACGATGAAGAACAATATCCCAATTATTATGTCAAGTTAGACCTATTCTATCCCAAGTTCCCCCATCCTTACGGATATTACCAAGACCTTGTCTTCAACAAGACGGACTCTGGCCATGTACCACAAGACAGCAGTTCTTTTTTCAACCGCCACCTCCCGACCGTAAACATAAGCAACAAAAGAAACGGGATGAGAAAATTGGACTTGGACAAACCGGCTGTCGTAATGGATGCTTATGAAGCATTCAACCTCATCTCGGACTACGGACTGAACGGAGGAAAACATGATTGGCGCACCTTTTCACGCCAACTGGCTTTTGCCACAGTCGGCAACATGGGACTTGACAGGCGGTATTTCATCCAAGAACAGTACGATGGCAAACCGTTGAACCTGAAAATCAACCAAGGGACAGACTACCGGAAAGCACTCAAAAAGCACAAATGGGACGTACAGATAGAAGTCCCTACTGCACCGGATTTCACTAACTCGAAAGCAACCATGAAGAAATACCGCCTGCTCCGTTACCTTGACAAAATCTATATCTACACCGATTATGCCCCTCGCGAACAAGGCAGTTGGAGGTACGCACAGGACAACCAACCCGAAGTCATCATAGACTACCGCCTCTTCCCCAACGACGGGTATCAAAGGACTTACCGCGACCGGCATTACATCCTGCGAGGTTACGCCGTCTGCGAAGACTTCTACAGCCCCGATTATAGCCGCAAGCCTCTGCCTGACACCAAGGACTACCGACGTACACTACTCTGGATACCGGAAGTCAAGTTCGATGAGAAAGGAGAAGCTACCGTACGGCTCTTCAACAACAGCAAACAGACCGTCATTTCCGTGGAAGCGGAAGGGATTACTGGGAAAGGAATACCTATCGTATGGAAAAGTGATAAGACATACGGGACTAAGGAACTTAATAAGCCCTAAAACCCACCCTCCAAAACACAATGCAAATTCTTTTTTGAGAAGAAAAACCATAAATCACACATATTCAACCATATACTAATTTTCCAAAAACTCAAAATGCAAACTCAAATATTAGGTGCATTTGGCTTTATTTACTAAATTTGCTTCAAACATTGAAGCCATGAAGAGCAAGTTAACTGTTTTATACTTTTCCATTTGGTTAGGAGGCACTTTTTGGAGTGTCTCCGGCCAATTCATAGATGCGGAAATAGCTCCTAAATGGTATTTTGCCCTTTTTGGAGGGACATTTTTGTGTTGGATGTACGGAATGAGCCACTTCAGAAGCATACCGACTACTAAAAAGCCCCATTTCACCGATATTTTCCTCTCCATTTCGCTTTGTGCCACAGCATTGGCTTTCCATGGCCTTCTGCAATGGAGTGGACTTTGGACGCCACAGTCCACGTTTCCGGTATGCGGCAATTTCGACAACCCGGCCGGCATAGCTTCCGCACTGGCTTTCTCACTGCCCTTTAGCCTCCACTATACCCACTCTCCCTGCATTCTCCTTCGCTATACAGCCCTTGCAAGCACCCTCTTCATAGCATGCGCCATCACCGCTTCCGAATCACGGGCAGGAATCCTTTCCATGGGATGTGTGTTCCTTTTATATTTCCCGATGAAATGGCCTAAAATCGGCAAAGCCCTGATTTTCGGACTTGTGATACTGCTCGCCGTCTCTTCCGTGTTCCTTTATCATTATAAAAAAGATTCGGCAGACGGAAGGCTACTCATCTGGCAGTGTACTTGGAATATGATAAAAGAACGCCCGTTATACGGATACGGTTACGGCGGTTTTCAAGCCAACTATATGGACAAACAGGCACAGTTTTTCCGTACTCATCCCAACAGCTGTTATGCACAGTTGGCAGACGATGTGAAATCTCCTTTCAACGAGTATCTCGGTTTTTTGACCGATTTCGGATTTATCGGTGGTACGGCCATGCTTCTTTGTGCCGTCATGCTGTTCCAGATGTGGCGGAAACATCCCGGGGGAGGTTCCAGACCGGCTTTGCTCTGCTTGACAGCCATTGCCGTCTTTTCTTTGTTCTCTTACCCATTCCGCTATCCGCACACGTGGATATTGTGTATGGGTTCCGCCTTTGTTTTGGTACTTAACGGGCATCCGGCATTACAACGGATAACGGGACGACTTTCCCTCGTAACAGCCTTCCTTTTCACAACACTCTCTGTTTTCGCTTTCAAACGTATGCGGGCAGAAATCCTATGGTGTGACACCGCCAACCGCTCCCTCTGCGGCATGACGAAAGAAATGTTGCCCGTCTACGAGGGACTTTATGATAAATTGGGGAACGAACCGCTATTCTTATATAATTATGCCGCCGAACTAAACGTAGCCGGCCGACATGAGGAGAGCCTGCATGTATGTAAGGCAAGCTCGGCACGGATGTCCGATTACTACACCCGGCTTCTTCAGGCAGACAACTGCAAACAGTTAAGACGTTACAAAGAAGCTGAACGACATTTGCAGCAGGCCGCATACATGTGCCCCAACCGCTTCACTCCCCTTTATGAACTTTATACGATATATGAAGCCCAAGGAGACACAGCATCCATGCATCGCACGGCAGAAGCCATCCTTCGAAAGCCCATCAAAGTGGACTCGCCGGAAGTGCGGCAAATCATCGCAAAAATGAAACGATTCAAACAGATTTATTAACTATAAAAACAAGATTTATGAAAAAAAACATTCTACTGGTAGCCTTCTTCTTCGCCTATACCCTTTTCACAAATTGCACACAAGACGAAGCCTTCATTGTACCCGACAGAATTGAAAATCAAGAAAATAACACTCACCTTAGCCTCATCCCGGTAAAAAGTGCAATGGATAAATTTAAAAACCAACAAATATTAGAAGAAGCAGACAGACGAATATCTCCTTACCTTAAAATTGACAACGGACGTATCGTCCTGACTCTTAAATCAGGCAAAGCCCTCAATATTTCTGATGAAATATTCCAAATGTATACAAATGGGACGAAAATCAACAATGCCTTATTAGAAAAGGGAGAAATCTATATATACAAGAATAAATTATACTATTACACTTCTTCTTGCAACTTCCCAAGACTTAAAAGAAGTACTTGGGAAGGAAAGGTTGACAAACCTTACGATAATGACAAGGAGAAATTACCCAATGGCTCCACAAGGAACAGAATTACTTGCAAAGACCCCAATAGTGCCATGGCCTATTGTGAAAGTCAAAAAGACATTCCGGCTCCCTTATACACGCTCCTTTATTTTGCCGCAAACGGAAAAGAAGAAGCAATCACAGGCTCTTCTTCATATTCTTTCCATTCCGCATGCGAACAAGTCTACTGGTTGGATGATGCAAAAGAAAACTCTATATATCGTGCAATAAGAAATGGGGGAATCACCATTATTTCCATACATTATCTCACTTTACCATATAATAATACCACACAACACATAACCCAAATATACGACAATGATATGACATTACTGTGTTTGTTTTAACCCACATACCTAAAAGTCAGACCATGCGTTTCAATACGACAATGGAATCCAAGAAAAAGATAATCTACATATCGGCATATATATTTTGCCTGATATTCACGCCTGTAATATTAGCTGAATGCATTCGCCACAGAATCAGCTTATGGCAGGATTGGTGGTTTTATCTCCCGTTATGCATTGCCGGAGTAATAGGATGCTTTTGCAGTGCCCAAACACGCAACCTCATATTTCTCTTCCAAATCCCAACCGCGTTGCACGGTTTTTTCACAATGTCCATATTTCGTTTTCTATCGGAATTAGATCATTATGCAATTATCACGACCATATTATGGTGCATACTATTCGCCTTATGGCATTCCCTTTCCACAGTATCAGTGTGGCGAATGCTTGGGGTGACATATCTGGGCTTTTTATACCTTTTTGCCTATCCATCAATTTGGTTTGGGGAAACATGGAAAGATTTCATATCCAACACATCCGGCAGTATTTCCACCAGTATCGCATATATAACCAGCCTTTTACCCACCGCTTGGTTATGTCAAACGAAAAACGGCTATTTAAAAGGAAGCTTAGCCATCATCATCATCATTTACGTTTTCGCCTTCGGGTTCTACATCTCCCCCGGCGTGTTCCATCGCTTGCAATACGGGACATATTCCGGATGTACACAAAAGAAAGCTACCCTTGTCGTAAAAGGAGCCCAAAACACTTTCAAAACATTTAGCGGTTATCATGTCCCCCTTATTACCGACAATTTACACCCTTGGACCACCAAAATGTTTGAAGGTTTTGCCTTACAGTTCCGCAACCATCCTGTCAGTTTTTTCATCTTGGGAATCGCCGACACGCCGACCGAAGCCGAGCTTCTCTCACGGGAACATAAGACCATGCATGTGACCGTACCCTTATACTTCATCAGCAGGGAAAAACTGAAGAAATCTCCGCTTAAAGCTAACGCATACGGAGACTATATTTGTATACTCAAGAACGACACATTAATATACAAAGGAGAAGCAGACCCGGCAACCCGGGCAATCCGCTTCCTGTCAAATGAATTACAGCCATGAAGATTTATTTCAAAACATCCGCCATCATCATTTTATCCTTGTTCCTCGCCAATTGCCGCAAGGAGTCTACCTCTTACCTGCAAAGAACTTACGAAGAAGCAGTCAAGTTCCACAAAGAAGGTAACCTGAACGATGCCGTCTTTTATTATCAGTTGACCGCCTTGAACTGCCAATACCACCCCGAAGACAGCCTGACTTATTGGTGGAAAGCCATGTGCGGACAAGGAGAAGTCTGGAGACAGAAAAACTTCTTGGACCGTGCCCGGACTGATTTTGAGACCGTCTTGCAAACTGCCCCTAAGTACCGGCTCGATACGGCTGAATACATTGCAAGCCGCAAATTGACCCTTATCTCCTTGGAACGGCAACACTACGACGAGGCTTACTCTTACGCCATGTGCGCTTGGAATATGGCCGCAAAAAAACGATATCCTAAGACGATGACGGACGGACAGGAAAACGAAAGGATATTGGCTGGTTTCGCCTATGCTTTGAGTGAGGGACAAGCCGTTTCGGATACGGTATTCGGACAAATGGAGGAACTGGCTGCAAGTTCTTCATTGGAACTCCGGACTACCGCCCTTAAACTGCTTTCATTATATGAAACGCGAGGTTCCGGCAAGCGTGGCTATCTGTCCCGGTATATTGAAAATGGAAACGAATACTGGAGCCAACGTTTCCAAAAATTCACCGATGCCTCGGAACGTGAGAAGAAACAACTAATTGCAGAAAGGGATGCCATCGCTGCTGAACAAAAAAATACGTTATTCATATCCCTAACCATTTTCACCCTACTGCTTGGAGGCAGTCTCTATGCCATGGCAGACCATCGCCGGAAGCATGAACTCGACCGCATCCGGCTCATCCTGAATCAAAAGGAACAAACCATCCACGTCTTGGAAGAAAAACAGGAAAGTTCCGAAAAGCTGCTCTCACGGCTAAAAGAAAAAGAGGAAAGAATGGCGGAATTGGAACGACGCGCACAAAAACTTGATGAAATGCAAAAACTATTCGGAGAAAGAAAGGAAGACATGAAAAAAGCGACCCGGAAAATGGAAGAATTAAACACTCTTAAAGACCAAATACAACAAAAAGAAAAAGAATGGGAAACGACCGAGCAGCAACTTAGAAACCGTCTTCTGTACAGTATGGAAATAGGACGGAAACTACCCACAGCCGACAATCCGTACCACCCCTCCCTAAAAGAATACACAAACTTAATTGCTACGGATGAAAAGAAAATTTTATTCTTAAAAGAAATGGACTACTGTTTCAACAACTTTGCAAGCGGCCTCCAAAAGATTACGCCCGGTTTAACTATGTATGATGTAGTTCATTGCTGCCTCTTCCGCTTAGGCATCCGTACGTCAGACATCGCCGCTATGTGCAGCCTGGCCAATAGCACCATTTCGTGCCGGCGGAAACGCCTTGAAGCCAAAATGGAGGCTAAAACTTAGGCTTCAATACACGATGCAAATTCTTTTTTGAGCAAGAAAACCATAAATCACACATATTCAACTATATACTAATTTTCCAAAACCACAAAATGCAAACTGAAATATTTGGAAACAACCAAAAAGCATGCTTAACTTTGCGGTGTAAGAATTAAAATCATGTCGAATATTTAAAAACAAACGCCAATGGGTTAAACAGAAACAAGGAGGCTACGACAATGGGATGTTGTCGGCTTCAAATAAAGGGTAGTAACAAAACTTTCGTTTCAATCTATTAAATCAAATCATCATGAATAAAGTAAAAGTTTTCATTGCCATGATTGCCGTGGCGTTGGGCGGACTTTTCATTTGGAGTTGTACCCAAGACGAAATGGAAAACGGGGAAGCCACCTACCGCTATTCGGCAGAAGAAATCGCCACGCTACGTGCCATGGCGGAGAAGTACGGAGTGCCGGAAGTTGTCTTTCCAACAGAAAGTTCAAATAAGCTTTTAGCATTAAAGGATATGGAGGACATCTTCAAAACATTTGGAGCTATCAAATATTCACTATCCATGCCATTGGAACATCAAGATGCTACTGCGACAAGCATTACTTATAAAACAAAAGAATTGCTTGTTCCATCATTGAGAAAAAAACGTACTTCTGGTGGGGAAAGTTCAAGCTATTCATTTGATGTCTACGTAGAGGCATACCGTGCGACTTTAACATTCTACGTGTCATGGAATCCTATTTACAAAGACAATGTGATTATCAATTATGCCTTAACCGTAACGGGTAATCTTGAACTACCTGCAATGTTAGAAAGTATGGGATATTATTATAAAAATAATAGAGTATCTTATTCGATGAAACCATACTCTGATTCTGCAGATTTAACTTTTGAATGTGATTTGGCTAAACAAACCATGAGTGGCACTGTTTCAACTCGCATCTCATTCACAAAGACTGTCACCTTGCCCTCAAAACCATAATTTTAAACGACAGGAAGAGGGTGCGTCTTTTTGAAGTGCACCCTCTTAATAATCTTACCAATATGCAAGTTTTGAAAATAATTATTTGGCTCCTTTTTATAACAAGTTGGCCATCTTATATTATGTCCCAAGCATTATCTTCTATTGATTCTTTGCATATAAGAATAAAAAATTGGGGAACATATTTACCACAGGAAAAGGTGTACCTCCATCTTGACAATACCTGCTACTTCACGGGCGATACGATTTGGTACAAAGGATATGTCACTCGAAGCGACAAGGGGACACTCACGGACCTGAGCAAGATCCTCTACGTGGAACTGCTCACACCGGACGGATTCCTCGTCGAAAGGCAACAACTCGAAATGACGGACGGAACGGCAAAAGGTGCATTCGCGTTAACGGATACACTTTATGCCGGATACTATGAGCTGAGGGCATACACACGGTGGATGCTCAACTTCGGACAATACGAACATCCGCATGCCCAATGGA